>Ga0079224_100013777_pt1 | contig 11274 bp, 12 predicted proteins | sample Stecom2015_FD_80414 | JGI IMG/M metagenome (GOLD analysis project Ga0079224, IMG submission 80414) | Agricultural soil microbial communities from Utah to study Nitrogen management - Steer compost 2015 | ecosystem: Environmental > Terrestrial > Soil > Agricultural land | place: USA: Utah...
AATATATTTTTATAAAATAATTTTGAGAATCTCACACACCTCAACGGGTTCTATTATTGGTTACAACCAATTTTCAATAATATTCTAAATAAAAAATAAAACCCACTTCAACCGTACCTTCTTAGTTCCCCCCGAATTGCGCTCAACCCCCCAAATGAATTACTTAGATATTGCTTTACAGTTGAATCTTTCGTTTTAACCAACCTAGTGTCAACGGTACAAAACATAGCTTTAAAAAGCCTGATATGGCATTGGAACCTGTGGTTTTGCTTAACTGTTTGGCTATCCTAGAATAACTAAAAAGGAGCAATCCAATTAAACCCAAATAGATAACTGTCTTGAATTGGGTCAAATAGGAAATGTAACTTTTTTCAAATCCATTTAATTCTGAAATACTAGGTTGAAATGAAGCTTTTTTAAGTGATAAGTGAACGATTACGATAGAAAGAAACAACAATATAGGTAAGCTATACTTAAGATTTTGGATAGCTTAAAAAGCTTTATTTGGGCTATGGTTTCCTTTGCAAAAAACAGTAGTAAAAACAATTGAAGAAATATAAAAATATCGGTTAAAATGTAAACCGGAAAACTGATGACATTCTCGTTTTGGGCATATAAAACAATGAAACCCATAAAGCCGATTATTGGCAATATCAAAAGCAAAAAGAGGGTAATGTTGTTAAGTTTTAGAAGTGGTCGCATAAGCTCTTATTTTGGGTGATTGCCTAGGTTTTAACGTTACTTTTTTATCAATATATCAATCATATTATTGTTTCGGTCCCGTAGCACACCTTCAAGATTACCACTGCATGCAATTGTTAGTAATCCATTGGCTGGACCGTTGTTTGAAGCATCGAAATTGCCACCGATTATTTTATAATCTCTGATTGTAATAATACCACCTCTCTTTACTTGCCATGTGCCTTCCAATCTATACGTGCCACTGGTAATAATTATTTTGTCCTCTGTCCATTTGTCTCTGCCGTGGTCAAATCGTTTTGTAAATCTAACGGACCCGTTACCATTTAGAGTAAACGAACGTGTATTTATTAAGTAGTCATAGGTTTCTATACTGGATAATGAACAGTAATTTGTGGTTTTTGGGCTATTGTTAGTAGATATGGCTTGCTGATGGTCCTGATTTTGGTAGTTTTAAGAGATGTAAATAAAAACGGGCGTACATAAATACACCCGTTTTAAAATTAAAAATAATTATATTAAATTGATTTACAAACGATTACATATTAAATATTGCATAATCACTAATTTGAAACATTACCCTAATTTGGGACATTACCAGATTTTTTCAGTAAAGGTTTCTAAAGTTTAATTCCTAATTTACTACATAAAAAAAACAGGCATATCTAAATACACCTGCTTATAAAATTAAAATTAATTATCTAACTAATTTACAGCAGTTTAAAACACTAAAATTGCTAAACCACTAATTTGAGCTGCTACCACTACTACCCCATTTATAGTGTAATTATTCATCATCTTTTTCTACTAAGGTTTTTTTAATTGCCTCTATAACTTCAATTAATGTATTACCCCATACCCCACCATTTGAATTTTTCCACTCGTTATAACCATCGCAATAATATTCATAATCTATATTCTCAATAATATTAATTTCATTCACTAATGAATCCTTTAAATATTTAATCTTAATAGGGACATGTCCTACATCAAAAAATTCGCCTTGTAAAAGTAAATTAAATATTGAAACATGAGCAATACTACTCTCATAATCTAATTTATTTATTAGTAAATAAGATTGTTCGTCTTCTGATAACGATTCATACTTCCAAACTTGTCCTTCTTTAATTTTAGGCATACTAGTCCCCTTCAATTATTAATGATTTACCTTCTGAATAAATTACTCTCAAAAAATCAACAAACTTAATATTTTTATTTTCTTTAAATGATTTTAAAACCATAGCAATTTGAGCATTATATATCCTAGTTGTACCATACATATCAATTACTATGCCTGTTTTATCTCTTAAATTATTGACAAAAAAATCTACTTCATTATTATTGATGGAAAAAAGTAGTTTATCTCTTTTATTATCTTCAATATAGTAAAAATCTAAACTCAATTTAATCTTTATTTTGGGGAAATGATGTAATAATCTTCTTCTTTTTAGGGTCTACAATTACCCTAACGGAAGTTTCCCCATTAGTACCAACTTCTCTACCAAAATCTTTATCATATCTCACTCGACCATCATTTTGAACTGTTCCTTCAGTCTTCATAGTTCGATTTTCAAGCTTTTCGACTTGACTTGGTTTTTTGTATTTACTCTTATTCGTGTACTTAGACCTCGAAATATGCTTATTAACCGTATGTTTAGTACGCTTTAAAGCTTTTTTACTTATTGGTAGAACTGAAGCTGCTAGTGCATAAGGAGCATCTTCAACTTGTTGCTCACCAAATTTAGTAAGAGCTCCTTGCATATCCCCTGTAACTTCTCCTTCAGCTACTGCTACTAATCCTTCTCCATAGGGCAACATTTCAACGGATTCTCTTGCAAAATCAACAGTAGCATTCATACCGCCTTCAAGTTTACTCAATGTTTCTGACTTCTCTTGAAGTCTACTAGCTGCCTGAGTATCCGTTCCGCCTGAGGCTGCTAGTGTTTGAGCATCCCCAACCAATTCACTAAAAAAGTTTACTACACTTTGCCACCAACTTGGTGGGTCGGGAGACATTCCGTCATAATCTTGATAAAATATAGGGTTGTTGAACGCAAAATTATAAGGAGAGTGTCTCCGCATATCCTCAGCCAATGGGTCAAGGTTCATCCACCTGCCCAATGCTGGGTCATAATTTCTTGCGGTAACGTCATACCAATCAAGTCCCAGTTCATCCTGTAGCTCCTTGCCACCGAACTTTCTCTTTAGGGCTATGTTCGTGGAATTAATTGTTGTGTTGTAACCTTTATGACGTAAGCCAAAGAGTTAATACATTGCTAGCAAAAATGGGCTATACCTTAGATTTTATTTTTTTACCACTATATCCAAGAACGTAATACAAATATAAGTTAGCACCCATACATTATAGCAAGGGAAAACCACACTTTTGATAAGGTTTACTAATTCTTTTAAAGAACGTTTTAATACGACCAAATCTAAAGAATTAAATAATTATGTCCTAGCTTTATAAGCAATAAAAATGACATTATGCGTGTAGATTTGGATATTTTTTTTCAATTTAATTGAGCTAAAAATAACTATATTGCCGACAATATAATATTCACTATTGCCAGAGTTAAACAAAATATGGGTGTTCAGAATGATTGCATTGGATAATGTTGAATCTGATTTAACTAATGGACTTTTTTCTAAATTAAATGCACCTAACAATCCTAATAGAATTGATATTGGAAATACTGAAATAATAAGTGAAAGAGATATTAGGAGCGTTAGCTGTTATAATAATTTAGTGGTTAATAATTTTGTTCCATTTTACTTTTCTGTTAGAACTCCTATGCTATATAATATTTATACTGGTCATGGTGTTCCTAGGCTAAGTCAAGGTAATATTGTATATTTATGTATTCCGTTATTAGATTTGGCAATTCCTGATTTTCAATGGTGCTTTACTGATGGTAATGCTGCTAAAGTGATAACAAGGTATTTCACTAATCTGAATGATATTGATGAAGTTGATTGGAAATCGATTGTTTCTAAGGATTTTAGAACTGATAATGATGATGGTGATGAAGATAGAATCAGGAAAAAACATTCCGAGTTTTTAGTAAGGGACTTTGTTCCAAACACTAAAATTATTAGAATTGTAGTTTATAATAATAGAGCTAAAACTATTGTTGAAGAAATTGTTCAAAAATTAGGATTGAACATTATTGTAATAGTTAATAGGGATTTTTACTTTTAAAAAACATGAAATTTATAACTGGCAACTTATTAAACGCTAAAACCCAAGCCATAGTAAATACTGTAAATACTGTTGGCGTAATGGGTAAGGGCATTGCTTTACAATTTAAGGAAAGGTTTCCACAAAATTATAAAGCTTATGCAGATGCCTGTAAAAAAGGATTGGTTGTAACTGGAAAGATGTTTGTATTTAATGAATCTGATTTGTTAAATGAGAATAAAATCATAGTGAATTTCCCAACAAAGGAAGAATGGTATCGTAAATCCCAATATAGCTATATTGAAGAAGGTTTAAAGGATTTGGTAAGAGTTATTAGAGATAATAACATAAAGTCTATTAGCATTCCACCTTTGGGCTGTGGTAATGGTGGTCTAACATGGGATAAGGTAAAAGACATGATGACAAAGTACTTAGGGGATTTAGATGACGTTGAGGTTTTTGTGTACCAACCAAATGAAAAGATTAAGGAAATTCTTCAAAAAGAAAACACAAAAAAAGAAGTCAGTTTAACTCCAGCCAGAGCAATGTTATTATATGCTCTGTTTAAGTATGAGAAATATGGAGAATACACTACTGTTTTTACTGCTAATAAATTGGCTTATTTTCTTCAGGAAAGTGGCGAGAATTTGAAGTTAAAATTTGAACCATATACATACGGACCTTATGCTCAAGCTATCGAGAAAGTTTTATATGCATTAAATGGAAAATACCTAAAAGGTCTTGAGCAAATGAATGCTAAGCCTTTTGAACCATTGGAATTGAATTATGAGAGATATGATGAGGTTGAAAAATACGTTAAGGAGAAATTAACCCAAAGTCAAAAAGATAGATTAGAAAGCTTATTTGGGGCTATTAATGGGTTTGAATCTACTTTATCATTGGAAATACTTTCGTCAGTACACTTCATAACACAAGAACATCCTAAAATTGAGCTTGAAGATATTGTTTCTAAAATCAGAGAGTGGAACAATCGTAAAAAAGCTTTGATTACTGAACACTACGTTCAATTAGCTTATGACCACTTAAATGAATATGGTCGCACCTTGAATTTTGCCTAAATTCATTTATTTGGTACACGAACTACCTCATCACATGATAATCATCCGCAGCCTGTCTATTGGCTTTTGGGTCGTATTTCCTGTAGTTTTCCGTTGAAGTTATAAAACGGTGCCTCGCTTTCTTCTGTGCCGTCCTTAAATCATCCTGTTGCACCCAAAGGGCAATCACCGAAGCCCGAATTTGATTACTATTGGTTACTTTGAAATTAAGCGTTTTAAGCACTTTTGTTACTTGTGAAGTAATGATGCTAAACCTATTGGAATTAAGCGGAAATAACGCTTCTGAATGGTTGTTTATCTTGTTTTGGAGCATCGCCCTATCTTCTTCGAGATACTGTCTTAAAACCGGGATTTGCTCCGATTTCAACTTATAGGTCTTGGGTTCTGTGGTCTTAGTCCCTGGGATTTGCAATTTTTGTTTATCCAAATTCACATGGTCCAGTGTTAGACGTTTTAAAATATGGGTATCAAGTCCTTGGAACACCATAAATCCAGTAATGACCTTATTTCTGATGGCTACGTGTTTACAGTTTGGGAGTTTAATATCCAACGTTGGGAAGCAGATATATAAAAGTTCCAGTTCTTTAGAAGTTAGGAGTTCATGCTCATAATCTTTATCAATCACATAGTTATAATTTTCAATAGGGCTAACGGTGTAAACATCTTCATTGACCAAGTAATTGAAATACACTTTTATGGCACCCGTATAGCTCTTAATAGAGGAATCCGATAGATTGCTTTGCTTTTTGGTTTTCTTGCGTTTCAGGGCGTTAAAATAGTTGGTGCATTGCTTGTAGCTCATGTTCTCTACATCATAATCTTTTTGGTTGCACCAATTCAGGAAAACATCTACAATACTGATGTATGTTTCGATAGTAGAATCCGAATAGGCATGTTGTTTTAGGTATGTACTAAAATCACTCATCGTCATCGCCATCTAAATCGATTAAGTGAAGGTAAATCTGTGTAGATTCTAAATAATTATGCCCCAGAAACTCACTTACCTTTTCAATTGACAATCCATTTTGCAATAAATGCGTAGCCACGCTATGGCGCAGGTTATGAGGGCTAATGTCCTTTTCAATGATGTTTTCGTTTTCGGTTGCCTTAACAATAGCCATCAATCTATCTGAAAAGCTCTTGCCCAGCATACGGGTACCGTTCTTGTTTACGAAAAGGGCATCGGATAAATGCGAGTTGTGGAACTGTGGTCGAGAATTGATGATATAATCCTCGATAAGTTTTAGGTTAAAATCATTGATTGGCACGTACGGATTTTTACGTTTTTTGTTTCTGGACCCGTTTCTAACATAAATCTGTCTGTTATCAAAATCCACATCATTTAGATTCAGTCCTACGGCTTCATTTCGTCTAAGTCCACATGAGTATAATATTGCTAACAAAGCTTTATCACGCAACCTAAACCGATTTGATACGTGCGAGTAATCACAGGCTTCAAACAGTTCCTTCACTTCATCTGGGGTGAGTATATCCTTTTCGGTGATGGTATTGGTCTTTTCTGTTTTCAGGTGTACACCAAAGGTCATCTTGAAATTGTTGTTTTTTAGATATGCTAAAAACAGCTTCAATGCCTGTTGATGTTTGTTCAGGGAACCATTGCTCAATGCTCCTCCACGTCTTTCGTTCTTTCGTGTGGATAGGTACTGGTAATACTTGGTAACGATTTTAGTGGTTACGTGGTTGAGGTTCTCGTGTCCTTTACTTTCCAGATAGTGGAAAAATTCCCGTAGGTGCGTTGGTAAATTGTAAACTAAAGAATTGGATTTGTTACGAACGATTAAATCATTTTGGAAATCGTCCAATAATGCTAAAAATGTGCTGCTGTATAGCGGTAAATTTTTCATGGCTTCCTTTTGTTTCTGTATTAGTGGCGAGGTTGATTTAATTCATTGTAGTTTAACGGTTTAAGTTCGCCATTATTGGAGTGGCGACCCTGTGGCGAGGCAGCGAGGTCCAGACTTAATTTTAGAGCCTTATCAATCGTGTTTTCCAAATCTTGGAACTCGTCCACTATCAATATTTCAAAGCTTTTGGAAATGCTTTTAATGTCCTTACGTTCCTTGATGTAGCCTTCGGCTTCCAATAGCTTGTGGTAACGTCTTAGGGTCGTTTCCTTGATGCGGAACGCACGTCTAATCTCTTGGTTGGTGTAGATATTGGTATTGTTTTCTTTTAGGTAATCGTTAAGGTTTTCAAAGTAATCTCTAGTTACACCATTTAATCTATCAGATTTTCTAAGTAGCACATCTTTTATTAAGGTATTGGCGAGTTCGATATCTTTCAAAGTGGTTTCAATGTATTCCTCTCCTGTGGTTTCGTCATACATACGTTGACGTTGGTACTGGTGATAAAAAGTTATCACCTCTATAAGTTGCAGATAGTGCATATTGGTACGCCTTGGCTTGAATATCGTTTTTGGTAATTTTAGATGCTCTGCATACGGGTTAACAATTTTAATGCTTTTTAAAAGCCGTTGTACGTTACGTAACAGTTTCGCTGCTTCCAGTTCCGTATCTAAATCGATTCTACCAGCGGACTGTTTACGTTGGTATGCCATGATGCGATTGTCCTGTACCTCGCTTTCATCTACATACAGTAAAAAGCTTCTATTGGAATTATCTTCATAAATGGATTCTTGGGTGGTGCATCCAGCTACTGAAACGGGACCTTCCACAATCAGGTTTTTTGTTTTTCCGATGCCACCAATGCCTTTATGTACGATGCTCTTTGAAATACGTTTTTTGGTCTGGAGTTCCCTCAATGGCAATAGTCCATCTTCGGCTCCGTCCAAATCTTCAATGAGTATGAGCTTATGTTTTAAATCATGTTGACCGAAGTAATAGAAGGCGTTAGCTGATAATTGGGTAAACTCAATTTTATCTTCGTTTGGAATCAGATTACCTATTTTATTTTGCAGATAGGTTTTCCCTGAACCGCTGGACCCGTGAATGATGCAATGTAGTGGATTGTCCATTTTTCTTGATGTAAAAATCAGGTATGCCAATAATCGATTGGTTTCCTCTCCTATAAAACCACTGGTTCCAATTAGGGTATTGGTCTTTGAAAGTAAATCCTTGGATTTTAGGAGTTGCTCCGCTTCATGGCGTTCCGCATCTGGTAGCTCGTAATCGTTGGTGCTTTCTTTTTCATCTTGGGACCGTGTTTCCAATCTGTAAGCTTCCAATGCATTCGTTAGCTTCATAAACGCCCTACGAATGGTTATATCGCTTATCTCCAATCGATGTGATACCTTGATGATGAACTTTTCCAGTTCGGTATAACTGAACAGGTTGATGCTGTGGCGTATGGAACTGTAACTGTCCTTTTTGTTGATTTTTACAGTTACACGCATACGGTCCAGCTTGTCATCGTTCAGACCGCCCGGGATTTGTATTTCCAAATCCTCGTAATTGAAGCTAAAATTGAGTTTGTTATCTGTATTTAGTATTGGGGCTGCTTGTTTTTTTGGATTTTGAACAGCAAGCCCCTTGCCATTCAAAGTATTTTCCATACTTTTGACTTTCATATTATTATTTAATTTTAAACCGTTGAGTAATAATCAAAAAACATTTAAAGTTCCGAGTTCCAGTCGGAACTTTTGTTTTTTATGCTGCTTCCATTAATTCCAATTCTTTTTTTATATATTTTCTAACTTTTGCTACTGTTCCGAGTGATACCTCATAAACTTTTACACACTCACGAATAGACAGCCCTCGTTTTAGACCGTCCACAACTTTTTGGTATTTCTTTAAAAATTCCATCTTTGTTTCTGTGGTTCCCTTATAACGTCCACAATGCACACCATTGGCTTTTGCTTGTGCCATTCCGCTCTTAATACGGTCTATCGTTGTTCTGCGTTCGTTCTTAGCAAAAAGGCTCAACATGTGCAGCATCATTTCCGTTTGCATGTTCATTTCGCCATCGCTGTTTAACGTTTCAGTACCCAAGTCATGCAAATAGATACTGACACCACACTTATGAAGCTCTTCAACTAATTTTAAAGTTTCCAATGTATTTCTGCCAAGCCTTGAAACCTCTGTAACCAATACTTTTTGGAACGTTCCGTTCTTGGCTCCTTTCAATAACTTTTGCACGCCCAAACGTTCTTCATTGGATTTGGCTCCGCTTATCTTTTCGGTGATGATACTGACCACTTTATAGTTGTTCCTTTCAGCTACCTTGGTCATATCAACCACTTGTCTTTTGAAATCTTGCCTATCCTTTGTTGAAACTCTTCCGAAAATTGCTACTGCTGTCATAATTCTAAAATTTTACGTTAATCTTTAATTTATCCGTTATAAAAAAAGGCTAACTGATTTTTGATGTCATTTTACTGGTCTTTTGCCCTGTTTCAGGGGCTTCCCGCCATTATGGGGAATCGTAAACCTTTTTTTGTAACGCTTCCGCAATATGGAAGGAATATATTTCCCGTGCCAGTCTTTTTTAATTTATTTTCTTTTGTAACCCCCGTCCTTATTAGGTTTGTTGTTTTTGGACATGCCTTTTGCATGTCGCATATAGATACTTCCATAGCAAGTCATTTTAATTATTGTTAATAATCCAGATTATTTGTCTTTGAGCATTCGATTAAGTACTGTTTCAAATACATCTTTTCGACATTTCAAAGATAGAGGTTTTTAAAATTTTAAACAATCGTAAATCGCTGATATGGTTGTTTTTATGAATAATTCAATGAAAATTATTCAGTCGAAATTTTCTTTGGCTGATTTATGGATATATAAGACTAAATATTATATAGTTGATTGTTTTTCAATATTTTAAAAATAAAATTCCGTAAATATTATCAATTCGCTTCAAAAACCACTTATTTTTTGAAAATCACGATATTTTGATGGATTATTAAAAAACAAATTGTTTCGATGAAAATTCCATAATGCCATTTTTGGGATTTTGGCTCGGACAGGCTTAAAATCTTCTGAAATTCTTCCCAAAAACGTCAGATTGTACTTTTTTAACTCGGATTTCTTAAAATAATCGGTCGGATGCTCCCTGCCAAACTATTTATCTGTAAAGGATAAATGGAAAAAGAAAAAGGAATCAATGTACTGTCATTATTTGATGGTATCGCCACAACTTATTTAGCTCTTGACCAGCTCGGAATAAAAATTAATAATTACTACGCCTCGGAAATTGATAAAAACGCCATGCGTGTCTCTAAACACCACTTTGGGGATAAGATAACCCAATTGGGTGATGTTCGTAATATCAATGGATATGATTTACCTGAAATAGACCTGCTTGTTGCAGGATTCCCATGCGTTGACCTTTCATCTATGAGAAAGGAGCGTCAAGGTTTGGAAGGTGAAAAGTCTGGATTGTTCTTTGAAGCTTTACGAATTATGAATGAAACTAAACCCAAGTATTTTTTATTTGAGAATGTGGGTTCCATGTCCAAACATTCAAAAAAGCGTCTCGATGATTTATTAGGTGTTACGGGTATTGCCATAAACTCTAATTTGGTTAGCGCACAAAATAGACATCGCATCTACTGGACCAACATACCTAATATAACCGTACCGGAAAATAGAAACATTCTATTGAAAGATATTATTGAATCTGGTTACGTGGACCGTGATAAATCCAACTGTGTTTTAACCAAAGGCGTTCCGCTTACATGGCAGGGCGTTAACCGCTATCTTACTAAGTCCATTGGTTGCATCATTTATAATGAAAAGGAATATACCGAATACAGTAAGGAGGGTAAGTTTTTTGTTTTGGATGCTATGCGTGATGCGGATGTCAAACGAGAATTTAGGCTGCCAACCGTTACCGAATTGGAACGTTTACAGACTTTACCTGACGGCTATGTTGGGAATGTATTGAAGAAAACACCAGCTCACCATGCTATTGGCAAGGGGTTTACGTTAGAGATAATTAAACATATATTTTCATTTAATCAATTCTGATGGATAATATTTTTTAAAATTTTTAAAACAATTGGTGCCACCTTGTAATCGAATTCAATTGGATATTTTGGTTTTTGCGTTTTTAACAATAACGCAAGCTGCCTTGGTGATATTAGTATTTTGCTCATAATTTATCTTTACAGTAAATAGTAACAAAAAGCAAGGATGCTTTATTTTTCTGTAAAAAATGAAAAAAATTTTGAACGCCACTCCGATTTGAGCTATGTAGCTCTGCCTATACCTATATATAAGAGCGGTGATGCGGACAAATGTATTAGCATAAATAGACACCCCTTCCTAGTAACGGAGAAGGGGGCTACCTATGGTTAAGCCTTATTATTAAGCTTTTAGGCTTATTTTGCATATC
>Ga0079224_100013778_pt1 | contig 11273 bp, 11 predicted proteins | sample Stecom2015_FD_80414 | JGI IMG/M metagenome (GOLD analysis project Ga0079224, IMG submission 80414) | Agricultural soil microbial communities from Utah to study Nitrogen management - Steer compost 2015 | ecosystem: Environmental > Terrestrial > Soil > Agricultural land | place: USA: Utah...
TTGTCAGGTACTACATTGGAGAGAGCTAAAGAAATTTGCCGGACGGTTCGCCCGTCGTAAAACTTATGAAAAAGCTCCAGGCAAACTTTATATAAATCCATCGTAATATTTGTCGGCTTTTCCATCGTTTTCGAGCGATAGAATCCGCCTCCCAATTCCTCATGACTATAGCCGATGCCAAGGCTAATGGTCCGTCCTGCCATTTTATGGGTGCGGGCGCGCCGGGCTACTTCTTCACACATTTCTAAAATGACATGCTTTATTTCTGTCACATTTTTATAATCCCTGAGCAAAATTTGGCTTTTACCGAAACTGATTTGCCCCTCCATGATGGGAGCACCGATTTCCGACAGGTCCACACCCCAGGCATGATAATAAAGCTGATTGCCGATAATGCCGAACTTAGCTTCAAGAAGCGCCAAATCATATTGAGCCAGTTGTCCTACTGAAAAAATGCCCATGGCGTTTAATCTTTTCTCCAACCGTTTTCCAATACCCCACATTTCACTTAATGGGGATACCGGCCACAATTTTTCCGGCACGTCCTCATAGGTCCAGACAGCGATTCCGGTATGTTTTGCTTCCAGATCGAGAGCGAGCTTCGCTAACAGCATATTCGGGCCAATACCAATAGCACAAGGTAGCTGAAACTCCCGCTTTAATTCCTCGCGAATTTTTTGAGCGATTTCATAGGCATCCCCCCAAAGCTGGGCGGTGCCATCCACCTTAATAAAACTTTCATCCACACTGTATACATGAATGGCTTCCTTAGGTACGTAGCGGTGAAAGAGTCGGGTAATTTCCGTTGACACCCGTAAAAAAGTCGCCATTTTCGGTTCAACAATTTTGATGCGGGGATCACTTGGTACTTCAAACAACCGGGAGCCGGTCTTAATGCCAAATTCTTTTTTCACCTTTGGCGATGCGGCAAGAACAACACTTCCTTCTCGGTCCACATCCCCCACTACAATCAAATAACATTCTAAAGGATCCAACCCCTCCATCACCGCCGCACAACTGGCATAAAAACTTTTAATGTCAACACATAATATATGTTGATGGGGCAAACTGCTGTAATCAATCATTTCGGTCCATCTCTCCACCAAACAAATGTTCTGTTCTATAATATATTGTATGCGAATATACGTTCGATTACAACCGGAAAAATTTTTAAAAAAGAAAAAAGCGCCAGAACTGAAGTAGTTACCCTTCAAGTTAGAGAGAAAATCTAACTTTTAGGGGGCACCACCCTGTTTCTGACGATAAAATTAAAAAATGAAGCGAGGCGAATCCTGAAAAAACACCTCTTATTTTTTCAACAACCGTAAAAAACTTTGCAAAAACGGAATCCAAGCTCGGGGACTCCGAAAATAACTTTGCAGGAGACGGAGAAAATCTTGATATTTCCCTTTATAGGGATACCATTGAACTTCCTTTTTCAAAATTCCCCGGTCCAAAAGTATCGCCTTATCATGGCAAAACAGGCGCAATCCTTCCTCACCGTGATACCGGCCGATGCCGCTTGCTTTCACACCGCCAAAGGGCAAATCGGGATTCGCAACCGACACCAATGCTTCATTAATAGTAACAGCGCCGGAAACGAGCCGACTGGCCACCCGTCTTGCCTTTTTCAAATCCTTTGTCCAAACACTAGCATTTAACCCAAATTCAGTGTCATTCGCAAGCCGGATGACTTCATCCTCCGTTTCAAAGGGAACAATTGGCATCACCGGTCCGAAGGTTTCTTCTGACATAATGTCCATATCCTTCGAAACACCGGATAAAATTATCGGTTTTACAAACATCGAATCCGGCCACTCATCCGGATTTACCCCTAATTCCAATTTCGCACCCTTTTTAAGGGCGTCCTTCACATGACTTTTTACAATATCCACCTGCATAGCTGAAGTCATCGAGCCAACATCCGCATCTTGATCCGTCCCTTGAACAAGCTTTTCCGTTTCTTTTTTGACAAGTTCTAAAAAACGTTCATACACAGATTTCTCAACAAAGATTCGTTCCGCACTCATACAAACTTGCCCAGCATTGGTGAAAGCTGCCCAAACCGCCCCTTTTGCAGCCCGTTCCAAATTGGCATCTTCAAAAACGATAAAAGGATCTTTTCCACCCAGTTCTAAAGCCGTTGGAATCAAATGTTCCGCCGCAACCTTTTGAATGATTTTTCCGGTTTTAACAGAACCGGTAAAAAAGATAAAATCAGGTTTTTCTTCCGTTAATTTCGCACCGACTTCCTTACCCCCATGGGCCACTTGAAATACCCCTTCAGGAAAACCAGCCTTTTGAAATAACTCTTCAATACATTTTCCAACAAAAGGGGTTACTTCCGATGGCTTAAGTATAACGGTGTTTCCAGATACGAGAGCACTAATAACCGGAACGACAGACAGCTGAAGCGGATAGTTCCATGGAGAAATAACGAGCACAACTCCCCTTGGCATATATTCAACGTATGATTTTTTCCCGATTAAAAGGAGAGGGGTTTTCCTTTTTTGGGGTGAAAGAATCGATTTTGCCCGCTTTATAATGTAATCGAGGGAATCCACCGTCGGCAAAATATCCGCAACTAAAGCTTCCGTCAACACTTTCCCAGTATCTAAACTAATATTTTTTGCAATTGCATCCATTTCCTCAACCATCAATGCTTTCAGCCTTTTTAAATAGGACAGCCGTTCATCAATGGAAAGACTGCTCCACATTTCAAAGGATTTCCTTGCTTTTTCATACATATCCCGAATCATATCCAAATCGGTTTCGACAATTTCACCAATCCGTTCTCCCGTCGCCGGATTTTCTGCAATGCGAACAGCCATACGTTCAACTCCTTTTACAGATGCTTTATCGACATTTTTATGAAGCATCTTTTTTATAATGTCTTTGAAAATATTTTACACAAATCTATCATTTTTTAAAAATATTAAAAATATAAATAATTTAAACAAACTATTAAAACTTCCCTGACTTCCGGATTAAAAAATAAAGGGGGAAAAGTAGAATGATTTGTCCGCGTTGTGAAAAGGCTAACCAAGAAGACGCTTCCTATTGCCCCTACTGTGGACTGAACTTTACCAATTGGGAAATGAAACTAGCGAAATACGGATCCGAACTGAAAACAAACGGAGATGAAAGAATTTATATTTTAGCAAATCCGGATGTTCCTTTACAGGCTCAGGATAAACATAAAAGAAATAAAGGGAGTGGACCTCTGAATTTTGTTTGGAAGCATTTATCAGCAGGATTTGTTTTAGCTTTAGGTATTGAAAAAAAGAATGAATCTTTCTCTACGTTCAGTTCGTTAATCATTCTAAGTTCCTTTTGTTTCCTATTCGGATTAAGCGGCGGAATTTACTTAATTAAAAATCCAGGAGAGATTATAGAAGGATCATCGCTTTTCTTATTCGGGAGAGGTTTCCTCCAATCAATTTTGGCTATTCTATTTTTACTTCTAGTCTCTGGAGGAATTCTCTACTGGATCATTAAAAAGGGCATGTTAGTACGAGTTAATCGGAAGGATTTTTTCATCCAGTTTGCGACTTTTCATACCCTATCTTTATTAGCCAGTTTATGTCTTTTTCTTCTAGTATTAATCGGAGTAACTTCTCTTTCGTTTATTTTGGCGGTCTTCCAAACAGTAGAAATTGCAATTATTATTGGCATCCTTAGTTACTATCTTCCTAAATCAAAAAGGTCGATTGGTGCGATGTATCCAGGCATCTTTATATGGGTCGTTTTGCTTCTTCTCTTCAAGTTCCTATTCGGAAATCAGCTTCCTCTTCCTTTCCTCCCTATTTAAGGTTAAAGGTTCTAAAAAAACGCCTTTACCAAGCATGATAAAGGCGTTTCCCTTATTTTTTAAAAAAGGCTTTTTTCCCAACTCGTTCAACGATGGAAGGAAAAAGATGATAAATTCTGCTTCCCGCTTCCATCAACTTCGGCAAATTGATTTCCCTTTTATTTGTCAACATTGACGCAACGACTTTTTCTGCCACATATTCCGGTTTTAACACCCAGGGGCCGACGTTTTTTAAATAATTCCCCGACTCATCAGCCACATTAAAAAAGTTAGTTATCATTGGGCCAGGGTTTACAGTTGTAACATAAATACCGGCATCCTTCATTTCCATTCTTAAACTATTTGAAAAGGCTAAAACAGCACTTTTTGTAGCAGCATAAACAGCTGATTTTGGTGTGGCAATTTTTCCTGCCATGGATGCAATATTGATAATGTGTCCTTTGCCTTGCCTCGTCATTTTCGGCAACACCCATTTCGTTAAGGCGATTAGACCTAGCACATTAACATTAAACATGTTTTCCGCATCAAACAAACTTGTATCCATGACACTCGTAAATTTTCCAAAGCCGGCATTATTCACTAATATATCAATGCGATCTGTTTGCTTGTCGACTAGCTCCAAAGCTTTCGCCAACTCTTCTTTATTCCCCACATCCGCCTCGACAATGTGAACTTGAACCGAAAAATGAGTTTCCAGCTCTTCTTTTAATTTTTCTAACTTTTGCCGGTTTCGTGCAAGCAAAATTAAATTCGCACCGTTTTTGGCAGAAAGCCGGGCAATATGTTCACCGAGACCGCCGGAGGCCCCGGTTATAAACACTGTTTTTCCTAATAATCGTTTCGTCATGATAAATCCTCACCTATTTTTATAGCTTGAAAATTTTTCTTATACCGCTGTAAATAAAAGCCGGCCATCTTCATCCATATTTGCCCTCACGGCGCCGATGGATTCCAAATAATCCAATTGACCAATCGTTTCAGACATCGTCAAATTGAATTCTCGTTCATACGCTTGCGGAAACAATTGCATACAAATAGTAAAGCTATTCATCGGATTATGTTCTAGCATTTCTTTTACTTTCATCGCCCGTTCATGTTGTCGGGAGAGTCTGCGTTCCACCAAGCCGGCTAAATCTTTCACTTCATGGCCATGACCGGTATAAACGATGGAAATTGGTAGATCCTTCATTCTCCTTAACGATTCATTGTATTGCAATTGGGGTTTTGGTCGCTCCATCCCTTTTGCTTGAGGCGGTTCTAAAAGCGGGTTCGAGGAAATGGTTGCCAAAATATGATCACCGGCAATCATGACACCTTCCTTTTCATTAACGAAACTAATATGGCTCTGAGCATGGCCTGGTGTTTCGATTACAAACCAACCCGGAAGCCCTGGAACTTCCATCCCTTCTTGAAGAAAACTAGACAATCTTCTTGTGCAAGAGTATTTTAATGCTCCTTCCATTTGCCGGATTTTCCAAAACATCTCCTCCGGCACCCCGTGTTTTGTAAAAAGTTCTTTATAAAAGGTACGATATTCATCCAAAAAACTTTCTGTCCGATACAGCCACCGTTCGGCCTTTTCATGGGCATATACTTTACAATTGGGCATGTAATCCAATAATCCGACATGATCCGGATGATGATGGGTAAGTATCACCTGTTCAATATCTTCAGGACGATATCCTAAACTGTTTAATTCGGATACAAACACATTCCAAGCGGTTTCTGTTTTAACGCCGGCATCGATTAATGTAAGCGTATCCCCTTTTACAACAAAAACATTAACATCCCCAACTGGAAAAGGGGTTGGCAATACAATTTTGCCGACATTATTCCTCCATTCGGCCATTGACATTCTCCCCGTTTGTATTTTTTTCCAAATAAACACTTAATATCATCTTACATTCTTCAAAAAAATTTGTCATTTCCGATGTATTCAAACATGGTTATAAAAAAATCTAGAAGTACCCTTCCAAACGTAAATGAATTTCTCCCTCCAAGCCGCTTCCTTTTTGAAACAATCGGCTGATGGTATACTATTTTTAGTGGGAAACATTAGGAGGAATGCGGTATGGTAAAACTTTTTGAACCTTATACAATTAAAAACGTAACATTAAAAAATCGAATTGTTATGAGTCCAATGTGTATGTATTCATCCTTAAAGGAGGACGGATTAGTAGAAAATTGGCATTTAATTCACTATCCGGCTAGAGCCATCGGACAAGTCGGTTTGATTATCGTTGAAGCTACCGCGGTCCATCCTCAAGGGAGAATCTCCATGCAAGATTTAGGCCTTTGGGATGACAAACATATTGACGGGATGAAAAAATTGGTTGAACTCGTGAAGCAACACGGTTCAATAATCGGGATCCAACTTGGCCATGCAGGTCGGAAAGCGGATGTAAAAGGGGATATTTACGCACCAAGCCCTATTCAATTTAATGAACGCTACAAAAATCCAAAGGAAATGTCACAAAAAGATATTATAGATGTTGTTGATGCTTTTCAACAGGCGGCTTTACGGGCAAAAAAAGCAGGTTTTGATATTATCGAAATCCATGCGGCCCACGGCTATTTATTGAATCAATTTTTATCACCACTTTCAAATAAACGGAATGATGAATACGGCGGTAGTTTAGAAAATCGCTATCGGATTTTGAAAGAAATAATTGTAAAAATACGGGAAATTTGGGATGGACCGCTTTTTGTTAGGATTTCCGCCTCGGATTACCATGAGGAAGGAATGAAACCTGACGATTACATCCAACTAGTTGAGTGGATGCGGGAAGATGGCGTTGACCTAATTGATGTAAGTTCCGGAGGCGTCGTTCCGAATGTAAAAATCCAGGTATATCCGGGGTATCAAGTGAAATTCGCTGAAAAAATTAAAAAGGAAACTGGGATGGCGGTTGGAACTGTCGGACTAATCAATACTTCTGATTTAGCTGAAGAAATTTTACAAAATGAACGGGCCGATCTCATTTTCCTCGGCAGGGAATTGCTTAGAAATCCCCACTGGCCATATAAAGCCGCAAAGGAATTAGGATATCCGCTTGAAGCTCCCTTTCAATATCGAAGAGGCTGGAAATAACAAATACTGGAATGAACGAATGTAAAAGTAATTAACCTTCGATCCGAGGTTTTGTTTGTAATCTTTTATCGATGGATCGTAAAAAACCATTCAAACTAGCCAAACAATAACGGAATATGAAAAACCGAACCTTACAGTTTAATCCTTCTATAATAGGTTCGGTTTTCTTTTTGAGAATAATCATTTATATTTTGATCCTAGTTTTCTATTCATTTGCCTTAACCGGAACTGTTTTAAAATCAGTGGCAATTATTGTATTTGGGAATTGTTCCTGGGCTTCCCTTTCTAAAATTGGCCAATCTTTTTTTTCAAAGCGGGAACTGATATGGGTAATAATCAACTGTTTTACTCCAGCTTCCTTCGCAATCGTTGCCGCCTGTAATGTCGTAGAATGAAAATAGTCATTAGCTTGTTCTGCTGCATCTTTATTAAAGGTTGCTTCATGAACAAGCAAGTCGGCATCTTTAGCTAGTTTGATGCTATTTTCACACGGTCTTGTATCACCTAAAATCGTGATGATCCTTCCCTTTTTATCTGGTCCGACAAAATCTTTCCCGTTAATGACCCGACCATCTTCGAGAGTAACAGTTTCCCCAAGTTTTAATTGTTTATAAATCGGACCTGGCGGAATTCCCAGTTCTTTCAGTTTATCCACCATTAACGTGCCCGGCTTATCCTTTTCCACGATTCGATAGCCGAAGGAAAGAATGCCGTGATCAAGTTTCTTTGCTTCAACGGTAAAGCGGTCATCTTCGAAAATGAGGCCTTCTTCAATTTCATGAATATTGAGCTCATATTTTACATGGGTTTGGCTGACGCTAAGGCTTGTAGTAATAAAATCGCGCAAGCCCTTTGGACCGTAAATATCCAGTGTATCTTCTTCACCGCCTAAAAATGAACGGCTTCCAAGTAACCCCGGCAGTCCAAAAATATGATCGCCATGCAAATGGGTGATAAAAATTTTATTAATTTTTCTCGGACGGATGGATGTATGTAAAATTTGATGCTGAGTCGCTTCACCGCAATCAAAAAGCCAGACTGAACCGTCATGCAGGTGTTTTAAAGCAATGGAAGTCACATTCCGCAATTTCGCTGGCATCCCGGCTCCAGTACCTAAAAATAATAGTTCCACGAAAGATTCCTCCAATTAAATGACATCTAACAACAGTTTACGATATATTTATTATGTGGGTAGTATCACAATTTTTCAATGATTAACCGTATTTTCTTTCGTTTTTCCGAAATAAACTAGCATAATTTGAAAATGTTTATTTGCCATTGAAAGTGGAAATCGCTACAATGTAATATATTGACAAAAATACCAATGACTTAAAGTGAGGGTAAAAAGTGAAACAGTACGATACTCCAGCATCATTGATTATGCTTTTCGGTGCAACCGGCGATTTGGCGAAACGAAAATTGTATCCTTCCCTTTACAATTTATACATAAAAGGTCTTTTGTCGGAGAATTTTGCCGTCATTGGCGTTGCTCGTCGTTTAAAAGATGACGAAGACTTCCGTAATTGGGTTACCGACTCTGTTCATACGTTCGGTCAACCGGACGAAAAACTGGAGGATTTTATTTCCCATTTTTATTATCAATCCCATGACGTGACCGACCCGAAATCCTATTTAGATTTAAAACAGTTAGCGGACAAATTGGATGGGAAATATTCCTTAAATGGCAATCGGATTTTTTATTTGGCGATGTCACCGGAATATTTTGGAACGGTTACAAGCCACTTAAAGGAAAGCGGCTTAACAAATACGAGAGGTTATAAACGCCTTGTCATTGAAAAACCGTTCGGTCACGATTTGCCGAGTGCCATTGAATTAAACAATAAAATCCGAACAACCTTTAGTGAGAATGAAATTTTCCGGATTGACCATTATTTAGGTAAAGAAATGGTGCAAAACATCGAAGTGATTCGTTTTGCCAATGCCATTTTCGAACCGTTATGGAACAATCGTTATATTTCCAACATCCAAATCACATCAAGTGAAATGCTCGGTGTTGAAGAACGGGCACGCTATTACGATAAAAATGGTGCACTAAGAGATATGGTGCAAAACCATATGCTGCAGATGGTATCACTCCTTGCGATGGAACCACCAATTAAACTTTCAACCGATGAAATTCGCAGTGAAAAGGTACGGGTCTTGCGGGCACTCCGACCAATAAAGCCAGATGAAGTAAATGATTATTTCGTCCGCGGCCAATATGGTCCGGGCACCATTCAAGGAAATCCAGTCCCCGGCTATCGCGAGGAACCGAATGTCGATCCTGAATCTAACACTGAAACGTATGTGGCAGGCAAACTGTTAATTGATAATTTCCGCTGGGCAGGCGTGCCGTTCTACATTCGGACCGGTAAACGAATGGAAACGAAATCTACAAAAATTGTCGTTCAATTTAAAGATATTCCGATGAATCTATACTATCGAAACGGTTCCAGTTTAAACCCAAACCTACTTGTCATTCACATCCAGCCCGAAGAAGGAGTAACGCTTCATTTGAATGTGAAAAAAACCGGTCAAGGGATGGAAACCACGCCGGTTAAACTCAGTTTTTCCAACAAAAGCTTTGATGGAATGAATACACCAGAAGCATACGAAAAATTGCTATTTGATTGTATTCGCGGAGATGCGACCAACTTTACGCATTGGGATGAAGTTGCCCTCTCCTGGAAATTCGTTGATACAATTTCTGAAGTCTGGTCGAAGGAAAAGGGAAATTTCCCGAATTATGCGTCCGGAACGATGGGCCCGAAAGAAGCCGATGAATTATTGGCAAAAGACGGTTTCCATTGGTGGCCTGTAAAATCGAGTGATATTCAACCTTGTTAATACTATAAAAGGCAAAGGAGTTTGACCCTTTGCCTTTTTGCATAATTCTAATTAGGCGGCCTTAAGCTTCCACCTGTATTATTTTGCCAATTTCTTCATCTGTCTCCTTTATATCCACTAAAATTGCTTCACCCATTTCGTAAATGTTGTTCAATTTCTCAATAAAATCGGTATTAATATCATTTTTCATATTATCCAGTAGTGCATCCATTTTTTCGATAAAATCTGAATTCATCGGTTTCAGCTTATCCCTCGTTCCATCCCGGAAGGTCGTTGTATAACTTTCAAACTCATTAATGCTAGATTCCAATGATTGTAACGTTTTTTGAAGGTTTTCAAGGTCAATTTTAATAAATCCAGCCACCTTCCACCCTCCCTTTCCATGTCCGGGGACTTAAAATTGGACTAAATATTCCCCAGCAAATTATAGAAAATAAATGGATTCAATTTCCCGGATTAATGTCTGCAATTCTGTCACCATTTCTGAAACGATGGATTCGATTTCTTCCTGTACAATGGCATTTTCGAGGTCCATATCTGCAAAATTTTTATTCATTTTATAGATGGCATCTTCCAAATTATCTATAACTCCCATATCATTTCCGCTATAAATGAGATTTCTGCAAAATTCATAGGTATATAAGGCAGCCACTACATTTCACCTGCTCTTTTCTTGAATTCGAATTGAAGTTTTTTCAAGTCTCCTTCCGAAAATTCAAAGGAGCGAAATCCTTTATCAAAAATTAAATCTTTTTTCATGAAATATATAAAAGCATCTTCGGTTTCGTCTTTATAACCATTTTGCAGAACTCGTTTAATTAACGGTTCGGTAAAATAAATTTTGGCGTCTTTTTTAATATCACCGATTGGGTAAATGACACCGACGTAAGGAAAATAGGATTGATATCCTTTCAGTGCAATAAAACGACCGGTAATTATTACTTTTGCCGTTGATTTTAATTGCTGGGCGGGCTGAAAATGCGACGGATTCAACTCAACTAATGTTCCTAACGGTAATATATTTCTCATAATTTCAACGGAATAGGAAAGAAAATCGAAGTAAGATTTCTGTTCTAAGGAAAAATGATGATTCAAAAAGGAAAGCGTATGCTCCCCCTCTTTTTTTTGATAGTAAATTTCTATGTCATCCGATTTTATATGCATCGAGGATAATCCTCGCCGAAATCCTTTTAGTAAAGTATGAAAAACCGAATCACTAGTAAGGAAATAGGAAGCAAATTGTCGAATGGCTCCTCCATATTTCAGCTGATTTTCTAAAGGGATGGATTGGATGATGTGATCTATCTTTTCCAGTGCCATCCTTTTTAACCGTTCTTGAATTGAATCCATACAATCACCTTCTAGCATCAATAATAAATTTGAAAACAGAGAATAAAGTGGCTCCAATTCAATTTTACTAAAGGTTCATAGATTAAAAATGAGTCATTCGTTCTGAATAAAGAACAATTTTCTAAGACTATTTTCTTAGAAAAATTAAAAATCATGATTTTAAGCATAAAAAAA
>Ga0079224_100013779_pt1 | contig 11273 bp, 9 predicted proteins | sample Stecom2015_FD_80414 | JGI IMG/M metagenome (GOLD analysis project Ga0079224, IMG submission 80414) | Agricultural soil microbial communities from Utah to study Nitrogen management - Steer compost 2015 | ecosystem: Environmental > Terrestrial > Soil > Agricultural land | place: USA: Utah...
CGCGAAATCAGATATTGATACCCATATTTGCCAGCTTCTAGGATATTCTTATTCCGACTACAGCATTGTTGGTGGTGGTGGATATGATAATGCCTCTGCCAACATTGCGAGATTGAACGGGAGAAATGTTATTGCTCCTCTTGATCTCTCGCTTGATATGATTACTTGTGCAAGACCTTTGTAAGGTTCATTTACCGAGTGTAGCTTTGTCGATCAATCACCTGTTCATCATCGGCCCAAGTTGATTGATTCGACGACTGTGTCTGAGAAAGTTCACTTCTTAAAGTAAACTTAGCAGTGCTTTCAGTATAATCCACGAGCTTTGGTAAAGTGACCTTCTCAGGAAGCGAAGAATTACTTCCTATTAAATTTTCAAATTCATTTCTAAAAGAGTTCATGATCGAAGGGATAATGATGCTTCCTTGTACGGGGAGATAACAACGATTTTCTCTGGGAGCTGACTTTGCTCCATTCAAAATTCGTTGTAAGACTGAAGGGTCTTGTTCATCATTAAACAGAGAATTGATATGAGAGAAGGCGACCCGAAGACCACCTTTGCAAGGTGGACACTGGTTACATGATTCATCATAGAGAAAGAGGGCCACTTCTTGAGCAATTCTAACAGCATTACGTGTATCATCATAGACGATGAAGCTACATGAACCGAGCCAACTACCAATATTTGCCATTTCATTATAATCGAGTGGTACGTCTAAATGCTCTTGAGTCATTACTGCACTTGATACTCCGTTTAAAATCACTTTGAATTCACGACCAGGTTTAGGCCCTTGTGCATAGTCATTAAGTAGTTCTCGCAGGGTAATACCTGGAATGACTTCGAAAACTCCCTCATGTTGAACGTCCCCACTAATAGTGCAGATGAATGGACCTTTTGTTTCCTCTGTTCCGATAGATAGAAAGCTTTCTGCTCCTTGCATGAGAATTTGAGGAACACGAGCGTAAGTTTCGACATTGTTTACAAGAGCTGGGTTAGGGCTTAAGGGAGTGCTAAACAGACCTAAAACATAAGGAGGGTAGTGGGCTTCTCTTGGAAGAGGGCCAATCCCTTCAATCACATTAAGCATGGCCTTCTCTTCCCCATAGAGATAATCCTCAGGACCAGCGACAACATTGATGTTGATGCCTTTAAGTAATCCTTTCTTCTCAAACTCATCTATAGCAGCATTGATCCGATCGATCTCTGAATGAAAACTACCTTTAATACAAATATAAATTTCCTTAGCACTAAGAACATGGGCAGCGATAAGTGTACCTTCAATCATAGCGAAAGGATTTTTCCTCATGACCATTCGATCTTTAAAGGTTCCTGGCTCTCCTTCCGCAGCATTGACTACTACATACTTTATTTTGCATGGCTCATCATAGAGAGTTTGCCATTTTTGACCTGTGGGAAAGCCTGCTCCGCCTCTGCCTCTGAGTTTAGCTCTTTTAAGTTCTTCAATAATTTCAGTGGGGGATAGGCCTCTCGCTTTAGTGAGAGTATCTCCTTTTTCATGATGATACTCATCGAGATTAAGGTACGGGTGGTCAGGAAGAATAAAGTGATTGTGTTCTTTCATATGACCTTTTCTACTTAAGCTCAAAGGGTCATGTCATGACGACTTGATTGTGGATAGAAATTCCTTAGATTCGGTGCAGATGATTTCTCGCAACATCTTAAATATGATGTTAAACTGATGAATATGAATAAAACTGTAGAAATCTCTTGGACCGACTTAAAACTTTCACCTGAAATGCTCAAATTGATTGAGGACATTGGCTATGCTCGTCCCTCAGACGTTCAGGCCCAGACAATTCCCTTAGCCTTAGAGGGAAAGGATGTCTTAGTATCTTCTCAAACAGGAAGTGGGAAAACGGCAAGTTTTGTCATTCCTATTGTGGAGAAGTTTAAAAATAAGAATGGGACCTTTATTCTGGCCCTAGCTCCTACAAGGGAGATTGCCCAGCAAACAGGAGATATTTTTAAGAAATTTGGCGAACCATTCGGATTGACAACTACTGTGTGCATTGGTGGAGCCGATATTAATGCGGAGAAAGCGGCACTCGCTCTCAATCCTCACATCATCGTTGCTACTCCGGGAAGACTTTGTGATCATTTGGAGAGGGGACACTTGTGGCTGGATTTTATTGAGTGTCTGGTTTTTGATGAAGCTGACCGGATGCTTGAGATGGGTTTTTCAAAGCAAATTGACATCATTACTGAGCAGATTCCTAAAACTCGTCAGACTCTTATGCTATCAGCGACTTTTGCTCCACAAGTAGAGAAACTCGCTCGTAAGGCCATGAATAACCCTGAGCAAGTGATTATTGCTAAAACTCAACAATCAACACCTAAAATTGAGCAAATGCTTTATTGGATTCCTGAGGAAAGAAAGCTCTCAATGCTTGTGGATATTCTTAGAGAAGAAAAAGGAACCGTATTTATCTTTGTAAATGCCAAAGAGAAAACATTCCAGCTGACAAGAAATCTCCATCACCGTGGTATTCAGGACGTGACATATATTCATTCTGATCTACAACAAGAACATCGAGAACTCGCCGTTGCGGAATTTAAGTCTGGTAAATATAGAATTATTGTTGCAACAGATGTGATGGGAAGAGGAATTGACGTTGATGATATTGCTCATGTGATTAACTATGACGTTCCGATGGAAGCGGCTGATTATATTCACAGAATTGGTCGAACGGGAAGACGTGGCTTAACAGGGCATGCCTCAACTTTTGCTATTCCGGGAAAAGATGACAAGGCCATTGAAGCCATTGCTAAACTTCGTGGGAAACCCGCTCCTCCTAAGCCAAGAGAAAATGAGAGAAGACCGAGAACTCATAACGATAAAAGAAGACATCAGCCAAGAAACCATCGAAGGCCAAGGGCAGCGGAAGTGCAAAAAGCTCCTCCTATAGTTCCAGAAGTTAAGAAAGAAAAACTAGGTCTAATGGATAGGATTAAGAAGTTCTTTAAGGGATAACTGGAGCTAGCTCTTTTTTTAAGTCTTCATAGCCACCAATATTTTCTGAAGTGATGTTATTCACATCATGATTTTATAGAGTCTAGACTTGTACCGAAAAGTTTAGAAGCTTCGTGTTGTTCATGTTCAGAATTGTGTGTTAGGGTGCTCTGATGGACAGAATTAAAGTACAGTTTGTTAAATACGACATGACTAAAACAAAAAACCGTAAACGCAAAGATATGCTGGTTGATGCCCAGAATGAGCAAGCGGTAATCACTCAACTTGAGAGAATTCACAAGGGTGAGAAAGTCGTGAAGATTCATGAAATTGTTTGGGATGAAAAACAAATCGAAGAAGTCGTCCAATTACAAAAAAAAGAAATCATCGACCGAGTCTACGGTATCGTAAAGTATTTCAATCAAGCGCAGGGCTTTGGATTTATCAAGCCAGATGAAGAATTAGGTGAAGACTTGTTCTTTCATAAAACGGCCTGTGTAGACGGTATACCAGATGAAGGCAGCACTGTTGAGTTTCTCGTTAGTGAGGGACCCAAAGGTTTATGTGCGGTTAAAGTTCGTATGATTGAAGATGAGTATTAATTAACTCCATTAAATGTCCCACATTTGTCTAGCTTAACCTACAGTTTCAGTTATTAGACCTTACCTATATTTTAGACTAACGTGTCATATAAAAAACTATCACAAATTTTCATGGAGAAAATATGAGAGATCTATATATAGGTGGAGGCCAAAGGAAGGCGAAGAAGGGCGGAGTAATGTGGAAGCTTTATCTCTTTCTTTTCTTATTTATAATTACAGTGGGAGGGGCCTTGAAAATCTCTGCTCCCGTGATTGTTGAGAGATGGCTCAATCAACGAGGATCTGATAACTCAGGATTCACTTACTCTGTGAGGGAAGTTGAATTATCTCTTAAAGAAGGTGAGATGATTCTCAAAGATCTCAAAGTGTTTCATCCTAAGAGTAATGAGGAACTCCTTAAAACTTCAAGTCTAAAACTTAGAATGAATCTCCAGGAAATATTCAATACGAGTGCCAGTAGAGTAGAAGTGAGCGCTGATCAATTGAATGTGTTTCTTTCAAATGAGCTTATTTCAGAAATTAATCGAATGAAAGATATTAAAGAAAATGAGAACATTTATTTTGCCCTCATCCAGGGAAAGTTTTCTCAAGTTAATGTCATTGAGAAGAAAATTGATGAAAGTCGCACTTTAGCTAGATTAGTTGACGTTAATTTGGAAATGAAGGAATTATCCTTAACATCTATCAATAAGAGTACTGAATTTAATTTAACCTCTACACTCTCAACTGGCGGCGAGATGAAGCTCTCAGGGAAAGTCAGCCAAGAGGAAGAAGAGAACTCTTGGAATATTGAAGGTTCCTTAAAAGAGTTTTCTCCTGAATTACTTAATAGATTAGCTGGGACCCAATTACCCTTCTCATTCAATGAATCTGCTCTTAATGCCAATATTGTTGCACGCTCTGATAAAGGTAAGGTAACGGGTGAGATCGTTCCTGACATCACTCGCTTGAATCTTATTATTGAAAGAAGAGGGTATGAACCACAAGTTATTGCCAGAGCATTGACTGATGAACTGACTTTCAGTTTACCTTTTACAATAAAAGAAGATTTAACTTTAGAATACGAAGATACTTTCAAGAAGTTAAAAGACTATCGTAAATATCCGAGTGTTGCGAGTTTAGGGCGAAATTAGCTTGGTAGAGTAAAGAAAAACTTAGCTCCTTGGCCTTCTTCACTCTCAACCCAAATTTTTCCACCATGGGCTTCGACGATTCCCTTCGCAATGAAGAGTCCAAGCCCTGCACCCATCTTATTAGTTGATCGCACCTGCCAGTAACGATCAAAAACATGTGGTATTTTATTATGAGAAAGACCTGGACCTGAATCTTCTACTAAGAATTGAATAAACCCTTCTAGACTTTTAACTTTAAGCTTAATGAATTTTCCTTCTGGAGTGAACTTAATAGCATTTCCTAAAAGATTTGAGAGAATTTGCAAAACTCGCTGATGATCACATTTAATCGTTCCTACTTGATTTTCAAATTCATATGTAAGGTTGATTTTCTTCTCTTCAGCAAGAGATTTATGAAGTTCGACAGCTTCTTCTACAAAAGATGTCACATCTTCTAATTCGGTTTCAACCATAAATGTTCCGGCATCTAGCTTCGTGACATCAAGAATATCTTCGATCATAGTCTGCATTCTTTCTGCTGATCGTTTAATTCGCTCTACTTTGATCTTCTGAGATTGATCTCCTACTTTTAGAAGGAAAGAAGCATTTAACAAAATACCATTGAGTGGATTTTTTAAATCATGTGAGACAATGGCCACGACTTCTTCACGCACTCTGATAGCATCTTTTGCCATTTGAAAGAGTTGGCCTGCATCGATAGCAAGAGTGGCCCTTTGGGTAAAGCGCTCAGCGAAATTTTTATCGAGCTTAATAGAGGAATATCTAGATTCATCGAGAATGAAAGTCATTGCGCCCAAAATCTTTCCATGAATTTCCATTAAGCAAGTTATGCAGTTTTTTTGGTAAATGGTTTTTTCTTGATCTAATTCTTTAAGAGTAGGTAGGGAGATATCATTTCTTTGAAGATTTTGTGGATAAGCAAAAAACTCTTTCCAAGTATTATCTTCAAATAGATGAACAATGATGGCATTACAAAAGATAGGCACAGCTAGTTGAGAAGCTGTTTTAAGAGTTTCTTTGTAATCAAGTGAAGAGGAGAAAACCATACCGACTTCAGCAAGGATTTGATTTCTCTCTTCTGTAATTTTTCTTTCAGTGATCTCTGTTCCTGTTCCTGTAAAGCGAATAACTTTTCCATTCGAGTCTTTTAGGGCCCTTCCTTTAGCATTGATCCAATGGACACTCTTATCTGGCCAAATGACTCGGTAGTCGATATCGTAATCTTCACCTGTTTCAAAAGTCCTTTTGATCGCTTTATCGAAAAGCTCTATATCATCGGGATGCATTCGGTTTTTAACTCCATCCATGGTCCCAGGAAACTCTTTCTTACTCTTGTAGTCCCAAAGTTTTAATAGGGTGTCGGACCAGTAAACTTTATTGTTTGGCACATCCCAATCGAAGACTCCCATCTTAGCTGCATAAAGTGCAATAGAGAGACGTTGCTGAGTTTCTTCGAGAAGAAGGGTGAGTGCATCCTGAGTATCACGGAGCTCATTTTCAAGTTTTTTTCTTTCAGTTAAATCTCTAGTTACTTTTGAAAACCCTAAAAGCACATTATCTTTTTTGAGAGCAGTTATGATGACGTTTGCCCAGAATCGAGAGCCATCTTTTCTAATACGCCATCCTTCATCTTCAAATCGTCCAACTCTGATGGCCTCTTTAAGTTCATATTCAGGCTTTCCTGCCTTAATATCTTCTTCTGGATAAAAGGTCGAAAAGTGTTTCCCCACAATCTCGCTTTGGTCATAACCCTTGATATTCTTAGCACCCTCATTCCAGGTTTTAATATGGCCCTCAGGATCGAGCATGAAGATCCCATAGTCTTTAACGGTTTCAACTAGGAGACGGAAGTTTTCGGCTTTTGAGAAGATATTTTGGTTTACCATCTGGTAAGTATATATCTTTTCTTGCAACTATTATAATTATCATTCAATAAAAGATTCTACTCTTGAATCATGGAGTCTAAAAAAAAAGGTATTATGAAGTCCTCTCTCTTGAAAACTTCTCTATCATTAGATCAGGCAGAGGAGGCAAAATGGCAAATCAACAATCAGGAGAACCTTCTGGCAGCAAGCCTAAGGGTGGGCTTGTACAGGGCGCCCATGCAACGGCTGAAGAAAGGAATGTAGGGTAATATTTATAGTATTTTAATTATTGACCTCGATTTCATGCTATGGATCTAGTTAGTGAATCGAGGTTTTTATGAAGAAAATTATAGCATCGACTTTAATGCTCTCTTTATCATTCTCGGCTAGTGCTAGAGAAAAGTTTGCTGGGATTTACTTTGATTCATCAATACCTTCTTTTCAAATTCAAATTCTTAAAGACGATTTGTCCTACCTCTATAAAAGTTCAATAAAAGACATTGATACTGAACTAAAGCCCATGATGGAGCTTTCTAAAGTAGATGGGGCCCATGTGTTTAATTGGGTTTTTAACCGGGTCAAGTATATTATTGGTGAAGACTACAGAGTAAGCGGAAGAAACCTCGTAACGAAGAGAGGACATCAATTTCCTTCCACGCCTCTTCCTCCCTCAATTCTCAATCGAACTAATCAGTATAGAGCAACGCTCATCATGTCTAATACCGGCGCCGAACTTTACCTCAGAGGGAAGATGAATAAAGTTCTCAGAGGAATAAGACTTGATAGAACAAATGTATTTGCTCCTTCTCCACGAGTAGGAATATTGCAAGTTGGTGAAGGTCTCTTCTTGGAAAGATTACTTATCAATAAAAACATCGAATCTGAGGCCAATAGGATTAAACGCTTAGGCACTCTTTTTCATGAGGCCCGACACAGCGATGGAAACTCTGAGCATATTGGATTTATCCATAGCAAGTGTCCCGAGGGGCATGCTTTATCAGGATTAGAAGCTTGTGAGTCTTATAGTAATGGAGCCTATTCCATAGAGGCCACAGCTACAAAGACACTTCTTCTTAATTGTCGTACATGCTCAAATGTAGATAAGACAAAATTAACAGCAATAATAGCAGATTCTCTAAATAGGGTGACAGTACGTTCACATGTTAAGACAGAAGCTCAGCTTCTTGAAGAGATTGCTACATTTCAAAGAGTGATTGATTTCTATATAAATTTAATTGCAACCAATCCTCAGGCATCAGAACCCTTCAAAAAAGAACTTGAGAACCTTAGAGCAAAGATTAAAGTGAGTGAAGATCAACTGGCAGAACTAAGATCACCTATTAAACCTAAAAAGGTTGATCCAAAACCTGAAGGGACGTTTGAAGAAGTATCTGTTAGAACTTCATCAAGTTTAATGAATGCATCACTGAATAAATAATGAAAAAGATAACAATAAGCCTAGTATTTATTCTTATCTCTACCTTGATCTTTTGGAATCTAAAAAATAGAAAAATAATCACAGAAGACCATGTGGATTCAGTTGGTGCAGTTGAAACTGGCCTCGTTAATACTAATTCTGATGTAACTCAACAAGATTCTAGGGAGAGTGATGATAATCACTTTGAAGGTCATCTTAAATCGCTCCCCACAATTGATGATTTGAAGAATCTTACTGAAGAAGAGGTTCATCACACTCCTGAGATAATCAAGGATGGAGGAGAGTTAGTAGGAGTAATCTACGATGAAGCGCAGAAGGACCCCACTAAACGAGTTGATGCTATGAACTTCTTCAGGAAATGCGCAGAAGATGAAAAAGTGGCCGTCCCTATTAGGGCCGTGTGTTTGAATCGAGTTTATAAACTTATTCCTGAATGGGAAGCTCCCGTACCACTGATTGATTCGAAGATTTCTGATGAAGTGTTAGACCTTTCAATGAAATTACCCTAGATAATATACCTTTGGGCCCAAGCGGAAATGATGGCGGCTACATAGTTAGAATCGGCCCTATCATTGAGCATGTGACTTGCACCTTCGAGGGATAATAAATTTTTCGGCTGAGATGCAGCTGTATAAATTTTTAGTGCATGATCAGGAGAGACAACTCTATCTTGAGGAGTGTGGAAAATAAGGAGGGGAACGCCAAGATTTGATATTTTATTTTCTAGATTGATACTTCTCACATCATCTAAGAATTGTTTTTTTATAACAAACTGTCTTCCTGCAAGAGTGACTGAAGCTATTCCTTGAGTTTCAATCTCTTTTATATCTTCTTCAAAAAGAAGTTCCACATGTTGAGTGTCGCTTGGTGCATTGATGGTCACAACACCTTTAATCTCGGGCATTAAATCTTTAGCCGCAAGAACTGCTGCCCCACCAAGAGAATGACCAATAAGAAGCTGAGGAGTCATATTGTTTTCTAACATATGATGATATGCAGAGATGAGATCAGATACGTTGGTAGAAAAGTTGGTATTTGAGAAATCTCCATCAGAGTTTCCAAGTCCCGTAAAGTCGAATCTAAGAACACCAATACCTGCTTGCGTTAGCGAGCGAGAAAGTCTTGTAGCAGCATGAACATTCTTAGAGCAGGTAAAACAATGAACAAAAATAGCAAAGGAGGTTGGAGGCTCATGAATGGGGAGCTCAAGCCTTGCATCCAGTAGATGGTTCTCATTATTCTTGAAACTTACTTTTTCGCTTTTATACTCCATAGTTTATATTATCGTACTCACCAGAATGAAGTCTTGGCTCAAGACATTGCTTTAAGTGACTGTATTCATAGCATTATATTTTTGTCTTCATAATGCCGAAAGGTAAGTCATGATGAGTATCGTTTTTATAATATTCTCACTCTTATCTTTCTCGGTTTTGGCTCATTCTGTTCCAAAAACTAGTAAGGTCTATTCCAAAGCTCACCATCGTTCTACGTCCCACGTCTTTAAGAGAAAAGGAATGCAGCATCCTCAAAATGCCAATCTTGATTCTCCAATAAAAAGAAGTGGAAGAGGAATCGCGTCTGAAAGAGGTGAGAGGGTGAGAACAATTCCTTGGAAAAAGGATTAGTTCGCTTCAACCCTTGAATCGAACGGGTCTAGCAGATTAAACCAAAAAGTACATTTTGGTGAATTCACGACGATCTGATTTCTAAAGGCCGGAAGTATCTTTGCTACCCATCCTTCTTTAATGACGTAAACTTCTGTACCAATCGGAAATGAATCACTATTCTTTTCGTAAACGTAGTTCATTTGAAATCCTATTTCTTTATCTTCGTTCAGTATGACCATTCTGTAAGATCTTGCTTCTTCTCCCATAATGTCTTTATAGGCCGGCTTCATAACACTATCAGATAATTTAGGATCTCCGAAAGCGAGATAGGTTGATTCTAATTGCCATTCACATTGTTCGGCTTCAGTAAGATTGTCTTTGGTAACTAACTTCTCTAAAGCCTCTGCCGACTGGTACGCCCTCGCTAAGAAGGATTTTTCAACATCTTGAGCAATTGACATGATCGGAACAGTTAAAAATAAAAAAGAAAAAAATATTTTAATCATAACTCCCTCCTGATTCCATATTAACATCTCAGGATGCGGGTGGCCGTGAAGCTTTGAGATTTTAAGAAACTCTTATGTGTGACAATTCCATCTAACTACCTCGGCCATTCTTTTGATTAAACTATGGTGCAGACCTCTTAGCACACCGTCTAATCTATTTATGCGGAGGTGATCATGAGAGTTTTATTCCTGATTCTCTTTATTATTTTTACTCTTCCCATTTCTCAGGCACGTCGAATAATGATTATTCATACTAACGATCTTCATTCACATTTTAACAATTATCCTAAAGCGTTGACGAAGATCAAAGAACTTCGTGCAGATGCTGAAGCGAAGGGAATTGAAGTTCTTCAGGTCGACGCTGGGGATTGGGGAGAGGGAACTTCATTTTATTTTTCAGATCAAGGTGCCGACTCCATTAGGGCACTAGAATTGTTTGGAGTAGAAGTTGCGGCAATTGGGAATCATGATCATATGCTAGGAGGAAAAGTCCTTAGTGATAAAATCAGAAGGGCCAATGTGGAAACGAAGTTCGTTGCAGCAAATATAAATCCTACTGCTGACATGGAGTTGAATGGACTGGTTCTTCCGTATGTGGATCTTAATAAAGCAGGTATTAAAATTAGAATTGTTGGTCTTACCACTGCTAGTAATTTTTTTGAATATTCAATGAGGCCTGGAAGTATTTCCTCACCACTTGCAGTGGGAGAAAGGGAAGCTCGAAAAGGAAAGCGAGCAGGGCGCGAACTTATCATAGCTCTTACTCACTTAGGGGTGAGTGAAGATCGATTCCTTGCGCAGAATTCAAACTCTATTGATGTCATTATTGGAGGTCACTCCCATACAAAACTTCGGTATGTAATCAGAGAAGAAAATCAGTATGGTCAAGAAGTTCCTATTGTTCAAGCCGCCTCTCATGGACTCAGCGTAGGAAGTCTTTTGCTTGATGTTTCCCGGAGAGAAAATGTGCGAGTTGTAAGGTATAAGCTTCACGATATTAAATCGAATCTTCTAGCAGATCCGGAGATGACCAATTTTGTGGAAGAAGCTACTAGAAAACGAAATGCTCAATTCGAGATAGATTGGGATGAAGTCATAGGAGAGACAAGAACACCAATTACAGGAACAAACTGGAAGCTTAGTTGCTGGGGAA
>Ga0079224_100013781_pt1 | contig 11272 bp, 12 predicted proteins | sample Stecom2015_FD_80414 | JGI IMG/M metagenome (GOLD analysis project Ga0079224, IMG submission 80414) | Agricultural soil microbial communities from Utah to study Nitrogen management - Steer compost 2015 | ecosystem: Environmental > Terrestrial > Soil > Agricultural land | place: USA: Utah...
AGGTCGATGGCCCGCACGTGCTTGGTGATGGCGCCGACGGAGATGAAGTCGACGCCGGTTTCGGCGACGGCGCGCAGGCGGTCCAGTTCCATATTGCCGGAGGCTTCCAGCGTGGCGCGGCCGGCGGTCAGGGCGACGGCCTGGCGCAGGTCGTCGAGACTGAAGTTGTCGAGCAGGATCTGCTTGGCGCCGGCCTGCAGTGCTTCTTCGAGCTGTTCCAGCGTTTCCACCTCGATTTCGGTCGGCACGTTCGGGTGCAGGCGTCGGGCTTCCTCCAGCGCCTTGGCGATCGAGCCGGCCGCGTAGATATGGTTCTCCTTGATCAGGATGGCGTCGTACAGGCCGATACGGTGGTTGCTGGCGCCGCCGCAGCGGACCGCGTACTTCTGCGCGAGCCGCAGGCCGGGAACGGTCTTGCGGGTATCGAGGATGCGGGTTTTGGTGCCGGCGACGGCATCGGCATAGCGGCGGGCGACAGTGGCGGTGCCGGAGAGCAGCTGCAGGAAGTTGAGCGCGCTGCGTTCGCCGGTGAACAGCGCCCGCACGGGGCCTTCCAGCCGGCACAGCTGCTGGTCCGCCTCGACGCTATCGCCATCCTTCACCAGCCATTCCACCGTCACGCGCGGGTCGACCTGCCGGAACACCTCGTCGAACCAGGCCTGACCGCAGACCACGGCCTGCTCGCGCACGATCACCTTGGCCTGGCCGATGCGGTCGGCCGGCAGCAGGTCGGCGGTGAGATCGCCGCTGCCGACATCCTCGGCGAGGGCGCGGGCGACATCGGCCTGAAGCTGGTTCTGGTCGATCATGTGATGGGTCCTCATCGCTGCGACACGGCAAGCCTGGACGGCATGCGGTCGTGTGGGTGACGGCTGGCATCAGCCAAGGCCATTCAATGCCTTGGCGGCGGCAACAACGGCAAAGCCGAGGAACAGCACGGCCGACAGTCGGTGTATCCACGCCTGAGGCAGCCGCTGCAGCAGGGTCCTGCCGGCCGTGACCCCGAGCAGGCTGGTGAGCGCGAGCCCCGCCGTGGCGCCGGCCCAGATTGCCAGCGGCGGCAGCGCGCCGGCCAGTCCCGCAACCGCGAGCTGAGTCTTGTCGCCGAACTCGGCGACGAAGATGAGCATGGAGGTGCTCAGCAACACACCGTAGCCGGGCGCCGAGGGACAGACCACTTCCTCTTCGGGCGCTTGCGCCGCCAGCAGGGCGCGGATGCCGAAGACGGCGAACAGGACCGCTACCGCGGCGGCGATGAGCCAGGGTGGCAGCCAGTGCGCGAGGCTGGCGCCGAACAGGACGGCGATCAGGTTGAGCAGCGCGAAGGCGAGCACCGCGCCGGCCAAGACCGGTATGGCCCGGTGGCGGGCCGCCAGTCCCATGCAGACCAGCTGGCTCTTGTCGCCCAGTTCCGCAATGGCAACCAGGCCGAAGGCCGCTGCTGCGTCCATCAGGGCTTGCGGCATCATCGGCATGGATTGGTTATGAAGCTTGTGGGCATGCGTGGCTGTATTCGAAACGGGCGGATATCCCACCGGCATCGTACCGGAAAGTCAATGCAAAACGGCCTCTTCAGGCGCCAGCTGGTGGATGATATGAGCTCATGCCGAAACGTTCTATCGAGGATGTGGTGGTTTGCGTAGGCTTCGGCGGCATGGCGTGCATCGCGCGTGATGCTACGCTTTCGCAATGCCAGCACCGGCTGCCTATCCAGGAGGAATGCCCTTGAAGCTCGAAACCATCGCCATTCACGGTGGCTACTCGCCGGACCCGACTACCAAGGCGGTCGCCGTTCCGATCTACCAGACCACCTCCTATGCCTTCGACAGCACCCAGCACGGTGCCGACCTGTTCGACCTGAAGGTGCCGGGCAATATCTACACCCGCATCATGAACCCGACCAGCGCGGTGCTCGAGCAGCGCGTGGCGGAAATGGAGGGCGGCATCGGCGCGCTGGCCGTGGCCTCCGGCATGGCAGCGATCGAGTACGCCATCGAGACCATCTCCGAAGTCGGTGACAACATCGTCACCACCAGCAAGCTCTACGGCGGTACCTATAACTTCTTTGCCCACAGCCTGCCGCGACGGGGCATCGAGGTGCGTTTCGCCGACCACGACGACTTCGAGGGTCTGGCCCGTCTCATCGACGGCAGGACCAAGGCGCTGTTCTGCGAGACCGTCGGCAATCCCTCTGGCGATATCGCCGACATCGAGAAGCTAGCCAAGATCGCCCACGACGCGGGCATTCCGCTGATCGTCGACAATACCGTGCCGTCGCCCTACCTGTGGCGCCCGATCGAGCACGGTGCCGACATCGTGGTACACGCGCTCACCAAGTACATGGGCGGCCACGGCACCACCATTGCCGGCATCATCGTCGATTCCGGCAAGTTCCCGTGGGCCGAGCACAAGGATCGTTTCCCGATGCTCAACGAGCCGGATCCCTCCTACCACGGCGTGGTCTACACCGAGGCGCTGGGGCCGGCAGCGTTCATCGGCCGCGCCCGGGTGGTGCCGCTGCGGAACACCGGCGCTGCGTTGTCGCCGTTCAACGCCTTCCTGATCCTGCAGGGCATCGAGACCCTGGCGGTACGCATGGACCGTCACTGCGAGAACGCCCAGAAGGTGGCCGAGTATCTCCAGGGGCATCCGCAGGTGAGCTGGGTGAAGTTCGCCGGCCTCAAGGACAGCCCCGAGCATGCGCTGGCGCAGAAGTACATGGGCGGTCGTGCGTCGGCCATCCTCAGCTTCGGCATCAAGGGCGGCGAGGCGGCCGGGGCGAAGTTCATCGATGCGCTGAAGCTGATCACCCGGCTGGTGAATATCGGCGACGCCAAGTCGCTGGCCACGCACCCGGCTTCCACCACCCATCGTCAGCTCAACGACGAGGAGCTCGCCCGGGCCGGCGTCAGCCGCGACCTGGTGCGGCTGTCGATCGGCATCGAGCACATCGACGACATCCTGGCCGACATCGAACAGGCCCTGGCGGCGGCGAAATAACGCCGGAGCCGCTCCCGGGCGCGGGCGATCCCCGCGCCCGGGAATTGGCGCTCAGCCCTGCGAGGCGGCCGGGGTGTCGGCCGGCACGGCCTGCGCCGGGCGCCGCTCGGAGCGGAACCGCCGCAGCCGCAGCGAGTTGGTCAGCACGAAGACGCTGGACAGGCTCATGGCGCCGGCGGCGATCATGGGGTTGAGCAGGAAACCGGTGAACGGATACAGCAGCCCGGCAGCGACCGGAATCAGCGCGACGTTGTAGCCGTAGGCCCACGCGAAGTTGCCGATGATGGTGCTGCGGGTGCGGCGCGACAGCGCGATGGCATCGACGATGCCGCGCAGGTCGCCGCGCATCAGCACCACGTCGCCGGCCTCGATGGCAATGTCCGTGCCGGTACCAATGGCGATGCCGGCATCGGCCTGGGCCAGCGCAGGGGCGTCGTTGATGCCATCGCCGACGAAGGCGACCCGCCGCCCTTCCGCCTGCAGCCGCTTGACCTCTGCCGCCTTCTGATCCGGCAGTACCTCCGCCAGTACCTGCTCGATCCCGACCTCACGCGCGATCGCGTCGGCCGTGGCACGGTTGTCGCCGGTGAGCATGGCAACCTCCAGGCCCTGCGCCTTGAGCGCGGCGATGGCCTCGCGCGAGCCGTCCTTGAGCGAGTCGGCCACCGCAAACACCGCCGCCATCCGGCCGTCGACGGCGGCATACAGCGGGCTCTTGGCCTGTGCCGCCAGCGCGCGGGCGCGCGCCCCGGCCTCGCCGAGAGGGATGCCCAGGCGCTTCATGTAGCGGTCGGCGCCGACCTGCACGGTCCGCCCCGCAACCTGCGCTTCCACGCCCCAGCCCGGCTCGGCGGCAAAGCGCTCGACTGCCGGCAGCGCAAGCCCCCGTTCCGCGGCTGCCCGAGCAATGGCCTCGGCGATCGGATGCTCGCTGCGCGATTCCGCAGCGGCTACCAGAGCCAGTACCTCGGCCTCGTCGCCATCGAGCACGATCAGGTCGGTCAGCTCCAGCTGGCCGCGGGTCAGCGTGCCGGTCTTGTCCAGCACCACCGTGTCGACCTTGGCGAGTGTCTCCAGGGCCGCTCCCTTGCGGAACAGCACGCCGAGTTCGGCGCCTTTGCCGGTGCCCACCATGATGGCGGTCGGCGTTGCCAGCCCCATGGCGCAGGGGCAGGCGATCAGCAGCACGCTTACCGCCGTGACGAAAGCGAAGGACAGCGCCGGTTGCGGCCCGAAGCCGAGCCAGATGCCGAAGGTGAGCGCCGCGATCACCAGTACCACCGGCACGAACACGCCGGCAATCTGGTCGGCGAGCTGCTGGATCGGCGGCTTTTCGGCTTGCGCGGCCTCGACCATGCGGATGATCTGGCTGAGCACGGTGTCCGCTCCGACCCGGGTGGCCCGGAAGGTGAGGGCGCCGTTGCGGTTGACCGTGCCGCCCACCAGCTCGGCGCCGGCGGCCTTGGCAACCGGCACCGGCTCGCCAGTGATCATGGATTCGTCGACATAGGACTGACCGTCCTCGACCACGCCGTCGACGGGAATCCGCTCGCCCGGCCGCACCAGGATGCGGTCGTCCGGCACCACTGCCTCTACCGGCAGCTCCACGGCCTCGCCGTCGCGCAGCACGCGGGCGGTCTTGGCCTGCAGCTGCAGCAGCTTCTTGATGGCGGCCGAGGTCCGGCCCCTGGCGATGTGCTCCAGGTAGCGGCCGACCAGGATCAGGGTGACGATCACGCCGGCTGCCTCGAAATAGGTCTCGGCAGTGCCGGCCGGGAAGGCCTGCGGGATCAGCAGGGCGGCGACCGAGTAGAGATACGCCGCGCTGGCGCCGATCATCACCAGGCTGTTCATGCCAGGGCTGCGGTGCTTGAGCTCGGCATAGCCGCTGGTGAAGAAGCGGCGGCCGGCGACGAACAGCACCGGGGTGGCGAGCAGCCACTCCAGCCACATCCAGCCGCGGTGGGGCATCACCTGCATGAACAGCTGTTCCAGCCCCGGCGTCATCTTGCCCATGCCGACGATCACCAGCGGGATGGTAAAGGCGGCGGCGAACCAGACCTGCCGGCGCAGGGCGTCCCGCTCGCCGTCATCGGCCGCCGGTGCCGCCGGCTGGCTCAGGTCCCGCGGCTGGTAGCCGGCATCCCGGACCGCTGCCTGCAGGCGCGGCGGCGATACCAGCTCCGGCAGGTAGCGGACCTGGACCCTCTCGGTGGCAAGGTTGACGCTTGCCTCCAGTACCCCGGGCAGCTTGTTCAGCACCCGTTCCACGCGCGACACGCAGGACGCACAGGTCATGCCGTGGACGCCGAATTCGGCGGTTGCGGTGACCGGCTGGTAGCCGGCATCGGCGATGGCAGCGACCAGTTGCCGCGCCGAGGCGTCGGTTACATCGACCACTGCTTTCTCGGTGGCCAGATTGACCCGGGCATCGACCACGCCCGATTGTTTTTTGAGGGCGCGCTCGACCCGACCGACGCAGGCGGCGCAGGTCATGCCCTGGATGCCGATGCTCAACTGCTGGTTCATGTGCTCTGTCGCTCGACGAAGTAGTGCTGGAGATCGGCCGGGATCGGCATCGGCTTCAGGGCCGGCACATTGGCTCCGCCGGTGTTGCCGACCGGGACGACGCCGATCAGTGATCCTGCCGATGCCAGCATCCGCAGGATCTGGCCGACGATCTCGCGCAGATCGCGGGTCCTGAGTCCGACCTTGAACATCCAGTAATGGCTGGTCAGGTGAGGCAGGTAGTAGCGCTGACCGAGGATGTGGGCCCGCTCCAGGTGGCGGAAGCAGGCGGCGAACTCGCCGGCCCGGTAGAGAGTGCGGGCAGCGTCCATCTCGGCGGCGAAGGCGGCCTTCAGCTTGGGCTTCATGCTTGGTGTCCCTAGCGGTATTTGAGGATTTCCATCAGCTCGTCCACCACCCGGTCCTCGTCGCCACGTTCGTGCGCGGTCACCACGTGGCTGCGCAGGTGGCTTTTCAGGATCAGATCGCCGATCTTGTTGAGCGCGCCGTCGACGGCCTTGATCTGCTTGAGCACGTCCACGCAATAGACCTGCTCGTTCTCGAGCATGCGCAGGATGCCCTCGACGTGGCCCTTCACCGACAGCAGCCGCCGCCGGGCGTCCTCACGGACCGGCGGGTCCAGCCGCAGACCGTGGCATCCGTCGCTGTGGCTCATGACGCCACCTCGGCGGTGTAGCCTTCTTCCTGCACGGCGGCGATCAGGTCCTGCGGGTCGGCATTGCCTTCCACGACGGCCTGCTCGCGCTCGCGCGATACCTCGATGACCCGGACAACCCCGGCGACGCCTTCGAGCGCCTGCCGGACGGCATTCTCGCAATGGCCGCAGGTCATGCCGGTTACCTTGAGCGTGGTCATGGTTTGCCCTCCTGTTCCACCCCTCCTGGGGTGGGGTAAAGGTAGGCGAATTCGGCCTGCCGGTCAAGCGCAGCCCGTTTCGTTGCGGGCCGGCCGTCGCCATATACGGCGGATCAGCGGCGATGACGAACGGGGCGGGCGCCCCTGGAGAGAGCGGAATGCCGAATGTGACACCTGAGCGGACCCGGCACATTCAAGTCGACGGCATGAAATGCGCCGCCTGCAAGGATGAGGTCGAGCAGGCACTGCGCAAGCTGGCCGGTGTCGAAGCGGTGGAGGTCGACCTGGAATCCGGCATCGCGACGGTGGCCGGCGAGGTCGAGCCCGAGGATCTGATCAATGCCCTGTCGAGCACCAACTACCAGGCGCGGCGCCTGACCGAGCACGGATCCCTGTAACGCGGATCGGTGCCGCTGCGGGGAACCCGGATCTTGCGTTAAGGTTCGAAGCTGGCGGAATGCATTGCCGCAGGCTGCGGCAGGCCGACAGTGGAGAACCGAGATGTTTAAGGCAATTGACACCCTGTTGCGGCGGGCGCTGCTCGCGCTAGCGCTGGTCATGGCAGCGCCGTTCGCGGCGCTGGCGGCGGAGATGACGGTCTACAAGAGCCCCACCTGCGGCTGCTGCGTGGCCTGGATCGACCATGTCAAGGCGCATGGCTTTACCGTCAAGGCGATCGATGTGCGCGACGTCAGCGGCGTCAAGCTGGCCAACGGCGTCACCCGCGAGCTGGCATCCTGCCATACCGCGCTGGTGGACGGTTATGTCATCGAAGGCCATGTACCGGCTGCCGATATCAAGCGGCTGTTGAAGGAGCGGCCGGCGGTGACCGGGCTCGCCGTTCCCGGCATGCCGATGGGGTCGCCGGGGATGGAGGGGCCGGTGACGCAGCGCTATAACGTGGTGAGCTTCGACAAGTCCGGGAAGACGCGCGTCTTCAGCCGGTACTGACAGGCTGCCGGGCTTGCCTGCCTGCCGGGCTGCCCCCAGACCACGACCGATCGGCGTCGAGGTGCTCAATAAGATGGAATTCGCTCAATAACTTGGAGAGAGGCCATGCGTCGCCCACTGGTCCTGATCACGGTGGCTGCGCTTGCTGTTGCCGCCTGTACGACGTCGCCGACCGGGCGTCGGCAGCTGCAGCTGTTTCCCAGTTCGCAAATGGCGGAGATGGGAGCGACCGCCTTCCAGCAGATGCAGGAGGAGCTGCCGGTCGACAAGGATCCCGTCGTCAACCGCTATGTCGAGTGCGTGGCCGATGCCGTTACCCGCCAGCTCGAAGGCAAGCGCGAATGGGAGGTGCGGGTGTTCGACGATTCTTCGGCCAACGCCTTCGCGCTGCCGGGCGGCAAGATCGGCGTGCATACCGGGCTGCTCAAGGTCGCCAAGAACCAGGACCAGCTGGCGACGGTCATCGGTCATGAAGTGGCGCACGTTATCGCCGAGCACTCCAACGAGCGTGTGTCGACGGCATTCGCCACCAACGCCGGCCTGCAGATCGTGCAGGCGCTGTCCGGTTCCCAGGGATCCGGTCAGCAGCAGGCGGTCATGGCGCTGCTGGGAGTGGGAGCCCAGTTCGGCATTCTGCTGCCGTTCAGCCGCACGCAGGAGTCCGAAGCCGACATCGTCGGCCTCCAGCTCATGGCCAAGGCCGGCTTCGATCCGCGCGAGTCGATCGCGCTGTGGCAGAACATGGAGCAGGCCGGCGGCGGACAGCCGCCTGAATTCCTGTCGACCCATCCGTCGCACGGGCGGCGGATTAACGACTTGCAGGCGGGAATGGACGAGGCCATGAAGTACTACAAGGAAGCACGTGCCGCCGGGCGCAAGCCCAGCTGCCAGAGCTCCGGCTGAGGCTATTCCACCACGCGACAAGGAGAGCAATCGTGGCAGAGGCAAGACGCGAGGAACGCCAAGTCATCAACCGCTACCTGCGGGTATTCGATGGGGGTAGCAACAAGTTTGTGGGCTACCTGGTCGATATCACCCCGCACGGAGCGATGCTGCAGAGCAAGGAGGCCGTCGAGCCTGAGCAGCGGCTGACGCTGCGGGTGGAGCTGCCCGAAGAATTCGATCCCAGCCGGGAGCTGGTGGTCGAGGCCCAGAGCGTGTGGGACAAGAAAGAAGAGAACGCCCTGTTCCACCACACGGGCTTCGAGTTCCACGATGTATCGCCGGACGATCAGGACAAGATCCGCCGATTGATGCAGGTGTACAAGCTGGAAGGCCTCAGCCACTGATTCGAGGCGAGACTCCTCAATCGCCGGCCGCCGGATCCTTTTCGATACGGCCATGCCGCTGCAGGGCGCGCGCCGCCAGCCAGCACAAGGATGCCCAGGCGGCCCCTGCCGTCCAGCCGGCCAGCACGTCGCTCGGCCAATGCACGCCCAGGTAGACGCGGCTCATGCCCACCAGCACCGTCAGCAGGATCGCGATCAGCAGCAGATAAGCCTTCAGTCGGTGATGAGGTTGGGCGCGCGCCAGTATGATCGCCAGCGTGAGATAGGTGACTGCCGCCATCATCGAGTGACCGCTCGGGAAGCTGGCGGTGTAGACGATGGAGCCGTGCGGGACCAGGTCCGGGCGAGGGCGGTCGAAGCCGAGCTTGAGCAGCGAGCTCAGCAGCCAGCCGCCGGTCAGTGCGATCACCGTGAACAGCGCGGTGCGATGGTGGCCGCTCAGCAGCAGGTAACCGGTCACGCTGGCGCCCAGCAGCACCAGAACCCCGGTGCCGCCCAGCGCGGTGAAATCACGCCCCATCTCTTCCAGCCAGCCGGGGCCCAGCGGATCGCTCAGGTCGGCCGGATTGCGCAGTGCCAGCAGGAGGCGCGCATCGAAATCCAGCGTCCCGCCATCCAGCACTTCACCGGCCAGCTCGAGGAAGGCCCAGGTGCCGCCGGCCAGCGCAGTCATCGCCAGCAGCAGCGGCAGCTCATGCCGGCCGAGTCGGCCGAGCCAGCGGAGCAGCGTGTCCCAGCTCGACAACAGAAAGGTCACGAGATGACCGACTCCAGCCAGGCGACGAAGCTGCGGTAGTCCATGGCGCCGGACTGCCGGGCGATCTCCTGGCCTCGCCGGAAGACGATCAGCGCGGGAATGCTGCGGATGCCGAAGCGGGCCGCCACCATCGGCTCGGCCTGGGTATCGACCTTGGCGAAGCGCAGCCGCGGTTCCAGGGCGGCAGCCGCCTGCTCGAACACCGGCGCGAAGGCGCGGCAGGGGGCGCACCAGGATGCCCAGAAATCCACCACCATCGGCAGATCGCTGTTGTGCAGATGCTTGTCGAAGCCGCTCTGGGTGAGATCGACCGGCCGGCCGACGAACAGCTTCTGCTTGCAGCGCCCGCACGTCCCGCCGTCGGCGAGCCGGGCGGCCGGCATGCGGTTGGTGGTATGGCAATGGGGGCAGACGATGTGCAAGAGCTCGCTCATGATGCCACCTGCGACGCTTGTCCTTCTTGAAAACCCGCTCCATCTGGCGCCGTCGCCGGGCGTGCAGCCGCTCGGCCGCCGAGCACCGGTCCGCGCGCCAACGTCCCTGTTCTACGATGCTTTTCCCGAAGCCTGCAAGGGCGCACTGCTATGACTGCCGCCGGCCCGACTCAAGCCGCCGCTCGCGGTCGCTGGCGCGCCGTCGCCGGACAGGAACCGGTCGCGGCAGTATCAGCCCGCGCGTCTGCCGCTCGACCAGCGAAGCGTAGTAACCGCGCTCGCGCATGAGATCGTGGTGGCGGCCCTGCTCGATGATGCGGCCGTCGCGCAGGACGATGATGCGGTCGGCATTGACGATCGTGGAAAGGCGATGGGCAATGACGAAGGTGGTGCGGCCTTTCATCAACCGCTCCAGGGCATCCTGGACCTGGGCTTCCAGCTCGGGGTCAAGGGCCGAGGTGGCTTCGTCCAGGATGAGGATGGGGGGATCCTTGAGCAACGCCCGGGCGATGGCGATACGCTGGCGCTCGCCGCCCGAGAGCCGGCCGCCGCGCTCGCCGACGATGGTCTCGTAGCCCTGCGGCTGGCGCAGGATGAATTCGTGCGCGTTGGCGGCCCGCGCGGCCAGCTCGACCTGCTCGTTGCTGGCGCTAGGGCGGCCGTAGGCGATGTTGTCGCGGATGCTTTCGTTGAACAGCAGCGCATCCTGCAGTACCACGCCGATCTGGCGGCGCAGCGAGTGCTGCTTGAGCGTGCGCACGTCCAGGCCGTCGACCAGCACCTGACCGTCCCACGGGTCGTAGAAGCGCTGCAGCAGCGCCATCAGCGTGCTCTTGCCTGAGCCGGAGGGGCCGACAATGGCGATCATCTCGCCGGCGCTGACCCGCAGGTTGATATCGTGCAGCAACTGGCCTTCCTCGGGGCTGTAGCCGAAGTTGACGTGGCGGAATTCCACCTCGCCTTTGAGCGGTGGTGCCTCCACGGCATCGGGTGCGTCGGTGATCTGCTCCTTGGCGTCGAGGATGGTGAACACCTGCTCCAGCGATACCGAGGCGTTATGCAGGATGCGGTAGATATTGGTCAGCCCCTGCACCGGGCCGAACAGTCCGCCGACATAGCCGAGGAAGGCGATCAGGGTGCCGACCGTGATTTCGCCGCTGAGCACCAGATAGCCGCCAAGCGCGATGGCGCAGATGCGGGCCAGCGCCACCGTCAGGTTTTGCGCCGCGCCCACCGCCGAGTCGAAGCGCACACCGCCGATCACTACCTGATTGGCAAGCCCGACGTCGTTGAGGAAGCGCCGGCGTTCGGCCTCCTCCATGGCGAAGCTGCGTACGGTGACGATGCCGGCCAGCACCTCGTTGAAGCGCGAGTAGATCCGCGCCCAGCTGTCCATCAGGATGCGCTCGCGGGTGGTCTGCTTGGGTGCCGCCAGGGCGGCGATCAACGCCGGCAGC
>Ga0079224_100013782_pt1 | contig 11272 bp, 12 predicted proteins | sample Stecom2015_FD_80414 | JGI IMG/M metagenome (GOLD analysis project Ga0079224, IMG submission 80414) | Agricultural soil microbial communities from Utah to study Nitrogen management - Steer compost 2015 | ecosystem: Environmental > Terrestrial > Soil > Agricultural land | place: USA: Utah...
AAACAGGATGGCACATTATGGTCTGCAGGGTCATCGGAAGACGGTAAACTGGGGTATGAAGCGACAGGCAACCAACGCACCTTTCAGCAAGTCGAGAACGTACCGACTATTGCCAGTATAACCGCCTTCAGCACGGGTGCGATGTTCATCACCCAAGGTGGAGAGGCCTGGACTTTTGGCTCCAACAATACGGGCATACAAGGTATCGGGGAGGTAACGACCTACGTCCCGGTCTATCCACACAAAATTGGCGACAACGTTAAGAAAGTACTAACAAGTCCCCGAAATGCTTATTTTATCACCAACGACGGGACTTTATGGTCTTGCGGAGGGAATGGCTACGGACAAAAGGGATGGGACGGACGTTCGCCGGATACCGACTATTATTTTAAACCAATTGCTGAAGGTGTCGAAGACGTCGCGGCCGGCGAGTATAATACCATCATTCTCCAAAACGGTTGGATCAAGGTGGCTGGCGACAACCGGGAAAAGCAATTAAGCCAATCTGCAGATGAGAAGTTCACCACATTTACAGCATTTGAGTTACCTTAAAAATACACCCTGATGTCAAAACCGAATTCACGCTATCCGCTCCTCTCCCTCATTGTGCTTGTACTATTTATCAACCAAGCAAAGGCAGATCTTGTTATTGTCGCGAGTGCAGATGGATACGCCAACGTGCGTAGCCAGCCTGTACTAGATGGCGAAATCATCACACCGTTACAGAACAATACAGCATTACTTATTGACGGGGTATATGCCGATGAACACCCGGATACAAAATGGCACAAGGTATATTACGGCCGCGATCCCTATTGCATGGATTGTACACCAGATCTCTCGGAAGGGTATGAAACGGGCTTCATACATCAGTCGCAACTCAAAAAGATCAGTAGCTTGACACAAGCAGATAGTACCGTCTTTCATATGCACTACACCGTCTCGACCTTCAATCCATCTGGTAAAGATATCCGCTATTCCGAAGACGCTGCGACCATCGAGCGCATCAACGGTAAATCTTATTTTGGTGCAGATTGTGGCATACCGCAAACAGAAATCACGCAAGCAACTGCCTGGGTAGTCGACAGACAATTTGATATCCCTATGGATTTCTTCTGGGGTATATTGCATGCCGGTAACAATTTTCAATACTACAAGCATCAAGACAATTTTTTTGCTTTGCAGCGCCTTGGAGATGGCGCCTGCTTCACCGATATCGTCTGGGTATTTGACAGCGGTGGATTAAAGCAACGAATACTGGGGGCGAGTTATTAGTTTAAGTTTATATTTAAAAAACAACAATTATGTTTTTCACTATTCAAAAAATAGAACAAGCAGCGCATCACACCGATCAACTGCAAAACCCCAAAAACCCCGGCAATCCGATGGTATTGGGTATTTACCGGAACAAGGTGAGCACCATTGTTTACACGGTATATACGAAGAAAACTTTTGGAGAGTACTGGGACAAGGTTGAGAATAAAAAAATTTCCAAACGCCTGTGGACACCGGAAATGAAGGAATTCTATCAACAAAAAGCGTTGGAAGCACCCAAGCCACCCTTTATTTATAAAATTACGATTGTCGGCTGGCTCTTTCTTCTTTTCTTCATCGGTTTGTTCGGCTACTTAATTTACGATTCGGTCAAACCGCCACTGCCAAAATCAGCCGAATACGTCGCTATGGAAACGGCGCCCGCCGAGGGAGACATCTACTTTGGTCGATATGAAATCTATAAGGATAAAGGAAATCCTATAGGAATGGAGGGCCGTTTCGGGTGGTTCAAAGTATTCAAAGTCGATGGCGACACCTATCAATTAGTCACATCGACCGAGATGAGCAGAGGACATCAGCCCAAAGAACAAATGAATAGTACAGACTTTGAAGCAGAAGCTATGCCAGCGGTAAAAGTAGTGGAACAAACGGGCTATAACATCCGTTTTAAGTCTGATGACGGGTTAACGGAAATATACATTACCGATAAAAAATAAAGAAACGTCTCATGTCAGTAAAGAAAATTATGGGCATCATCGCATTGGTCGTTTTCGGTGGCATCGGACTGTTTATCTTTATGCTTTACGCGACCATAAAGACAAAGTCCACCAGCCTTAACAAATATGAACCTTACAAAGAATGGTTGGGAAAGACGGTCATACTCCATAAAGAAACGGTGTTATTCAAAGAACAGTCGAGAATGAACCCCAATGGGAAGTATCCTTATACCTTAATGGATAGTCTGAGCCCCGGTTGGGAATACATCCTGGCATTGGAAGCGGATGGTAGTGTTACGAAGATAGCCACGCTTCCCGCCGGAACCGAACTGGTCTTCGAGCGAGCGGTTCAATACACCAATGGAGTATCGGGTTCATCCTACCCCACGATATTCGGAACACTAAAAAGTGACGGGAAGGAATATAAGGTCGGCTATCAATGGGGACAACTAAGCCTCAGTCGCTATTTTGACAAAATACCGGAAAGCTGGCAATTCCATCAGGCTCCTTGGCAAACCGAACAGGACAGCAGCTACTATGCGTTGCCAAAAGCCGATTGGTGGTAACTTTCTAACTTTTTAAAATAAATAGGCTTTAGGCAATAAGCTTAGCTTACAGCTTGTAGCTATTTAAAACAAACAAAATGATAAAAAAACTGCACTATGATAAGAAAGGTTGGCTTTTGATCTGCCTTTCCTTGTTGCTCCTTACAGGTTGTAAGAAAAACAATGATGGGCCGGAAATTGACGCTCCTCAGGTGGGCTTTTCTATCTATGCAACAGAAACCTTTACATATATACAAAAGCCCGATGGAACGCTGTGGGCTCGGGGAGGTTTTTTCAACAGTTTACCAGAGACCACTCCTTCCGGCTACTATTTTCTAGCAGAAGATGTAGCTGGTGTCTCGATGGACGAATACCGCACCGAAAGAAAAATCTATTTCCTGAAGAAAGATGCTACCCTATGGCTCTATGAAATGGCCTTGTCCATAGATGAAAAAATCGTATTAGAAACCAAACCAGCAATTCGCTTTACAGATAACGTGCAATCGGTGATGACGGGGAATAGATTTGTTGTCATTCTCAAAAAGGATGGTACCGTTTGGGCTTCCGGCGGCAACACTTTGGGGCAGATGGCCATGGAAACACCCACACAAATCCATACATTTACACAGATTGCCCAACAGGTTGAGGAACTGAGCTCCTCCGGCAGACACCTCCTCATCTATCAAAACGGTCAGTGGTTAGCAACAGGAGATAATCAAGAAAAGCAATTAACCTCCTCCGGAGAAAAGAAGTTTACTACATTTACAGCATTTAATTTACCTTAAAGAAACAGCCTCATGTCAGAACCGAATTCACTCTATGTAAAAATTAAAATCTCGGAAGAAAAGTTACAGCAGTTCTTTCGGGACAAACCCACACCCCAAACGATCGACGACGATTGGTTAAGCTGGTGGGACAGCCGGGAGATGTACTCCAAACAAGCGCTGGCAAGTATTCCTGTATACCGCGTGGAGAGCAACCGGCACCTATTCGACGAGCTCATCAATGATCTGAATTTTGCTTGTTTCGAACAGTATGACCCCACTTCACAAAATTGGACTTTCGTATCCGTTTTCTTCAGTGAAAACTACACCGAAATCTTGCCGATGCTGGCTATGCTAAAAGGGCTGGCTCGCTATCAGCGACCCGATGATACGGGTGTAGCCATCCTATATGATTTTCTATGGGGCGACAGTTCGGTCATGGGCTATCTGGATTTTTCCGATCAGCAAGCGAGCCTCAAAGCGTACACGAATATAGCAGAAATAAAACCTAGCATCTTGTCCACAGCCAACCAAGTGCTTGAAAATGCCGTCGATTCCTTCAATAAAAGGCTAGAAGACTAAAAAATAAACCTAAGAATATTAATAATGATTATTTACTAGCCTCATCCAATAGCGCTAAATCCTCAGCATCCAATTTTAGCTTCGGCGCGGCGAATAAAGTCTGCAATTGGCTTTCGTTCGTCGCGCTGACAATAGGTGCCGTAATCAGTGGGTTGGCCAACAGCCAAGCTAGTGCTACGGTAGCTTGCTTGGCATCATGTTTCTCTGCCACCCTATCCAAGGCCCTTAATACCGCCTTTCCCCGATCATCAAAATACTTCTTCACACTGCCTCCTCTAGTTGTCTTTCCGAAGTCTTCTTCCGTACGGTATTTCCCCGTTAGGAATCCTGCCGCCAACGACCAGTATGGGAAAACACTGAGGTTATACTTTTCAACCAAACGGGCATATTCCGTCTCAAATTTTGTCCGCTCAACCAGATTATAATGGGGCTGCAGAGCTACGTACTTCGGTAGTCCGTTTTTCTCCGCTACGTCAAAACTCTCGGTGAGGCGCTCGGGTGATAGGTTAGATGCGGCAATGTAGCGCACTTTTCCGGCTGTGATCAATTCATCATAAGCCGATAAGGTTTCCTCTATAGGCGTAACATCATCATCAAAATGGGTATAATACAAATCGATACAGTCTACGCCTAACCGCTGCAAAGACTCATCGGCCGACTTAAGGATGTGTTTTTTACTGATATCGAAGCCGTGCTCTTTGGTTTCCGATCCCACTTTTGTGGCGATGACAACTTGATCTCGGTTACCCCGGCTTTTCAACCATTTCCCAATAATCTCTTCGGATTGCCCGCCAGTTCCATTTACCCACCAAGAATACGTATCCGCTGTATCTATAAAATTAAAACCAGCCTCGGTAAATTTGTCCAATACCGCAAAGGATTCCTGCTCGTTCAAAGTCCAACCAAACACATTACCGCCAAAGTTAATCGGTGCTATTTCTAAATCGGTGTTTTTTATTCTTATTTTATCCATATTCCATGCTATTTTTATAATTCGAAATTTAAGGATTTCGACTGATGAGTGTGTTGATTGATTGTAAAAAACCTTCGTATTTCATTAACAAACATTTTCAAAGTAATACTAGCTTTGTACTATCCGTTTACAAACAGTTAAAACTTAATTCAAGCAATAAATGCGTTACGATTTCAGACAGGCCCACGCCGAAGACCTACACCAGATATGGGACATCCTACAACTAGCGATACAGCGCAGAAAGGAAGATGGGAGCACACAATGGCAAGATGGTTATCCCAATCCTTCCGTAGTTCAAACGGATATCGAAAAGGGAAACGGCTATGTGCTGACCGATGGAGACACGATTGTGGGATATTGTGCTATACTTATAAACGACGAACCTGAATATGCTCGGTTAAAAGGAGCATGGCTGACCGATGGTGATTTCGTCGTATATCACCGCGTGGCTATCTCCGAGCAATATCTGGGTCAGGGGCTAGCTCAAAAAATGTTGTTGCAGATCGAAGATTTCGCGCGGCAGCACCATATATATAGTGTAAAAGCAGATACCAATTTCGATAATGCCGGTATGCTGCGGATATTTGACAAACTGGGCTATAGCTATTGTGGAGAGGTCGTTTTCCGGGGATCGCCACGAAAAGCTTTTGAGAAAGTTTTAGCCGATTAAAGAAGACGGTAGATACGGTTCATCTCAAAAGTCCTATTATTCCACAAATGGGTAGACAGACTTAGCGTCCTGCTACCCTTTCCAAGCTATTTATAAATTCATCAACGACCTCTTCTTCTGTCGCCCAGGAGGTAATGATGCGAGCGGCTGACCTTTCATTATCCATCGTCTTCCACTCGTAAAAATCATATTGCTGCAAGAGCGCATGCATAACCGTCTTTGGAAAAATCGGAAAAATTTGGTTGGTACAAGCTGGCGTTAGAAACGAATAACCCTGTGCCGCTATTGCCCGGGCCATCTTCATGGCCATTTCATTGGCGTGTTTTGCCAGTACAAAATACAAATCATCCTTAAACAACTGCAAGAACTGTACGCCCAACACACGTCCCTTCGCCAACAGCACTCCCCTTTGTTTTAACATATAATCGAAATCTGCCGCCAGATGGGCCTGATTAAAGACAATGGCCTCTCCCAATAACGCGCCATTCTTTGTTCCTCCGATATAAAAAACATCCGTATACTTCGCTATATCCGCGAATGTCAGGTCATTTTCATCAGCGGTCAGTGCATGCCCCAATCTCGCACCGTCTAAGAATAGGTATAGCTCCTTTTTCTGGCAATAAGACCACAACTGTTCCAGTTCCGATTTTTTGTAGATGGATCCTATTTCGGTCGAATTAGAGATATATACCATACGAGGTTTCACCACATGTGGTCTAAGAGAATATGCGTCCAATATACGCTCGACATCCGTCGGCGTTAATTTACCATTTTCGGTATCTGCGGTAATCACCCGATGTCCGGTTGCTTCGATAGCGCCAGTTTCATTGGCATAGATATGTCCGGTCTTAGCGCTGATAACTGCTTCATGCGGCCGTAGCAGCGAAGATATAATAAGTAGATTGGCTTGGGTTCCTCCAGAAACAAAATAAATGACCGCCTCGGGATTTTGTATCTTTTTTCGCAGTATATCTTTTGCCTGTATGCTATATTCATCTTCCCCATACCCGGTTTGCTGCACCAAATTGGTCTCTACCAATTTATGGAGAATAGTCGGATGCGCACCTTCCGCGTAATCGTTCTTGAAACTGTACATATCTATCACCTTTATCAGCACAAAGATAATAGGATAGCAAACAAATCCATACGTTAAGACACACGACATATTATGCAACACAATTGCATTTGAAAAAGAATGTTTCTATCTTTGATTGTACATTATCAAAGAATACAGCATACATGGAAGAGAGAAAATTGCCTGTTACCGTATTGAGTGGCTTCTTAGGATCTGGAAAAACGACCTTACTCAATCACATACTTCACAACAAAGAAGGGCTAAAAGTAGCCGTTATTGTGAATGATATGAGCGAGGTCAATATAGACGCACAATTGGTAGAACGAGAAAGCGTGCTTTCCCGGACGGAAGAAAGATTGGTCGAGATGAGTAACGGTTGTATCTGTTGTACCCTCCGGGAGGATCTGATGGTTGAAATAGAACGATTGGCAAAGGAGCATAAGTTTGACTATTTGCTCATCGAGAGCACAGGAATATCGGAACCCATTCCGGTGGCGCAAACATTCAGCTACATCGACGAAAACAATGGAATCGACCTTTCCGCTTTCAGTTACATTGATACGATGGTAACGGTGGTAGACTGTTACAATTTCTTCAAAGACTTTGGTAGTGCAGAAACCCTGTTGGACCGGAATCTAACAGACGATGATTACGATGCACGAACCATTGTCAATCTCCTGACCGATCAAATTGAGTTTGCCAATGTCATTTTATTAAATAAAACAGATTTAGTTTCCGACGACACCGTTGGTCTACTGGAAGCCGCAATCCACAAACTGAATCCGGGATCAAAGGTTATTCGCACACATTTTGGTCAGGTCGATCCCCAAGAGATTATCGGAACCAAGATGTTTGATTTTGAAGAAGCTGCTACCTCGGCCGGTTGGATCAAAGAGCTCGAAAACAACCATACACCGGAGACCGAAGAATATGGGATATCGTCTTTCGTTTTCCGTGCGCAACGCCCTTTTCATCCCCAACGGTGGCACCGTTACCTGCATGAAGATTATCCGCACAATATTATTCGGGCTAAAGGACTTTTTTGGATGGCCTCCCGTCCGGATATGGCCGTCAGCTTCAGTCAGGCAGGTGGCAGTCTCCGGTTGGAAAACGCCGGCTCGTGGTGGTGCAGCATGCCCGAGGAGGAAAGGAACCTATACCCCGCCTATGCAGAAGCTAAGCGCGCTATACAAGAACGCTGGCATCCGGAATGGGAGGATCGTAAAACAGAACTGGTTTTTATCGGTCAAGACATCGATAAAGAAAAAAATCTTGCAGAACTGGAGAAGTGTCTTTTGACAGACGCCGAAGCCGAAGATTGGCGGGTCACGTGGTGGAAAGACGAGTTCCCGAAAAACATATAAATTCATGAAAGCATATACAGACATAGACGTGGTCATCATCGGTGGAAGTTACGCCGGACTCTCCGCCGGTATGGCATTAGGCCGCTCTTTACGGCGCGTACTCATCATTGACAATGGACTGCCATGCAACCGGCAGACCCCACATTCGCATAACTTCCTTACTCAAGATGGCGAAACACCGGCAAATATTGCACAAAAAGCAAAGGAACAAGTACTCGCCTATGATACTGTAGGGTTTCTCCCGGACACCGTCATCCGTGTGGAGAAAGAAACTTCAGGTTTCCATATACAGACGGCTTCCGGCACAAATCTTTATTGTAAAAAGCTCATCTTCGCCACGGGTTTAAAGGATATTATGCCTGCTATTCCAGGTTTTGCCGACTGTTGGGGTATTTCTGCTATCCATTGCCCTTATTGTCATGGCTATGAAGTGAGAAACACCAAAACCGGAATTCTGGCAAATGGTGAATTCGCACTCCATTATGCGCAACTGGTTTCTAACCTATCAAAAGACATCACCTTGTTCACAAATGGGAAAGCAGATTTTACACCGGAACAACTGGAAAAAATCGAACGACATCATATCCGTATTATCGAGAAAGAAATTGCTATATTCGACCATCATAATGGGCATATCGAGCAGGTTGTCTTTACCGATGGGACAAGCTATACTTTAGAAACTATATATAATCGCCCTGCATTTGTGCAACATTGCTCACTTCCGGTGGACTTGGGCTGTGAATTGACGGAGCAGGGCCTATTAAAAACAGATGCGATGCAACAGACAACCGTAGAGCATGTATTTGCTTGTGGCGATAACTGCAGCATGATGCGGTCGGTAGCATACGCGGTCGCAACAGGAAATATAGCCGGTGCCATGGCCAATAATCAACTTGCGATGGCTGATTTTTAGGAACAACAGAAAATAATTAAGGAAAATTAATATGAGAAGAGCACTTTATTATGTAACCATATTTATGTTGACGAACTGGATGTTCCAATCCTGTACAATATCCTCTCTTGAAATCAAGGAAATTAAAATAGCCAACGATAATAAACAGGCTTTCGTAGGCCAAACTCTGGATCTCGAAGCGATACTCAATCTCTCTGCACCCTTGACCGGCATCGATGTCACGGTTGAACCTCAGGGAGAGAAAGGTTGGCGGTTCGAACAACATTTTGAAGAACAGCTCAACAAAGGGACATCCATCCCCCTCAAGAAACAAATCAACATCCCCGATACAGCATCTGTAGGGAAATATATCGTAGCGATATCAGCAATTCAAGAAGATAATCAACGTGCAGAGAAACAGATCGAGGTGGATTTTGTTATCGACAGCACTGTACCGATTCTATCACCATTGGATGTCGGATTGAATAAGGCAGGGAATGACCTACATTTAGAGACAGAGATTACCGCAGCGAAAAAAATCGCTAAGATTAATGTACATATAAAAGGAGAATCCTGGCATGAATCTTATGATTTCACCGGTCAAAAGTTTGAAGGAAAACTATCCCTGCACTTCCATGAACACATTCATGTGGACGATGCACCGAACGGAATATATGAGATTACTGTAACGGTTGAAGACGGAGAAGGACGCACAGGAACGGCGATTGGTTCTTTCGAGAAAAATATATAGAGCCTGTTTAAATTTGTATTATAAGATTTTTATAGGTTAAATAAACTTCATCTCAGTCGCCTTATGGATTAAAGCCACAGCATTGGTTACGCCAAATTTTTGCAGGAGATTACGACGGTGACTTTCGACCGTTAACGGACTGATAAACATCAAATCCGCAATCTTGGCTGTCGTATGCCCTTGTGCCATCCAAGTGAGCACCTCCCGCTCCCGTTGGCTGATGGTTGGGATTTGGTTCGGTTTGTTTTTTAATACTGCATCGATTTCCTGACTAAGCACTGGAGTACCTTCCATGACCGTCTGTATCCCCTGAATGAGTTCATCAGCAGATACATTCTTCAAGAGGTATCCCGATGCTCCTGCGGTTAGCATTCGCAAAGCGATACTGCCCTCATTCAAATTGCTAATAGCAATGACATGGGTTTCGGGATATTCCTTTTTGATAATTTCGGTAGCATCGATACCGTTCATATCGGGCATGTTAATATCCAATAAAGCGACATCGACCTGCTCCTGTTGCAAAAATGCTAACGCATCCTTCGCACTGGTGAACGAAGCTACCAAACGAATCTGCGGCGTGCTTTTTAGGATAAATTCGAAACCGTTTAACACCAAAGGGTGGTCATCGACGATAATTACTGAAATCATATTAGTCATTTAATTTGAATTGGATATGGAATGCTGCCCCCTTACCTTCAGTAGCATCGATTTCGAGGTGGCCATTTAATATCTCGACACGGTTACGAACGTTGGAAAGTCCAATGCCGTCGGAACGCAACGCATTATTTTGAGGATTGAATCCCCTCCCATTGTCTTCCACTGTTAAGTCAAAAGTTCCGTCTGCTTCGCTACACTGTACCCATATCTGGGTGGCCTCACTATGCTTGACAGCATTGGTCAATAGCTCCTGTACAATACGATATACCGTAATGAGAAAAGGCTGGCTATAATTATTCCGCAAATTCGTTGCTTGGAACTCGACCTGTAAATTCGGGTGTGCTATAGCACTGCATAAATCCTGCAGGGAAGCCTCTAGTCCCATATACAAAAGGGATTCAGGCATCATATTTCGCGCGATTCGGCGCAACTCGTTCACAGAATGGTCGAGTTGGTGGATAATACTGTATAACTCCATAGATGATGGCGTTTTATTATTTTCTTTTTCCTGTGTATTAACGACAGCAGACAATTTCAGTTTCACACCGGCCAGTATCCCGCCAAGCCCGTCGTGTAAATCCTTAGCTATTCGACTACGCTCCCTTTCCTGCCCCTGCAACATCGCATTGAATACGTTTAGCTTCTCCTGTTGTTTATAATTTTTTAATTCCTCCTGTAGCAACTGTTCGCGCTGTGCTGCTAATCGCTTTCTGTTCTTCAAAGAGTTGTACCAAATGAAGCTGAGCATGGCCAACACAACCATGGCGAAGGCAAGAATACCAGCCAGTAAACGCGTTTGTTGCAAGGAAAGCTGTTGTTGTTGATTTTCGGCTTTTACACGGAGGAGCTCGTTTTCTTTTGCGGTTGCTTGATACATCTCTTCCAATTCCAACGTACGTTCTTCTCCCCTGTCTTTCAAAAGAGTATCTGTTATACGCCTATGCTGCTCATACCATTCGGTCGCTTCCCGATAATCTCCCAATTGAGTGGCGGTTTTTGCGAGGTTAT
>Ga0079224_100013783_pt1 | contig 11272 bp, 9 predicted proteins | sample Stecom2015_FD_80414 | JGI IMG/M metagenome (GOLD analysis project Ga0079224, IMG submission 80414) | Agricultural soil microbial communities from Utah to study Nitrogen management - Steer compost 2015 | ecosystem: Environmental > Terrestrial > Soil > Agricultural land | place: USA: Utah...
GTCGGACAGGCCGTCCAAGCTGGAGCCAAGCTGCTCGAGCTCGACGTGTGAGCGCCTCCTACTGCGGCTTGACGGTCACCACCTTGAGCTCGCGGCGAAAGGCTTTGAAGCGTTCGGTGACCTGCTCGACCAGTGCCTTGTCGCCGCTCAAGTCCTGCTTCTCTCCAGGATCTTTGCGTAGGTCATAGAGCCCCAGCGGTCTACCGTTGCTGGTGATCAGCTTCAAGTCGTTTTCGAGGAATGCCTGACGTTCCGCGTTGTTCGGACCAGCGGACATGTCGACGAAGACGATGCGCTTCTCGGGCTCGTGCCCGGGCGGCATCACCACATCTCGCAACAGCGACCGGCCGCTGATGAAATCGAAGCCTTCCCCACTGGGGAACGCGACCTTTTGCAGCTCCAAAATGGTGGGCACGATATCGATGATGCTCCGGCGCACCTGAACGCGATGGGGCTCGGCGCCCGGCACGTGCACCACGAGCGGCACGCGCACCAGTTCTTCCCACACTTCGAAGCCGTGCCTGATCATGCCGTGCTCCCGGAACGCCTCACCGTGATCGCTGGTCACGATGATCGCCGTACGCTCGGCAAAAGGCCGCCCCCCAAGCGCCTCGAGCACGCGGCCGATGTGATGATCGACGAAGGCCACCTCCCCGTCGTAACGCGCCCGACTGTCACTGCCGAAATCGAAGCCTTCGTGTGGCGCATACTCGGCATGAGGATCGATGTAGTGGACCCACATGAAAAACTGACGATTCTCCAGCTCCGACTTGCCCAACTGGGCAATCGCTGCGTTGCTGATTTTGTCGCTGTTCGATGACCGATCGCCCTCCATTTGAATCACACGCGGAGCCGCAGAACTGTCCAGCACGTCGAAGCTGCGCTCGAAGCCGTACCCCTTGTGAAAAAAGTACCAATAGCCCTGCACGCTGATCGTATGCAAGCCGGCCTTCTGCAATCGCTCTTGCACGAACGTGTCTTCGTTTCCGAAACGGTTGAAGTGGCTCCACCCGCGGTGAGTTTCGCTCGGGTACTTGCCAATCAGCATGGGTGGCAGGCTCTTGGACGTATAAGACGCCAGCGCGTAAGCCTGTTCGAACACCGTGCTCTTCGCGGCCAGCTTGTCGATATTGGGCGAAACCGGCCGCGAATAGCCCATGTACCCGAGGTCGAAGCGCAGCGTGTCCACGGTGATCAACAGCACGTTGAACTTTTCACCGAAGCGCTCCGCCATCCACTCCTTCGCATCTTTCGGTGTATCGGCCGGGGGCGGGGTCAGCTCGAGCTTCTTTGCGTCGCTGCCGGAACAATCTTCGTCCACTCCGTTTTCGGGGATGTCGTCCGCTCCGGGATTGATGGCGGCATTGTCGTCATCGCAATCGCCACCGCCGAACGCGCGCGCAAAACCATCGCGATCCGCGTCGGTCAAGCCACGATAGGCCGGCAGCACGCGCTTGCCGAGTGCTGCGCCACGCTCGACTCCCAAGCTCAGCGTTCGCTCATCGAATGCTCGCGCGCTCACGAACAAGAGCAAGAGCGGAGCTAGAGCCAGCGCCAGACAGAGCGCTGGACGCACGCGTCGCAGCACCTGCGGCAGCGCATAAGCCGCCAGCATCAGCGTCAACACCATGGCGCTCTCGCGCAAATCGAGCTCCGGGCGCTTGAACACGCCGAACACCGCCAGCGCTCCCCCGGTGCCGCTGGTCGCGCCCAACGCAATGGCCAGCGCCAACAAACACACCAGCGAAAGCATGCCTATGGCCAGCAGGATGCCCGGCTTGAGCTCCGGTAGCCGCCGCGCCAGCACGCTACCGATACCCAGCGTCGATAGCCCCAATAGCAAGGCGGAGCCAACCACCGCGGCTCCCATGGCGACCCCCACGGCCGTGGCAGAAGTTTCGGCGGCAAGCCAGGCCAAGCCGAGCTTGGCGTTGAGCCAGATCCACACGAACAACGCTGGCCCAAAGAGAACCAACAGCGACCCGCGCAATGCTCGCTCGGTCGAGTCTCCGCGCTGGAGTGCGCGCTCCAGCATGCCGACCGAAGGTAAATCCTCCGGGTGCAACAGCAGGCTCAAGGCCCCAACCAGCGCGCCGATGACCAGGGCCACCGGCGCGATCAGACCGTAGATCGGCAAGAGTGCAGACAAAAAGCCCGGTGCACCGCCCGCGACGGCCCACCACGCCTCACACATGGCAACGAATAGCCCGCCCAGCATGCCGCAGAGCAGGCTCAGCGGCACGCGCCGGGTGAACGCACCCGATTCGCTCACGCTCGCTCGGGAACGTGTACCGGCTTCGTCGTTCGAGTCAGTCATGCCTGCGGCCTTTCGCCGACCTCCTTAGCACGCCGCGAGCCAGAGGGTGGCTACGGTCGTAGACCTCCAGCAGTTTGGCGAGCGACAAGTGGGTGTATCGCTCCGTAGTCGACAAACTCGCGTGTCCAAGAAACTCTTGGATCACTCTCAGGTCCGCGCCCCCTTCGAGCATGTGGGTAGCGCACGAGTGGCGCAGCGCATGCGGGTGCAGGTCCGGGCGCGCGCAGCTAGCCCCATAGCGAGCGGTGAGCTTCTGCACCCAGCGCACGCCCAGGCGCTGGCCGCGGCGGCTGACGAACAACGCCTTGTCGTCCAGAAAACCAGTCTTTGGATTTCGGAGCTCGTGGCGCAGCGCAAGGTAAGCCAAAAGCGCGCGTTCAGCGCGGCGCCCCAAGGGAACGCTGCGTTCCTTGTTCCCCTTGCCCTTCACCCGTATATCGCGTTCATCGAGCGAGATATCGTTCAGGTCGAGGGTGATGACCTCGCCGACGCGCAGCCCAGCGCCGTAGAGCAGCTCGAGCAGCGCGGCATCCCGTAGCGGCTGCACCCGAGCTGCCTCCGGGACTGGGCTGGACGCCGTGGCTTCGTCCATCGCTGCCAGCGGCGCTTCGACCACGGCAGCTGCTTGTGACTCCGATAAGAACATCGGTAAGGGGCGTCGCGAACGAGGCGCTCGGATCTGGCGGGCTGGGTTTTGCCGCACCTTGCCGAGTCGCTCCAGGTAGCCGAACAACGCGCGCACGGCAGCCAGGCGCCGGGCAAGGCTCATGGGCTTGAGCTGCTTGGCCTGTTCCCCCATCCAGGTTCTCAACGTCATTTTGGTGACGTCGTCGAGGAGCACCGGACGGCCCAAGCGCTCCTCGAGGTAGCGACCGAAGAACGTGAGGTCCCGCCGATAGGCCGCGATGGTGTGTTTCGAGGCTCGCCGCTCGTAGGCCAAGTACTTCTCGAAGCTTTCGATCTGTTCGAAGAACGAGGCTGACGCTGACGCTGAACCTACCACTGGGTCCACACCCTACGCCGTAACTACGGCCCACGTCCAACAAGCCGCTCCTATCAGCGTGAGCAGCCCTCCCCAACGGGCCGCGCTCGTCGACAGCGCCCCGTCGGGTCTCACCCCTCTCAGCATCACCCACGTTAGTCCGGCAGCAGCCGAAACGAAGCCAAAACCCAAGACCGCCACCCACCAAAGGCGTACCCCGACCGGGCGACTCAGGCTTTGCCAGGCTATTTTCTGTTCGCGAAGCAGCTCGCGCTCGGTGCCTCTGTTTTGTACCGCCACTTCCAAGCGCGCCAGCTCCCGGTTGGCTCGTTCGAGCTCTTCGTGGTGCGTGAGCGCCACATGCCTCGTTTCGAGTGCGGCGCTGCGCATCGCGCGCCAGGCGAACATCGCTACCTCGGGCTCACCAGCAACCTCGGCACCGACCCCGATGGCCTGAAGCCGCTCGTAGGCCGCTCGCACGTGCGGGGCGCCGGGAGCATACGATACAGCGGCGCGGCGCGCATGCGTGGCGGCGTCGCGTACCTGACCGCGATTGAACGCTGCATCGCTCTCTGCCATCGCCGCTTCACCTCGTTCCACGGCACGAGCCGTGAGCGTGGCCAGCGCCAGAAGCGCGATCAACAGCGCCAGCGCTGTACGGCGCAGCCAACTCTGGAGCCACCTCATAGAAAATCGCGGCGCCGAAAGATCAGCGCAGCCAGCGACAGCAGGCCAACCATCCAAGCCATGGCTTGCCCCGCTGCCAGAAGCAGGTGATCGCTGAGGGAGGTCGCCGCGGTCTCGCCCGTGAGCAACGAGCGGGGCGGGACATAGAACATCAGGTTGGGAAAGACTTGACTCAGGGCCATGCCCAGCTTGGCGATGCCTTCACCAAAAACCCGCTCGGGCAAGCGAGCCAGCGCGTCGGCGGAACGCCCGACGATGAAGACCGAGAACGTGAACACAGCGGTCAGAAAGGGGGACGAAAACGCAGCGAATACCGTGGCTATCGCCGCGACGATACCCACCTCGAGCAGCGTGAGCAGTGCCGAGGCCAAGATCACGCGACGGTCGTCCACTGCGCCACTCGCCAGCACGAACCCTGCGATGCACAGCGCGAGCGCCAGGCCTATCGGCACGTACACCCTGATACGGGGCCAGCGAAGGCCAAGCGCCAGGCTCGCCAGCACCAGCACGGCAAAGGTACCCACGACCGCCCAGAGCGGGCGATCGGCGAGCGTCGCGAGCGCCAAAAGCAGAGCTCCCGAGTTCATCGTGATGAACACGAACAACGTCAGCAGCGTGCCAACGAACTTGCCAACCAGGTACTCCCAACGTCGCAGCGGGCGGGTCAAGATGGGGAAAATGGTCTTGAGCTCCAGCTCCTGATACAGCGAAGAAGCGCCCAGTACGACGGCGACGATAATACCGTAGATCGAGATCGAAGCCGCCCCGAGGTCGGAGACGACTCGCTGGTGATTGCGCAAGGCGTAGGCGCCAACCACCAAAGAATAGCCGCCCGTGGCGATGGCCAACCCGAACAGGCCGTGCAGCACTCGAGCCCGCACGGCCTCGCGATACGTGTTCAGCGCGATCACATTGATTCGTGCCAGCACGGCTTCCTAAATACTCTGAAAGCGGCTCTCAGCAAACTTCCGTCGTCCGCCGGCCCCCGGCCCGCGAAAGCACTCGCCCTCACAGCTCTCGCGTGAAGACCTCGAGCTGCCAGGGTCCGGCCGCCCCGTCGTACCCGTCGATCTGTATGTAGTAATCTCCGGTGTCCAGGCTCAAATCCAGATAGCTATAGCCGGAACCGAAGTCCGGAGCGCAGGCTTGCACCACCTCCTCGCCCGGGCATTCGTCGCCACTGCGAACCAACAAGAGCGTCTCGTATTCGCTACCGCGCATATCGAGGATGACCCGTCTGGGTCGACTCAGGGCTAGCTTCAACAGCTGGTCGGGCGCCCCCGGTGGCACTCTCAAGACGAAGTCACAGCTAGCTCCGTAGTCGGCATTGACCGTCGCCGTGTTGCCTACGAACGTGCCACCGGTTTCGGGAATGGTGATGGCTTGGTCACAGGTGTCGCTGAAGGGGACCAGCACCGCCGGAGTCCTGGGACGGGTGAACGCATCCAGTCGCACACTATGAGCTTCTGCGGACTCCGCGATCACACGGTACTCGCCGGCAGGAACCTGATGGGCGTACAGCCGGAGCGGGCTTTCTCGGCTCGACTCGCAAACCAGGGTGTCGGTGCCGGCGCAGCCCACTCGAGCCAAAGCCAAGCCGGTCACGTCCGACTCCGAGAAACTCTGTAGGAGCAGCACGTCCTGAGGCTCGGACACCTCGAGCTCGAACGCCGCGTCCACCGAACCGACGAGACAACCCGCCTCGATATCATCGGTGTGATCGGCCATGCCTACCGTAATGCTCTCATCGTCGGGCAGGGTTGGCGGATCGGTGCAGGTCTCGGAGCCTGGGGCCTGGCTGGGTGGATCCATTTCGAGCAGCACGGTCGTCGCGGCAGGTGCATCGGAAGAGACGACTACGAAATAGGCCCCGGGCTCGACGGCGCGCGCGAACAGGTGCGCCTGAGCACCGCGGCTTCGACACGTGAGCTCGCTCGATATGGGTGCGCAATCGCCGTCGCGCAGCGAAAGCAGAGGTCGCCCGAAATCGTCCAGACTGCTCGCATACAGGTGCACATCCGCCGCTTCGCTCACCTCGAAGCCGTACACCAGGTCCCCCACCGCGGATGCGCAGGCGCTCTCGTGATCGATATCGGCCAGGTACGGCCGAGCCACCACTGGCTCGCCCGGGAGAAGCTCGCTGGCAGTACCACAGGTTTCGTTGAGCGGCGGCTCTTCGGCGTCTTCGAAGGATACACGCAGCGAAGCTTCACCTTCGCGGTCCGCAAACACGATGAGCGAATGCCGCCCCGGCTCGAGCGCGAAGGCTCGCAAGCGAGCCAGCGAACGGCCGGAATCCATCTGAACACCGACCTGACAGTCCTGCTCCGTATCGGCATCGCCGCAGTTTTGCTGGTGCACCAGCGCTAGCGACAGGTCGTCACTGCTGACCAACACGTCGATGTCTTGGGGAGGGCCATCGGGCACCACGAGGTCCAGCACCACGTCGACCGGATCGGCGAAATCTTCTACACAACTGCTCCCATAGTCACCAGCGGTGGCCAAGAACGAGAGCGGATAGCTGCCGGACTCCTTGATTTCCAAGGCATCGTCGCAACGGTCGTGCGCCGGCAACATGCAATCCTCTTCGTCCACCTCTTCGTCACAGTCGTCGTCGACGCCGTTGTCACAAACTTCGGCATGTAGACTGGAGACCCGTGGATTCTGGTCGTTGCAGTCCCCCCCATCCATGCAGTTCCATACGCCGTCACCATCACCGTCTGCGTCCCGTGCTTCGTGCTCGCACGAACGCGACTCTTCGACGCAGCGATCGATGGTGCAGGTCGTATTGTCACTGCATGAGACCGGCTCGCCCTCGATGCAGCCCACCAAAACATCGCACCGTTCTTCGCCGTCGCAGTAGCGGCCGTCCTGACAAAGCTCGTCCCGGGGCGTGTGGCGGCAGCGTTCGAGCTTTGGGTCGCATTCGTCCAGCGTGCAATCGTGCCCGTCGTCACACTGTCCGTCGTCCAGGCAGGCGCGACCCAATCCCGGGCCTGCATCAGGCGCTGCATCGGGCTCTGCATCCGACACCGGCTCCGAATCTCCGACGTCCTCCGTGCCTGCGTCATGCACCAAGAACGGGTCGCGCGGCGCGCTCTCGCTGCAGGCGCTGGCCATTGCTGCCCACACGGTCGATGTCCCGATCGCGATCATGACGGCGCGGGCGCTCATCCAACCCGTCTCGCTCGAGCTCTTGGCTGACACCTGCTTGCCGATTCGGCGCACGCTCGAAAGAGTAGCAGGCTATCGAGCCAGACCAGCGCTTTCGCTCAGCACTGGCAGGCCACGCGGCCGCACTCCACGCGAAACGCGCGCCACCTTCCATAGCGATGCCCGACCACGCATGGCATGATAGCTCCGGTGGCCAACGAGCGCCTGACCCGTCATGACATCAGCTGGCTCCTTGCACAGGAGGCTCGCGGCGCCGCCAAAGCGCTACGCGAAGGGGTAACCCGCCTGACGAACCCGCCTCCCTCGGGGGATGCTCCAGCCTCGGCGATCCCGAGCGTGCAGACCACGTTGGACGCGCTGGATGGGGCCATAGGCATGCTGAGCGCGCTTTCGGCGCAGCCGGTAGCCAAGCCGGCAAGTCGCCGCGGGCGCATCGATCTGGCGGCGCTCCTGTACGAGGTAGCCCCCCAGGCCCGCATCAAGATGGCGCCTGGAGAAGGCACCGAGGTTTTGGGTGACGAAGGCGAGCTGAGGCGCATCTTGCACATGCTCGTCAATCAGACCCACGCCACGCCGAGTGGGATGGGTTCCACGGCGTCGCCCGAGGTCGACATTCGCCGCGACGGCGAATTCGTCAAGATCAGCGTCGACCTGGGCCCAGACAGCTCGGCCACTGCCGAGCTCGAACGGCGCTGGCTGAACCGCATGGCAATGCAGCACGGCGGTCGACTCGAATTCAAGGGCGGGCGTCAATCGCTGTTCCTCCCCGCCGACGGCGCCACCGACCAGCGCGAAGTGGTGGAGCTGCGCAAGGAGCTGCAGCAAGCTCAGCAGCTCGGTGAAGCCTACGCGCGAGAACTGGCCAGCGTGTTCGCCTCGGGCTTGCCGAACGAGAGCTCGCCCGCACCCGACGCCGTTGCAACGGGTCCCGAGCGTTTCGAGATGCTCGTGGGCTTGGCGACGGGACTCGAAGGCACGCTCAAAGATTGGCTGGAAGCCTCGCGCGACGATACCGCGCTAGCTCAGCGCGAGCTCGGCGATCGCTCGGCCCTCGTTCAGCGTTTGTCGCGGCGCCATGTGCTCATCCACGACTTGCAGCGCGAGCTCGCCGCGATATCCAGCTGCCCAGTCGACGAACCCAGGGCAGAGGTCGATCTCGGCAGCGTCCTTCGCGAAGCCATCGATGCGTTCGCCCCTCGCTGCGCGCGCAGCGAAATCGACGTTGCCCTGAGCCCTGCTGGCGCGGTTAGCCTGCACACACATCCGCGCGCCACTCAGCTGCTCGCGCGAGCGCTGCTCGAGCACGCCATCAGTGCCACCCCAAACGGGCATTCCGTGCGCATCGAGCTCACCGAAAACGCCGAAGCCATCACCCTGAACGTGACCGATGCCGGACCGAACGTCCCGGCGAACACGCGCCGCGACGTGATGCGGCTCGCTATGGACCCGACGCACCTGGGCCGGCCCGGCGGAATTTCACTGCTCGTCGCACACGCGGCTGCCGGCCGGCTCGGAGGCACGCTCAGCCTGTCGGAAACCCCAGACGGCAAGACGCTCGTCACGGCGCGCTTACCCCGCACGTAGTGTGGCCCACCGGTGCCTCGCTTTGACTGTTAGTGTGTCAAGATCCGCCAGTTCCCGACAATAGCTACCCGTGAGACTGGTGTCGGCGCGGTCCGCACACCAAGCGCCGCGTTTGCCGCGTGTGCCAGTCACGGCTTCGGAGTATCATGGTCCGTAAATGCGCATACTCGTGTGCGAAGACCAAGATTCGATTCGGCGCATGATCGAAGCGCTGGTCCAAGCCCGAGGTTACGAAGTGACTGCCGTGGCTTCTGGAACCAAGGCCATCGACGTGGCCTGCACCCACCCACCCGATATCGTGCTCTTGGATCTGATGCTACCCGGACAGTACGACGGCTTCGAAGTCTGCAAACGGCTACGCGCGGAGCCCGGCACCAGAGAAGTGCCGGTCGTCATCATCAGCGCGCTCGACGACGACGAATCCCGAGCCAAAGCCGCCCAGGCTGGAGCCAACGCCTACTATACGAAGCCGTTCAGCCCCATCGCATTGCTCAAGGAAATCGACCGCCTCAAGGAGCGTCTGGTCGCTGGCTCGTCGCAGTGAGCCATTAGCTCACAAGAGCTTCAAGAACCCGCGCGCTCGCTCTTCGGCGGCTTGGATGATACCGACGGCCTCGGGCCGTGGGATATGCAGCCGCACACAAAGCTGCTCCAGGAGCTGCCGCTCTTTGTCGTGCTGCTCACCATCGATGAACGTGAGCAACACCGCATGCTGCAAGAGCACGCGCCTATCGTCATAGCTGAGCTCGGTCAGCGGTATGTCATCGATGGTTCGTTCGGTCTTCGCGTAGCTCTTGACCTCGACCTTGTCGCTGGGGCTCGCGTTGAATGCATCCAGCAGTGCATCGATGACCTCGTTCTCCTCGGCGGTGACGCGGCCATCGGCCCAAGCCACGCTCACCAGCCCTTTGACGATGGCCAAGTCCTGTTCGTGCATAGCGACCCGAGAATCGCATACCAGCACCAGGGGTCAATCAGAGCCAAGCGCCGTCGAGCACACGCACCATCAAAGAAGCAAGAGCCCCCTCTCGGCCGTTGGTCCAGCCCATCGCGAAGGGCGGTCAGCTCCCCGACAGAGGGACGGTCCGCATCGGCATCAAAACAGCTGTTTCGGGCTCCGTCTCAGAAGCCGTTGCTTGGGGGTGTGTCGCACACTGCGGTTCGCAAGTCGAAGCAGGGTTGCCCAGGCTTGCGCGAGCTGCCACGGGTGGCGGGGTTCTGCTGAAGCCGGCCAACTCCGTCAAGCCTCGCAGCAGGTGCCCGGTCGGCTCCGGGTCCGCAACATTGAAACATTGGAGCAGATTCTGAACGTCGCTTTGTCGAGGTTCGAAGCGCGGGGGAGCAGGCTCAATCGGTTGCGCAGGGAGCGGTGCCGGTACAGCCAGTTGGGCAAAGTGAGGTTCTTCGTCCTCCTCGAGGTCGTTGGAGTCCAACCATTCGACCGCAGGCAGCATCGGATCGGTCGTCTCGTCGGGTGAGCACGGCTCCACGTCGGGCGGCGCAGCCGTTGGTGCCGTCGCAGCGGGAGCCACTCGGGTCCCCAAGTATGGCGTCTTGTGGATGTCCGGGGGCTCGACCGCCGCCGCGATTGGAAGACCCGAGATGCGCCTTCTGACGAAGGGCTCGGTGGGCGTCTCCGGTTGGAAATCGCGGCCATGGATCGGTACCTGCGGTTCAGGTTCGACGGCAACCACAGGCTCGGGCTCGGGCGTGAACTCCACGTCTATCGAAGGCTCCCCAGCGTCGGGTGCGGCAACGGTCACCTGCGCGTTTTCGATAGGCACTTCGCGTTGAATCAACACGTCGGTCGCCGGCGGCACGTGGCTGTCTGGCGGCACGGCGCCTGCCTCGAGGGCCCTCGTGGTTTCACGATGCAAGCGCGCCAGACTGCGGCGTGCCGCAGCTCGATTGGCGGGGATCAGCGCTACCTCCAGCTCCTGGATCAAGAGTGCCACGGCACCGCGAACGGGCCGGCGGCCCACACGCAAGAGAGAAGCGCCGCCAGAGCACGCCAGCAACAGCAGTGAGTCCAGCAACGCGCGAAGGGCGCGCTCACAAGTCACCTCGTCCGATGCCGGGCCGCTCACGATGCGCACGACACCGTTGTCCTCGACCCTGACATCGCTCGCGCCGATGAGCCGCGGACCACCCGTCAACTGGTCAGCCACTGCCAACACGACGTAGCCCGCGCATTCACCCGTCAGCGGCGCCGCCCTTGCCGAAGCAGCAGCCATCACTTGTAGCAGCGAGACACTCATGGTCGTCCTCCGCGCACCGTCACTCCGGCGCTGTTCAGGTATTCCTTGGCTTGGCCGACGGTGTAGACGGAATCGTGAAAGATCGAAGCAGCCAAGGCCGCGTCGGCTCCCCCTTCGACGAGCCCCTGTCGCAGATGCTCCAGCGTCCCAACCCCTCCCGAAGCCACCACCGGGATACCGACGGCGTCCACTACCGAGCGCGTCAGGGCTATGTCGTAGCCTTCTTTGGTGCCGTCGCGGTCCATGCTGGTCAGTAGTATCTCGCCCGCA
>Ga0079224_100013784_pt1 | contig 11271 bp, 7 predicted proteins | sample Stecom2015_FD_80414 | JGI IMG/M metagenome (GOLD analysis project Ga0079224, IMG submission 80414) | Agricultural soil microbial communities from Utah to study Nitrogen management - Steer compost 2015 | ecosystem: Environmental > Terrestrial > Soil > Agricultural land | place: USA: Utah...
ATGGTCTCAATCGTGCCGTCCGCGTTGTGGGTAAGTTCGGTTACCTTGATGCAACGCAGGTGGGTCTTACCGCCGGAGAGGCTGCTGTCGTGATAGAAGAGATACCATTTCCCGTTGAACTCCACGATGGAGTGGTGGTTCGTCCAGCCGATTACTGGATTCAGTATTACACCGCGGTATGTAAATGGACCGTACGGGTTGTCGCCCGTGGCATAGACAATATAATGTGTATCTCCGGTTGAATACGACAGGTAATACGTACCGTTGTACTTGTGCATCCATGCTGCCTCAAAGAAGCGCCGGTCATGGTCGCCGCCCAATATGGGATTTCCTTGCTCGTCCAATATCTGAATCTCTTTCACTGGCTCTGCGAATCCGAGCATGTTGTCACTCATCAGCGCTACGCGGGGGCCGATAGCGGGCGCATCATCCTGTTGCAAATCCGTTTTTGAAGCGTCGTGTCCCGCGTATTCTCCTGTAGTCCAACGTTGCAGCTGACCACCCCAGATGCCGCCGAAATACATATAAAATTTTCCATCGTCGTCTTCAAAGACGGCAGGGTCAATGCTATAGCTTCCCTTGATGGGTTCGGGTTCCGGCTTGAACGGACCTGAAGGTGAATCGCTGACGGCCACACCGATCCGGAAAATGTCTTGCTTATCCTTCGCAGGGAAATACAGATAATACTTTCCATTTTTGAACGCCGCGTCAGGTGCCCAGAGCTGGCGTCCCGCCCAGGGAATATCCTTAATGTCCAGGGCCACACCGTGATCCGTCACTTCGCCGGGAATGCTGTTCATTGACAATACGTGATAGTCGCGCATGTCGAAGTGATCGCCCATATCATTTTCGGGCGTGCCTGCGTCGATGTCGTGCGACGGATAGATGTAAATTTTTCCGTCAAACACGTGGGCGGAAGGGTCTGCCGTGTAGATGTGGGTCACCAGAGGCTCCGAAATGGCTACTGGCTCTTGCGATACCGAGTCTGCGGAAGATGTTTCCGCCTGGTCCTGGGAGGATTTCCCGCAGCTAGCTAAGAGGACCGACAATGACAAAGCGTAAAACCGAACGTGTTGTTTAATCAGGTTCATGGTTAGTTGATTGGTAGTTGATTGGTAGCGCCACCAAAATAAGAAAAAACACACACACACCTTTGTTGTATTGTGTGTAGTTGCGTAGATATTCTCTGGAAAGGCCCCGCCCGGGTTTCAAATTGAGTGGGTTTTGATTTTTCGCGTATATTATCCCCTCATCAGAACCATTTTTCATCAACCCAAACCGAACATGTATCCAAAAACCTGTATTGCCCTGCTTCTATGCGTGAGTCTGCTCAACGGCGTGATTTATGGACAAGGGTCATGGAAAATTGCCGGAGATAAAATAACGTCGCCCTGGGCGGAACAAGTAAATCCAGCGCAGACACCGTTGCCCGAATACCCGCGTCCGCAAATGGTACGCGAGACATGGCAGAACCTGAACGGACTCTGGGATTACGCCATTCAACCTGCAACCGCGAGCAGGCCGTCAGCATACCAGGGCAAGATTCTCGTCCCATTCGCCGTCGAGTCGGCGCTCTCCGGAGTGGGCAAGACCGTGGGCAAAGACAACAAACTCTGGTATCGCCGCACCTTTACACTCCCTTCCTCTTTCCGACGTAGTAACGTGCTGCTTCACTTTGGGGCGGTCGACTGGCAATGCGAGGTGTTTGTCAACGGCACGTCCGTAGGGTCACACCAGGGGGGTTATGATCCTTTTTCATTTGATATCACCCCTCACCTGAAACGTTCAGGAGCCCAGGAGATCGTCGTGTCGGTGTGGGATCCCTCCGATGACGGCCCTCAGCCCAGAGGCAAACAAGTCAAGGAACCCAAAAGCATCTGGTACACGCCCGTTACAGGAATATGGCAGACGGTATGGATTGAAGCCGTACCGCGTACCCACATCGAATCGATATGGAACACACCCAATATCGATGCACAAAACCTCAGCGTGCAGGTGAAGACAAACAATCTGCAACAGGGCGACGAGATCGTCGTGGCGGCATGGGACGGCGAGCAAAAGATAGCCGAACAGGTTGTCGCCGGACCGGAGACCGTGCTCAGCATTCCAAATGCGAAGTTGTGGAGCCCCGACGACCCATTCCTCTACGACCTTACCGTCCAGATCCGGCGTGGAAGAAGAGTAATCGACGAGATCAAAAGCTATTTCGGGATGCGAAAAATCTCACTGGCCACCGGCAATGATGGTATCAAGCGCATGATGTTTAACAACGAGTTTGTTTTTCAATACGGTCCCCTAGACCAGGGCTGGTGGCCTGACGGCCTTTACACAGCACCTACCGACGAAGCGCTGCGCTTTGATATCGAAAAGACAAAGGCGATGGGCTTCAACATGATCCGTAAACACGTAAAGGTTGAACCCGCACGCTGGTACTATCACTGCGACAAGCTGGGCATCCTCGTGTGGCAGGATATGCCGAGCGGCGACATGGGCAACCGCTGGGATAGCCGGCCGGGAATCACAGGTGTTGAAACTGAAAAACAACGCACTACCGAGTCCGAGGAAATATTCCGTACCGAATGGAAGGCCATCATGGATGCAACGTACAACTTCCCCAGTATCGTCGTGTGGGTACCTTTCAATGAAGCATGGGGCCAGTTCAAGACCCGTGAGATTGTGGAGTGGACGATGAAGTACGATCCTTCACGGCTCGTCAACCAGGCAAGCGGAGGAAATTTCTACGGCGTCGGCCATATCCTAGACATCCACAACTACCCCGATCCCGTGATGCCGCGACCCGAATTGTTCGGAAAAGATTACGCACTCGTGCTTGGCGAGTATGGAGGACTCGGACTTCCGCTGGAAGGCCATACGTGGCAAGCAAAGGACAATTGGGGCTACCAAAGCTTTCCGGACAAACAAGCGCTGCTTGAACGGTATACCACATACATCGAGAACCTGGATAAGCTGGTTGATAAGGGACTGTCAGCAGCCGTCTATACCCAGACAACGGATGTTGAAATTGAAGTGAACGGACTGATGACCTACGACAGGAAGGTGATCAAGATGCCGGAGGAGACACTGAGGAGGATACATGCGAAGTTGTATGAGTGATAAGGGATTTTCGATCAGTGTGATTTTTGATTTTCGATTTGCGATCTGAGTTTCAAATGGGTGCTCGGACGTTCGGGCCTTTGATCATTAATCGCAAAGGATCACGAAGTGAGACGCGCGTTGGGTTCGTTGATTGTTGATGTTTCTATCCGTCGATCGACATTGATGAAAAATGTAATTCTTATTGTAGTACTATCGGCCTTCTTTGCCTGTGCTAAGAGGGAGGAAACGCCAGGCGTGGGCTTGGCCAATGATGTCTACACGGAGGTGCCCTTGCGCGCAATCCGTCCGGAGGGATGGTTGCGGCATCAGCTGGAGATCATGCGCGATGGTTCAACTGGGCACCTGGATGAGATTCATCCCAAGATCAGCAACGACAACGGATGGTTAGGCGGCGAGGGCGATGGATGGGAGGAGACACCCTACTGGCTGGACGGCGCTGTGCCATTGGCGTGGCTGTTGCAAGACAGTGCGCTGCAGCGCAAGGTGATGCGATACATCGACTGGACCCTCGACAACCAACGGCCATCAGGCTATTTTGGTCCCATTACCAAAGCCGAACGCGAGCTGAGCGTTGAGATCACACCTGACAATTGCGCTGACGGTGAGGATTGGTGGCCGAAGATGATCATGCTTAAAGTGCTCCAGCAGTACTACTCCGCCACAGAAGACGAGCGCGTGGTCCCCTTCATGACGAAATACTTCAACTACCAGCTGCAAGCGCTGGATAGCTGCCGCATCGGCAATTGGACTGAATGGGCTGAAGCGCGGGGCGCCGACAACGTCATGATGACGCAATGGTTGTACCGTATCACGGGAGACAAGAACTTACTAACGCTCGCGGAAAAGATTTCAGAACAATCGTATCCCTGGTCGGAATGGCTGGGTAACCGCGACTGGGTGATGCAGGCGGCTGCGCAACAGAACCACGACAATTGGATGCACCGTCACGCCGTAAACGTCGGTATGGGATTGAAAGCCCCTGCGGTCCAATACCGACGTACCGGCGACAAATCCTATCTCGAATGGCTTGCGACCGGATGGAATGACCTCATGCTCTTGCACGGTCTGCCCATGGGAATCTTTTCCGGCGACGAAGATTTGCACGGCAATGCACCGACACAGGGAATAGAACTATGTTCCATCACCGAGTCGATGTTCTCCCTTGAAAAAATCATCTCGGTAACCGGTGAGGTGCGTTATATGGACGCCCTCGAGCGTATGACGTTCAATGCGCTGCCCACTCAGACCACCGATGATTATAACATGAAGCAGTATTTCCAGGTGGCAAACCAGGTACAGGTGTCGCGGGGTGTATTCGATTTTTCCCTTCCATTTAACCGCGGCATGAACAACGTCTTCGGGCTGAGGAGCGGATATACTTGTTGCACGACCAACATGCACCAGGGCTGGACGAAGTTTGCCAGCCATTTGTGGTACTTCAGCAATGACCAGGGTATCGCAGCATTGCAGTATGCGCCGAGCCACGTGACGGCCGACCTGAATGGCCATAACATCTCCATCCGGGAGGTCACCGACTATCCGTTTAGCGATGCAATAGATTTTGAGATTTCAGTCGACGAAGCGGTGGAATTTCCCTTTCATCTTCGCATTCCATCCTGGTGCGCTGAAGGGATCATTACAATTAACGGGGAGGAGCACTCACGCGAGTCGGGCGGAAAGGTCGTCGTCATCCGCAGAGCCTGGAACGACGGCGACAAGATGTCGCTCCAATTGCCCATGAAAGTTACCACGTCGAACTGGGGCAAAAACTCCAGGGCTGTGGAGCGCGGCCCGTTGGTGTATGCGCTTAAGTTGGGAGAACGCTGGGAGAAGGGAAACGAGCCTACCGAAGGCGATTATTACAGCATCTATCCCACAGAGGATTGGAACTACGGACTTATAGACGCGGTAGTAAAAGATCCTCAGGCAAACACGCAGGTCGTCACACGGAAGATCGACAATGCCTTCAAGTGGAACATTGAGCACGCCCCAATTGAAATCCAGGTACCCGCAAAGAAAATCCCCGGATGGAAAGCCGTCAATGGCGTCGCCTATCAGCCGATCACCGACAGGAACGGAATTTACAAAGGTGAAGTCGACCAGGAAGTGAAAACGATCACCCTGATACCATACGGATGCACTAAAGTGCGCGTGGTGGCCTTTCCCGTTGTACCCTGAATGTGTTTATGTGTTCACGTGTTTATGTGTTTACGTTGTTTGACCATAGCCGACGTTTGAAGGTACTTTCGTAATCGTGTCCATAAAACAACGTAAACACATAAGCACATACACACATAAACACCTTAGACCCCTTGCACCCGTCGTTTGTACTCCGCTAGCGCCGCATCAAGCCTTTCCCTTGCGGTGGTGTCGCCGGGGACGTTGTGGGAGGGGTGGATGAAGAGTTTCACACCCCGGTCGGCGAGGATTTCAGCTACGGTCGTGACGGTCATCCAGACGCAGGTAATGAACGCCATGGTGGACACGGGTCCGACCTTATCCTGGTGATTCTTCAGGGGTACGGAGGCGTCCTGGAGCGGCGCACAGGAGTCTACGACAAGGTCGGCTATGTCAAAAAGGGTTTGTCCGGAGGAGTGGCGTGACTTCTTCCCCTTTGCTTCCGATGCGGAGCCGAAGACGATCACTTTCATTCCCCTCTTTTTGGATTCGAGCGCGACGTCGATGTTTACGTTGTTGATACCGGAGTGAGAGAACATCCACATGGTGTCGCGTGGGTCAAAATCATAGCTCTTCATGATAGCGCTGCCATATCCTTCGACGCGTTCGAGGAAAAGGAACTGATGGACGCCCATCTCGCCTGTGATTCGTGTGAAGAATGTCAGCGGGAGTTCGATCAGGGGATGGAATCCTACAAATCCTCCGATACGCGGATACATTTCCTCGATGGGGATGGTGGCATGTCCGCAGCCGAAAGTGTGAACCCACCGACCGGCCTCTATGGTGTCTGCCATGATTTCGGCGGCTTTCCTGATGTTGTCCAGTTGAGTTTCCTCGATTCGCGTCATCACCTGACGCGCATTGTTGAGCCATTGTTGAGCCAGCATAACGTTGATGAAGTAAAGTGGTTAAGATTTGGGAATTTCTTTTTGTTGTTTTCTGAGAATGAAATAGGTCAACGGAACCATTGCTGCATACAGCACGAGGGTAATCGTCGTATACTGTCCGATACCAAATCGGTCGATGACGATGCCGGTGACATAGTTGATTATCATGTTGCCTGCCAGCGCCACCGTAAGGATGATGCTGAAGGCCGTTGCCGACAGTTCAGCGAAGCGCGCGCCGGCAAATCCCAGCATCACCGGGAATCCTGCGGCCAGGCCGGCACCGCTTATAATCAATGCCGCCGTCGCGAAGGCAGGCGTGTGTGTTGTGCGCAATATGAACGCGCCGGTGAATAACAGGGCAAGGGAGAGCGCCATGATGCGCGACGGCGAGACATTTCTGAGTACGCTGCCCAGGGCAAGCCGCATCACCGTGAGGCCTGCCACATAAAGTGAAAGGGTAAAAAGCGCGCGGCTTCCCGCGAAGCTGAAATGCTTTTCCAAATACGTCGTCGTCCAGTTGTTGATGACACCCTCTACTGCGCTTTGACAAAAAAGAAAGAAGCCGATCAGCCAAAGGAAACTATTGCGAAGTAGGGAGAAAATCGCATCGGCACCGACGCCCTGATTTCGTTTGGGTGGAGGAAACCGGGTGAACAAAAAGAGCACAGCCGCTGCAACGGGGAGCAAGCCCACGGAGGCCACAACCTGTTGGACGCTGAACTGCTTCTCAAGGGCCGCCAGCACCGACGGCATGCCCAACGCGCCGATGCCGAAGAACACACCGAGTAAGCTTAGGTTAGCGCCCTTGTTGTTATCACTGCTGATGTCGGCGACAACAGCGTTCGTTGCTCCGTTGATGGCGCCGCCTCCGAAGCCGAAAAGGAAGATGCAAAACCGGAGCAGGCCCAGGCTTTCAGACCACGCGATGCCCTGAAAGCCCAACAGGAGGCAAGCACATGATACGACAAAGAAAAACTTGTATCCGTACCGGTCGGACACCGGCCCGAACAAGAGGGACCCCAGAATGATACCAATGGGTAAAATGGAAAAAAGCGTTCCGGAGTCGACGGCGTCAAGCTGGAATTTTTCCTGGAGGTCGGATGCCACCGAGCCCAGGGTAATGAGGCTGATCCCAAAGAGGAGCATGCCGAAACATGCGGAAGCGAACGTGATCTTGTACCGGTTCATTTCATTGGCGTTCGGCAAGATTGGTGAGTGCCTGGTATCCTGCTCCGTAGATCGCTGCCTGCCCGCCCAGCGCGGAGGGCATGATATCGACTTGCGTAGCGCTTATCGGCTGTGCCCACTTGAGTGCCTCGTCTTTGATTTCCGGGATAGATTTTACGGCGGGGCCAAACACACCTCCGCCCAGGATGATTTTTTCGGGATTGAAGATGCTGATCAGGTTGGCGATGGCCATGCCCCAGTACTCAATACACTCCCGGATCACTGTTATTGCAAGCGGGTCGCGTTTTTCGTAGGCAGAGAAAACATCGTGTGCTGTGAGTTCCGAGGGGTTGACCCGCAGCATGCCCTTATATTCCTGCCGGATGGTGAGGAGTTCGCGTGCGAGCCGCGCAATTCCGTCCCCCGACGCATAGTACTCGAAGCAACCGTACGAGATGTATTTCATAAGGAAGGGTTTCTGCAAAGCCATCCAGCCTACAGCGCCGGCGATGTCGTGCGCGCCCCGCAGGATGTGACCGCCGGTGAGTACTCCTGCACCAATGCCAGTCCCCACGGCGAGGAAGATGGCGTCGGTACAGTCCTTCGCATTGCCGCGCCAGATTTCGCCTGAAATGCAACAGGCCCGGTCGTTGTCGATGATCACTGGTACGTCGGGACAGGCATTCTCAATTTCCTTCAGCAAGGGGTAATCATCCCATCCTGGAATGTTTGGCGCCCATACGGTGCCTGTCTCCCGTCGGCTGATGCCGGGAACTGACACGCCGATGGACTGCACGTCGTGTTTTTTGCAATGCGATTTCACTACGTCTGCAATCAGGCCGCCCACTTCTTTGTCTTGTCGCTTTCCCAACGCGATGGACTCACTAAACGTGATCTCACCTTCCAGTGAGAAAACCGCGGATGCAAGCTTTGTACCTCCGAGATCGAGACCGAGAATTGCCATGTTGCTTTATTTTTCGGGTTACCCAGATTCTTATTCTGTCCCTTCCGGGACGAGTTCATCGATACGCCTGAAACGGTAACCTTTTTCCTGCAGCACGAGAAGCAACTCCTCCAGGCGATCGTAAAATTTATCCGTTCGCCGTGGATCGGTGCCGATGTGCACAAGCAGAATGAATCCGTTCAGGCCACTGCGTGCATTCGATTCAAGATCCAAGATGGATCGGAATATTCGTTCCGAATCCCTGTACCGCGAGCCCATCTCGGGATACGTGTAATCCGCGGTTGACAACGTCCCTGGTGTAAAGTTCACCAGGGTAAGTCCCCATTCACGCGTCCAGTTCACAATGGCAGCATTGTACCATTCGTATGGCGGCAGGAAGACCCTGGCATTTTTCTTGTCAATTCCAAAATCCGCCATCCGACGATAGTTTTTCTTCAAGTCGCGCCGGAACTCCCGGCGTGTTACGAGCAGGCTGTCACGTTTCGACCAGTCGGCATACAGCAGGTGCTTGTCCGAATGCGCCCCCAGGTAGTGCCCATCGTGGAGCAGGCCTGTGATCAATGGGGCGTGTGCGTCGTTCGCGTAGAAGTTTCCCGTAAAGAAAAACCCTGCTTTGATATTCTGCCGTTGCAGCACGCTGCGAATCACCGGGCCACCGTCTGCGAATTCATCACCGGTGAAAACTAGGAAGATGTTCTTTGTCGTTGTATCACCCCGGATGATGGCGCCATAAGGATCGATCACTACTTTTTTTTGCCGCCCACCTCCCGGGACTCGTGATCCTTTGCGGCAAATAAGTAGATAAGGGACGCGGTTCCGTCCATCGTTGGTTCGTTGGTGCTGTAATCTCCGTAGTCGTCGTGGTACACAGCGAGGTCCGACTGAAATTCTGCGTACTCATCAGCTTCATGCAGCTCCAGTCCCAACAGACTTTCAAATATTTTGGTATAAACCGGACCGTCGACGAGGCCACCGTTAATGGGATAGTCGTACAGTACTGTGTAGGATGAATGCGGGTCGGTGGGCGTGTCGCGGTCTGCCGGAAGGCCGTACACCATGCTTGTTCCCCACGGGTTGAGGCCGAAGATCCAGTCGAAGCAGGCTTGCTCTAATTCTATGTAAGTCTTGTCCCCGGTCAGTTGCCGGTACAGGTAGCATTGAATGGCGAAGGAGGTGGTGAGGTTATTGGAACACCAGATAAACGGAACACCGCGGTAAAAGGCGTTGCTCTTCGCTTTGTTCCACACCTTTTCGATTCCCTGGCGATAGAAGCTGATAAGCAGTTGGCGGTCTTCGCCTTCTGCCTTCTTCGCGAGCTCATAGTGCCCAAAATTGTGGAAAGGATACCATTGATAGTGACGCGCCGTGTCGCTGCCGATCCATGGCGTAACGGGTTCCTGTTTGCCGTAATGCAGGGCATCTTCGTAATACGACTTCTCGCCGAAGAGTTGGTACAGGGCGGCGGCCCCCAGTTGCATATCGTCAACCCAGTTGTCTTCTTCATAGAAATAACGCGCCCTTCCGGGTGCCGTTTGAGCGACGCCGGGTTTCGCTTTGCCGAACGCATAGGCTGAAAGCGACTTTTCCCGCAGCACATCAGCCCTGGAAGCATCTATGTCTTTCAGTACCTGCGCACCGAGTGCAAACGCACTGGCGAACTTGCCAGCTGTAGAGGCGGCGCCGGTCGCGCGGTTCTTGTGCTGAAAGAGTCCCTGCACCTCACCGGAAATGAAGTACACAGGACGTCCGGTTCCTTTGCCCCATCCGTAGTCGACCGAGTCGAGTGTAGGAAGCCTGAACCCAGCGTGGTCGCGATCGTCCGCGAGCTGGTTGAACATCCAGTCCGGACGTGGATGCATCTTCTCGAGCCACCTGAGGCCCCACAGTGCTTCGTCGAGGACGTCGGCCTTTCCATTGCTTCCCTCGAGGCCGTTGTCCTGGTGTTCGTCACCGAAGACGCCCGGGAAATCGCGGTAGGCAGCCAGAAGGTGATAGGTTGCGTTTGCTGACGTGGTAGCGTATTGAAGGTAGTCGGTAGCGTCGTGCCAGCCGCCTGAGACGTCGATGTGCGTGCCGTCGGGCATGGGACCGTAGATGGTGTATCCGTCGTGCGTGTGACATGAGTCCTTCAGGAAGGGATTGTATCCGCTGCGTTGCTGCCGCATGTATTGAAGGAGAAAGTCAGGCCCGCCTTTGTATACCTCTGCCGATATGTTGAATTCAGGAGACTGCGCATTGCCCGCGCGCAGGTAATAGGTTCCGGGTTTCGTGTGTTTGGAAAAGTCGAGGCGGTACGTGTGCGTGAAAGGACCGTAGGCACCGAAGTCTTTCCCGGTCTTGCCTTTGAATACCACTTTAGATGAACGACTGTCGACGAGCTCGAAAGTTGCCGGACTTGGTGACGTTGCCTTTGATGCCAGCACGGCAACCTTTACCGAGGATGGCGCATAGCCCAGCATGTTGATGCGAATCCAGGAGTCTGCCTTTTGTTGCGCCAGCGATACCGCTGGCAAGAACATCAGGGCGAACAGTACGCCGTACCCGGTTCGGCGCGACTGAATGGGGCGTGCGTTTTTTTGCGTCATTTGTGAAACAAATATAGAAATAAAGCAATAACCAGCAACCGAGGAGGATATTTTCGTAAGACGGCATCCGCACAGGTGCATTTTTGGCCGATACAGCAAAAACACGCAACTTTACGGCACAGACCCTATCGATGTTACAGGAAGAACGTCAGCGATTCATCCTCCAGCGGATCAACCTCCACCACAAGGTACTCACTTCTGATTTATGTCAATTGCTGAATGTTTCGTTAGATACGGTCCGGCGCGATCTCACGGAACTTGAGCGTAAAGGGAAACTGGTAAAGGTCCATGGCGGAGCATTGTCCAACATGTTTCATTATCCCTACCAGCAACCGGAAGTGTATGCACGGGAGGAAAAGATTGCCATTGCGCG
>Ga0079224_100013785_pt1 | contig 11271 bp, 6 predicted proteins | sample Stecom2015_FD_80414 | JGI IMG/M metagenome (GOLD analysis project Ga0079224, IMG submission 80414) | Agricultural soil microbial communities from Utah to study Nitrogen management - Steer compost 2015 | ecosystem: Environmental > Terrestrial > Soil > Agricultural land | place: USA: Utah...
ATTCAACCTGCGTCAGCCGCCGGGCAGTGTCATATAGGTGCTTGTCTTGCGGATTTGCTGGCTGTCGTCATATTCCCGCATCGCGGCGCGGCTGCCCGCCGGGTCGTATTCGAAGGTCACTCGCGGGGTGACATCGGCAGCGCCGTAGTCGATCTCAACCGGACGCCCCAGCCGGTCAAAGTCGCGCTGCACATTGTATGCCCCGCCGCTGCTCAGACCGGGGTAGGTGGTCGTCACACGAGTGCCACCGCCAACCAAATCTTCGTAAGCCGTCAGCCAGTCGTCATTCAGTGGGTTGGTCAACTTCGTGCGCCGTCCCAATGCGTCGTATTCGTACTCGATCAGGCTGCCGAGCGGATTGCGCAGGCTGACCATGCGCCCGGCTTTATCCAGTGTTACGCGGACGATGATATTCTGGTCATTATCGGCCCCATGCACAATCGGCGTGCCGTTGCTCTCCTCCCAGCGGCCATCGCCTTCATCCCAGACCCACTCGGCGGGGTCTTCGCCGTTAGCATTGTATCCCTGCACCACCAGCACGCGCCGCCGCAGGCCATCATAGCGGAACAGCGTCACCGTACCTTCGGGATCGGTCTCGGCATCCACCTGCCCATCGCGGAAGTAGGTGATCGCGGCGGTATTGTCCGCCGGATCGGTCACTGCTGTCTGCCGCCCGGCCAGGTCATGCTGATACACGGTGATGAGGTCGCGGTCATTGTGTGTGCCGTGCCGGGTAGGCTTGAAGAGCCAATCGCCGTTCTCATCTTTGGCATCCGGCGTTACGCCCGTATCTTGCCAATTCTGAATAAAACGTTCCACCCGCCCGGCTTTGTCGTAACAGGCATAGCTGACCGTCTCAAGGTCGGTGTCCACCGCTTCGGTCACGGTCAAGCGCCTGCCCAGCCGGTCATAGCTGAAGGTCGCCAGCGTACCACGGGCATCCCGAGCGGCGCTCACCCGTCCTGCCAGATCGTAAGCCGTGTCGCTGATCAGGTTGCGGTCAAAGGCCGCGCTATGGGCAATCGGATTGCCCGCGCCATCCTCCCAGCGGCGGTGGACAGCATTCCACAGCCAATCCGCCGGATCAGTCGCACCTTGCGCCAGGTAACCCAGCACGGAGCGGAGACGCTGCCCCGGGTTATCGTACACATGGCGGGTCTCAACACCGCCCGCATCCACTTCACGGACGGTACGTCCACCCTTGTCGTAGCCGCTGATCGTGATGCGATCCTGGTCATCGTCCGGGTTGTCGCCGGTATAACTGCTCAGGTCAGGGTCGGCAGCAGTATCGTAATTGGGATCGCTGGCGTTCTGCACCGTCCTGACCGCTCGCCCGTCCCGGTCATAGCCAGTCAGTATGACATTACCCTGACCATCCGTCGTGCTGACGGTACGCCCACCTTTGTCGTAAACTGTCGTCGTGATACGATCCTGGTCATCGTCCGGGTTGTCGCCGGTATAACTGCTCAGGTCAGGGTCGGCAGCGGTATCGTAATCGGGATCGCTGGCATTCTGGATGACCTTCACCTGGCGTCCGGCGCGGTCATAGCCAGTGAGTGTCACACGCCCGAGCGCAGCCGTCCCCTTCACGCGACGCCCGACAACATCATAGCTCGTCTTGTTGAGGCGATCTTCGTCCGGTGCGGAACTGGGGGTATAGCCACTCAGATCGGGATCCGTCGTTACATCGTAATCGGGATCGCTGGCATTCTGGATAACCTTCACCTGCCGCCCGCTGGTATCGAAGCCGTACAGCGTCACGCTGCCCAGGGTATTGGTTGTTTTGTAAACCCGCCCTTCGGCATCATACGCCGCCTCGGTGATGATGTCCTCGTCGGGATTCCCGCTTGGCGTGTACGCGCTCAGATCAGGATCAGCGCTGAGGTCATAATCCGGGTCGCTGGCATTCTGTACTGCTTTCACCTGCCGCCCCAGCGTGTCATACCCGGTCAGCGCCCAGACCCACACCAGCTCGTCACTGCCCTTATCATAGCGCAGCAGCGTCCGGGTTCGGATCACCCGGCCATCGGCATCGAAGTAGCGCTCGCTGATGACATCGGCTGCCGGATCGTCTACCGCACCAACATAACCACTGTCTTCCGGCGCAGGACTGCCGGATACATAAGTGCAGCCGGTAATCTGCTTCACCTGCCGCCCCAACCCATCGTAGACCAGCCAGGTTTTTGTCCCACCTGTATCACGGGAGAAGCGCACCCGCCCGGCTTCATCGTAGACCTGCTCGCTGATGAGGTTCTGGTCGTGGTTCACCCCATGCGCAATCGGCGTGCCGTCGCTTTGCTCCCAACGCGCATCCGCCTCATCCCACAGCCACAAGGCGGGGTCTTCCCCCTGGTCAACGTAATTCTGCACCGTCAGCCGCAGCTGTCCGCGTTCATCATAGACACTGCGCGTGTAGACCCAGGTCTCTACTTCACCCGCCTGGGCGATGAGCTGCCCGGTTTGCAGGGTGCGTCCCAACGCATCATAGCTGGTGGTGGTGATCAGGTCACGGTCGGGGTCGGCGCTGGGTTCGTAATCATCTGAGCGTGGGTCATTAGCCGCCTCGTAGTCGGGATCCCCTGGGACACTCAATCCAATGATCGCACTATCTTTGGCGCTTTGTACGACCTTGACCGGGCGGTTGAGAGCATCATACACCGTAAAGGCGCGCTGTTCCAGGGGGTCGGCAGCCTCAATCAGGTTGCCTGCACTGTCGTAGCGCTGGCTGGTCATGATGTCCTGGTCAGGGGTACTCACTACCTCATAATCACTCAGGTCAGGATCGCCGCTGGTGTAATCATTGTCGTAATCGGGATCGCTGGCATTCTGCACCGTGCGCGCCAGCCGGTCGGCATCGTCATAACCGAACAGCGTGACGTTTCCCAGCACATCGCGCTGCATCCGGGTCAGCCCACGCGCATTGTAAAGGGTGTCGTTGATTAGGTTCTGGTTGCGGTCATCGCCATGCGAGATCGGGGTATCATTACTATCCTGCCAGCGGCTGTTGGCCTCATCCCAGACCCAGGTTCCGGGCGGGGTGTAGGTATATTCGTCAGGATCTTCACTCACCAGCGGATTGGTATAGTTGTTAATCACCCGCCAGGGACGATCCAGCGCATCATACAGCGTCAGGGTAGTCTAGGCAAAGTCTGCCCCGGCGTTGGCCGTGGTCGCTACCTGCCGCCCCATCTCGTCAAAGCGGTAAGTCATCACCCGGTTCTTATCCGGTTCAGCTGGGTTGTACAGCGCTGCCGCTTCCGCCGCCGTGGTCGGGTCGGGATTGAGGCCGGGGTCATAGTTGCAGATGGTCGCCACCACGTTGCCCGCCAGGTCATAGACAGTAAAGGAAATGTCGCAGCTGCCGAACAGACTGCTGCGCTGCGTCTTGATCACCCGTCCAGCGCTGTCGTAGGTGTAGCTGGTGGACTGGTTGTTGCCCGCATCCGCGACATCCACGTGCGTCAGGCTTGCCAGTAGGCCATCGCCGCTGCCCGACGTATGATAAGTCCGCTGGGTCTCACGCAGCACCGTCGTGCCATCGGTTGGGTCGATGCTCTGCTCGATGAGGGTCCGTCCCAGGCTGTCGTAGCTGAAGGTCTCCCAGCGCAGCAGGCGCGTGCCTGGCAGCGCGTACACGCTGTCGACATAGAATTCCGCTGAGCCACCATCGGCCACAAACATCAACTGCACACCGGATGATCCACTGCCGGGTGTGTGAATCGCCAGCAGGGTTTCCCACCAGCCGGTGGTTGTGGAGAACGCATCGAAGGCCGATGTTCCCGTCACCCCCATCCTGACCGCACCGCTGACGACGTACACCCGTGCCCGGATGACATAGGGGACATCGGCCTGGACATCCCAGGCTTCGCTGGCAATGCCTTCACCCGCGTCGGCCACCACATGCCGGGCATAACTGCCCATATCCACCGCCATATCGGAGCGCTCATTGGTGTCAGGCGTACCCACGTTGGCCCAGTTCCCGGTGGCTTCCATATCGCCATTAACGATCAGGTTGCTGGGACTGTCGGCTTCATCGGTGACCAAAAGATGGCTGGGCTGGCGCGGGCTGTTGGAGTCCGCGTAGATGTACAGGGTACGCTGCCCCTGCGCATCCAGGCTGGTTGCCAGGCGGTCATCGGCATCATAGGTGAAGTCAGTTTCATGTTCCAACGGATCGGTGACCTGTGTCAGGCGCTTACCGTTGGCTTCCCAGGTGAGGGCAGTTTCGCTCCCGTTGCCATCGATCCGGGCTTGTGGCCGGTAGTCCTCGCCAATCGGCTGCGCCAGCATGTCGCCAATCGGATTGATCGGACCGAGATAGACCCCATTGGCAAAATAATGTTCTGTTGTTCGCCCTGCGGTTGTTTCAGCGGTCATATTCACACCGCTGGGTTGAAACGTGTATTCTGTCTCCAGAAGCCCATCGCCGCGTCCCTGAACAATCTGGGCAATCGCGCCGCTCATCGTCGTGGTGTACGTCAGGGTTTCCAGGGTTAAACGGCCATCCTCACTGCCATCCCCATCGGTGTCCACTTCAGGGGTCTCGCGCTGGGTCAGGAAGTTCAGTTGATGGGTGTTGGTTTCACCGCTGTACTGTCCATAATAATCATACAGCCAGTGCCAGAGCGGATTGCGCACATCGCTGACACTGGATAACAATGCCCTGGGGGAACCAATAGGGGTCCCATCCACACTTTCCGGCACATAATCCAGCTCAATATACCGGCCTGACGGACTGCCTGTATCCAGATCTGCCGCCGTATGATCACCCACACGCCAGAGCTGGCCGTTCTTAAAGGCATCACTGCCCCCCAGTCCATCATAGTAGCTAAACCGCAGTTCCCGGCCATGTCCATCGTCTACATTGTCCAGTAAGCCATTGACAAACGTGTATGTCCAGGCGGCTCCACCCGGCCAGGTGCGCCGCTTCAAGTCATAAGGAGCGGTCCCATCAAAGACAAAGGCGGTTTGATCTTGCAGGACGAGGATATACTCGTCGGCCATGCCATCATAGCGCATCTCAGCAGTTGACCCTGCCTGCGCGCTGAATACACCGCTGCCGGTTTCATCCAGTCGCAGCACACCGCCGCTGGGCATTGGGATTTCAGCCAGGCGGTTGGGTGTCGTGCCGCTGAGCAGCAGCCCATAATGATGGTTGTGGGACCACCCTAACCCCATATGTTCGTACTGGGCATCATTCAGTCGATCCTGGTTGTAACGGCGGGTAAAGGTCATTTCCCCGGCAGGTGTTGACAGGCTGAAATCGGTGGCTTCCGCAATCTTGGTGGCGGTGCGCAGCTTAATCGGATTGGCGGTGATTCGATCCAGATACGTAAATCCCTCTTCGCATAAACCGTCCACACATTCATCTGGCGCATCCACTAATACCACCGCCAGAAACCGGCCACGGTTATCTTCGTAGTAGTAACCCGCAGGGTTAATATCAAACTGGGCGCAGTAGTCGTTAATCGACAGGTAGACGCTGCCAGTGCTGCTGGCGATCTGGTCATAAAAGGCGCCTAAGCGGAAACCCGGCGTGCAGGGGGCAGGTGTCGTGCCGACGTAACCCAGCAGGGTCGCTGCCGGGATGCTGGTATTCAGCAGATTTGCCGGGTTAATCAGTGGACAACTGGTACACCCGTTGGGTCCAGCCCAGGGCATGGCGCTCTCGAATTCGGGAGGATACAGATGGATGAAACCCATCGCCATCACGGTCAGCCGCTGCCCGCTGCTGATGCTCAAACCGGTATCGATCCAGGGAAGTATCGGGTTGGCACTTCCACCGCAGCGAGGGTCAATGAGTAAAAATCTGTACTGCATGATCAGTCGCCTCTCATAAGAAAATTCAGCGCGTCTATTTACTCAATTCACAATTTACGCAATCCACTGTAGACACTGGACCAGCGGCGGGTCTGGGCGGTATCTGCCCCATGATATCGGCTCAAGGCCAAGCTGCCTCTGCTCTGAACGGTATCGATGTTGTAAAAGCCATTTCGGATTCTCGCCGGGCCTGCTGGTATCGCAGCTAACGATCCGCTGGGAACTCGGCCTTGATACTCTCCCGGATCGCTTGGAGGGCATCGGAGGCTTCAGGCCGCCCCTCCACCACCCGCTCCCACAGCGCCACGATCATGGCTTCGGGCGTGACACCGCGTTCGATGTAGGCTCTTTGACGCCTGTCCCGGTAGTCCTCCGGCACGTGCGCGTCCAGGATCGTCTGCGCCTGCTGCCGCTGTTCGTCCGTGGCCTCGGGGCGAAAGTCGATCCGGGGCGGCGTCTCATCTACCACGCCATCAATCGGGATGCCCGCCTGAACCAGTTCCTGATGTAATTTCGTCACGTTAATCATGGTTTGCTCTCCTACAACGTTATCGTCCCAACCATGCCGCATTGGACGACATTGCCGAACATCGAGCCGCTGGACGACCCCCTGCCATTTTCGACCCACTGGTAGTAGTGGTAGCCCACGGATTGCGGGTGCACCATCGCGGCATAGGTGCGCCCATTGTTCTCAATCGACGGCAGGATGTCGGCATCCGTCCCGGCAATCTGGTCCAGACCGATGCTGTGCACCACCCCCGGCCCGGCGGCGATCACTCGAATCCCAACCTGGAGCTGGGTGAGAGGGCCTTCGTTGCCCACCACCACTTCCACCCGGTTCGCCAGGTTGTTTTTAGCCGCGCGCCAGGCGTTGGTGGTGTAGCTCCAGGTTGCCAGGTCTAACACCCGTAACTTGCGCAGCACGGCGTTGTATTCGTTGTAGACGAAACGCTTCTTGAGGCTGTCCTCGCTCTCCCCGGCGACACCCGTCGTGCGAATCGTCCCCAGGTAGCGCCGCTCTGAGTCACCTGACTGGACGTAGACACCATCTTGCAGTGCCAGGCTGGTGGCTCGCGTGCTGTTGGTATCGGCCCGCTGCCAGGTGCCGCCCGTCCCGACGCTCCCAGGTGTACTGCTGTTGCTGTTGTCCAGATTGCGCAGCTGGAACGTGTTGGTAGCGGTCGTGCCCACCCGCCAGGTGGCGTTGTTGCTCCCTACCGAGTTGCCCGCAATCGTCACCAGCTGCCCGGTACTCAGCCCATGCGCGGTTGACGTGACCACCCGTGGACTGGCGTTGCTGATGCTGGTGATGCTGCCACTGTTGGGCGCATTCCAGGCCACCGCTTCCAGGGTCAGCGTGCCGCTGTCGTCGTAGAGGAAGATGTCGTAAAGCGTATTGGCCGCCAGCGCGCTCAGGTCCAGACTGCGTTCGCTGAAGGGATGCAGCACCCAGTCCGCGCCGTCGAACAGCGCCACCTGGTTGCCCCGGAAGGGCGTGAAATACAGCGTGTCCGCTGCCAGCACATCCGCCGTCGGCACCGCCACGCCGCTGCTTAACGTCAACCGACCATGACATACCCCGGCCAGCGGCACGCTGCTGCCGCCACCACCGCCGCCCGTCAGGTCATATTCCTCACCGGCATCGTTCTTGGCATACAGTTTGCCATCGGCCTTCGGGTAGAGACGGACAATGTCCGTGTCCGGGGTTCTGGGAACTGTGGCGGGTGTCACCAGCTCCACAACATCGCCAAAATGCGCGATGCCCTGCCCGGTGTGGATGGCATAGGCTTCGTCCAGGCTGCCGGCGTCGTTGATCTCCACCTTCAGGCCGTAGGCCGTATCGGCATAACCGTTTTCCTGGTTGGTCACCGCCACCCGCAGCCCGGTGAGTTCCGGCACGTTATTGCCGTTGCTCCCGCCGTTGTTGACGATTTCCACATCCGCCGCCCGCAGATCAGCCCCCGCGTCCATCGTCCCGGTGTTCTCGTTGGTCAGCCGCACCCGCAGCGCGCTGTGCAGCGCCGAAATCCCGCCGCTGCCCTTCAGCACCAGCTCCTGCACGGCCCACGACACCAGGCTGTCCAGCATACCGGTCACTTCGCCCAGCAGGTGCAGACCGCGTTTGGGCTTGCCCGTGTCATTCTCGTCGCGGTGGGCCTCGATCAGGGCATCGTCGGTCGCCATCATCCCACTGTCAAAGCTGCCTACTTGCAGCCGCCCGTCACCGGTGAGCTGGGCCTGCTCGTCCTCAGCGCTGTCCTGCCATACCTGCAAGGGTTCCATCTGGGTACTATGCCCCTGGACCTTCAGCTGGGTGATGTCCTGGCTGCCCTCGATCTCGACGGCATCGGTAAACTGTGTAACGGTCATCTCGTCTCCTTATCCCATCCTATCTGAAGCGTTTCTGTCTGTATTTTTGGGCCATTGCCGGGCGACTTACCCTTCAGTGCTGTTCCCTCTCCTTCCTGTTGTCGCTGCTGCTCATTGGACCGCCTGGCAGGGGGCAAGCCGCCCCTGGCTCAGACAGATGAATTTGCGCTTGTCAGGAAATGCTGGGTGTGATACATTACAGATGGTTACTTTTGTAATGTCACACTTGTGTGACTCAACCGCCCGCGGCTATCGGGCGGTTGGCGTTTATAGACCTTCCAGATTGTGAACATCCTTTTCTCCCATACCCTATCTTCGAATGAATTCTATTATACGGCGATAGAACATATTTTCTATGAGAAGCCGGTACGAATCGGGTTAGAAATTCGCCTCAGCTTTGGTCATTAGCCTTTCCTACACCCTTCCTACCGGTCTGTTTCCTCGATATTGGGGTGGCGTTTTAATCAACCGTCCTGTCTGCTCTATAACAAAATTTATTAAAGGGTACAGGCAAATCACAACCAAGTCAATCTTTTATAACAGAAAGTTAATAGTAATAATAGTTCGGCGTTTACATATTAGTAGAAATATTTCGCAATCTTAACACCTGATGCCAGTTGAGGGGTATTCATCGCCCCGACCAGGTGATTTGGACAGTCTGAAGGGTAGATTCCGGGTCTCATACCAGGCAGCATCTGGCTGGTTTAGCGTCACAGCCAAGACATGGGGCAGATCACGCGGCACAGCCGTAAGCCCGATTGAGTTCGCGGTGGGCGTTGCGCCGCAGCATGTGGATGGTGGTTTTGGGCAGGCCCAGCCGCTGGCACAGCGTCTGGCAGCTTTCATAGGCCGCCAGGCTCCGCACCGTCGCCACCATGCGCAGATTGCCCTCTGCCTCATAGCGCGCGACCAGGCGCAGCAGCGGCGCGTCCTCGCCTGCCAGATGGCGATCCCACCAGGTTTCCTGACGCGGCTTGAACAGCTCCAGCTTCTCACCCAGCTCCTCACGCAGCGGCTTGACCACGCTGGTCAGCCACCAGCACTTCTTGGTGCCGCCCCGTCCGGCAATCGCTGCGGCATCGTCCGGTCCAACCGAGGTCGTGATGTAGTACAGCGCCGCCAGATGCGGCAGACTGTGCATGTACTTCTCGGCCAGGTCGGAGATGGCCTGCTCGATGTCCAGTCGCAGATCAACCGCTTCAGCATAGGTCGCATAGCCGATGACGTGGGCATGGTCGAGGCCGTCGATGACGAACTCGTCGGGATCGCCGCTGCGAGTGGCGAGGTCTTCGAGATACATCTCTCGCCGGTAGAACTTCCGGTAGTGGGACACGCCCGAACGGTACATCACCCACTTGACGGCGCCGCCCTGATCGACGGTGGTCAAAAAGTCCGGCTGCTCGACCAGCTGCTCCCACAGGCGCATGAAGCCGTGCGCCATCATGTCAGGGATGTCGACCTCGACGTAGCGATAGTAGCGCATCAGGCGGTTGAGGCTGGGGGTCAGCGAGTCCCGGATCTGGGCGAAGGTCATCTCTCCGCCCCAGGATGTCGGGTACTGCGCTTCGCCTGGGAATGGGCGGATACGACTGCGGACGGACGAGGTGAAATCGAAAGTGTGTGACATAGCGACGGCTCCTCACACAGGCTGGAAACGCCAGCGCGTCGAGCCACAACCGGCTCGCGCCTGCCGCTACCACACCTGGGGGGAACCGGTCAAACAGGCCAAACGCCCCGGTGCATATCCGGGGCGTTGGCAAGGCGGGTAGTTCGGCAGTCCCGTTCCGCCGGAATGGGATCTGACGTACTGGCCGCCGGTGTTTGACGGGGCGGAGACCAGGTGTGGTACACTCGCCGCGCCGACGGTTGTGCGCGGGGGAATGTCTACGGAGGCATCAGGGTTGTCGCCTGCACCGCTGCCTGAACTTCTCGTACAGGCGGATCTTCGTCCGCAGCCGATGCGTCACTCGCCGCCTGACCCGCTGGCCGTTCTTGCCGAATGAAGTCAACACACCGTTGGCTTCCTCCTGGATAACCTGTATCTTGCCGATGCCCGGTAGGTCAACCCATTCGCCGCTGGCGATCTCCTCGGCCAGTGCCTCCAGGTAACGCTCTACGGCCTCTCGAACAAGGGCTTTGGTGAGATGCCGCCGCTGTCGGGCGACATGGGCAATGCGTTGGGTGTGGTTCATCTTGGTAATTTCTCCATTTCCGGTGACAAACGTGACATGGTGACAACGTGACTCTGTGACACTTCCTCCTGTCACATTGTCACGTGTCACATCTGTCGCCTGAGTCACACGATTTACTCGGTTGGAATGAACTCAGCAGCGATGTAGGCTTCGGCGCCGCTGATGCGCCGTTCAACCACCAAACCGGCTTTGACCAGTTCCTGCGCGATCTGCCGACCGGCTTTTGCTGTCAGGTGCATCTTGCGATACAGATCACGTAGTACATAGCCTTGCTGCCCGCTTTCCCGGATGGCTGCCAACATGCGATCCTGATGGCGTTTCTCCTGCACGGCCTCACCGCTGCGGTCAAGCTGCTCCAGCAGACGGTGTGCCGATTGTCGCCAGCCCTCAGCCAACGCCTGTGCTGCGTTCCAGTGATCAGCCGTCACCGTCGGTGCTTCGTCTGATGTCGTAAGCCAGTCCAGCGCCGCGAACAGGGATGCCAGCTTGAACGCCTGAACGTGCATTCGCCCGTAGACCCCTTTCAGCCGGTCGTCCAGTTCGGTATCGCGTCCCGGATCGCACATGCGCCGCAGCCAGTCACCGTAACTCTGGCACTGCTCCCAGCACTGAACGTTGAGACGCAATGACACCGGCGCTTTCATGCCTGTTTCACTCTGCTGCGGCGCTGGCAGGCGGTCATGCAGCGCTTTCAGATCGTCAATCAACATCTGCGGTACGGTGCGATACTGCTTGGCGGCAGGTCGCTCGGTGTAGTTCGGTTCAGGCGATAACAAGGCGAAGCGAATCAGTAGTCCGTTGTCCCAGTCGCCGGTGCTAACGGCACACGACAAGCTGGCGGGTGTCGTCACACCGAGAATGGACAGCGCCGCATTCTCGACGATGTTCA
>Ga0079224_100013786_pt1 | contig 11271 bp, 5 predicted proteins | sample Stecom2015_FD_80414 | JGI IMG/M metagenome (GOLD analysis project Ga0079224, IMG submission 80414) | Agricultural soil microbial communities from Utah to study Nitrogen management - Steer compost 2015 | ecosystem: Environmental > Terrestrial > Soil > Agricultural land | place: USA: Utah...
ATCCGACAGGGAAATCGACCTGGCAGAACATTATAATGAGCTGGAGGAGATAAGGCGGAATATCGACCTCGATCCCCGAATGAATCACAGGAGGAATGGATCCCAAACATATCGTAAACTTATAGCGATATCTTCAGCGGCAGCTATAGGTCTTGTGCTTGTTGCAGTAATGTTTTGGTGGAAGGGACACACACCTATTCAATTTGAATTGGCACAATCCAATGAAAACGAAGTGTATCATTTTTCAGGAGAGCACTACCTGCGATTGCCTGATGGGAGCACGGTGATACTGAACGAGGACAGCGAATTGAGCTATGATGAAACATTCAATAACGAGATACGAGAAGTTCGATTGACAGGGGAAGCATTTTTTGAGGTGGTTCCTGACAGCCTGCGACCATTTATCGTTCGAACGGGGGATTACAAAACCCGGGTTTTGGGAACGGCATTTAATGTAGAGGCCTGGCCGGGTCAGAATGAAATCAATGTGACCGTAGAAAAGGGAAAAGTCTCGGTAGGAAATGAGCAGGAGGTGTTCGACGAATTGTTGCCAAACGAGCAATTAACCATTGATAAAGAAAGGAAAATATTCGAGAAGCAAGCCCTGGATCCCACGGAGGAAATCGAGTGGAAAAAGTCATTTTTTGTGTTGGATAAAGTCTCTATGGAAGAAGCTATGGTCCGTATTGGAGAGCGATACAGTGTCCACGTAGAGATCATGAATAAGAAGTTGGGGCCATGTATCGTCTATGGTACTTTCCTGGAGGGTGAAAGCCTGGAACACGTTCTTTCTGTGTTGTGTCTAGCAATGAATGCTGATTACAATATGGATATGGAGACCAGACGAGTTAAAATATTGGGAGGAATTGGATGTAGTGAATGAATCAGGATGGGGATGGAAGTGCAGAATATAAGTTTTTGGATAACATTTATACCCAATGGAATTAGATACAATTCAAAGCGTGTCACGATAAGTGGATTGGGGCTGCTTTCCTAATGTGCGTTGAATTTGTTTGAGAAATGGGTGATGGACTGAAATTGCGATGAAAAAAACCATCCGGATTGGGGCCGGATGGTCTTTAAATACTATGCTTTAATCATATCGGAAAATCATCCAATACAGATTTCAGCGGGTGTTTTTAATGCATTTGGAGAACAATTAAAAACAAAACTAATGTACGAAATTTTTACACAAAACCTCCCTTATCAACAACGGATAAGATTTTGGATGCGATTGACCTTATTTTATATTATATTCAATACCGTGGGTATCCAGTTTTTGATGGCATCTCATGTCAAAAGCCAGGAATTGGAATCCATTCTGGTCAATGTCGAAATGCATTCGGAGTCCTTGGAAGCGCTGTTTAGGAAAATTGAAATTCAGACAGACTTAAAATTTGTATATGGGCAGTATGTGACTCAAATTCAAAAAGCCATCACCTTTCCGGCCTCGGAAAGATCCGTAAAAACCACGCTGGATATGTCTCTGGAGGGATCGTCCCTGGTGTATGTGCAGAAAAACGGGAACGTTGTTGTGTATCCTGCCCCCAGCCCTGTTGTTATTAGGGAAGAGATTCGAATCATTCCCTATTTAAGTAGGTTGGATCGGCTCAGACCCCAAAATATCATTTCCGGAAAAGTGACGGATGAGAGCGGTGAACCTTTGATTGGTGTAAATATTCAGGTGGAGGGATCAACCATGGGAACCACAACGGATTTTGAAGGGGACTATGTATTACAGGACGTTGAAGATAATGCCGTATTGATATTTTCGTACATCGGATATCAGACACAGAGAGTGTCTGTATCCGGTAAGTCTAAAATTGATGTGGTATTACTGGTGGATGCGCAGATGCTGGATGAGGTAATCGTGGTGGGTTATGGGACGGTCAAAAAAAGCGACCTGACCGGATCCGTGGAACGGGTCAGTGCGGAAAATTTCCAAAATCAAAGTGTTACCCAATTAACAGAAATGCTCACTGGAACTGTGGCTGGATTTAATGCCAATCAAAGTGCCTCTGCTTCCGGAGGAAGTACAATGCAGATAAGGGGTCAAACTTCACTCAATGCTACTACCCCTCCGATGATCGTGCTTGATGGTGTAATTTACAACGGTAACGTCAACGATATTAATCCCAATGACATTGAAACCATCGATATACTCAAAGACGCCAGTTCTGCTGCAGTATATGGCTCCCGTGCATCGGCAGGAGTGATTATTATTACAACAAAAAAAGGCTCTTCCGGAAAGCCTACGATTTCTTTTGGTACGGATATTGGAATTTCGGAAGTAAACAACCGGAATGTCCGACCCCTTGATGCAAGGGAATACACCAATTTCAGAAGAGATCTACTGACGAAAGAAAACCCCAATCAATCGGATTATTACTATTACCATCCGGACGATTTACCCTCGGGTATGACCGTGGATCAATGGTATCGCCTAAACCCCAATCCAAATGCAGACCAGACTTTGGAATGGCTCAACAGATTATTATTTTTCCCCACAGAAACCAAAAACTATTTAGCAGGTAACACCATCGATTGGTTTGACCGCACGATGCAAAAAGGCATCAGACAAAATTATGATTTGAGCATAGATGGGGGATCAGATCAAATTTCGTATTACTGGTCCATGGGTTACACGAACAATGAAGGAATTATCGTAGGAGACAATTTCAAAACCCTTCGAACCCGATTGAATGTAAATGCCCAAATTACGGATTTTCTGAACGCCGGGGTAAATGCCCAATTTTCAACCAGGGACCAAAGTGCTGTTCAAGCCAATCTGGGGCAGATATTCCGGAGTAGTCCATACAGTTCATTTTATGAGGAAGATGGATCCATCAAATGGTTTCCTAATGATTATACCGGATTTCAAAATCCGTTGGTCAACCACTATCTTCAGCACCGTGAAAATAAAACCAACGCGCTATTTAGTGCGATCTATGCAAACGTAAAACTTCCTTTTGGAATACAATATAAATTTTCGTTCCAGCCTAGATTATCATTTGGGAACAACTACAATTTTTGGCCATCTTCCACACCTACAGGCTTTAATGTCAATGGCCGCGGCACTCGCGTGGACAGCAAGACGTACGAATGGATGGTAGATAATTTGATCTCCTGGAACAGAACTTTCGGTCCTCATCATTTTGACGCTACCTTTTTATACAATCTGGAACAGTTCAGAAGCTGGCAATCGTCCCAAACGGGAGAAGGATTTACTCCCAATGAAAATTTGTCATACAATGCCATTCAGTTTGCTACCAGTCAAGCTTTGACCAACACGGACAATTATTCGACAGGGGATGCCATAATGGGCCGCCTGAATTATACTCTGAATGACAAATACCTCTTCACTATTTCCGTTCGCCAGGATGGCTATTCTGCCTTTGGGCAAGGAAACCCAAGGGCTGTTTTTCCTGCGGCTGCATTTGCCTGGAAAATTTCCGATGAATCCTTCTTTCGACCTGGTTTTCTCAGTCAACTCAAACTGAGATTGTCATGGGGGGTCAATGGGAACCGGGATATTGGCAGGTATGCTGCATTGGCGCAGCTTGACCAGAATATATATTCTAATGGATCGAGTGTCCTGGTGGGGGTATTCAATTCTTCCCTCGCCAACCCCAATCTTGCCTGGGAACGAACGGAAGCCTTCAACGTCGGGCTCGATTTTGGATTCCTTGAAGGAAGGATCAATGGGAGTATCAACGTCTATGATATGACGACGAACGATTTACTTATGGAGCGTAGTTTACCCAAAATTACCGGATTTGATAATATCACCACCAACCTCGGTGAATTGCAGAACCGGGGGTTTGAATTGAGCTTATCCAGTTTCAATCTCGATCGACCTAATTTCAGGTGGAATTCTGATTTCGTCTTCTCTCTCAATCGAAACAAAATTATCAGGTTATTCGGTGATTATGAAGAGGTGGTCGTGGATGGAGAGACGATCCGTCGTGAGGTATCGGATATTACCAATGGTTGGTTTATCGATCAGGCGGTGGACCGGATCTGGGATTACAATATCATCGGGGTGTGGCAATCAAATGAAGTTGATGAGGCCGATGTGTATGGTCTCGCTCCTGGTGATTACAAAGCTGAAGATGTGAATGGTGATGGTGTCTATTCCCAATTGGATGACAAGCAGTTTATCGGCTGGCGGGAACCCCGTTATAGGATTGGACTGCGCAATGATTTTACATTCTTTGAAAATTTTTCAGCATCGATATTTATTCGAAGTGACCTCGGCCATATGGGCAATATCAATGATTTCAAGCATACAAACAGTAATTTATATGATCGCCAGGGAATGAGGTATATTCCGTACTGGACCGAGGAGAATCCATCGAATCGCTACGGATCTCTTACGGCCAACTCCGGGGCATATGGGGGCGGATACAATTTGTACTTTGATAAATCTTTCGTACGTATTCAGGATGTTTCTGTAGCTTATCGTATACCCGATACGGTATATCGTCGGATACAACTGCAGAATATGCGGGTTTATATCGCTGCCAGAAATCTTCTGACTTTCGATAAATGGGAATTCTGGGATCCGGAATCCGGGGACGACCCAATGCCCAGAATATTTACGATCGGTCTTCAAATGTCACTTTAAAAGTATAGAACTATGAAATTAAATAATTATATCATTTTGATCGTATTGTTATGGGGTGGAATTTCTATTTCCTGTACATACACTGATTGGCTGGATACCAAAGCGCTTTCATTTTATGCCCCGGAGAATGTTTACGTGAATGCTGAAGGATTTGAAGCTCTGATTATTACCATGCGAAAAGATATCAAATCAGAGCATTACCATGGAAGAAGTCCTATTGTCAATGAATACGCTATGTCCGATCTTGGGGTACCGGGTGCACAAGCGAATTCGGTAGTGAAGGATTTTCCCAGGGTATTGACTCCAGCAGGGGACGGTGATACCCATGATTTCCCAGGTAAATTATTCAATCTGGCATATAATTCTATCCGAAGCGCCAATGTATTGATCTCAAGAATCGACAATATTGATTGGGAGGACCAATCAGTGCGGAATAGAATCCTGGCTGCTGGTTATTTCTATAGAGCATACTGGTATTACCGATTGGTGAATTCCTATGGGGATGTACCCTTTATTGGAGAAGAAATTACAGGTGCGAAGCTTGATTTTTATACACATTCCCGGTGGGCTATACTGGATAAAATCCAGGTTGACCTGGAATGGGCAGTACAATGGTTACCGGTCACCAATGACCCCGGAGCAGAGACGGTTGGAGCAGCGAACCACTTATTGGCCAAAGTTGCATTAGCCAATCTTGATTTTGATAGAAGTATTCAGGCGGCCTCCGATGTAATCGCGGGACCGTATGAATTGGTAACCCAACGATTCGGGATCGATGCATCGGATCCAAATCGGGATATCATATGGGACCTTCATCGGACAGAAAACATCAATCATGCCTCGAACAAGGAAACGATATTTAGTGTAATTGATCGTTTTGAAGACCCTGATGGGGCAAAAGTTCCAGCCGGACACTTCCTGGCACAGGCTTATACACCAGCCTGGTGGCATGCAAGGGTGCGAGACAGCGAAGGAAACAATGGTATGGTCGATGCAGGTCCTCAATATGAAATGTTCTTCCGGGGAAATGGAAATTCCCGGCCGACGCCGTATTACCTTTACGAAATCTGGGATAAGGAAAATGATATTCGCAGGAGTAATGGCAACTGGGTAGAGTGGTATGAACTGTTATATAATAATCCAGCTTCCGTAGATTATGGTAAACCTGTGGATCGTTCCAATTTTGCTACCTATATTGATACCTTTCAACATAGCTATTCCTTTCCCCACTACATCGTATACGTTCCTGAGCAGATTCCGGTGACCAATCCTACGGGTGGGAATGGGGATTTTTACATTTTCAGGCTGGCAGAAACTTATCTTCTCCGTGCCGAAGCGTATTATTGGAAAGGCCTGTTGAGCCAGGCAGCAGCTGACCTTAATGTAGTCCGCCAAAGGGCAGGTGCATTGCCTGTTGCTCCCGAGGATGTGGATATCGATTTTATTTTTGATGAGCGAGCCAGAGAACTTTTTGCAGAAGAACCTCGCCATGGAGAAATGGTACGGGTGTCCTATATTATGGCTCGTAATAATCTCCACGGATATACGCTGGATCAATTCAGCCAGCGGAATTGGTTTTTTGATCGTACGATGGCCAAAAATTTGTTTTTCCAGATCGAATTGCAATGGGGGGCACAATCGTACCGTTTGGCACCCTATAATGCTCTCTGGCCAATACCTGAATCCGTAATTGCATCCAATACCCTGGGAGTTATTAATCAAAATGAGGGATATTCGGGTTCCGAACACAACCAACCCCCACTCCAAACCATCGAATAAATGCGCATACGTTCTTTAATCATTGAGGTGATTCTTCGAAAGAGTGATATTCTGAGTGGATTGTTCTTGTTGTCTCTTGTTTTGTTCGTAAAACCCGGAGTGTCTCAGGAAGCCCCATTCTTCATCCCTCTTGGGGAGAATCAAATAGCTGCACAGGCATATCCCAATATCCTAATCATAACCGTAGATAATGTGGGTTATGGTGATTACCGCATATTCAATCCGGAATCCCGTATCCACACCCCCACCCTGGAAAAAATGGCCAACGATGGGGCGGTGCTCACCAATTTTTATACCGCAGGGGCTACGTGTACCGTTTCCCGGGCGGCCTTGTTAACCGGAAGAATCCCGCAACGCAACAAACTGGATTATCAACTTGCTGGGATTGCCGGGAACTATGGGATTGGATTGCGTCATTCAGAAATTATCCTGCCTGAGGTGATAAAAGAAAGTGAAGGGAACTATGTTACAGGAGCTTTTGGAAAGTGGAATATTGGGTTTGCCCCGGGTTCAAGGCCTGTGGATCGGGGCTTCGATGAATACCTGGGTATTGTCTCCGGAAACGCGGACCCATACACCCATGTATATGCCGGGCTGTCAGACTTGCATTACAACAATGAAAGAGTAAGCAGGACAGGGGAATATAGTACGGATTTATTTGCAGATGAAGCCATCCGTTTTATAAACAAAAATTCGGCACATTCCACACCATGGTTTGTCTATTTGGCTTTTGATGCACCCCATTCACCGGGTGAGCGTAATATTGCCCCGGGTGAAAATCATACTTTTCAGGCTCCGGAAAGAGCTTATGAATCCTATGATTTTTCGCCGGACGAGAAAGATCAGTCAAAACAATACAGTGCAGTAGTGACCGCCATTGATCAGGCTATGGGTCGTGTATTGGATAACCTGGATTCAATGGGTATTTTAGACAATACATTTATATTCTTTTATTCGGACAATGGTGCCAATCTGTCGACGGTCCAGGAACGCATTATGGGAAAGCAATTTAGTTTTAATACGCCATTTAGAGGGGGGAGGTCAACCCTCTATGAAGGAGGTATCCGAGTGCCCGCTATTGCTATGTGGAAGGGCACCATCCCACCCGGGCAGGTTATCCATACCCGATTGTGGTCTCCCGATGTTTTTATGAGCAGTGTTCAACTTAGTGGCGCTTCCCTGCCAACCGATCGATTTTTTGACGGAAAAAATATCCTGCCTGTTTTGAAAGCAGAATCTACCAACTCTCCCCATGCTGCCTTGTATTTTGAAGATGGAGACTACGACGCCCTGATTTGGGGGGAATGGAAAATCGTACGGGAAAAAGAAGAGCAGCCGTGGCAGCTTTATAATCTTCAACAGGATCAAAGCGAAAGTCTCGACTTATCAAAAGATTACCCAGAACTGGTTCAAAAATTGGGCCATGCCTTTGATCAACAAAAGCAGGAAATAATTTCTTATCATCAAATTCAACAGGATAATGGGAACTGAAATTTCCATAAACAATACATTGACCAACAAATACAACATGCATAGGACCATAAAAATCAAAATTCTAATTTCTATCTTCTTCCTTTGGGGAGGACCTGGTCATGACGTATCTGCGCAGTCACCTGCAGAGCGTCCCAATTTCATTGTCATAATTACCGACGACCAGGGATACGGCGATGTGGGCTATATGGGCAACGACGCGATTATCACCCCCAATCTCGATCAGATGGCACGGACCGGCCTGCGACTTGATCGGCATTACAGCGCACCTGTCTGTTCTCCCACCCGTGCAAGCCTTTTGACGGGAAGGTATCCAACCAGGATGGGCGTATTTTATTGGGGTCATTCCCTGCGTCCCCAGGAGCAATCTATCGCGAATGTTTTGAAAGGTCATGGATATCAAACTGGTTTTTTTGGGAAATGGCACCTTGGATCTATTCGTGATGGACAGCCTACAAGCCCCGGTGCACATGGATTTGAAACCTGGTATGCAGCTGCCAACTTCTACGAGAACGACCCTTGGATGAGTCACAATGGTCTACCTGTACAACTGAAAGGTGAAAGTTCGGATGTAACCGTAGAATTGGCGCTGGATTATATCATGACAGCAAAAGAAAAGGAAGATCCTTTTTTAATATTTATCTGTCTGGGGTCACCCCATTTGCCTCATGAAGCAGCAGAATACTTGAAAAATCTGTACCCGGATCAACCAGAAAATATGCAGAATTATCTCGGGGAGATCACCGGAATAGATCTCGCTGTGGGTAAATTACGGAAACAATTGCGTGCATGGAATTTATCCGATAACACCCTGGTGTGGTTTTCAAGTGATAATGGTGGGAAGTTTCCGGAAGGCAATAACCACAACCTGAAGGACCAGAAAGGTACTTTATATGAAGGAGGAATTCGGATACCCGCTTTGATTGAATGGCCGGGAAAAGTGGGGCCTGGAATTAACACTGTAGCCACCGGAACCGTGGATGTATTTCCTACCTTACTTGAGCTTGCCGGAGTGGATGATTCCGTGGTCTCACATCCCCTGGATGGCATCAGCCTTGTACCTCTGATCGAAGGAAAGGTAACCGAAAGACCTGACCCGCTTGGCTTCTGGACCTACCCGGAAATCAAAGGACAGGGTATGAAGAACGATCAAATCTTCGAAGATTATAAGCAATATTTGAACGGGGAACTGGATGCATCACAGTTGAATGAAGGACTGCTCAATGGTCCTGACCATAACTATCCCGGAATGGAGCAATATCCCTATAGCGGATCGTATGCCTGGATCGAAAATCAGTGGAAATTGCTCCAGGTGGATGGGATGTATAAGCTGTTCAATGTGGTTGCTGATCCGGGTGAAAACAACGACCTCTCCAATCAACATCCTGAACGGGTTCAGCGAATGAAGCAAAAATTGCAAACCTGGTTGGGTGACGTGGTTCAAAGTATACATGGTAAAGATTATAAATAACTTCAATCCCTTGTTATGAAAGTGAAATCTTGGAAGGCAGGATTATGGATTTTTTTGATATTTTTTTCTTCGCAAACCTTTGCTCAATCGGATAAACCTACAAATACTCCTCCGGTCAACATCCTGTTGATCACCGTGGACAATATAGGCTATGGGGATTTGAGTATCTACAACGAAAATTCACCCATTCTCACCCCGAACCTTGAAAAACTGGCCAGTGAAGGAGCACGTCTCACCAGTTTTTACACCGCTGGTGCCACGTGTACGGTTTCAAGAGCCTCACTGCTGACTGGGAGAATTCCACGTCGTCACCAATTGGTAGAACAATTGTCGGGAATCTGGGGGAATTATGGTATCGGACTTCGACAAAGTGAAATCCTCATTCCACAAATGCTCAAAAAAGGAGAAGTAAAATACGCAACCGGAGCTTTCGGAAAATGGAATATTGGATTTGCCCCCGGCTCCAGACCCACTGAAAGGGGGTTCGATGAGTATTTGGGCATCGCATCGGGTAATGCGGATCACTTTAGTCACGTGTATGCAGGCAAAAATGATTTGCATCACAATACCGAAGCTATCAATCGGGAAGGCGAATACAGCACAGATATATTTGCTGATGCAGCGATCCAATTTATAGAAAATCAGAATGCTCAGAATAAACCCTGGTTTGTATACCTTCCTTTCGATGCTCCACATCATCCTGGTGATCGAAATATTTTGCCAGGGGAAGAAAATATCTGGAAAGCACCAGATTATGCATTTGAGCCCTATGGCTTGACTTCTTCAGAAACCGATCCTAAGAAAAGATTTAATGCTGTGGTAACGGCAGTGGATATGGCCATAGGAAGAGTAATGGATAAACTGGAAGAACTGGGAATTGCAGAAAACACCTTCGTGTTTTTTTATTCAGATAATGGAGCGTTTTATCCTTACCTGGAAAGCGGCATCCAATCCAATGCACCATTCAAAGGGGCCGGTGTGACTTTGTGGGAAGGAGGTATCCGGGTTCCTGCACTGGTACGATGGCCTGGTAATATCGAGCCTGGTTCCCTCATAGACACCCGGTTGTGGTCGTTGGATATATTCCCGGCCTGTGCCAAGCTGGGAAAGGCGCCTCTGCCTGAAGACCGATTCATAGATGGTATGAATCCCTTGCCGGTTCTTATGGGGGAAACTACATATTCGCCCCATGCCACGTTATTTTTTGAATACAAGAATTTTTCGGCTTTGCACTGGGGAGACTGGAAAATTATCCGGGAGGAGGATCAGGAACCCTGGCAATTGTACAATTTGGCAGAGGATCCCGGAGAATCCATAAACGCTGCGGAAGATCATCCTCAGATAGTTTCGAAACTTGCGGCTGCATTTGATCAGAGGCAACAGGAGATCATCCACTATTTGGAGATTGAACCTCAGTTTCAGCGACCTAACATCAAGAGAGACAAAATGCGGCATCGATTACGGAGGTGAGGTAGGGGTTGAGGTTGAGCGGTGATATGTGTTTGGCCGTGTGTTGTTTAGCGATTCGTGAGCCGACCGCAGGGAGGATCTGGAAGTTACTCTCTCATCGCAGCTTTTAACGTTTTAGGATTAAAAAATCGTAGAGGTATGCTGCGATGAGAACAACTTTTTAAATGCATCTTAAAATAACGTTGATTATCAATTGTTTATAAACAGGGATATGGTAGCGCATGTCAACCTTATGCGATTCGTGAGCCGACCACAGGGAGGATCTGGAAGCGCATGTCATCCATCCACCATCCAACATCATCCGGTTATTTATGATTATCTGAAAAAACTTTGCATTTGATAAATTCCAAATTTACCTGGGTGATTCGGAAAATTAAACATCTCCAATTTATACCGAAAGAATTTCGAATATAAGCCTGCGCTTCCAAATCGC
>Ga0079224_100013788_pt1 | contig 11271 bp, 10 predicted proteins | sample Stecom2015_FD_80414 | JGI IMG/M metagenome (GOLD analysis project Ga0079224, IMG submission 80414) | Agricultural soil microbial communities from Utah to study Nitrogen management - Steer compost 2015 | ecosystem: Environmental > Terrestrial > Soil > Agricultural land | place: USA: Utah...
CGTGCATTCTTTCTTTGTTCCGCAGAAACGGGACATGGCGGGGCGGAGCGCCGGGCCGGGGCGGAGTGGGGGGGAGCCGGACCTGGAGAATCCGTTCTCACCTGGGCATATGCCAAACGGAACGGAGGGTAGGGGACCGGGGCGGCGAGAGGGGGAACCGGACGCGGCCCTGGGCGTTTCGCCGTGTGAATTCTGTCACGGCCTATCGGGGGTGCGCTGGCATTCCGGTTTTCTTACCTGGATTTTAAATTTCCTATTCTTCTGAAAACGGAAAAGCCGGGTGTGCGGCGCACTTCCCGGCTTCGGATTCTGTGGGCCCGCCGTCCGGCCGGCTCGCGGCCGCGCCGGGACCAGCGGGGGATCAGGCGGAGCCGCGGCGCCCCGTCGGACCGTTCTTCCACCGGTCCGCCACCGTGTCGAAGATCTTGCCCCCGGTGGCCGCCGCGCCGCCCACGACGTCGCGCAGCGTCCCCACCAGCGGGTCGGAGGTGCGCTCCCAGGCCTCCCGGTAGGACCGGGCGGCGCTGCGGGCCTCCTCGCCGATCCGGGCGTCGGCGTCGGTGTCGCGGCGCGGGTAGTCCCCGTCGAGGATGCGCCGGTAGTCGCCGTCCTTGATCCAGCGGTCCAGTTCGGCGAGCCGGACCACCGCGAACGGGTGGGTGTGCCCCTGGGTGATCAGCAGCTTCAGGAAGCCGTCGCGCACGTCCTCGGCCGCGTCGTACTCCCGGGCCTGCTCCAGGAACGCGTCGACGTTCATCTCGGCCAGCCGCGACCCCCCGGCCATCTTCATCAGCGCCCGCTTGGCCGCCTCCGGGTCCTGCGCGGCCAGCAGCCCGGCGCGGTCGCAGGACAGCTCCGACTTGCGGTACCACTCCTCCAGCGCCGCGACGATCGCGCGCAGGCCGACGTAGCCCAGCGGGATCCACGCGACCCGCGCCGCCAGTCGGACCAGCGCCAGCAGCATCGTGCGGTACACGGCGTGCCCGGACAGGATGTGGCCCACCTCGTGGCCCACGACGAACCGCTGCTCCTCAGCGTCGAGCAGGTCGAACAGCCCGGTGGTCATGACGATGAAGGGGCGGTCGCTGCCGATCGCCATGGCGTTGGGCTGCGGGTTCATCTGGATGTACAGCTCGGGGACCCGGTCGAGGTCCAGGATGTAGGCGGCGTCGCGCACGTAGTCGTGGACGTCGGGGAACTGGCGTTCGTCCACCCGCACGGCGCTGGCGAGGAACATCAGCCGCAGCGCCCGCTCGTTGAACAGGCCGGACAGGCGTTTGAAGAGGTCGTCGAAACCGCGCAGCGACCGCAGCGCGACCAGTGCGCCGCGGTCCGCCGGATGCTCGTAGGCGCGGGAGGAGATGGCGCGGAGTCGGACACGGGCGCGGTCAGGAGTAGTCGGCATGTCTGCATGCTATGCGTGACCATTCCGTAATTCCATGCCTCGCGCGGACGCGGTGGCGCCTCTTCGGCAGGGGCGGGCGCGGCGGCCGAAACGGGGCGGACTACCCTCGGAACCGGAGGACCAGCCCCGACCACCGGGGACGAGACGAGAGTGTTGACCGTGCCCGAGGAGAAGACGACCACGCGGGGGAAGAGACCTCCGCGCCGCATCGGCATCATGGGCGGCACCTTCGACCCCATCCACCACGGACACCTGGTGGCCGGCAGCGAGGTGGCCCACCTGTTCGACCTCGACGAGGTGATCTTCGTCCCCGCGGGACACCCCTGGCAGAAGCAGCGCAGGGGGAGCCGGGTCACCCCGGCCGAGCACCGCTACCTGATGACGGTGATCGCCACCGCGGAGAACCCCCAGTTCCGGGTGAGCCGGATCGAGATCGACCGGGAGGGCCCGACCTACACCATCGACACCCTGCGGCAGATGCGCCAGCAGTACGGCCCTGACGTGGAACTGTTCTTCATCACCGGGGCGGACGCGCTGGGCGCTATTCTGAGCTGGCACAACGCGGATGAACTCTTTGAACTCGCGCATTTCGTAGGCTGTAACCGACCGGGGCACCGGCTCACCGACTCCGGCCTGCCCGAGGGCAAGGTCTCCCTGGTGGAGATCCCCGCCCTGGCCATCTCCTCGACCGAGTGTCGGGAGCGGGTCCGCAAGGGCGAGCCCATCTGGTACCTGGTGCCCGACGGCATCGTCCGCTACATCAACAAGACAGGGCTCTACCTCGATGACTAGGAGGCGGGGTAGCGGCCCATGAGAGGCAGCTAGCACCTGTGACCGCCACGGACCGGACCGTTGAACTCGTCGGCATCGCCGCCGCCGCAGCGGCCGACAAACTCGCCCAGGACATCGTCGCCTACGACGTCAGCGACCAGCTCGTCATCACCGATGCCTTCATGCTGTGCTCCGCTCCCAACGACCGCCAGGTCAGGGCCATCGTCGACGAGGTCGAGGAACGCCTGCTGCGCCAGGCGGGCGCCAAGCCCGTGCGCCGCGAGGGCGAGCGCGACGGCCGCTGGGTGCTGCTGGACTACATCGACCTCGTCGTGCACGTCCAGCACGAGGAGGAGCGCGGCTACTACGGCCTGGAGCGGCTGTGGAAGGACTGCCCGGAGATCGCCCTGCCGGAGGGGGCCCGGGGAGCCGACCGTGTCGCGGACGGCCCGGACAGCCGCTGATCCGCCGCACCATCCGCAGCCTCTTTTTCGGACAGGAGTGAGCCTGTGACCGAGACACGCCGCGTGATCTGCTGGCGCCACGGACAGACCGACTGGAACGTCGAGAACCGCTTCCAGGGGCAGCTCGACATCCCCCTGAACAAGACGGGCATCGCCCAGGCCGAACGGGCCGCCCAACTGCTCGCCCTGCTGCGCCCCGACGCGATCATCGCCTCCGACCTGCGGCGGGCCTCCGACACCGCGCACGCCCTGGCGCGGATCACGGGACTGACCGTGACCCACGACCCCGCGCTGCGCGAGCGCTTCGGCGGCCCGTGGGAGGGGCTGTCCCGTGCCGAGATCGCCGCGGGCTGGCCCGAGCAGCTGCCGACCATGGACATCCCCGGCGGGGAGGACATGCCCACGGTCGGGGCCCGGGTGGCCGAGGCCATCGAGCGCGGCCTGGAGAAGGTGCCCGAGGGCGGCACGCTCGTCGTCGCCAGCCACGGCGCGGCCCTGCGCGCGGGCATCCACACCATGCTCGGCCTGCCTCCGGACCAGCTGGAGGCCCTGGGGTCGCTGAGCAACTGCTCCTGGTCCGTGCTCGGCCCCCGCCGCCTCGGCGGCTGGCGCCTGCTGGAGCACAACGCGGGCACCCTGCCCGAGGACAAGGTGCTGGGCGACGACCGTTAACCGTTTCGACTAACGCGGAGAATTCCGCTATCGTTCTGGGAGTCGGCGGGCAGCGGCCCGCAGACTCCGCAAGGGGCTATGGCGCAGTTGGTAGCGCGCTTCCATGGCATGGAAGAGGTCTGGGGTTCGAATCCCCATAGCTCCACAGCGTTCGACACGAACAGAAGCCGCCCCGCCTCCCGGCGGGGCGGTCGTGTTTCTCGGAGCCGGGCGGGAACCGCGGCCGGACCGCGCGCCGGCGAGGACGCCGGACCTGACGGACAGAGCCGGAAGACGCGGCCCCCGTGCAGGCCCACCGTCGCGCGGCCTCCCGGAGCCGGTGCGCCCAGCGCCGGAGGACCGGTCCGGTGCGCCGACGGCGACCCCCGCTTCCCAGCCGCCACGCGGCCGCTCCGTCGCTCGTGGTGGTAAGCGCATTCCGCGCGGGTTTCCCAGTGGGGTCGCCGTCGCGGGCGGAGGGCGGCGGGCGGGGACCGCCCAAGAGGTCGGACCGGTGCCCGTCGCGGTGCGGTGGCGCGGTCCACAGCGCCCACGGCCCCCTCGGCGCGGTCCCCCCCGGGGCCGCTCCTGGGCGAGGGGCGCCCGGGACGGGCCCGGGACCACCGGGGAGCGGGGCCGGGGCGGCGGGAGGGGGCCGGGGCCGCTCACCTGCCGGAGCCGCTGGTCCCGGCGGGCGAGCGGGGGCGGGGACACGGGCTGCCCGCCGCGCGCGGCACGGGATGGACGGAGCACCCCTCAAGATCCGGTAGAGTTGTTCCTGCCGCAAGGGGCTATGGCGCAGTTGGTAGCGCGCTTCCATGGCATGGAAGAGGTCTGGGGTTCGAATCCCCATAGCTCCACGCCGAGGCCCGCGAGGTCGACGGACTCCGTCCGTCCCCCTCGCGGGCCTGTTGCTTTTCGGGGGGCCTCCGGCGTGGGCCCGGCCCCCCGGGGCGCCCGCCGCGCCGGCTTCCCTCAGGGGGTTCGCCGGCCGGCTCGCGGACGGTGCACGGGAGCCGGTCCGACCTTTCCGGCCGGAGGGGGCCGCGTCGTCTCCGGGCCCCGCAGAGCGGCGGGCGCGCCACGGCCGGTCCCGTACGCCGGGAGGCGCCCACCGGTGACGGCCTCCCCGTCCCCACCGTGCCGCCCGGGCCGCGACAGGGCGCCCCGTGCGGCCCGCCGCGCCCTCGACGGGCGCTCCGGGCCTACGGCGCGGTGGGGGCCACCCGGTTCCGAAATTTTCGGGAGTCGGGGAACCCGCAGGACACAGCGGTGAGGGCCAGCCGAAACAGAGAGTTTCCCCACAATCGAGCGTCCCGCCCCCCTTGACATGGAAAGCGCTTTCTCTATTCTCGAGAAAAGCACCTCGGTGCTTACGCTCTACTACGGAAGGTGAGCAGTGGGACGATCAATCACGCGTCGACTCGTGTCGACGCTGGCCACTGCGGCCCTGGTGACCGCTGGTCTGGCCCTGCCGACGGCCTCGGCGTCGGCGCAGACCGGCAGCGCCACGGGGTACGCGACTCAGAACGGTGGCACCACCGGCGGCGCGGGCGGACAGCGGGTGCGGGCCACGACCGGGACCCAGATCCACCAGGCCCTGTGCGCCCGGCCCAGCCCCAGCACCCCGATCATCATCGAGGTCGAAGGGACCATCAACCACGGCAACACCTCCAAGGTGTCGGGAAGCGGTTGCGACACCGCCGACGACGTGATCGAGCTCAAGAAGGTCAGCAACGTCACGATCGTCGGCGTCGGCAGCGGAGCCGTGTTCGACCAGCTGGGCATCCACATCCGGGAGTCCAGCAACATCATCATCCAGAACGTGACCGTCCGGAACGTCAAGAAGTCCGGCTCCCCCACCTCCAACGGCGGTGACGCCATCGGGATGGAGAAGGACGTCCGCAACGTCTGGGTGGACCACGTCACCCTGGAGGCCTCGGGTGGGGAGTCGCAGGGCTACGACGGCCTCTTCGACCTGAAGAACAACACCCAGTACGTCACCCTCTCCTACAGCATCCTGCGCAACTCCGGCCGCGGCGGCCTGGTCGGGTCCAGCGAGAGCGACCGCTCCAACAGCTACATCACGTACCACCACAACCTGTACGAGAACATCGACTCGCGTGCCCCCCTGCTGCGCGGCGGCGTGGCGCACATGTACAACAACCACTACGTGGGGCTGAACAAGTCCGGCATCAACTCCCGTGCCGGGGCCCGCGCGAAGGTGGAGAACAACTACTTCAAGAACTCCAGGGACGTCCTGGGCACCTTCTACACCAACGAGAGGGGCTACTGGGAGGTCCGGGGCAACATCTTCGACAACGTGACCTGGTCCAGCCAGGGCAACGAGAACTACCCCGCCGGCCCCAACCCGCAGTCCACCACGTCGGTGAGCATCCCCTACTCCTACCGGATGGACGACGCCGGCTGCGTGCCGCAGGTCGTGGCGCAGACCGCGGGCGCCAACAAGGGCAACCGGGTCTCGGACGGCAACTGCCGGTCGCAGGACCCGGGGCCGGGCGATCCCGGCCCCGGTGACCCCGGTCCCGGCGACCCGGGCCCGGGCGACCCGAACCCCGGCGGCCCCAACCTCAGCCTCGGGGCCGGCGCCGACGGCTCCAGCAAGGCCAGCGGGACCAGCTACGGCAACGTCATCGACGGCAACATGAGCACCTACTGGTCGCCGAGCGGCTCGACCGGCCGCATCTCGGTCAAGTGGGGCTCCACCACCACGGTGTCGGCGATCAACATCCGCGAGGCGGCCGGGGCCGAGGGCAACATCGGCTCCTGGCGGGTCGTCAACAACGACACCGGAGCTGTCCTGGCCACCGGCAGCGGAGCGGGCGTCATCACCTTCGCCCCGACGACGCTGCGCAAGATCAACTTCGAGATCACCAGCTCGAACGGCACACCGCGCGTCGCGGAGTTCGAGACCTACGGCTAACCGCCGCACGACGGCGGAACCGGCCCGGCCGAGTCCGGGACCGGCAGGGTGGCCCCGGCGGTCCGATCCGCCGGGGCCACCCCCGTGCGCGCTCCCCGGTGGCGGCCGACGCCCGCCCGGCACGGACGCGGCGCGGGGAAGGGGCGCAGCCCCCGCCGCCGGCGGCGGGGAGACGCCGACGGGCGACCGGCGGGCCCGGGTCCGCTGTGGACAACCGGCGGTGCGCGGTCCGCAGGAGGGGTACTGTCGGTGCGTGTCTGATCTTCCCGACGTCGAAACACTCCTCGACGCCGCCGTGCGCGCGCTCGACGGCACCCGGCGCGACGGCCAGGTCGCGATGGCCCGGGCGGTGGCCGAGGCGGTCGAGGCCGGCGAGCACCTCGTCGTGCAGGCCGGCACCGGAACCGGAAAGTCCCTGGGCTACCTGGTTCCGGCACTGCGCCACGCCGTCGCCGAGAACACCACGGTCGTGGTCTCCACCGCCACCATCGCGCTGCAGAACCAGCTCATCGGACGCGACCTGCCGCGCCTGACCGAGGCCCTGGAGCCCCTGCTGGGCCGCCGCCCCGTCTTCGCCATCCTCAAGGGGCGGCGCAACTACCTGTGCCGCCACCGGCTGGAGGGGGCCGCGGCGGGCCCCGAGGAGACCGAGCTGTTCGACCCGCACCTGCTGTCCTCCCTCGGCCGCCAGGTGCGCCGCCTCCACGAGTGGGCCGAGGAGACCCCCACCGGCGACCGCGACGACCTGGTGCCGGGGGTCAGCGACCTGGCCTGGCGGCAGGTCTCCGTGGGCGCCAACGAGTGCATGGGGGCGCAGCTGTGCCCGTTCGGCGACGACTGCTTCGCCGAACTGGCCCGCGCCGAGACCGTCGGCGCCGACGTGGTCGTCACCAACCACGCCCTGCTGGCCATCGACGCGGTCCAGGGCTACCGCCTGCTGCCCGAACACGACCTGCTGCTCGTCGACGAGGCCCACGAGCTCGTCGACCGGGTCACCGCGGTGGCCACCGGCGTCCTCAGCGACCGGAGCGTCGGCGTCGCCGCGAAACGGGCCGCCCAGGTCTGCGGCGTCGAGCTCACCGAACAGCTCGCGGAGGCCGCCGACGGGCTGGCGCTGATGGTCGCCGACACCCCGGTCGGCCGTCTCGACCACCTTCCCGACGCGCTGGCCACCGCCGTGGCGGCGGTCCGCGACGCCGCGCACGCCTGCCTCTCCGCGCTCCCCGAACGCCCCAAGGACGACCCCGACGCGGCCAGTGCGCGCCGGCTCGCGCTGGCCGCGCTGGAGGAGGTGCACCGCACCGCCGAGCGGATCCTCACCTGCGTGCAGCAGCCCCTCCGCGAACGGCGGGACGTGGTGTGGCTGGCCAGGGGGGCCCGGCAGACCCCCGGGCTGCGCGTCGCCCCGCTGGCCGTCGACCGGGTGCTGCGCCAGGCGCTGTTCACCGGCCGCACCACCGTGCTCACCTCCGCCACCCTCGCGCTCGGCGGCTCCTTCGACCTCATGGCGCGGCAGTGGGGGCTGGACCTCGCCGCCGAACCCCCCGGGGCCGCCCAGGGAGCCGGGGAGCCCGCGGAGGAGCCCGCCGGGGAGGGGGAGCGGCCCCGGTGGCGCGCCCTCGACGTCGGGTCGCCGTTCGACCACGCGCGCAGCGGGATCCTCTACGTCGCCCGGCACCTGCCGCCGCCGGGACGGGACGGCCTGCACCCCGCCTACCTCGACGAGATCGCCGAGCTCGTCGAGGCTGCGGGAGGACGCACCCTCGGCCTGTTCTCCTCCACCCGCGCGGCCGTCCAGGCCGCCGAGGAGCTCCGGGAGCGCCTGAAGTACCCGATCCTGTGCCAGGGGGACGACGCCACCGGCCAACTGGTCCGGGAGTTCGCCGAGGACGAGGCCACCTGCCTGTTCGGCACGCTCTCCCTGTGGCAGGGGGTGGACGTTCCGGGGCCGTCGCTGCAGCTGGTCGTCGTCGACCGCATCCCCTTTCCCCGCCCCGACGACCCGCTGTCCTCGGCGCGCCAGCGCGCGATCGGCGCGGACGGCGGCAACGGGTTCCTCGCGGTCACGGCCACCCACGCCGCGCTGCTGCTGGCCCAGGGGACCGGCCGGCTGCTGCGGTCGGTCCACGACAGGGGAGTGGTGGCGGTGCTCGACCCGCGGTTGGCCACCGCCCGCTACGGCGCGTTCCTGCGCGCCTCGCTGCCGCCGTACTGGGGGACCACCGACCCCGAGGTGGCCCGCGCGGCCCTGCGCCGGCTCGACGAGGCGGCGTCGCGGGCGGCCTGAGGCCGCCGTACGGCGCTCAGCGCGACGAGCGGAAGCCGAACAGGCGGACCGCGTAGCCCGGACCGTCGTCGGAGGGCTGGATGTGCCAGCGGTCGCCGTGCTCCCCGGTGGTCAGCTCGTACCACACCAGGTCGATGAGCTTGAGCCGGGCCACGATCGAGGAGTTGGGGTCCAGCACGAGGGAGTACGTCCGGTCGCTCAACCGCTGGGTGATCATGCCGACGGGCTGGCTGTCCCAGATCGCGGGGACCGGGGCGTGGCCGACCTCCACCCCGCACAGGCGCAGCTGCTCCACCTCCTCCTCCAGCGCCTCGGCGGCGAGCGCGTCGTCCAACCGCAGCGCGTCCTCCAACTCGTCGCGGTCGTCGTCGTCGCGCATGTAGGCGTGGTAGGTCCGCCGCCCGCAGGAACGGCACAGCCGCCACACCACGCACCGGGCCGCGCCGTAGGCCGACTGGGCCTCCCCGATGCCCCGGTGCGGACTGACCAGGCGGATCGCCCCGCAGTCACAGCACAGGGCGGTCAACTCCTGTTTCATCCTCACGATCCCCCTCCCACGAGTGAGTATGCGACGGGCCTCCCCCGCGGGGGAACCGATTCCGCCAGGAGGTTCCTACAAACTGTCCCCACCGCTGTCCAAAAATTCCTTCTCGCCCCCATTGCCGGTTTGTTGGGCTTGAACTGCGGTGGTGCGGAAGAGTAGGTTGCCGCCCGTTTCGCCCCCGTCCGGCGGTGGTCACTCCGGTTCGGTCCGCTTCGTGTCGGCCGCGGAGGACCCCCCGGGGCGGGGCCCGTCCGCAGCCGGAGAGTCGGGAGGAGGCTCCCCCTGCGCCTGGCCCTCGGCCGCCCCGGCGGCCAGCAGCGGGTGTTCGGCCACCTCGTAGCGCCTGATGTAGAAACTGAGGAAGGTCTGCATGCTGGCCCCGGCGGGCAGGGCCAGCAGCGCCCCGGGCGCGCCCAGGATGGCCACGCCGGCCAGCACCGACCCGAACGCCACGGCGGGGTGCATGTCCAGGGTGCGGGCGGTGATGCGCGGCTGCAGGAGGTAGTTCTCGAACTGCTGGTAGACGGTGACGAACACCAGCACCCACACCGCCGGCCACAGCCCGTCGAGCAGCGCCACCAGCACCGGCAGCGCCCCGCCGATGTAGGTGCCCACCGTCGGGATGAACTGCGACAGCACCCCCATCCACAGGGCCAGCGCGAACGCGAACGGGATGTCCATCGCCGCCAGCAGCACGTAGTGCGCGACCGCGCAGATCAGCGCGAGCAGCGCCCGGGAGTAGATGTAGCCGCCCGTCTTGTCGATGGCGATCTCCCAGGCGCGCAGCACCTCCCGCTGCGTGCGCGGTGGCAGCACCGAGCAGAGCGTGCGCCGGAACCGGGGGCCGTCGGCGCACAGGTAGAAGGTGAACAGCGCGATCGTCAACCCGTCGAACAGCAGCGCCAGCACCGTGGAGCCCGCCCCCACCACGTTGCCCGCGAGCTGCGAGGCGTACTCCTGGACCAGTCCGCTGACGCTCGTCAGCTCGCTCAGCAGCGTCGTGGGGGAGAAGTCGGTGTTGAAGGTGCTGTTGACCCAGGCCAGCAGCGACCGCGTCATCCGGGGTAGTTCCGAGACGAACGCGACGACCTGGCCGACGAGCATCGACCCCAGCACCGTCAGGAACAGCACCAGCGTTCCGGCCGCCACCAGCATCACCGCCCCGGTGGCCAGGCCCCGCGGCCAGCGGTGCCGGTGCAGCCAGTTCACCGCGGGCTCCAACGCCAGCGCCAGGAACAACGAGATCAGCAACAGCAGCAGCAGCCCCTGCAACTGCACGAACAGCCACCAGGCCAGAGCCGCGAGCGTCACCACCCACACCACCAGCAGCAGCGCGCGCAGCAGCCACGGCGGCATCTGGGAGCCGACGGGGCCGTCGGGCGGGGCGGGACTCCCGGAGGGCGGGCGGTGCCGCACGGATTCGGGCTCGGAGGCACTCATCAGGGGCGCCACCCTTCGTCTCACAGCGGGGAACGAGAATCAGTCGTCGAGGGAGAGTCGGCGCTTGTTGCGGGCGGTCCACTCCCGCATGCGCTTGGGGTAGCCGACAATGTTCACGTCGTAGGCGGGAGCGGCGAGCCGGTGGGCGACCCGGCGCAGCACCTCGGGGGAACCGACCCGGCGGCGGATCCACTCCCCGTCGTGGGCCACCGCCACGGCGGTGGTCCCGGTGGCGAAGGTCTCGGGTTCGACGTAGAACTCCACACCCGTCCGGCTCTTGGCGAACTCGATCAGCGCCTTGACGTCGGAGTCCTCAGCCGGGCGGTCGTAACGCACCTTCCTGCCCCGGCGCTGCGCCCTGCGCAGCCCGAAGCGGTCCAGCCAACCCATACCGTACTTCTCCTGTCGGTGTCTGCCACAACAAGCCCCCGAAACTCCCCCGTGATCCGGTGCTGTCGACTTTACAAGGACACCGTCAAGGTCCCCGTGTCCATCGGCCCTCCCGGTGACCTCCTTGATACTTTCGGTGGCTGATCCGGAGGGTGGGAGCACCGCATGACGCTGTGGACCTGGGCGGAGGAGACCGCCGACAAGACACGGGCCGACGGACACGAGCAACTGGCCGTCGCACTGGTACGCCTGCCGGAGCTGGCCGCGCTGGGCGACGCCGACCGCATCGCCGCCGAACTGCCCGCCGCGCTGCGCGCCGCCGCGGAACCCGGGGCGCCGCCCTGGGCCGCGCACTACCTGCGGCACTGGCACCTC
>Ga0079224_100013789_pt1 | contig 11270 bp, 6 predicted proteins | sample Stecom2015_FD_80414 | JGI IMG/M metagenome (GOLD analysis project Ga0079224, IMG submission 80414) | Agricultural soil microbial communities from Utah to study Nitrogen management - Steer compost 2015 | ecosystem: Environmental > Terrestrial > Soil > Agricultural land | place: USA: Utah...
ACTGGGCGTCATCTGGGAACGTTTCCCGAAATTTGTTCTGGGGTTTCTGGCCGCATCCCTGTTGTTTTCGTTTGTCCTCGACGTGGAAACCGTGAGTCGGGTGAAAGGAGGCATCAAAAACATCCAGGGATTGTGGTTTGCCCTGGCATTCACCAGCATCGGGTTGGAGACCAACTTCAAGGATTTGCTGGGTAACAACAGCATCAAGCCTTTTTGGGCGTTCCTGATCGCCCAGTTGTTCAATGTGCTCGTCACCTTGGCGGTGGCTTGGTGGCTGTTCGGCTAAGACTCTGGCCGTTGAACGGCTGCTGATGGCAGGCGCGCATAAAATATGCGTATCATAGGCATTCTTTCTACCTATTAAAGTCTACTGAATTAGTATACTTTTGCGCTATGCAAACAATGCGGCGTAGACGCTTTAGCGTGCCATTCATCAGGGGGCTATCTTTTTTTACGGGACTATCCTTTTTTATTGTAAGTGCCGCACTCACATCGGTATCGGCCCAGGAAACCAAACCGCTGGTCAACTCCACGCTGGATGGCGTTGTGATCGATGCAGTGACCAAGGAGCCGCTTGCCGGGGCCACACTGCAGCTGGAAGGAGTGACCCACAGCACCAAAACAGACAGGGATGGCAAGTTTCGTTTTGTCACCGGGCAGCGGTTCCCGTATACCATCATCGTGTCCTACATAGGTTACAAAGCCGATACCGTCGTGGCTCAGGCAAGCCCCATTACCATTGCGTTGGAGCCGGATGCCACAGGATTGGATGAAGTGGTCGTAGTGGGATACGGCACCCAAAAGAAGGCCAGCCTCACCGGCTCAGTGGCGGTCATCGACGCCGAGTCCTTGGCCAATCGGCCGATTACCAATGCTACACAGGCACTGCAGGGCGCTGGCGGGGTGTATGTCAACCAGCCGAAGGGGCGGCCCGGCGCCGAGGGAAATACCATACGCATACGCGGGGTAGGCACACTCAACAACAATGCGCCCCTTGTATTGGTAGACGGTGTGGAATATCCGCTGGCCGATGTCAACCCCAATGATATAGAGAGCATTTCCGTGCTTAAGGATGGAGCCTCCGCGGCCATCTACGGCAACCGGGCAGCCAACGGGGTGGTACTCGTGAAAACCAAAACCGGCCAAAAGGGACGCTTCCAAGCCGATTATAACATGTATTTCGGTACGCAGCGGGCTACTTTTACACCCGATGTGGTGACCGATGCGGTCCAGTATATGGAAGGAAAAAACCGGGCACTTGCCGGAGAGGGGAAACCGCCGGAATATCCGGCCGATCTGATCGAAGAGTATCGCAGTGGTACGGACCCTTTCATCTATCCCAATACGAATTGGTTTGACGTGATGTATCGGGATGCTCCGATCCAGGAACACAATCTCCGCTTATCCGGAGGAGGAGAGCAAACCACATTCTCCCTTTCCTTGGGCTACCTGCAGCAGGAGGGGGTACTTCTTGCTACCGATGCCAAAAAATACACGCTGAACAGCAACCTGCAGTCTGACCTCACCGATTGGCTCCGTGTGGGTGCCACCATTGGCGGTACGTATTGGAACGACCGTGAGAGCGCCTATTCGGCCGATGAAGGCAACGGCGAAGGCGGGATCATGGGATTGCTGTACCGCGGTCTGCCCATGCAAGTGCCGTATGCGCAGGACGGCTCCTATGCCGATCAGTGGGTGCGCGTACCGGGACACAATTTCTTCCGGAACCCCTTGGCCTTGTCCTACGAAGGGTTCCGCAGAAACCTTCGCTACCGTACGCTGGCCAATCTCTTTGCAGAAGTGAAACTTCCCTTCGGGCTGACCTACAAGATCACGGCTGCCGGCAACCTGCTGAACGCACAGGAGAAATATGCCTATCCGCAGATTGCGCTGACCAATCCCAAGACCGGAGTGGTGACGCCCATGGGCAATATCCCGGCCAGGGGTGTGCAGCAGATTTCACGCTCGGCTGTGAGCATCACCAATTTCCATACACTCAGTTACCGGAAAACCTGGGGCAGCCATGCCCTCGATGGGTTGGCGGGTTTCAGTATCGAGCGGTTTGACAATGGCAACTTCGATGCCTACAATCAGGGATATCTCGGAAATGAACTCACCGAGCTGGACGCCGGGAGTACAGCCCCGGAAGTAGGGGGTACCTCCTCACAGTCCAGGCTCCAATCCTATTTCGGTCGGGTCAATTACAATTTCGGCGACAGGTACCTGCTGGAGGCAACCGTCCGCTACGATGGGTCGTCCCGCTTTGCCAAGGGAAACCGTTGGGGTGTTTTCCCTTCGTTTTCCGCCGCATGGCGATTGGACCAGGAATCTTTCCTTGACGATGCCTTGTGGCTGGACAACCTGAAAATCAGGGCCTCCTGGGGCAGACTGGGCAATCAGGAGATACCGCTGTTCAGCTACGTCAATGCGGTAAACCTGGGACAGGACTATAGCTTCAACGGGCAGGTGGTACCCGGCACTGCCGTCACGCAGATCACGGACGCTTCCATCAGCTGGGAAACGACCACTATGACCAACATTGGGTTTGATTTTCTTGCCTTCCAGGGCAAGCTGTCCCTGGAGGCCGATGTGTTCGAAAAGAAGACGACGGAAATACTCCGGCAGGTAAACATACCTGCACAAGTGGGCAACCTCACCGGGCCATTCAGGAATATCGGCGCAGTGTCCAACAAGGGCGTTGAAGTGGCCGCCAGCTATCAGGACAAGCTGGGCGACTTCAGCTATCGCATCGGCGGCAATGTCGCCTACGTGCGTAATAAGGTGCTCGATGTCAAAGGAAATGTGTACTACGACGGCAATACCATCATCCGCGCCGGAGACCCCATTGATGCGTTCTTTGGGTTGCAGTCGGACGGTCTTTTCCAGAATGAGGCCGAGGTGGAGGCACATGCCTACCAGGCAGCCAGCACCCAGCCGGGCGATATCCGCTATGTCGATCAAAACGGAGATGACGTCATCGACAACGACGACCGCATCGTGATCGGCAACAGTATACCTAAGTACACCTATGGCTTTACGCTCAGTGGATCGTTCCGGGGGTTTGATCTGGACTTCTTTTTCCAAGGTGTGGCCCGCGTCAATACCTATACCAATGGGAACCTGGCATTTCCTTACCGCAACGGGGCAGGCGTAACCAAAGCATGGCTCACCGAGGCTTGGACGCCGGAAAACCCGCAGGCTTCCCTGCCCAGGCTGACCACCTCGTCCGGGTATCCCCAGAACTATCTGACCTCGGACTATTGGATACAGGATGCCAGCTACCTGCGCCTGAAAAACGTGCAGCTCACCTACCGCATCCCTGCCGAGTGGTTGGGACGCATCCATGTAAAATCCCTCCGGATATTCGTCAACGCACAGAATTACCTGACATTTACCGATTTCAAATTGGGCGATCCCGAGCGTAACCTCACGCGGGCCAACCTGATCGAATACCCTAACTACAAAACCATCAGCGCTGGGGTGAACCTTTCGTTCTGATAACTTAACACTGGATAGATGAAAACGAATATACGCGCAAACCGGAACTATCACGAAGCACTGGCACTATGGGCAGTAATGGCATTGTTTGCCCTCAGTAGCTGCTCTTCCTTTCTCGACGTGGAACCGACCGACCGCTATACCGAAGACAACTATTGGGATACGGAGGAGCGGGCCGCGGCCAGCCTGAATGGCGTGTACGCCTCCCTGCTGCACAACGGACTGTATGGCGGCACATCTCCCCTGTATTTCGAAAACCTCTCGCCCAACACCTATCGGTACCAGGGCGACCATAACTTGGTCGCACAGGGACTGCACGACGCCAATACCGGGTTGTTCAATACGGTTTGGCAGGGTGCGTATCAGGGCATCGGGCGGGCCAATGATTTTCTGGCCAATATCGACCGGGTGGAGATGGGTGAAGACCTGAAAAAAAGGTACATCGCCGAGGCCAAATTTCTGCGCGCGGTGTTTTACTTTCCGTTGTGGCATCTCTATGGCGGAGCCCCTTTGATCCTGGACGCCCCGGACGATGCGACCCAGGCCGGATTGCCAAGGAACAGTGCAGAAGAACTCTATGCGCAGATCCTGCGCGACCTCGATGAGGCGGCGGTAGATCTCCCGGAGACCTATGGCGCCAGCGACAAGGGCAGGGCCACGGCGGGCGCGGCGCTTGCTTTTAAGACAAGGGTATTGCTGTATGCGGGACAATGGGCTGCCGCTGCCGAGACAGCCAAGCGTGTCATCGATGCCGGCACCTATGGTTTGTTCCCCGACTACAGAGGTTTGTTTTTCCTGGAGAACGAGGGCAATCAGGAGGTGATCTTTGATGTGCAGTTCCGTTTTCCGGAATTTACTCACGGTTTCGACATCAACCTGGACCAGTACAACAACATTGCACCGCTGCCGGATCTGGTGGATGACTATTACGATATACAGGGCAAGCCCATCAGCCAGTCATCCATATACGATCCGGCCCGACCTTATGAAAACCGGGATCCGAGATTGCAGGCTACCGTCATCGTTAAGGGCAGCCTGTTCAAGGGAAGTGTTGTCACCGACGATCAGTATCCCCGCACGGGTTACGGGCAGAAGAAATATACGGTGTTTAAAGACGACACCCCGGCGGCTACTATTCCCGATGGACAGTCCGAGCTGAACTACATCCTGCTGCGCTATGCCGACGTGTTGCTGATGTATGCGGAGGCGCAGAACGAAGCAAACGGGCCGGATGCCTCTGTCTACGACGCCATCAATGAGGTGCGGGCACGGGCCGGTATGCCACCGGTGGACGAGACTCTTGATCAGGACGGCTTACGTGAGGAAATCAGGCACGAGCGCCGCATCGAGCTGGCGGGTGAAGGGTTTTACTATTACGATGTCCGCCGCTGGGGCATCGCGCCCGACGTACTGAATGGAGATATCTACAACGACAAGGGGGAGCGTATCGACACCAGACGGTTCAATCCGCAGCGCGACGGCCTGTGGCCTGTCCCTGCGATCGCTATACAGGAAAATCAGGCGCTTGCGCAAAATGAAGGATATGGAAACTAGAACGACGATGAAGTTATTTTTGATCTTATGCGGTATACTGGGCGGATGGTCCGCAGCCTGTGCCCAACATCGTGGGAAACCCAACATTATTTTCATTCTGGCCGATGACCTGGGCTATGGCGACGTGGGCTTCAATGGGCAGGAGCTGATCAAGACACCCAACCTGGATCGATTGGCCCAGGAGGGGATGGTCTTTTCGCAGTTTTATGCGGGAACCACGGTTTGCGCTCCGTCCCGTTCGTCACTCATCAGCGGCCAGCACACGGGCCATACCTTCATACGAGGAAACAAAGGCGTAAAGCCCGAGGGCCAATACCCTATTCCCGATTCATTGGTGACGCTTGCGGAGGCGCTCAAGGCATCGGGGTATACCACGGGCGCATTCGGCAAATGGGGCCTTGGCCCGGTGGGCTCCGAAGGCGACCCCAATCGGCAGGGGTTCGATGTGTTTTACGGCTACAACTGCCAGTCGCTGGCCCACAGGTACTATCCCACGCACCTATGGCACAACGACCGGCGGATCGTGCTGGAAGAAAACGGCAATCTCGAATACCAGCGGCAATATGCTCCCGATCTGATTCAGGCGGAGGCGTTGTCTTTCGTCTCGGAAAACAAGAACCGGCCATTCTTCCTGTTTTTGCCTTATATCCTTCCCCACGCCGAGTTGCTTGCACCGGATGATACGCTTCTGCATCAGTACAAGGGGAAATTTTCGGAGACCCCGCATCAGGGCGATGACTACGGAAGCGGAGCCACGTCAGGGGGCTACACTTCACAGCCCTATCCAAGAGCCACATTTGCCGCCATGGTGAGTCGGTTGGACCTGTACGTCGGACAGTTGGTGGAACGCCTGAAGGAACTGGGAATAGACGAGCAGACCCTGATCGTATTCAGTAGCGACAACGGCCCGCATGTGGAAGGTGGTGCCGACCCTGTGTTTTTCAACAGCGGAGGCGGGCTACGCGGCGTAAAACGGGATCTGTACGAAGGGGGCATACGCGTGCCCTTTGTGGCGCGGTGGCCGGAGAAGATCAGAGCGGGCCAAACCAATGCACATGTCGGGGCGTTCTGGGATATTTTCCCCACGTTCGTCGAGTTGGCTGGCGGTGAGGCTCCGGAAGACACGGACGGTATTTCCTTTGTCAATACCCTTCTGGGTCGTGGCAAACAGGCCAGGCACGAATACCTCTACTGGGAATTTCACGAGCGAGGCGGTAAGCAGGCTGTGCGATACGGAAAATGGAAAGGCGTGCGGCTGGATGTGCTCGAAAACCGCCGCGCGCCCATCGAGCTTTATGACCTGGACCGTGACCGGGGAGAGCAACACGACGTAGCCGCAGACCATCCCGACATCGTGCAGCGGATCAGCAGGTTTATGGAAGAGGCACATACCGAGAGCGCAGTATTTCCTTTCCTGCCGTGACGAATGCCAGGACGCGAAAACTTGATCTGAGTGTAACGTTAAAACAGAAATCCCTTCGAATGATGAAAGCAACTATATTCTTTGTGTCGGTGGTCTGGGGTCTGATAGGGTTCACACCCGTGTATGCCCAGGAAACCAAACCGCTCGTAAACGCCACTTTAGAGGGAGTGGTGCTGGATGCAGCGACCCAAGACCCGCTCGCCGGCGCCACCTTGCAACTGGCCGGTGTCACCCACAGTACCAAAACAGACAGGGATGGAAGATTCCGGTTCGTGACCGGACAGCGGTTTCCATTGACGATCATTGTCTCCTATGTCGGTTACCAAACGAAAGAAGTGGTGGCAACGACCAGCCCGCTGACCATCGAATTGGAACGCGATGCCACCGGGCTAAGCGAAGTGGTGGTGACCTCCCGCCGCCGCAGGGAGTTGCTGCAGGATGTACCCATCCCGGTATCGGTGATCAGCGGCGCCCTGGCTGAGGAGGCAGGCGCCTTCAACGTAAACCGGCTGAAGGAGCTTGTCCCGACGGTACAGCTCTATTCGTCCAATCCGCGCAATACGGGCGTGAGTATCCGCGGGTTGGGTACCACCTTTGGCCTGACCAATGATGGGATAGACCCGGGTGTAGGCTTCTACGTGGATGGCGTGTACTATGCGCGGACTGCCGCGACGACTTTTGACTTCATCGACGTAGAGCAGATCGAAGTGCTGCGTGGGCCACAGGGCACCCTATTTGGCAAGAATACCGTGGCCGGAGCCTTCAACATGACCAGCCGCCGCCCCACGTTTGTCCCCGAGGGCAAGGTCGAGCTTAGCTTCGGCAACTACGGGTTCATACAGGCCAAGGCTTCGGTGAGCGGGCCGCTGAGCCGGCATTTGGCGGCCCGGCTTTCGTTCAGCGGCACGCAGCGGGACGGCCTGCTGTACAACGTGGCTACCCAGAAGCCGGTGAACGATCTCAATAACCTCGGTTTGCGGGGACAGCTGTTGTACGCGCCTTCAGACAATCTGCAGCTGCTGCTGGCGGGCGACGTGAGCCGCCAGCGACCGGACGGATATGCGCAGGTATTTGCCGGCGTAGCACCGACATTGCGAGCGGAATACCGGCAGTTCGAGCAAATCATTGCCGACCTTGGCTACGAACTGCCCAGCCGTGACCCGTTTGACAGGCGTATAGACCATGATACGCCCTGGCGCTCCGGGCAGGATCTGGGAGGCGTGTCTGCCAACCTTGACGTGAAAGTCGGTTCGGGAACGCTTACAGCCACATCGGCCTGGAGGTATTGGAACTGGGATCCATCGAACGATCGCGATTTCACCGGCTTGCAGGGGCTGGCCTTGTCTCAGGCGCCCTCCCGCCATGATCAATGGTCGCAGGAAGCCCGCTGGGCGGGCTCCTTGTCGCCGCGGCTGAGCGCGGTGGTGGGCGTCTTTGCTTTTTGGCAGGCCCTGGATGCCGATCCCGCCCATACGGAAGAGGCCGGCAGGGACCAGTGGCGCTTTTCACAAAGTTCGGAAAGCCCGCTCTGGCAGACTCCGGGCTTGTTTGAAGGCTTCGGCATCAAGACCTATCCCAGCCTGCGGACATTCAGCGGCGCCGTCTTCGGGCAGGTCGATTGGGCCATCACCGACCGGCTGCGGCTGCTGCCCGGTATCAGGTTCAACTACGACGATAAATCGGTCGACTTCCGGCGCGAACCCTATGGAGGGCTGGAGACGGACGATCCGGAACTCATAGCGCTGAAAAATTCACTGTATAGTGCGCAGGCCTTCCAGGCAGATATCGACGACACCAACATATCGGGGCAGCTGACCCTGGCATATCGGGCGGGGAAAGCGACCCACGTTTTCGCAACATTTTCTACCGGCTTTAAGCCGGTCGGGTTGAACCTGGGCGGTCTGCCAAGCGCCGGGGGGCAACCCATGCTGGAGCTGGCCGTCATCAAACCCGAACGGGTACGCCACTACGAAGCCGGTGTGAAGTCGCAGCCGTTGCAGCAGCTCTCTCTTGGGCTGACCGTCTACAACACCGACGTGGACGACTACCAAACCCAGGTACAGGCCGCCGATCTGGCCGTAAACCGCGGCTACCTGTCCAATGCCGAGCAGGTGCGCGTAAGGGGAGTGGAGCTGGATGCCAACGTACGCTTCAATGCCTATTGGTCGCTCTACGGTGCGCTCGCTTATACCGATGGACGCTACGTGTCCTTTACCAATGCACCGCCTCCGCTGGAGGAGACAGGTGGGCCAAACTTCAAGGATATTTCAGGGGGGCAACTACCGGGTATTTCAACCTGGGCAGCATCATTCGGTGGGGAAGCTGCGAGCCGGTCCACCTCATTTTGGGGCCAAACAGGCGAGTTTGTGCTGGCCGTGGACGGATTCTACCGCTCGTCGTTTTCGTCGAATCCGTCGCCTTCCCGGTACCTGGCAGTGAAGGGTTACACGTTGTTTAACGCACGCTTGGGATTCCGTGCGGCGGACGGTGTTTCACTGTTTTTGTGGGCGCGCAATCTGTTTGATAAGGATTACTTCGAGCAGCTATTACCCGGAGCGGGAAACGCCGGTCACTATGCCGGCGTGCTGGGAGACCCCAGGACCTATGGAATCACCCTGCGTTACCGTTTATGATGCTTTAAAGTGAGGATCGAAATACAGCAATAAAAAAGACGGCAGTGTCTCCACATACCGCCTTCGCTAAACAACAAACGGACTTCAAAAAAATCTATCAGTTTAGTAGTCTTTATTTACAGTAAGTTTTACCTTTGTTTCAAAGCAAATGTACGGGCTTTCAGCGACGAAAAAAACGCATAAAAGCTACGGCATCGGAGCAGATTTCATGCGTAAAATTGGATTCCATGGCACAGTCAGACGTTTTGCGGAAAATCAAAAAGCTCAGAAAGGAGCGCGGTCTGTCACAGTCCCATATGGCCGATGCGCTTCACATTGCATTAAAGACCTACCAGAACATTGAAGGGGGCATCACCCGTATTGACATCGAACGCCTGGACCAGATCGCCCGTATCCTTCAGACCCGGCCTGAGGAGCTGCTGGGTGATGAGGCCAGGAGCGGTGCCGCCCAGGGCTTTACCAGTGAAGAGAAGGAGCTTTATCACAAGATCATCCATGACAAGGAAGCCTACATCGCCCAACTGGAAGACAGTATCCGTTTCTACCGGCAACTGCTGCGGGATTATATCCCGTTTTAGATGGCGGTTATCGATAAGATTGTGTAATCTTGCAGGCACTTACTGTCATCATGAACAACTGGCCAATGGCAAAATTACCCGGTACGGGAATATCAATATTTACGGAGATGTCTCAGCTGGCCGCCCGGCATCAGGCCATCAACCTTTCCCAGGGTTTCCCGGATTTTGACTGCTCGCCCCGTCTCATTTCGCTGGTCGAACAGTACATGCGCGCCGGTCACAATCAGTACGCGCCCATGGCCGGGGTCATGGCGTTACGCGAACAGATCAGCGCGAAGGTGGCGTCCGTCAGCAGGGTGGTTTATCATCCTGAAAATGAAATTACGGTTACTGCCGGGGCAACCCAGGCATTGTTTACCGCTATGGCAACGGTCATCCATCCGGGCGATGAGGTGATCGTTTTCGAGCCGGCCTATGATGCCTATTCCCCGGGCATCCGGGTATTCGGCGGCGTACCCATCCCGGTGGTGCTGCGCGGTCCGGATTTCAGGATTGATTGGGAAGCGGTTGAGCGCCTTATCACGCCGAAGACCCGGCTGATGATCATTAATTCGCCGAACAATCCCACGGGCCGTGTGCTTACCGATGACGATTACCGGCGGCTGAGCGGGATCGTGGCGCGTACAGGCTGCTATATCCTGAGTGACGAGGTTTATGAGCATATTGTTTATGACGGCGGTTTGCACCGCAGTGCGGCGCATTACAGCGAACTGCGTGAACGGGCGTTTGTTGTTGCATCTTTCGGCAAGCTGTATCACATCACCGGGTGGAAGGTGGGCTATTGCCTGGCACCTGCTGCGCTTACCGCGGAATTCCGGAAGGTGCACCAGTTCAATGTGTTCAGTGTAAATACGCCTGTACAGCATGCACTGGCAGATTTTCTGCAAGACCGGGAGGGATACTTGGGTCTGGCGGCGTTTTTCCAGGAGAAACGGGATTTTCTCCGGGAAGGGCTGGCCGCCACGCGGCTGAGGGTATTACCATGCGAGGGCACTTACTTCTTGCTGGCTGACTATGCAACCATCAGCGAGCTTCCCGAACGCAGGTTCTGCGAGGAACTGACCAAGCGCCATCAGGTGGCGGCAATCCCCGTATCTGCGTTCTATGGGGAACAAACGGATCAACAGCTTATCCGCATCTGCTTCGCGAAACGGTCCGATACCCTTGCGCACGCGGCAGAACGGCTGGCAAAGATTTCTCAGATATGACTCCGATGTTTAGATCACTGGACCGCCCCGCCACCCGCACCATTGAATATCAGGGACAGGCTTATCTGTTCTTCGGTGGAACAGCCTATTTGGGGCTGAATATGCACCCGGGCTTCCACGAACTCTATAGAGCCGGACTGTCCCGTTATGGTCTCAATGTAGGCACCTCTAGGAGTAACAACGTGCAGTTGGGAATTTATGAAGAGGCCGAGCGCGCAGCGGCTGAGCGTTTCGGTTCCGGGGCGGCGCTGCTTCTTTCAAGCGGTTTTCTGGCCGCCCAACTTGCCGTTTCCTGCCTTGGGCGTGAAATGCCGCTGATCTATTCGCCGGATACGCATCCGGCGCTGTGGAAAGACCACGTGCAACCGCCCGCCTC
>Ga0079224_100013790_pt1 | contig 11270 bp, 4 predicted proteins | sample Stecom2015_FD_80414 | JGI IMG/M metagenome (GOLD analysis project Ga0079224, IMG submission 80414) | Agricultural soil microbial communities from Utah to study Nitrogen management - Steer compost 2015 | ecosystem: Environmental > Terrestrial > Soil > Agricultural land | place: USA: Utah...
AGCCGTTCCTGCAAGGCAACCGGCAGTCCGCGATCGGCAATGATCTCCGCTGCGGCGGTTTCGCCGGATTCGCAGCCGCCCTCCATGAAGCCCTGCGTATCCAGCGCGCAATGCTCGCCGGCAAAGTACAGGCGCCCGACCTTCTCGCCCATGGCGCCGCGAATGCCGGTCCAGTCGCCGGGCGTGAAGCAGGCATAGCTGCCCTGCGCCCACGGCTGCGACGGCCAGTGCATGCGCACCTCGCGCGCGCCCTCGCGGGCCGCGAGGATGCCCGGATAGATCGCGTCCAGCTGTGTCGCCGTCATGTCCGCCTGCAGCTTTGGACTGCCTTCGCCAATGTCGAGACCGTGCTGCCCGCCGGTGAAGTTGGTCAGCACGCCGCCGGTCCCGGCCTGGGCGCGCGAGGTGTCCCAGGTGGTCTGGAACGGCAGGTCGGCGAAAGTGCTGCCGTTCTGGCCATAGCGGGTATTCCAGACGCGTTCGTTGAAGCCGATCATCAGCTTGGCGTTGCTGCCGTAGCGCAGGCGCTCGATGGCGCGCCGCTTGTGCCCGGGCAGCGCCACATCGATGCGCACCTGGCGCAGCGTGGTGAACGGAATCGCCAGCAGCACCTGTCGCACGCTGCGTTCGATGGAGGCACCGCCACGGCGCAGCGAGAGGCGATAGCGCCCGTCGGCATCCTGCGCCAGCGCTTCCAGCGCGGTGCCGGTCTGGATGGCATCGGACAAATGCCCGCCGAGCGCCGCGGTGATGCGGTCATTGCCGCCACGCACGTGGAAACGCTCGTCGCTGCCGCCGAAGATCTCGAAGCGTCCCGGCTCGGTGCCGATGAAGGTCAGCAGGTTCAGCGCCGACTGCTGGTCGCATTCGAGACCCATCTCGGTGGTGTAGGCGACCTCGATGAGGCGACGCAGCCAGCCATCCGCGCCCTCGCGATCCAGCCATTGCGTGATCGACAGCGCATCCAGCGCCGTCGCGCCCTGCGCGTCGTTCCACAGGATGTCGCCATCACCAAGGGTGGCCAGATCGCGGTCGATGGCCAGCGCCAGCGGCGCGAACTCGCGCACCAGATCGGCTTCGTCGTAGCGACGGCCGTTGGCGAACCAGATGTCGCCCTCGAAATCCCCGGCGCTGGCGAGCAGATCGTCGAGCACGATGTCCAGCTCCGCGGCGAGCGCGCGGATGCGCACATGGTCGGTGTCGATCAGCTCGCCGCCGAGTTCCACCACCTGCTCGTCGGGAAAATGGCCGCGCAGGCTGAACATGCGCCCGCCGATGCGGTTGTTCGCCTCGATGACTTCCACCGCGACACCGGCCTGACGCAGCCGCCAGGCCGCGGTAAGCCCGGCGATGCCGGCACCGATGATGATCACAGGGTCGTCCGCGCCAGCCGGCGGACGCGGCGCCGCGCGCTGGCAGGCTGCCAGACCCAGCGCGGCGACGCCAGCGGCGGTGTGTCCCAGAAAACGTCGGCGCGCGCGATCAATGCGCGCTTCGTGCGCCTGCTGGCGCAACTCGTCCAGTGGCACACCCATACGTTGTGCACGAATGGCAAGCACCGCCGCGCGGCGCAGCGCGGCAAACAACGGCGTCCGTGACATGAGGCCCTCCCCGACCGATGACGGATGACCCGTACTATCCACGGATCGGCCACGGCCGTCGATGCCCCTGCCGCTGGCGGTGCCTTCGGGCTTGCCGCACCATCGACACCTTCACTGCAGGAGTCGCTTTGTGACCCACGGAAACCCGACGCGCCGAGCGCCGGCGAGCATGGCGGTCCCATTGTCGGACGACGCCGGCTGTGGCCGCCGCGCCGAACGGAAGGCCAGCCGCACATGAGCTGGATTGCCCGCCTTGGGCCAGCGCCGTCGCGCAACGGCTTGATCGCTTTCAGCGTCGCGCCGGGGCTGTCGGCCATTGTCGTCGCGAGCATTGACTTGGTGCCGCTGCTGGATCGCCGTCTGGCTCGCGGTCTGCCGCCGCTATCGGCCACGAGATGACTTGATGCACCGCTAGACTCCCGGCGAGACCAGGCCGCCTGGCCCCCGCCGCCGGCTTTTTTCGTGGATGGAACCGAGGGTTTTCCGCCCACAGGAGCCGCACGCCATGACCACAGTGATTCGCCGCCTGAGCCCGGCCCGGTTTGTCGCGCCGCTGGCCTGCTGGATGGCCCTGGTCGCGACCGTGCAGGCGGCGGCGCCCAATGCCCTGACCGTGGTGGACTACGGCCCGCAGACGTCCGGCAATGCGCTGGCGGTCGCGCGCGTGGCCAGCAACGCCGGACCCGGATGGACCTGGCAGCTCAACGGCGCGCTGAGCTGGCGCCACAACAACGCCGGCGAGACCCTGAGCCTGCGCGGGATCACCATCAGCTATCCCGGCGCCAACCCCGCCATCAGCCCGAAGTACCGCTCCTATGGAGGCAGCGCGGCTTCCACCTCCAATACGCTTCGGGTCGGCATCTTCGACGGACACGACCGCGATCTCGGGTCCTTGCCGCCCACGATCCGGCTCACCATCAAGTTCGAGGAGTACAGCGAACCGGCGGTGCTGAGCTTCCCGCTCGCCTACTACGACAACACCGTTCCCGGTGGCGCCTTCTTCTTCCCCACCCGACAGTCGGACCTGCCGGACTCGTCCTGGCGCTACCACTACGGCACCCGCCACACGATGGATGGGGACATCGGCGACCAGCGCTGGGGCTACGACATCCACGTGGCGCGCTGGAACGGATCGGCCTGGAGCGTGGTGAAGGGCAGCGCCGAGTCCACCCCGCAGGACGACCGGGTCAACTCGGATTTCCTGATCTGGAACGCACCGCTATACGCCATGGGCGACGGCACCGTGGTCGCCTGCTATGACGGCGAAGTCGACCACGATCCGCAGTCGGGTTTCGACGATGTGACCTGGGAAGTCACCTTCGGCAACCATCTGGAGATCGACTACGGCGGCGACCGCGTGGTGCTCGCCCATAACCAGCAAGGCTCGATCCCGGACGAGCTCTGCCCCGGCCCGGACCACACCCATCACACCGGATTGAGCATCCCGGTGCGCGCGGGCCAGTTCATCGGGCGGGTCGGCAACACCGGGCGTTCCACCAATGCGCACATTCACCTGCACGTCTACAACGAGGACGCCGACGACACCACCGGCAGCCGACGTGGCGGCCGCGGCGTGCCGGCCAACTTCCGCAACCTGCGCTCGGCAGCCGACCAGACCAACGCCAGCAACCTGGGACAGAACCCCGACCTCGGCCAGCACGACGGCGCCGTGCTGCACCGTCATTCGCTGTTCCAGCCCAACCCCTGCGGCTATCCGGAGATCGCGGACAGCGCGACCGAGCGCAGCTTCGTCCATCTCAGCAGCGAATGTTTCCAGGATCTGTTCAACGTGGCCACGGCCAAGGGCTGGGTGCCGAACCTGCTCGATGGCTACTCGGTGTCGGGCCTGGCGTCCAACATTCCGCGCTTCAATGTGACCTTCCGGCCCGCTACCGGCGCCTCGTCAGCGGCCTACCACGACCGCACGGCGGCGGAGATGACGGACGCCATCATCGACAACGTCGGTGCCGGTCGCCGGGTCCAGACGCTCGATGCCTACCGGTCCGGCAGCCAGGTGCGCTACGCGGCGCTGTTCTTCGACCGGCCGGGGCCGGACCAGGACGTGCTGTTCGACCGCTCGCAGGCGCAGTGGGAGGCGGAGTTCAGCCAGATGGCGAACGCAGGCTACCTGCCGGTCAATGTCGCGGTGGTGCAGAACACCCTCGGCCTGCTTCGCTACACCTCGGTGTGGGAACAGTTCGACATCGCGGGCTGGACGCTGCAGGTTCCGCCGGCCGCCGACTTCGTGGACGTCGTCGCGCAGGAGGAAGCCGCGGGGCGCAAGCCGGTGTACGTGAACGCCTTCAAGATCGGATCCACGCCCTACGTCGCTGGGCTGTTCGTGCCCGGCATGGGCGGCACGACTGCCAGAACCATCGGCGTCGATTCGACCTCGCTCTCGCTCGCGCTGGCGCTGAACTCGAGCGTCGAGCGGCCGATCCGCGCCCTGACCGGCTACGAAGCCGGCTTCGGCAACACCCGGTTCACCGCCATCTGGCGTTCGTCCATCAACACGACGATCAGCAGCGGGCCGGCGAACGGCAGCAGCACCACGTCCACATCGGCCGCGTTTACATTCCGCGCACACCATCCCTTTGCCATCGACTTCCGCTGCCTCAAGTCGAGTTCGGGCCTCGCGTTCTGGCTGGCCTGCACCAGTCCCAGGACCTACACCGGCCTCGCGCTGGGCGAGCACAGCTTCGCGGTGCGCGCCACCGATCGCGATCTGCTGACTGACCCGACCCCGGCCAGCCGCAGCTGGACAGTGCTGGGGACGATCCCGGTCAACCAGGCGCCGGTCACCTCCGGCATCGCCGACCAGAGTCATGCCGAGGGCGCCGCCGTGAACCTCGACGTGCGCGGCGCTTTCAGCGACCCGGACGGCGACAGCCTGACCCTCGCCACCGACTCGGAGCTGCCCGATGGTCTGGTCTTTGGCGCCGGCGTGTTCAGCGGCAGCCTGAGCTTCGTCGCTGCCGGCAGCTATCCGATCACGGTCACTGCCAGCGACGGCCACGGCGGCGCGGTCGAGGCCTCGTTCACCTGGAACGTCGCCGAAACCCCCGAAGCCCTGTTCGCCGACGGCTTCGAGTAGCGCGCCTGGGGACAGCCGCAGCGGCCGCGGTCCGAACACGTCATTGATCCAGTGGTGTGCTGACTCGGCCATGCGCCTCGCGCCGCAAAGGGGCAGAAGCCGCGCTTCTTGCGGGAGAACGCCACCAGGCGTTACTCCGCACATCCTTCCCTCCGCCCTTCGGGGCAGCCTTCGGCTGTACAAATTCGCTCCAGGCGAACTTGTCAGCGCTTCCTCGCCCCACGGGCACCAGTCGACGGGGTGATCCGCGTGTTGGCGCAGATAGAGGCTGGTGTCGCCGGCTAGGCGGTTCGTCATGGCCTCGAGTCTTTCGGTTTCGGGTCGTGGCCCGGTGGTCGGGGCTCGGGATGCGTGGCAGGGTTTTCCGCGCGGGCGCGATAGACCTGGCAAGCCCACCGTTGCGGAGTCTGTCCGATGCCCTCCTCCCTGCTGCGAAGCGCCACGTCCATGCTGCTGCTGCTCCCGGCCGCCACGCCGGCCGCCGTCTACGTCGTCAACACCCACCTGGACAACGGCTCGGGCACGCTGTGCAGCACCGGCGGGAGCTGCTCGCTGCGGGCCGCGGTCGCCGCGGCCGCAGCCAATCCCGGGACCGACCGGATCGAGTTCGACCTGCCACAGGGCACCGTGATCGCGCTGCAGTCGACGCTCGGGACCATCGGTGAGAAGCTCATCATCGATGCGCGCCCGTACACCAGCTACACGGGACGACCACAGATCGAACTCAATGGCCTGGTGACCTCGAACGTCGACGGCCTGCGCTTCGGCAACGGTGCCGCCGGCAGCGCCGTGTATGGCCTCAGCATCACCGACTTCGACCAGTCCGGCATCGAGATTGCTGGCGATGCCCACATGGTCACGATCGACGGCTGCGAGATCGGCCGAAAGGCCAGCGGCCTCACCGCGGGCAACGGCAGCGGCATCCTGGCGCATACCGACGGCAACACCATCGGCAAGCGCTACGTCGAGGGCACCGGCTTCGTTGGCGTCGGCAACCTGGTCGTCGCCAGCGCAGGCGACGGCATCAGCATCACCGGCGATGCCAACACGGTGTACGGCAACACCCTGGGCGATACCGTCGCCAGCACCGGTAACGGGGTCGGCATCCGCGTGCACCTGGGCAACCACAACCACATCGGCCGCGCGGAGTCCGGTGAGCGGGGAGGTAACGGGGTCTATTTCAGCGTCCACCAAGGGATCGTCGTGAACGGCGACGTCAACCTGGTGCAGAACAACTCGGTTGGCCGTACCACCGGCGGATCCAACCGCCCCAACGGCGGCGACGGCATCGTTGTCGGTGGCCAGTCCAACGTGGTCGGCGGTACCGAGTCCTTCGAACACAACCTGGTGGCAGGCAACCAGACCGGCATCGCGGTCGGGGCCAGCGGCGGCGACGGCTTCAACGAGATCACCGGCAACCAGGTCCTGGACAACCGCGGCACCGGCATCCGCATCGTCGCCGGCGTCGGCAACTTCGTGCAGGACAACAACGTGCACGGCAACGGCACCGGTGGGATCGGCGACGGCGTGCGCATCGACGGCGACGCCAACGTGGTCCGGCGCAACCGCATCGGCGTGGACAACGGCAACTCGGGCGAGGGCGTGTACATCAACATCGGCGCGGACAGCAACACGGTCGGGCCCGGCAACACCATCGCCGGCAACAGCTACAGCGGAGTCAAGATCCAGGGCAAGTTCAACGAGGTGAGTGGCAACTACATCGGCCGCCCGGATGCCCCCAACAACCTGCATGGCGTCTGGCTGGTAGGCGGCTCCGACCAAAGCATCGTCGCGAGCAACGACATCCATAACAATGCCGGGGTCGGCATCCGCGTGGACTCGGACGATTCGATCCTCCAGGGCAACGAAGTCGGCATCACTGGCGCGAACGCACTTGCCGGCGTGCACCTGGGCGCGACCGCGTCGGGCACGCAGGTGGGTCCGGGAAACCACATCGGCGAGAACAAGGACGGCATCGTCGTCGAGGGCTCGGACAACGTGCTGCTGGAGAACTGGATCGGCATCCGGCCCGACCTCGAGTACCACGGCAACGACCGCTATGGCATCCACGTCCGGGCTGGGGCCGGCGGCAACCGGCTGGTCAGTAACTACGTCCAGGCCAGCGGCAGCCACGGCGTGCTGGTGCAGGGCCCTGCGACGGTGATGTGCGGCAACATCGTCGGCAAGTACATCGACGACGGCGCGCTCGTGGGGCACAGCAACGAGGGCCACGGCGTGTTCATCCAGGGTGTCGACGGCACCGATCTCAGCGGCACCAGCTGCGGTTTCCTCTTCAGCAACGTCGTCTTGCACAACCTGGGCGACGGCATCGCCATCGAGGACGCAAGCGGCACCGCGGTGTGGTTGAGCTACGTCATCGGCAACGGGCTCTCCGGGATTGCCCTGCTGGGCGGAGCCGAGGGAACCTCTGTGCTCAACAACTGGATCACGGACAACGGCAGCAAGGCCATCCACGTCGGGCACAACGCCGGCGAGCGCAACCGGTTCGGCCGCAACGCGATGGGAGGCAACGATGTGCCGGGCATCGACCTGGTCGGGGAGGGGCCGACCGCCAACGACCCGGGCGACGCCGACGAGGGCCCGAACCGGGTGCAGAACACGCCGGTGCTGCACTTCCACGCGGAAACGGGCGACGGCTCGCTGGAGGTCGGGTATTCGATCGACACCGACCTCGGCAACGCGACCTGGCCACTGACGGTGGAGATCTTCCGCGGCGCCCCGCTGGCGGGTGACGCGCCGAGCCTGGAAGGCCTCGAACCGCTGGGCACGGGCACCTACACGGCGCCCGGGGTCGCGTCGGTCACGGTCAATGCCCCCAGCGCCCCGAGCGGCTGGCTGATCGCCACCGCAACCGATGCCGACGGCAACACCAGCGAGTTCTCGGCCGCCGTCGCCTACGTGCTGACCAGCGTGCCGGAAATCTTCCGCGACGGATTCGAGGAATGAACCGCGCCGCGACCCGCACATACCCCCCGGGGCGCGGCGGGGAGTCCGTCGAGGCCTCATGCCTGCGGGCCATCGTGTCCAGTGCACCGCTTCTCCCTGCTCGGGTATGCTTCGACCGGGCCCGGCCTGGACGCAGCGCGTGGACGAGCACGGCATCACCGAGTGGCTGCAGCAACATCGCGAGGGAGACCCCGTCGCGCTCGGCCAGCTGTTCGACGCGCTGTATCGGGAGCTGCGCGGCCTGGCCTCCCGGCGCGTGGCACGGCTGCTACCCGGCGGCACGCTCACCCCGACCGCGCTGGTGCACGAGGCCTGGATCAGGCTCGATGGCGCGAAGTCGCTGCCGCTTCGCGACCGCGGCCACTTCTTCGCCTGCGCGGCGCGGGCGATGCGCCACGTGCTGCTGGACGCCGCGCGCGCTCGCGGCACGGACAAGCGCGGCGGCGCCGCACTCGCGGTGACGCTCACCGCAAACCTGGCCGCGGAAGCGCCGGCGCTCGAAGTACTCGACGTAGATCGCGCGTTGGTCGAGCTCGAGGCAGTCGACCCACAGCTCGGCGAGCTGGTGGAGCTGCGCTTCTTCGCGGGCATGAGCGTGGAGGACGTCGCGGAGCTGCGCGGCGTCTCCGAGCGCACCGTATTCCGGCAGTGGCAGCAGGCACGGGCCTTCCTGCAGGTGCAGCTGGGGCAGTCGTGAACGCAGACTCGCGCCAGCGCTGGCGCACGGCGCAGGACTGGCTGGCGCGGCTGCTGGATGTCGACGCTGTGCGGCGGCAGGACGTACTGGACGGAGCCGCGCTCGATCCGGAACTGCGCGCCTGCGTCGAGCGCCTGCTGGCTGCCGCCGAGTGCCCGGACCCGCGGCTGGAGCCCGACGCCGGCGGCCTGGATCTGCTGGCCGGGCTCGATGCGCCGGGCCGGCTGGCCGGCCGCCGGGTCGGCGCCTGGGAACTGCTGGAGGAAATAGGTCGAGGCGGCATGTCGGTGGTGTACCGCGCGCGCCGCAGCGATCGCGACTACGAACAGGTCGCCGCGGTGAAGCTGCTGGGCCTCGCCTCGCTCGGCACCGGTGGCTCGCTGCGCTTCGAGCAGGAGCGACGTGTGCTCGCTTCGCTCAGCCATCCCCACATCGCCGGCCTGGTCGACGGCGGCGTCGCCGAGGACGGCACGCCCTTCCTGGTGATGCCGCTGGTCGAGGGTCGCCACATCGACGAGTACTGCAGCGCCTGCGCACTGGACCTGCCGGCACGGGTGCAGCTGCTGGTGCAGGTCTGCGAGGCGGTCGCGCATGCGCACCGCAATCTGGTCGTGCACCGGGACATCAAGCCCGGCAACATCCTGGTCACCGACGCCGGGGTGCCGGTGCTGCTCGACTTCGGCATCGCCAAGCTGCTCGACAGCGACGCCGAGGCGACGCGCACCTTGATGCGCGCGCTCACCCCCGGCTACGCCGCGCCCGAGCAGGTGGAGGGCAGCGCGATCACCACCGCCACCGACGTGCACGCGCTGGGCGCGGTGCTGCGGCACCTCGCCAAGGGCTTCGAGCCGCTGCCGGCAGACCTGCGCAACATCTTCGCGCGCGCCACGCATGCCGAACCCGGACGTCGCTACCGCGATGCCGAGGCGCTGGCCGAGGATCTCGGGCGCTGGCTGCGGCACCTGCCGGTACTCGCCAGCCCGGATTCCGCCGGCTACCGGCTGCGCATGTTCCTGCGACGGCGGCGTGGCGTGGCGATCGCCTCGGCGCTGGCGGTTTTCGTCCTGTTCGCAGGCGTCGTGGCGACCTTGTGGCAGGCAGGGCGAGCCGCCGAGCAGGCGCGCCGTGCCGAAGCCAGTCGCGACTTCCTGGCCGACCTGTTCGTGTCCGCCGACCCCGAGCGCAGCGGCGCGGACGAAGCGCGGCTGGCACACCTGGTGGACCGCGGTGCGCAGCGCATCGACGCATCGTTCGCGCGCTCGCCCGCGCTGCACGCGGAGATGGCGACGCTGCTCGGCCACCTGGCGATGGTGGCGGGGGAGCACGTGCGCGCTGCGGAGCTGCTGGAAACAGCGCTGGCCCGCGCCAACGAGGCCGGCAGCGCCGGCCTGCGCGCCGAGGCGCTATACCGGCTCGGCATGCTCGCCAACCGTACCGGCGAGCCGGCTGACGCCGTCGCGCGCTTCGAGCAGGCGCTGGCGGCGCTGGCTTCCGAGCCGGCTGCTGCGCAGGACCTGCGCCTGCGCCTGCTCCCGGAACTTGCGCTGGCGCTGGACAACTCTGGCCAGGGCGAACGCGCCCACACGCTCACCGCCGCCGCGCTGGCCGATGCGCGTGCGGACCGCGGACCTGTCGTCGCCGACCAGCACGCGCGGCTGCTGACCGCAGCGGCGCAGTACGAGCCCGATCCCGCGCGAAAGCTGGCCCTGCTGGAGGAAGCCTCGACCTGGTTCGACCGTGGCGCGCCGACCCCGTTCGAACGCCTGGTGCTGGACGCGAACATCGGTAATGCCCATCGCGCCTCGGGCGACATGGAGCAGGCGCGCCACTTCATGCTGAGCTCGGTCGAGGCCGCCGAGCAGGTTTGGAGCGGGCCCTCGTCCCACAAGGCGCGGCTTTACAACAACCTCGCCAGCCACCTGGCCCGCATGGGCCGACTGACCGAGGCCAACGCCGCGTTCGCGAAGGCCGAGTCGATCTTCCGCGAGCTCGGCGACCAGGGCTCGCCGTCCTTCGCCGCGCTGCTCAACAACCGTGCCGTGCTGCTGCTGGACCTCGAGCGCTTCCATGAGGCGGTGGTGCTGAACGAAGAAGCCATCGAGATCGCCACGCGGCACTTCGGCGAGAACGACTTTCGTGTCGGCATCCTGCGCAACGGCTTGGCGCGCGCGCGCGCCGAAACCGGCGATGCCGGCGCCGAGGCCGAATGGCAGCGCGCCTGGATCATCGCCGGCGTCGTCGGCAATGCCCAGCGCAGCGTCTTGCAGCTGATCAGCGGTGCGCGGATCGCGCTGGTGCTGGGTCGCCCGGAGCTGGCACTGGAACGTGTCCGCCAGGCCGAGGAAATGGCCGGGGCGAGCGGGAGCGCGGCGTGGAACGACCACGCCTGGCAGGTGCATTCGGCGGCGGCCTGCGGTTCGGCACATGCCGCGCTTGGGCAGCCGCAAGCAGCTACGGCATGCTTTGAGCGCGGCGCTGCGGATGCGCAGGCGCAGGGTGAGGCAGCCTGGTCCCCCGCCTGGCGCCTGCAGCGCGACTGGGGCGACATGCTGCGCCGGAATGGCCAGCATCAGGCCGCCGCCGAACGCTACCGGGAAGCCCTGCGCATCCTGGAAGCCCGTGGCATTGGCGCCGGCGAGCCGCCTTACGACGCGCTCGTTGACCGGCTCGACGCGCTTGCAAGCCACTGAGTGCGCCAGGCTCGAGTGGGACCCGGACTACGACTGCAAGCGCGAGCGCCAGCGCTGCCCTTCATCAGCCCGGGCCGCAGCGACCAGGTCGAGGCGGCCGAACTCCGCAACCTGTCCGTCGCAAGAGCGTGCAGCTGGGCACCATCGACCCGCTGATCGCACAGCTGTGCATGCGCCACGAGCCGACCCTGCTCACCGCCGACGCCGACTTCCGCCACGCT
>Ga0079224_100013791_pt1 | contig 11270 bp, 9 predicted proteins | sample Stecom2015_FD_80414 | JGI IMG/M metagenome (GOLD analysis project Ga0079224, IMG submission 80414) | Agricultural soil microbial communities from Utah to study Nitrogen management - Steer compost 2015 | ecosystem: Environmental > Terrestrial > Soil > Agricultural land | place: USA: Utah...
AACAAGTGATAGGTGTCCTTCGTGCAAAGCGCCCATTGTAGGGACAAAGCCAATTTTTTTACCTGATTTTTTATGGGTATCTATTTGTTCTTTTACTTCAAAAATGGTTGTTAATTGTTCCATCTCAATATGTTCATATTCTGGTCAAATCGGCAAAACTATTTTTTTTTCTTGAAGTTAAGCGTTTTTTTCTGTATTTTTGTGAAGTTTTTTCAAAACCGAAAACACCAATGGAGAAAAAGAAAATTCTATTTATTTCACAAGAAATAGCACCGTTCTTACCGAAATCAGAAATGTCTTCTACAGCAAGGAGGTTGCCTCAATCAATTCAAGAATCAGGTAAGGAAATACGAGTATTTGCTCCTCGTTTCGGAAGTATTAACGAAAGACGTCATCAATTGCATGAGGTAATTCGTTTGTCAGGGATGAATATCGTTATTGACGATAAAGATCATCCGTTAATTATTAAAGTAGCATCCATTTCTCAAGCTAGAATGCAAGTCTATTTCATCGATAATGATGAATACTTTAAAAGAAAGACGAACGTTGTAGATGAGAATAATGAATATTTTGAGGACAACGACGAAAGATCTATCTTCTTTTGTAGAGGTGTTCTTGAGACAGTTAAAAAACTAGGTTGGCAACCAGATGTTATTCACTGTCACGGATGGATGACGATTCCAATGGGACTTTATTTAAAGAAAGTGTACAATAAAGATCCACATTTTGCTGATACGAAGGTTGTGTACAGTTTGTATAACAATACGTTTAACAAAAATTGGGATGAGAGATTAGCTGAAAAGCTTAAATTTGACGGAATGGATAGTGAAACAGTTGGAAATTTTGAAAAAACTGATTTCTATTCAATTACTGAAAACATGTTGAAATATGTTGACGGAGTTAACGTTTCATCAGATAATTTGGATGAAAATTTGAAGAAAATTTTTGACAATTTAGCTTGTATGAAATTGGATTATGTTCCAGAAGAACATCAAAACAAAATGTTATCAGAATTTTTTGATAAAGTGATTGATGAAGTACTCATATAATTTATGATAAAAAATAATTTTTATAAGTGGCAGAAAAAATCAAGTTTTTCTGTCATTTTTTTCTTTCTAACGATATTACTGACTCTTTTTACAGCATGCAAAAAGAACGATAATTCGTTAGGTAAAGATTTACTTGATCCTAGCGATTTGTTGAGTTCGGGAGCGGTTGATACGTTTGATATTATTTCCTATACAATTGAGGATACTAACGTTTTTACAAAAGATCCTAGATTTGGATTGTTAGGGATTATTAATGATCGTGAGTTTGGTATTGTAGATTTAGGGTTTTACACACAAGTTAAACTTTCTGGTTTGAACCCAAATTTTGGAGACGTTTCTCAAGTCACAATTGATTCATTTGTTTTAGCTCTAGAGTATGCCGGTAGTTATGGTTATGCTGGATATCATACAGTGCAAGTTTTTGAGGTTGATGAAGAAATGTACTCCGATTCGACGTATAGATCATCACAAGATTTATTAGTTAAAAATGAAAATTGGGTGGATGGTAGTGGTTCTTTGAAATTCGACCCAAATGCAATTACCGTAGTTGGACAAGATACAATCAAGACACAACTACGTATTCCCTTAAAACCATCGAAGGCACTTCAAATTATTCAAGACGCACAAACACATACAGCTGAATTTGGGAACAATACATTGTTTTCAAAGAATTATTTGAAGGGTTTGTATGTTAAGACTGATGGAGTGGCTCCAGCGTTGAATAAAGGAATGGTTGGATATTTCGATTTATTAGACCAAGATTCTAAGATTATCATTTACTACAAAGAGAATGGAGTTTCGAGACCGCCGTTTGATTTAGTAATGAATTACGAATGTGTTGATTTTAATCGATATAAATATTCGAATGCTGGAACAAAGGTTGCTGCAATCATTGCTGATTCTACATTGGGTAAAAATGAATTTTATATGCAGTCGGGTAAATACCGTGCTGCTGTAAGTTTTCCTTCTATTAAGAATTTACCTAAGAATATTGTTGTGCACTCAGCCAAATTGTATTTGCCAGTTCAAAACCTTGTTGGAAGTAAATTTGCTCCTTCAGGAACTGTTAAAACGTTTGTCAAAGGAACTAACATAGTTTTAGGAGACACAGGTTATGAGCCTTACTTTAAAGGTTATGTGATTGATGTACGTGATTACATTCAAAGCTATTCTATCGGAAATATTTCAAGTGAAACACTAATCATATCGGGAAATTCCTTTGTTCAGTCTGCGGAACGTATTATTTTTAACGGAATACAGACGGATAAGAAGAATAAGCCAAAATTAATTTTATCTTACACTGAATTTTAGTACTTATGTGTGGAATTGTAGCTTATATTGGAAAAAGAGAAGCCTATCCAATCATTATTAATGGTCTGAAGAGATTAGAATACCGTGGATATGACAGTGCAGGTGTTGCATTGTTGAATGATAAACAAGAGTTGAATATTTACAAACGTAAAGGAAAGGTTTCTAACTTAGAAGAGTTTACTCTAGGAAAAGATATTTCTGGAACAGTAGGAATTGGACATACACGTTGGGCTACTCATGGAGAACCAAATGATGTGAATGCTCATCCACATTTTTCAGAGAACGGTGACTTGGCAGTCATCCACAATGGAATTATCGAGAACTACGATAGTTTGAAGTATGAATTGATTAAAGCAGGCTATCAATTTAACAGTGAAACTGATACAGAAGTATTGGTACATTTGATTGCTGATATTCAAAGTAAAGTTGATGTTTCTTTTGCTGAATCTGTTCGTTTAGCATTGGAGCAGGTTGTTGGTGCTTATGCTATTGTTGTAATCTCAAAAAGCAATCCAGATCGTATTGTTTGTGCTAGAAAAAGTAGTCCGTTAGTAATAGGAATTGGAGATGAGGGAGATTTTTATTTAGCTTCTGATGCTACTCCAATTGTGGAGTACACTAAGGACGTAGTTTACATGAACGATTTTGAAATTGCAATCGTTGATAAAACAGAAGGTTTGAAGATTTACAATATCCACAGTAGTGAACGTAAATCACCATATATTCAACAATTAGAGCTTCAGTTAGAAGCACTTGAAAAAGGTGGTTACGACCACTTTATGTTGAAGGAAATTCACGAACAACCACGATCTATTAAAGATTGTTTTAGAGGTCGATTAAATGCTGCTGAGGGATTGGTTTCACTTGGTGGTATTAAAGATTTTGAAAACAAACTAGTTTCTGCTCCAAGATTAATCATGGTGGCTTGTGGTACATCTTGGCACGCATGTACTGTGGGTGAATATTTAATTGAAGATTTGGCAAGAATCAATGTCGAGGTAGAATATGCAAGTGAATTTAGATACCGTAATCCAATTATCACTGAAAATGATGTTGTAATCGCAGTGTCTCAATCCGGTGAAACAGCAGATACTTTAGCAGCTCTTGAATTAGCGAAGTCTAAAGGAGCAACAATTTTGGGAATTTGTAATGTAGTTGGTTCTTCAATAAGTCGTGTTACTGATGCTGGATCATATACTCACGCTGGACCTGAAATTGGTGTTGCATCGACTAAGGCTTTTACTGCACAAGTAACTGTTTTAACATTGATGGCTTTGAGGTTGGCTCATAAGAAAGGAACAATAAGTGAATCTAAATATCGTACTTTGTTGGCTGAATTGGAGGCAATTCCTGACAAGGTGAAAAAAGTGCTGGAAACTTCGGATAAGTTAATTCAAGATATTTCTAAAATTTATTGCAATGCTTCAAATGCTCTTTATTTGGGAAGAGGAAATTGTTTCCCTGTTGCGTTGGAAGGAGCATTAAAATTGAAAGAGATTTCTTACATTCATGCTGAGGGTTATCCAGCTGCTGAGATGAAACACGGACCAATTGCGTTGATTGACGAAGAAATGCCTGTTGTGGTAATTGCTCCACAAGGACCTTCATACGAGAAAGTGGTTTCAAACATTCAAGAAGTTAAAGCGAGAAAAGGAAAAGTTATCGCAATAGTAACTGAAGGAGATGTACATGTAAAAGAAATAGCTGATCATGTGATTGAAATTCCGAATACTGACGAGAACTTAGTTCCTTTGTTAGCAACGATTCCACTTCAATTATTATCATATTACATTGCGATTTTGAGAGGATGTAATGTTGATCAACCGCGTAACTTAGCTAAGTCGGTTACTGTAGAATAAATTTTTTTAATAGATGAATTTGAACGAACGTCATAAAGATTTTTTTGAAAGTGTTTATGACGTTGTTCGTTTGATACCTGCTGGTCGCGTGACGACTTATGGGGCAATAGCAAAAGCATTAGGAGCCTCTTCTTCTGCTCGAGTTGTTGGATGGGCAATGAATGCTGCTCATCGTATTCCCGACATTCCAGCTCATCGAGTGGTGAATCGAAATGGATTATTAACCGGCAAAATACATTTTGAGAGTCCAACTGCAATGCAAGAGCGATTAGAAGCTGAAGGAATAGTTGTCAAAAATGATGCTATAATAGAATTTAAAAGTTTATTTTGGGATCCTTCAGTTGAACTATAAATGTTTATTATCGAATATTTGTAGAAAATGCATGTTGCGTAGAAGTTAATATCTATTGCTTTATTATCTTTGCATCGTATGCGTAATCTCATTGCCTTTTTAAAGCGTTTCCAGATTTTTCTAGTTTTTGCAATTTTGCAAGTAATTACGCTATCTCTTTATTTTTCATTTTTTTATTATCCTAGATCCCAGTATCTTACTACTGCAAATGCGGTGAATGCCAAAGTTTGGGAAATGAGTAATGCTGTTACAAAGCAGTTTAAACTAGGAAATACGAATAGGCAACTTCAAAAGAGTAATGAACAACTAATGGGACAGTTGCCTCAAAGCTTTGTTCGAATAGATAGTTCAACAGTATTAATTGAAGATACACTGTATCAACAGAAATTCGAATACATCAGTGGTGAGATTATTAATTCTACTGTTGAGAAGAGAAATAATTACTTTACAATTAATATTGGTGAGGTAAATGGTGTAGAAAGAGGAATGGGGGTTATTTCTGATAATGGAGTTGTTGGAGTTATACATCGTACAAGTGAACATTATGCTATTGTCAAATCTGTTCTAACTGAAAATATTAACATTAGCGTTGTAGTTGAGAGTGTAGGATTGTTTGGTTTATTGAAATGGGATGGAGTAGATCCACGAAGAGGTTCTATCGCGGGTATCTCAAACGATTTACAGATTAAGAAATGGTCTAAAGTTGTAACGAGAGAAGGTACAGGTATTTTCCCAAAAGGGATTATGGTTGGTAAGGTTGAAAAATTGAAGAGTGTCGAAGGAGAAGCTTTTTGGGATGTTTCAATCGTGTTCTCTGAAGACTACCGTAAATTACAGAAGATTTATGTCGTTAAAAATTTATTAGCGGAAGAGCAAAAGAAAATTGAAAGTCTAATACCTCAAGATCCGAAGGAATGAAAGTGATACTTATACATGCTTTACGCTTTATTTTGTTTGTTTTGATTCAATCGGTGGTATTTAATCAATTGGAGATTGGATTGGGGATACATCCGATGATATATCCACTTTTTATCATGCTTTTGCCTTTTAATACGAATTCAGTTTTGTTGCTTTTTCTTGCTTTTGCCATGGGAATGTCAATTGATGTTCTCTCAAATACGGGTGGATTACATGCATCATCATTATTAGTTTTCGCTCTTTTTAGACCAATTATTTTCAAAGCTTTTGGTCCAAGAGAAGGATACGACCCAGGAGCGGAAGGTTCAATTTATGAGATGGGGCATACATGGTTCTTGTATTGTTTTGGAATCCTAATTTTGATTCATCATACTTGGTTCTTTTTCATGGAGGTATTTAAATTTTCGGAATTCTTGTATGTTTTACGAAAATTGGTATTGTCACTTCCAGTTACGTATTTGTTGGTAATTTTATTTCAATTCTTATTTTTAGGAAGAAGAACATCTAGATGAATTTTGATAACAGAAAATATATCATCATCATTTTCATTTCCCTAATCGGTGTTATTTATGGCATCCGGCTTTTTTATATGCAGGTCGTAGATGAGCAATGGAAACTTAGGGCACAAGAAATTGCTGAAAAAAGAAGATACATTACCCCTCCTCGTGCTGTTATGTTTGACAGATTTGGGAAGAAAGTTGTATCGAATAAAGCATACTACAACTTGATGTTTGTAGAAAAGGATATTGTTGACTTGGATACAGTAGCATTTGCCAAATTGGTGCAAATGACACCCGAAGAAGTTCGAAACCGCTTCAAAGAAATTCGTGAACGTGAAGGTTATTTTAAAAGAAAGGATGGAAAATTAATCCCAAATTACCAATCTGTTCGACCGTATGCATTCTTGAAAGAACTTACAGCTGATGAAATTGCGCATATTGCTCCACATTTAGATAAATTCCCTGGTTTCTACGAACAGGTTACAAGTATGCGTGATTACCCTTATGCTGGAGGAGCGAATATTTTAGGATACTTAGCAGAAACAAACCGTGAAGAAATAGAAAATGATCGATTTTATCGTTCGGGTGATAATATTGGAAAAGCAGGTATTGAAAAATACTATGAAAAGGAATTGAGAGGCCAAAAAGGTGTTCACTATATCGTTACTTCAGCGTTGAATAATGCATTAGAACCTTATGCAAACGGGAAGTATGATACCATGGCAATTCAAGCTGATCCATTGAAGTTAGGAATGGATATTGATTTGCAGGTTTATGGTGAGCAATTGATGAAAAACAAAATGGGATGTATTGTCGCAATTGAACCTTCAAGTGGTGAAATTTTGGCAATGGTTTCCTCGCCTTCTTATGATCCAAACTTGTTTGTCGGTAAATCGAATATTGCAAAAAATTACCCGATACTGGTTAATGATCCGAAAAAACCGTTATTCCCTAGACCATTGCAGGCTGAATATCCTCCAGGATCCATCTTTAAGTTGACTCAGGCTTTAATCGGAATGCAAGAAGGGGTTATTGACCGAAATTCATCTTTTCCATGTACACAAAGTATGGTTGGATGTCACCCCCATCCACAAGCGCAAAATGTGTCTCAAGCGATACAGATGTCTTGCAACCCTTATTTTTACTACGTAACTAGGAAAATAATACATCAAGGAATTAAAAAAAATGCGTTTGAGGATGCCGAAATCGGTTTGACAAAGTGGGTTGAATATTTGCATAGTTTTGGTTTGGGGATAAAATTAGACTCAGACATTGCAGCAATTCGTTCTGGGTTAATTCCAACACCTCAGTTTTACGACAAGTGGTATGGTCACCATGCATGGGCATTTTCTACAATTCGATCAATATCGATTGGTCAGGGAGAGGTTAAGTTAACACCACTTCAAATGGCAAATCTCGCATGTATCATGGCAAACCGTGGTTGGTATATTACACCACACGTTGTGAAATCTATTGGTGACAATGGGCCTTTACCACAGTTTAAGGTTGTTCACAAAACGAAAATTGATCCAAAGCATTTTGAACCTGTAATTGAAGGAATGCGTATGGCTGTTAATGTAGGTGGAGGTACGGCAAGAAGAGCAATTATTGATGGAATTACAGTTTGTGGTAAAACAGGTACTGCACAAAATCCTCATGGAGAAGACCATTCAGTTTTCATTGCTTTTGCACCGATGGATAATCCCAAAATAGCAATTGCTGTTTTTATAGAAAACGCTGGGTTTGGAGGTACATGGGCAGCACCAATTGCAAGTTTAATGATTGAAAAATACATCAGACGTGAAGTAAAAGATGTTGAAAAAGAAAAGAGAATACTAGAAGCTGTTTTAGACAATATCAAGTGATGAGAGAAAGGGATAAACTGACATCTAATATTGATTGGCCAATTTTAATAACTTACTTTATTATTTTGGTGATGGGTCTTATGACAGTATATTCTACTGCATATGATGAAAATCATCCTAGTATTTTTGATTTTTCAATGTTATATGGTCGTCAGGTCATGTGGATTGGAATTTCATTATTTTTAGGTCTACTCGTATTTCTCATTGATTCTGAAATCTATCGCAAATTTTCGATACCCATTTACTTGGCAACGTTACTCTTACTTGTCGTGGTATTGTTTACCCCACCGATTAATGGTGCTAGAGCGTGGTTGGGTGTAGGTTCATTTGGTATTCAACCTGCTGAGTTTGCTAAGATTGGTACCGCTATATTACTGTCAAGCTACATCAATCGCTTGAATATTAAACATCAAAACATTAAAAATGTAATGCTCTGTTTGTTGATCATCGTTCTGCCAATGATGTTGATTATTCTACAACCAGATGCTGGTACATTTGTTGTCTTTACTTCATTCTTCTTTGTGCTTTATAGAGAAGGGATTACTTTCGACCCTATTGTATTATCATTGATAAATCAAATACCTGGGGTTAAGTTCAAACAAACGTGGATTGGGACACACTTTATTCCGTTGATGTTTGTTGTTGTTATTATTTCGGTATTGACACTTCTATTGAGTAAAACAACATTTGATTTGGCATTCATTGGTTTTTATGAAATTTCAGCAATCTATCTAATTATTGCAACCTATTTCATCATAGGTGTTTTGTTTTATGTTGTTGGTAGAAGGATTGTGGGTAATCGAAATAAAAATAAATTACTTTTAGTAGTAGTATCATCATGTATGATTCTCGCTACTTTATCAGCTTCTTTGTCAACAATCTTTAATTCTTTACAACCCCATCAGAAGAATAGGATTGAGTTATTGCTAGGATTAAACGAAGAAGATCAACGTGATGGTGATGATTACAACCGTAATCGCGCAATGACAGCCGTAGGTTCTGGAGGATTGCTAGGAAAAGGTTACAAGAAAGCAACACTAGCTTCGGTTGAATCGAATCACGTGCCTGAGAGTGAAACGGATTTCATTTTTTGTCCTTTTGCAGAAGAGTGGGGATTTGCTGGTACGATTGTGTTAATCAGTTTGTATTTATTTTTTCTTTTAAGGATTATTTTTATAGCCGAGCGACAGCGATCTACTTATAATCGTGTATATGCTTATTCGGTTGGGATGATTTTGTTTTATCACTTTGCAATTAATATTGGAATGAATATTGGGTTAGCCCCAGTTATCGGTATTCCTTTGCCATTTTTTAGCTACGGAGGTTCATCCATGATGTCCTTTTCGGTGATGTTCTTTATTCTTTTAAAATTAGATAGTCAAAGAAGGGATACTCTATTCTAAGACTTATTCAATTTCTTTTGTTAACAAGTTCTCGGTTTTCTTGAATTTTACGAATCATATCTTATGAATTTTGTAAAAAAAGAAAAATGAAACAGTCTGCTTATATATTGATTTTATTATCCGCAATCACTTATTCTTGTGTTCCTGCTAAAAAGTATAATGATTTAGTTGCAAGAGAGAAACAATGTTCGGAAGAGTTGGAGCAATATAAAAGCAAAGCTTTATTGAATGAAGGTAAGGCGACAGAGTTTGAATCAAAATACAATGTGCTTTCGAAAGAGGTTGCGTCATTGAAAGCTGATACCACTCGATTGGGGAATGAATACCGTCAATTACAAGCTCAATATGATAAAGTTGTTTCTAGAATCGAACAGTTAGAGACAAGTTACGACAAGTATCGTTTGAGTGGTGAAAAGCAAACAGCAATGTTGCAAGCTGACATAGATGCTAAGAGCATCGAATTACAAAGAAAGCAAGATGAATTGGCTAGTTTGGAAAATGAATTGCGTTCGAAACAACAATTGCTAATGGATCGTGAGCAACGTGTGAGAGAATTAGAAGAAATGATAGCACGTCAAGAACAAGCAACGAAAATCTTGAAACAAAAAGTAGCTAATGCATTGAAGGGATTTGAAAATCGCGGATTGACAGTTAATGAGAAAAACGGAAAAATCTACGTTAGTTTAGAAGCCAAACTTTTATTTGCTTCTGGAAGTACAAAAGTTGAAGAAGAAGGTAAAAAAGCTTTGGTTGAACTGGCGAAAGTTTTGGAAAATGAAAAGGATTTAGAAATTATTGTTGAGGGACATACAGATACAGATAAGCTGGTTAGTTCTGTTCATCCGAAAAACAATTGGGAGTTGTCAGTATTGCGTTCAACTTCAGTAATAGAAATTTTATTGGCTAATTCAAAAATGGATCCTACACAATTGATGGCTGGAGGTCGCTCTGAATTTATTCCAGTAGATCCAAACGATAAAGCGAAAAACAGAAGAATCGAAATTATTATATCTCCAAACTTGAATGAATTGTTTGAGTTAATCGGAGGATAATAGGTTTTAGGTAGAAAAAATAAATTTTTATTCATTTTTTTAATTGTTACGAAATATTAGGTAAGCCATTGTAAATTAAGGTTATTTGTATGTTTTATGGTTAGGTAGCTTGTTTAACTGATTAAAAAAATACAAAAAAAAATTGGGCAAGCTGTTGCAGATAAAGAATTCTTGTATATCTTTGCAATCCAATTTGACGAAGAAAATTGGTTGATCAAGTTCTTTTAATTATTGAAATACCAACATCAATAAGCCGATGTAGCTCAGTTGGCTAGAGCAGCTGATTTGTAATCAGCAGGTCGTGGGTTCGAATCCCTCCATCGGCTCTCTTATTGAATGAAATTAGTTGGGGGGATACTCAAGTGGCCAACGAGATCAGACTGTAAATCTGCTGACTATGTCTTCGCAGGTTCGAATCCTGCTCCCCCCACACAATTTTAAGCGGGAGTAGCTCAGTTGGTAGAGCGTCAGCCTTCCAAGCTGAGGGTCGCGAGTTCGAATCTCGTCTCCCGCTCAATAATTAAAAGCTTTTATCAGCCGGTGTAGCTCAGTGGTAGAGCGCTTCCTTGGTAAGGAAGAGGTCACGAGTTCAATTCTCGTCATTGGCTCGTAATCAAATGGATTGAACTTCACTCAATTATGGGTGAATTTTGGTATATATATAGATTAGTATTTTTTTATTAACTAAGTAACAAATAATAAACAATGGCTAAAGAAAGTTTCGACCGTTCCAAACCACACGTTAACATTGGAACAATTGGTCACGTTGACCACGGAAAAACAACTTTGACAGCTGCTATCTCAACTGTATTAGCTGCACAAGGTTTGGCTGAACAACGCGATTACACTTCTATTGATAATGCACCTGAAGAAAAAGAGCGTGGTATTACAATTAACACATCTCACGTTGAGTATCAAACTAAAAACCGTCACTATGCACACGTTGACTGTCCAGGTCACG
>Ga0079224_100013794_pt1 | contig 11268 bp, 11 predicted proteins | sample Stecom2015_FD_80414 | JGI IMG/M metagenome (GOLD analysis project Ga0079224, IMG submission 80414) | Agricultural soil microbial communities from Utah to study Nitrogen management - Steer compost 2015 | ecosystem: Environmental > Terrestrial > Soil > Agricultural land | place: USA: Utah...
ATGAGTAAGGATACTGTAGACACCTTAGGAAATCAGAAAAAGACAAATTATGCACTTCAACAGGACAAGACAAAAGAAGAATTCATCGAAGAGCTGCTAGAAGGCATATTACCCCCACCTCAATACTTTTCCAAAAACGCCATGCTTAATAAACAGGGTTATGAAACCTTTGATGAAGTTTTGGAAAAAGGAAATGTCCCTTTGGATCCCTCCGCTTTTGAGCACCTTGCTAACCAAACAGCTGCAGTGGTACTGGATGTGAGATCTCCTGAAGAATACTTAAAACAACATGTCCCAAACTCCATTTTTATAGGTTTGAATGGATCCTTTGCTCCCTGGGTTGGAGCGCTGATCACAGACCTTAAACAACCCTTACTTCTAGTTGTACCTGAGGGTAAAGCCGAAGAAGCAGTAACGCGCTTATCACGGGTGGGATACGACAATACATTGGGCTACCTAGAAGGCGGTCTTGAGTCTTGGATAAAAGCCGGGAAAGAAACCCAAACCATTGATTCTGTGGATGCAGCGACTTTTAATGCCAATTACCAAACTCAAGGGAAAAACATGAACATTCTAGATGTTCGTAAACCAGGAGAATTTGACACTCAGCATTTGCTTGCTGCTAACAGTTTTCCTTTAGATTTTATAAATGAAAACATGGGTGAACTGGATAAAGAAAAACCTTATTACATTCATTGTGCAGGTGGCTACCGCTCCGCGATTGCAGCGTCCATACTCAGCGCTAGAGGCTTCACCAAGCTCACGGATATAAAAGGAGGTTTTGGGACCTTAAAACAGACAGATATGCCAATCTCAGAAGAAAGAAGCGCTACTGATTAATGGATTAAAGTTATAGCAGGTATTTAATATTGAAACAAAAAACTACCAATGAAGATAGAAAAGAATATGAGTAAGAAGGATAAGCTAATTCGTGTAGTTATTGCCTTTGTAATCGCAATGTTATTTTACTTTCAAATCATAAAAGGACTCTTTAGCGTAATGCTTATGCTCTTCGCTATTGTAATGCTGTTGACTTGTTTTTTTAGAGTGTGCCCATTGTATTTGGCTTGTGGAATCACCACCAACAAACCCGCAGCTTAATTACACTATTTCCGCACTAAGTCCAGCTTGTAATAATTTAGAACAACGTGTTTTTAAGTAGTCGTAATCACCTGTTTTTACGGTGCATTTACCCTTATAGTGCACGATGATTGAACACTGCTCCGCTTGCTCTGGAGTGTGATCACATACATTCATAAGTGTCTCGATAACATAGTCAAAAGTATTTACCTCATCGTTATACAATACAATTTCGTGCTCTTTGACAACGCGCTCATCTACTAGAACATCCTCTAAGATTTTTTCTTTAGTACTCATCTTCAATATTTTATGCTAATTTATGAATTTTACAGCAACCCAAAGATTCTTTTCAATATTTTCAATAAACTTTAACGAAAACTCCTCGCAGCGTTCTTGAATCTTTGGAATATCATCTTTGTAAAAACCACTCAAAAACAACATCCCATTATCGTTTAAGCAATTCGCATAAACAGGGATATCCTCCAATAAAATATTTCTGTTGATGTTGGCAATGATAATATCATAGCGTTTCCCAGACAATAGGGAAGCATCACCTTCGTAGACTTGGATCTTACTGCAGTCATTACGCTCAACATTCTCCTGAGCGTTTAAATAACACCAATTATCCACATCAATTGCGTCTACAGCAGCAGCTCCTTGCTTTTCTGCCAAAATAGCCAGAACCCCAGTACCACAGCCCATATCCAAAACCTTTTTATCGACAAAGTCGTTTTGTAACACCAATTGGATCATCATATGCGTAGTCTCATGATGGCCAGTTCCAAAACTCATTTTAGGCTCAATAATGATATCCAGTTTAGTATCCGGAACTTCATGAAATGGTGCCCGTACGGTACAAATACCATCCACCACAATAGGATGAAAATTACGTTCCCATTCCTGATTCCAATTCTGCTGCTCTATTTCAAGCATCGTATGTGATATTTCAAAATCAGGATTTTTCAAAATCAGGATGTCATTCAACATCTCTGAATTCCAATCCTGTTTTTGAATGTAAGCAACAACACCGTCTTGCTGCTCGACAAAACTCTCAAAACCAGCATATCCCAGTTCCGCGATTAAGATCTCGGTTCCGGGATTCGCTGGTGATACTTTGAAAGTATATTCCAAATAAATATGATCCATTTATTTTCTTAAACTAAAATGCATTAACGATGGCTGCAAAATCCGCAGCATTTAAAGAAGCTCCACCAATCAATCCTCCATCTACATCTGGTTTAGAGAAGATCTCAGAAGCATTAGAAGGTTTTACACTTCCACCATACAAAATGGAAACACCATCAGCCAAGGCCGCATCATACTGATCAGCGACAGTCTTTCTAATAAATTCGTGCATTTCTTGAGCTTGCTCTGGAGATGCAGTTTCTCCTGTCCCAATAGCCCAAACTGGTTCATAAGCCAAAACAATTTGTTTCCAAGAACTTGCAGGTAAATGGAATAAACCATTCTTTAACTGGCTTGCAACCAAATCAAAATGCTTATCACTTTTACGATCCTCCAATTCCTCTCCGAAACAAAAAATAACATTTAGGCCAGCGTCTACTGCTGCGGTAACCTTTTGAGCCAATAAGGCATCATCCTCACCAAAGTAAGCACGTCTTTCAGAGTGTCCTAAAATCACCGTATTAATTCCGATACTCTTGAGCATTTCTGCAGATACCTCACCGGTATACGCTCCGCTTTTAGCTTGGTGCATATTTTGAGCTACCACCTCAACTGCAGTATCCTTCAAGGCTTCATAAGCAGGATATAAGTTAACGTAAGTCGGGGCCACCTTAACCTTTACATCGGTATTGGTCAAAACTTTTTTAAGATCACTTATCAAGGTCTGAGTTTCAGCCAAATCATTGTTCATTTTCCAGTTTCCAGCAACTATATTTTCTCTCATGCTAATTTAAATTAAAGTATATAATTAATATTTCATTATTGTTCTACTGCCTTCCTCACAGAAGGTGACTAATCTTCAAAATCAAAATCCGCCACATTATTATAATGCAACTTCTGAGTTATGGTTCCTTGTTTTAACTCTAAAACTGCAGGGTTAGACCTAACAATGGTTTTCACTGTAGTCAAGTCACAAAAATAGAAATCAAAATCCAAACCGTATTCTTTTTTATAGGGGGCGAGTTGTTCTTCATTAGAAGCACTCAAACCTATAACACGATATCCCTTTTCTTTTGCCTTAGCCGCCAACTGCTGCATTTCTTTTAATCCTTCGCTATCAGCCTCTTCAATAATCCTAGTTACAATCACCATCAGCAAAGGTTCGCTTAAAAGTTCCTCTGTATAATCCACCCCATCGCGTTCCATGGTGAAATCGTGAATTGGAGGAACATAGCCTTCTTGAAGTAAGCTCGTTTCTACATCGACAAATTCCCCATCAACTGTAGGATAGTCTCCTGTAGTTACCAAGATCTCTTCTTGACCATCTACCATAAACTTCCAAGCATATTCGTACACAGACACCGGGGCTCCTTCTGGGATCTCCATACCCTGTTCTATGTTATTTCCAATCTTATAAGGTCTAAAATCAACCACTGGTAAGTGATTGTAAACGTGATAGGCATACCAACAACACAGTACTATAGCGAGCATGGTAATGATTCCTGCATATTTTAAAGGCTTTATAAACTTTCTACCAAAGAACAAGACAACTATTAAAACAAGCAACACCACATCCTTGGAAAAGGATTCCCAAGGGGTTAGTTTGATCGCATCCCCAAAGCATCCACAGTCCGTAACTTTGTTGAAATAAGCAGAATAAAACGTTAAGAAGGTAAAGAAAATGATCATTAGCAGTAAAGACCAAACCGTAAATTTCGGCTTGTATCCCAACAGCAACATCACTCCAAGTACGGTTTCAAAAATCACTAACAATACCGCAATTTGCAAGGCAAACGGCATTAAAAAGGCTAAATCTAATACCTCTGGACTAAAATATTCCTCAAGTTTGAATGAAAACCCAACGGGATCGTTAAGCTTGATCAATCCACTGATCACAAATAGTAATCCGACAAGGATTCTGGCTGCTGAAACGGCTATTCTCATTATGGTTAAATTTCTAGGTTAATAACTTATATCAAAAGGCATCACAGGTTATTTAAACCTCAGCCCCATTTAAATGGATTAAAGCAAAGACGGCATAATTTATCATATCTTGATAATTCGCATCAAATCCCTCACTCACTAAAGTCTTTCCTTTATTGTCTTCCATTTGTTTTACCCGCAATAGCTTTTGAAGAATCAAGTCCGTCAAGGAACTCACTCGCATATCTCTCCATGCCTCCCCATAATCATGATTCTTATTCTCCATCAATTCTTTGGTCTGCGCCACTTTTTCATCATAGAGCACCAAAGCCTGTTCCACATCCACATCAGCTTCACTACCTACACCCTTTTCAAGTTGAATTAAGGCCATAATAGCATAATTCACAATACCTATAAATTCAGAAATCTCACCTTCATCTACCTTTCTTACCTCATTATCCTGAATCGAACGAATCCGCTGCGCTTTGATAAAGATTTGATCTGTAAAAGACGGTAAACGCAGTATACGCCATGCACTACCATAGTCTTTCATTTTTTTTTCAAACAAGTCCCGACACAGCCCAATAACTCTGTCATATTGTTTTGATGTATTTTGCATAAGTTTTATCCTATTTTGCGTAAATTTCGCTTAAAATTTTCAATGGTCAAAGCCAGAGCGCTATTCTTTCAAAAGATGACCCTTGAAAGCGTGCAAATTAGCATATAATTAAATACCGTATTTAGATGACTATCAATTGTAAGGGCAACCTTATTGACCTTTCTACCCCTCGAGTAATGGGGATATTAAACGTAACCCCTGATTCATTTTATGACGGCGGAAAGTACACCAAAGACTCCCCCATTTTGAATCGCGTAGAAAGCATTTTAGAACAAGGTGCAACCTTTATCGATTTGGGTGCCTATAGCAGCCGACCTGGAGCACGAGAAGTAAGTCCAGAAGAAGAGATCCAAAGGAGTGTCCCGATTACAGAGCTCATTCTAAAAAACTTTCCAGAAGCCTTAATCTCAGTAGACACCTTTAGAGCAGAAGTTGCAAGACAAAACATCCAAAGTGGCGCCTGCTTAATCAACGATATCTCTGGTGGTTTATTAGACCCCAACATGCTCTCCACTGTTGGAGAACTTCAAGTCCCCTACATCCTAATGCATATGAAAGGGAATCCAAGAAACATGCAAGAGCAAACCCAGTACCGCAATATGATGAAAGAATTACTCTATTATTTTTCAGAGCGTATAGCGGAGGCACGTGCTCATAAAATAAATGATATCATTGTAGATCCAGGCTTTGGCTTTTCGAAATCTTTGGATCAAAATTATGAACTGATGGCCAAGTTAGATTTATTTCACATTTTGAAGCTACCACTTTTTGTAGGCATTAGTAGAAAATCTATGATCTATAACTTACTAAAAACCGACCCACAAAACGCCTTAAACGGAACCACCAGCTTAAACACCTTGGCCTTGAGCAAAGGTGCCCACATTCTGAGGGTTCACGATGTACAACAAGCGGTAGAATGTGTCAAAATCCATGAGATGATTACCAAAAACACTGCTGACTTATAATTAAGAAAGCTGCGGATACCAAAAAGCTACACTGTGATATTTCCACCATACCAATAATATTTTTTTTAAATTTACCTAAAAACCGAACAATTTGGAACTATTTGATTTTGTAGAAATAAAGATTGTAGACATCATCGATATTTTTTTAGTCGCATTTCTATTTTATTACGTCTATAAGTTAGTCAAGGGAACAGTGGCTATAAACATCCTCTTGGGAATTGTAGTGATCTACGTCATCTACTGGTTAACGGAGGCGTTAAACATGCGGATCTTAAGTAATATTTTAGGTAATTTTATCGGTGCTGGTTTCTTTGCCTTGTTGGTCGTTTTTCAACAAGAAATACGCAAATTTTTGCTCATGGTAGGCTCGACTAACTTCACAGGAAAAAATGGGTTATTGAGACACTTCAGTTTTATGAGACAGGATACAAATACCGTGGAGACCAATGTAGAGGCTATTATATCGGCCTGCGAAAAAATGAGTATGAGTCGAACTGGAGCCCTTATTGTCATTGAACGCAACAACTCACTAGAATTCGTAAAACACACTGGTGACCATATGGATATTCAGGTCAATCAACCTATTTTGGAAAGTATTTTTTACAAGAACAGTACCCTTCACGATGGTGCCGTTATAATTATCGGTAATAGGATTGTAGCAACTCGAGCTATTTTACCTGTTTCAAATGAACGAAACATTCCATTGCGCTTTGGACTACGACATCGTGCAGCCATTGGAGTCACTGAAAAAACTGACGCTGTTTCTATTGTAGTCAGTGAAGAGAATGGTCAAATATCGTATATGAAAAACGGTGAATTTGTCTTATATGAAACCCTAGAAGATTTAAAAACACAAATACTTGAAGATTTATCGTAGCGCCGTGGTTGTAGATCGGTTTTAAACCGCCTCTTCTGCCATAAACTGTACCTCGTATAGGTTGCGGTAATAACCATCTTGTTTTTTAAGCAACTCTTTATGCGTACCTAACTCTACGATTTTCCCATCATCCATAACGATGATTTTATCTGCTTTTTTAACCGTAGCCAATCGGTGTGCAATAATAATAGAAGTTCTTCCTTTGGTTATCTTTTCTGTTGCAGTTTGTATCAGGCGCTCTGAATAACCATCTACAGACGAAGTAGCCTCATCCAACACCAATATACTCGGATTACTGACATAGGCTCGTAAAAACGCTAATAATTGCCGCTGTCCACTCGATAACATACTACCACGCTCCTTAACATTGTACTGATAGCCACCGGGAAGGCTTTCAATAAACTTGTGAATACCAATATCCTTAGCGGCTTGAATTACATCAGCTTCATTGATCTGAGGATCTTTGAGTGTTATATTATTCAGTATGCTATCGGCAAACAAGAACACGTCCTGAAGTACCACCGCAATTTGGGAACGCAAGGATTCTACAGTATAGTCCTTAATATCGACGCCATCAATAGTGATGGAGCCTGAGTTGATATCGTAAAACCTGTTAAGAAGATTGATAATGGTAGATTTTCCAGCACCGGTTGCACCGACAATAGCGATAGTTTCACCAGGGTTAACCGTAAGTGAAATACCGTGTAGCACTTCCTCATTTTCGATATAGCCAAAGCGCACATCATCCATTACAATTTCCCCATTCAAGGCATTGGCCTCGATAGTTCCTGCATTTTGAACTTTACTTTGTGTATCTAGAACATCAAACACCCTATGAGAAGCAACCATTCCCATTTGTAGTGTGTTAAACTTATCAGCGATTTGTCTGAGTGGTCTAAAAATCATGCTAGAGAGCATAATGAACATAAAGATATTTCCTAAGTCATCCGCCCCACCGACTACAGACCTCAGTCCGCCATACCAAACGATAAGTCCAGTGGTAACTGCGGACATCAATTCCACCACTGCAATAAATATGGAATTATACCAAACCGTGTTTATCCAGGCCTTTTTGTGCCGTCCATTTATTTCTTCAAAGCGTTCATACTCCCCTTTTTCCCGTACAAACAACTGCACGATCTTCATACCGGTTAATCGTTCTTGTACAAAAGAGTTCAAATTAGACACCTCTTTTCGCACTTCAACAAAGGCCTTTTTCATTGCCTTCTGAAACAATCGTGTCGCATATAACATTAATGGGAGAATCCCGAATACTATAAGTGACAATTGCCAATCGTAGTAAATCATCACGCTTGCCACTACGATCATTTTAAGCACATCACTGACAATCATAAACAAACCATCACTAAAAATGGCCGCTATTCGCTCGATATCACTTACAGCTCTTGTAACCAATACCCCTACAGAAGAATTATTAAAATACTCCATTCTAAAGCGCATCATATGCTTAAACAACTTCCCACGGATATCTTTAATAACAGACTGCCCTAACCAGTTCGCGTAATAAATAAAAGAAAGTTGACTAATAACCTCTAAGATAAGAGCAATGACCATGTAGATCACAAAAAGCAGTAAACCATGACTATCCTTGGTCAGCACGTAATCATCAACCGTATACTTTAGCAGTATCGGGCGTACCGATGAAAACACAGATAGTATTATCGCCGCAAACCCTACAGCAAAAACAATCAAACGATAGGGTCGGGCATACTCCATCAATCGCTTGAATAACCTAAAATCGAATTTTTGTTTATTGCTATCTGAACTCATTAATTTCTATAAAAAAACATTCTTCGGATATTGAACTTCGGTCAAATAAAGCCCCTTTGCAGGAACAGAAACTCCCGCTTTCCTCCTATCTTTACTAGCTAAAATTTGTACAAATTGAGAAATACTACATCGACCTAACCCCACTTCAATCAAGGTTCCGACCACGGCCCTCACCATATTTCTAAGGAATCTGTCGGCAGTAATATGAAAAACTAACAAAGCATCATCCTGTTGCCAATACGCTTTTTGAACATCACAAATATAGGTTTTTACATCGGTGTTTGATTTGGAAAAACACTGAAAATCTTCTGTTTCTAATAAAATTGCAGCAGCCTCATTCATAGCTTCAATATCCAAGTCGGCTCTTAGGTAATACGCATAATCGTGTAAAAACGGATCCTTTTGCTGTACCAGAAGGTAGGTATAACTTCGCTTTTCAGCATCAAATCGAGCATGTGCATCAGATCTTACAGCATAGATATCTTTAATAGCAATCGCACTTGGGAGAAAACTATTGAGCTGATGCACAAGTGCATTTTTATCAATAGTAGGCTCATAATCAAAATGTGCGTACATCAAACGAGCATGAACACCAGCATCGGTACGACCCGCGCCGAGGATACTGATCTTTTCTCTTAACAAGGTAGTCAGCGCCTCTTCTATAGTCTGTTGTACGGTGACTGCATTGGGTTGGGTTTGCCAACCATGGTAATGCTTACCATTATATGAAAGCGCAATAAAATATCTCAATTAAAACCTTATTTTTGTAACAGAAAGCAAAGATACCAATAATTTGAAGAGCATAGTTAACTGGAATTGTTTTAACAAAACAAAAATATAAGTCTACCTAAAAGCTCCAAGCCAAACCCCAAATCAACGCATATGCAAAAGATTTTACTCCTTTCCGACACCCATAGCTACATCGACGATAAGATTTTAAAATACGTAAAACAGGCCGATCAAATGTGGCACGCAGGAGATATCGGAAATCTTGAGGTCACAGATACCATCCAGGAACTAAAGCCACTAAAAGCGGTGTACGGCAATATAGACAATGCAAGCATCCGATCAGAATTTCCAGAGGACATTCGGTTCAAATGCGAGGGCGTTGATGTCTGGATGACCCACATTGGTGGCTATCCAAACCACTACAGCCCTAGGATCCGAGAAAAGATCCAAGCCAATCCACCCAAGCTATTTATATCTGGGCATTCTCATATACTAAAAGTAAAATGGGATAAGCGATTAAGCCTATTGCATATGAATCCTGGAGCGGCTGGTCAATATGGCATCCATACCGTACGTACCATGCTGCGTTTTGTGATAGATGGGGATCAAATCAAATCCTTAGAAATCATCGAAATCGAGAAACAAGCCTAGTCCCGTACAAACTCCTAAAAGAGTAGTCTAAGTTGTTAGGCCTCCCCAGTAGGTCCAAAATTCAAAGGAATTGGCGGTTGCTCGTAATCCTTAATTTCACCATGACTATTCTCAAAGCGTTGGACGTTGTCGCTCAAAGCCTTCAAAAATCTCTTGGCATGCTGAGGGGTTAGAATAATTCTGCTCTTCACTTTTGCTTTGGGTCTTCCAGGCATAATACTGACAAAATCAACCACAAATTCAGAAACCGAATGATTTATGATCGCCAAGTTCGCATAGGTTCCTTCGGCCGTTACATCATCGATTTCAATGTTTATCTGATTTTTATTTTGGTCTTTTTGATCGCTCATAATTCGTTTTTTTGAGAAAACTAAAGGTAATAAGATCTGCGGGATTTCTGAGAGGATTTTAAAAAATAAACCCCGGAGAAAATCTCCAGGGTCAATTTTTATCAAACACTAATTAATTCACTAGAAATTAACGTGCTGTTGTTTGCCTGCCATAATCTCATCGTACTCTTCTTTAGATCCTACAATAATATCATCGTATTCTCTCATTCCGGTACCTGCTGGGATTCTATGACCAACAATAACATTTTCTTTAAGTCCTTCAAGACCATCAACTTTACCACTAACCGCAGCCTCGTTTAACACCTTAGTAGTTTCCTGGAAGGAAGCTGCTGAGATAAAGGATTTGGTTTGTAGCGAAGCTCTGGTAATACCCTGAAGAATTGGCGTTGCAACCGCTGGAACCGCATCTCTGGCCTCCACCAATTGTTTGTCCGATCTCTTAAGTATAGAGTTCTCATCTCTGAGCATTCTAGGTGTAACGATCTGACCAGCTTTCAAGTTTTGTGATTCACCAGCATCCTCGACAACCTTCATACCAAAGATTCTATCATTTTCTTCAATGAAATCATCTTTATGTACCAATTGTTGTTCTAGGAAGGTAGTATCTCCTGAATCGTTGATACTTACCTTACGCATCATCTGACGCACAACCACCTCAAAGTGCTTGTCATTAATTTTCACCCCTTGTAAACGGTAAACTTCTTGTACCTCATTTACCAAGTACTGTTGAACAGCTGATGGGCCTTTAATTCTCAAGATATCTTCTGGCGTAATTGAACCATCAGATAATGGCATACCTGCACGAACATAGTCATTCTCTTGAACTAGGATCTGGTTAGATAATTTAACCAAGTACTTTTTAAGTTCTCCTATTTTAGATTCAACTATAATCTCACGGTTACCACGCTTAATCTTACCAAAAGAAACCACACCATCAATCTCACTTACCACTGCAGGATTCGAAGGGTTACGCGCTTCAAAAAGCTCTGTAACTCTTGGAAGACCTCCTGTGATATCCCCTGCTTTAGAGGATCTTCTTGGAATCTTAACCAGTACCTTACCTTCAGCAATCTTATCACTGTTATCAACCATGATGTGTGCACCGACTGGTAAGTTGTAAGAACGTAAAGTTTCACCTTTGCTGTCTTTGATAAGCAA
>Ga0079224_100013796_pt1 | contig 11268 bp, 5 predicted proteins | sample Stecom2015_FD_80414 | JGI IMG/M metagenome (GOLD analysis project Ga0079224, IMG submission 80414) | Agricultural soil microbial communities from Utah to study Nitrogen management - Steer compost 2015 | ecosystem: Environmental > Terrestrial > Soil > Agricultural land | place: USA: Utah...
ATGGAGGACAAGGTCCACTTCGCCGCGAAGGCATACGGGATAACCGACAGGATTCCCCACGCCTGCTTCGTCCCGAGTATGAGGCTGATTCCCACAAAAGACACGGCGATCAGAGCAACCGCAATCGGGACGCGCAGCAGCAGCAGTCCGATTACAGCCGCAAGGCTGATCAACCCGATAATTTCACTTTCCACGGATTACCCTCCCCCGCTTCTTCGTATTTTTTTGATTACAGACCGCGCTTCAACGCGTCGGCTTCGACGGCGTCCGGACCTTTGGCCATGTGCCGCACGAGAACAAGAACCATGATCGCAAAACTGAACGGCAGGATAAAATATGTCGGCCAGGTTACGAGATTGATTTCCTGCTCGAGAACGAACGCGTTGGTCTGGAATTTCTTCACCGCATATTCCCAGAGGCTGACAATCAGCAGGCCGCAAATAACGAGACTGAGCATCCAGGAGAAATACATCGTCGCCTTCTGCATGCCGCGCGGCATCATCTGATAGGCGATTTCAACGGTAATGTTGTCGTCACGCAATTCCGCAAGGGCGATCGGGAGAAAGACAACCGCAACCATGTAGTAATGCGTCACGACAACAGAGTTTGCGGGGATGGGGCTGTGAAAGACGTTGCTTGCAATGACGTCGGCCACAACCTGGATCATCATCAGGATGAGAATGACCGCCCCGACAAAAGTCGAGGCGGACACAAGCCTGTTGACAAGTTTATCTAATAAACCGGTCATAGATTTTAGTTGAGCTTGGAGACGTCAACTTTGGAGTAGACTTCATCATAGTAAAGCTGCCCCAGTTCATCGATATTCTTGAAGTCGACCGTCTTGACCAGATCTTCCCACTTCGCCATCAGCGCGAGGAAGCGGTCCTTGCGTGCTTCGGCATCCGGAATGCCATACTGCTCGATGGCGTTCTTCACGATCAGGTCGATATCCTTCGCGCGGAACTCTTCGTGCTTTGCCATGAAGGCGTCGTCCGCCTTGATGATCTCGACGCCATGCTCGCCGGGCTTGCCTTCCATAACGATGAGGTTGTCAGCCTGGTATTCGATCGTCGCTGCCGCGTGACCATATGCAACGGCCTTCAGGAAGGCACGCTTGTCTTCTTCGGACAGCTCGTTCCAGACATCGAGGTTGGTGCTGAACAGGGAGTTACCCATCCCGAGGCCGATCGGCGCATCGAGAAGATAATCGGTAACTTCACCCATCGAGAGGTTAATGATGGTGTAGGCGGTGTGCGTGGAGCCGCTCAGAACGCCCTGGCTCATCGCGCTGTAAACGTCGTTGGACGAGATGTTGGACGCGGATCCGCCCATTTCCGTTACCCAGCGACCGAAGGTGCCGAAGCCGCGGATTTTCTGGCCCTTCATGGTTTCCAGCGAATCGATACGCGGCTTGGAATACATGTAGTACGGGCCGATTGCCGTCATGCCGGTCAGCAGCTGGTTCTGCTTCTTGAACTCTGCGATACATTCATCGCAGGTCATGTAATATTCGTTCAGCGCACCGGACGCCGCGTACGGATCGGCGCCTGCGGTAGCAAGGTCGGCGATCAGGTTGGTCTGCGGGTATTCAGCACGGAAGTAGGGTGCGACAAGGAAGCCGACATCGGCGAGACCTTCGCGCAGCGCCCCGTTGGTTTCGCTGTAACCGAACAGGTTGCCGATATAAACCTTGGCCGTGTAGCGGCCGTCGGTCTCTTTTGCAAGCACTTCGGCGAACTTGTCAGCGCCTCGTGAAAGGCCCGATTCGCTACCACCAAAGTTATACTTCAGCTCTTTCGCGTCCACGGCGGCGACGTTCATGCTGACAGCCATTGCCGCGCCGAAAACCAGGGACAGATACTTCGCTTTTTTCATTATGTACTTTCCTCCCAGTACGTTAGGACTGCTTCTGTTTCTGTTATTCTACTTAGGGCCAGACGGTGCGCCGACCATCCACAGAATTTCACTTACTTCTTTCTTAATTTTATCGCATATTAATCAGCGCCGGTTCACCGTGTCAATATTAATTGGTCAATCTAACAATTAATATTTCAGCCCTTTGCAGAACAAGGATTTAGCGGCTTTCGCTGATATTTTAGTGTCGATTTCATCACCGGTTTCCGGCCTCAAATCGGTGCAATCGAGCGGAATTTCGGCGGCATCCGGGACGGCCGCCGCGCCGGTGCCCGCTCAAGGACCTCGATGATCCGCTCGCGTGTTTCCGAGGGCAGAATCAGCTCATCTATGCCAAACCCTTCCGCCGCTTTCAGGGGGTCGATCTCGCGGCGCATCTCGTCGATCAGCTCCTGGCGGCGGGCCTGCGGATCCGGCGCATTCTGATACTGTTTGGCATAGGCGACGTCGATCGATCCTTCCACCGACATCGCGCAGATTTCAGCGGTCGGCCAGATGAAGTTGGCATCCGCATCAAAGCTCCGCCCGCCGGCCATCACCACATAGCCAAGCCCGTAGCCCTTGCGAAGAACGATTGAGATGCGCGGCACCGTCGCATGGCCGAGCTCGAATAGCATCTTCGCGCTCCGCCGTCCGAGATTGGTATCTTCCGCCGGTGTGCCGATGGACATGCCCGGGATATCGACCAGATAGACGAGCGGTATTCCGTAGGCATCGCAGAGCGCGATAAAGCGCGCCGCCTTCTCACAGGCATCCGCATTCAGCATTCCGCTGAGATGCAGCGGCTGGTTGGCGATAATTCCGACCGGACGCCCGTCAATGCGGGTCAGAGCCGTGATGACGTTCTTGGCAAAATCGGGCTTGATTTCGAACACGCTGTCCGCATCGGAAAGAATTTCGATCACCCGGCGCATGTCATAGGATTTGCGTGTATTCGCCGGCACAAGGCTTTCGAGAAGCTCCTGATCCTCCTTCGGGGCAATGGCGGGCTTGATATTCGCCGGCGCCTGCGCGTTGGAGGGCAGATAGGAAAGGAACCGCCTTAGGGTGAGGATCGCCTCTTCCTCGCTGTCGACGGCCGCGTCCGCAAGACCGGTCTTTTCGACCTGCCGCGCGGTTCCGCCAAGCTCATCCGCGGTGATCACCTCGCCGGTTCCGGCTTTGACAAGCGCAGGGCCCGCGAGACCCATTGTCGACTTGCCCTTCACCATCAGCACGAGGTCTGCCATCGCGCTGTAGTTGGTGTTTGCCGCGAACCCGAAGCCGAGAACCGCGGAAACGATCGGCACCCAGCCGGTCATCCGGGCAAAGGTCGCGAACAGATCGCGCGAGCGGGCATAGGCGCGGGAATTCTGGCCGTCCTGAATGCGATGTCCGCCGCCATCGAGCAGCAGGACCAGGGGGCAACCGTGCAGCTCGGCGAGTTTGGCGATGCGCACCAGCTTTTCACTTCCCAGATGCCCCGAACTGCCGCCATAGACGGAGAAATCCTGCGAGACGACCATCACCGGGCGGCCCTCAATGCGCGCAGACCCGGCGACGATCCCGTCCGCCGGTGCTTCGCGCGAGAGCGCGGGATTGCGGATCAGGCTGCCGATTTCTTTGAAAGTCCCTTCATCGCAGAGGATATCAATCCGCTCGCGTGCGGTCAGCGATCCGCGCTTGTGAAGCGATTCCACCATATCCGGCCGGCTTTCATCGAGCACCGAACGCCGTGCCGCCCGCGCAACCTCAAGCGCTTTCTCGGTCTCGGCATCGGGTCCTTCTTCTTCCTGATGCGCCTCCGCGACGTCGCCAACCTCGGCCGGCTCAAAGAAATAGAGGGTTTCGCCGCGCTCGATCGTGCCGCCTTTTTCCGCGGCAACCAGTCGGACAATGCCCGACTGCTCCGCCGTGATGATATGCTCCATCTTCATGGCTTCGATAATCGCGACTTTCGTGCCCGCAGCGATGAGCGCGCCTTCTTCGGCTAAGATCTCGACGAGCAGCCCGCCAAGCGGCGCCGGCGCGGCACGGGTGCCGGCCGGTCCCTGCGACTGCGCGGCATCCGCGGAGCCCGAGTTGTCAGCCGGTGCGTCATTCCTGAAATAGCGCGGATGCTCCATCCCCTGCTCGACAATCTTCGGCGCGTAGGCCTCAACAAGACCGGTTGTCGTGTGTCCCTCTTCAACCTCGGGAAGCCGCATCAGGCTTTGCAGAAAGCCGATGTTGGTCTCAAGCCCCTCGATGCGGAATTCGGAAAGTGCCCGGTAGCCGCGCGCGAGAACGTCCCGGATATTGCCGGACGGGGCGAAGGCAATCACTTTTGCGAGCAACGAATCAAAAGCGGATGTTGTCCGGTAGCCCGTATAGCCGAATGTTTCCACCCGGATACCTGCCCCGCCCGGAGGCGAGAAGGCGCGGAGCGTGCCGCCTGTCGGCATCGCGGTCCCGTCAGCCGACACCTGCTCCATATTCACGCGAAGCTGCACCGCCATGCCGCGCGGGCGTCCGATGGCGTCCTGCGACAGGCCGAGCGCCTCAAGGCTCTCCCCTGCCGCGATGCGGATCTGGGTCTGGACGAGATCAATGCTCATGACCTCTTCGGTGACCGTATGCTCGACCTGAAGGCGCGGGTTGGCCTCCATAAAGACGAAGCGATTTGCCGCCGGGTCCGGATCGACAAGAAACTCCATCGTGCAGAGCGTGTGAATTTTCGCGGCGCGGGCAAGTTCAACGGCCGATGCGGCAATTTGATCGCGTAAATCAGGGTCAAGACCCGGCGCGGGGGCGAATTCGATCAGCTTCTGCTGGCGCCGCTGCAGGCTGCATTCGCGCTCGAAAAGATGGATGACGTTACCGGCACGGTCGCCGACAATCTGGATTTCCACATGGCGGGCAGGCCGGATCAGCTCCTCGATATAAAGCGCGTCCGAGCCGAAGGAGGCCTTCGCCTCCGAGCCGGCGCGAACAAAGGCGTCCTCGAGGTCGTCAATGTTTTCGACAACACGCATCCCGCGGCCACCACCGCCGGCAAGCGCCTTGATCATCGCAGGACGGCCGCCGAAGCTTTCCATGATGCGGCGGGCTTCTGCGAGATCGGTCGCGCCGACGCTGCCTTCGGCAAGCGGGACGCCGATTTTCTTGGCAAGCGCCCGCGCCTTGCCTTTATCGCCGAGCAGCTCAAGCGCCTCCGGATCGGGGCCGATAAAGGTGAGTTTGGCGTCCTTGCAGGCGCGCGCGAACGCCGCGCTTTCAGCGAGAAAGCCATAGCCCGGATGGACGGCATCGCAGCCGGTCTCAACCGCCGCCGCGACAACCGCCGCGATATCGAGATAGGCGGCCGCTCCCCGTCCCGGCAACGCCACCGTTTCCCCGGCCTGGGCAAGATGCAGGGAGGCGACATCCTCCGGCGCATAGACGGCAACGGTTTTGATGCCAAGGCCATCCGCCGCGCGGGCAATCCGGATCGCCACTTCGCCGCGGTTCGCAATAAGGATCTTCTCAAACATTTTCTTTAATCGCTCCCCGCATCACTTCGTTGCGTTGCTAGCTGACTTTTTTATTTTTTACCAGGGATCAATGTAGCGGTGCGGCGTCGCGCCCCACGGCCGCGCTTCGTGCCCTTTCAGCATGATGGAAATCAACTCCCGGGTGTCTTTCGGGTCGATCACGTCGTCAATCTCGAAGAAGGTGGCGACATTGAGCCCCTTGCCCCGCTCATAGGCGGCGTCAACCATTTCCTGATATTTCGCTTCGCGCGCGACCGGATCCTCGATCGCTTCCAGCTCGCGGCGGAAACCGAGGCGGACGCTGCCCTCAAGCCCCATGCCGCCGAACTCGCCGAGCGGCCAGGTCACGGCATATTGCGGCACGAAGAAGTCGCCGCCTGCCATTGCCATGGCGCCAAGCCCATAAGCGCGGCGGAGGACGACCGTCATAAGCGGGGATTCGAGTGCCGCGCCCTTGATAAAGAAGCGCGAGAACTGGCGGACCGCCGCTTCCTTCTCGGAGTCGGGGCCAACCATGAAGCCGGGCGTATCGCAGAGCGAGACCACGGGCAGATCATAGGCGTTGCACAGCTCGATGAAGCGGGAGGCTTTACTTGCCGCCTCGCTGTCGATTGCGCCCGAGAGATGCTGGCTGTTATTGGCGATCAGGCCGAACGGACGCCCCTCAATGCGGGCAAGCGCGGTGATGATGCCGAGCCCGAAGCTCTCGCGGATTTCGAGAACGGAATCGGTGTCGCAGAGCGCGTGGATAATCCGCCGCACGTCAAAAGCGCGTTTGCGGTTCTCGGGCACCATGTGACGAAGCAGGCGCTGATCCTCAGCCGACCACTCATTGATCGGTCCCTGGAAATAGGAGAGATATTTCCGCGCAACCGCCGCGGCCTCGATCTCGTCCTTCACCAGAATGTCGATGACGCCGTTCGCTGTCTGCACATCGACCGGGCCGATATCCTCGGGCCGGAAAACGCCGAGGCCGCCGCCTTCGATCATCGCAGGCCCCCCCATGCCGATATTGGCGTCGGGTGTTGAAATGATGACATCGCAGCAGCCAAGCAGCGCCGCGTTCCCGGCAAAGCAGCGGCCGGAGACAATCCCGATCGACGGCGCCTTACCGCTCCGCCGCGCCAGCATGGTGAAGGTCGGGAAGTTCAGGCCGGCGACGCGGAGGTTGTCGATATCGCCCGGACGACCGCCGCCGCCTTCGGCAAAGAGGATCAGCGGCAGGTTATCGCGCTCGGCGATATTGAACATCCGGTCCATCTTTTTGTGGTTGGCGCGTCCCTGCGTTCCGGCAAAAACGGTGTAGTCATAGGCGATGATGGCGCATTTGCTGTTCTCGCCCGGGAACTGCTCGGAGTTGACGCGCGCCGTTCCGGTGATCAGACCGTCGGCGGGGCTCATCTTGATCAGCTCTTCCATGCTGCGCCGGCGCCGCTGCTCGGCGAGGACAAGCGCGCCATATTCCCGGAAAGTTTCCGGATCGCAAACCGCGGCGACATTCTCGCGCGCCGTCTGCTGCCCCGTCTTGCGCCGGCGGGCAACCGCGTCGGGACGGAATTCATCTTTCAGCATGTCTTTGCGCGCCAGAATTTCCGCAAGCGACGGCGGAATGGCATCAATCGACTGCTCGGCCGCGTCAACGACTTCGCCCTCGCCCGCCCCCGCCGGATCGATCGCGAGGATGATCGAGCCGACCTCAAGCTGCGCGCCGCCCTCAAACGCGATTTTTGTGACAATGCCACCTTCCGGCGCCACGATGATATGCTCCATCTTCATCGCTTCAAGGACGGCAATCGGCTGGTTGGCGGCAACAACATCGCCTTCGGCGACGAGAACTTCGGCCAGATACCCGACCATCGGGGCGGAGACCGCAATATTGCCGGCCGGCACGTCTATCTGCTGCACTTCCTGGGCGGCGACTTCCATTGTTGCGGGCGCCTCCGCCTCCTGCAGCGCGACGGCGCCCGCCACCAGCTCCGCGCCCTTCTCTTCGATAAAGCGCGTAAAGACCTTGTTGGCCGCGAGGTCGGGGTGCGCAAGCAGGGCACGCTGGAAATAGAGGTTCGTCTCGACGCCGCCGATACCGCATTCCTTCAGCGCACGCTGCGCCTTGATCAGGAGCCGCTGATAGGCTTTATCATCGGCGCCATTTACCGAGACAATGACTTTCGCAAGCAGGCTGTCATAGGTCGGCATGACGCGATAGCCCGAATAGCCGAAGCCGTCGATCCGGACACCGGGCCCGGACGGCATATCATAGCGCGTGAGCGTGCCGCTCGCCGGCAGGATCTCCCCAGTCGCGGTCAGCTTTTCCATATTGACGCGAAGCTGTACGGCGAATTTCGATGGTTTCGCAATGGCATCCTGCGAAATGCCGATATCGGCAAGAGTCTCCCCCGCCGTGATGCGGAGCTGCGCCTGCACCAGATCGACGCCGGTAACCTCTTCGGTGACCGTATGCTCGACCTGGATGCGCGGGTTGACTTCCATGAACCAGTAGCGGTCGCCTTTATCGGCATCGACGAGGAACTCAAACGTCGCGGCGCCGCGATAATTGACTTCTGCCGCCATTTTCAGCGCATCGCGAAGAAGCGCGGCGCGCACCTCTTCGTTCAGGCCGGGCGCAGGCGCAAACTCGACCAGCTTCTGGTGGCGGCGCTGCAGCGTGCAGTCGCGCTCGCCGAGATGGACAAGACCGCCCTTGCCGTCGCCAAGGATCTGCACTTCTATATGGCGGGCGCGGGGTAAATATTCCTCGACATATAGTTCGCCGCTGCCGAAGGCTTTCTCGGCTTCCGAGGCGCAGGCCGCATAGGCTGCATCGAGATCGCCGCCCTTCTGCACGATCCGCACACCGCGTCCGCCGCCGCCGAGCAGCGCCTTCAGCATCACGCCGCCCGTCTCCGGCGCCTTCTCCAGAAATGCGCGGACCTCATCGAGTGACGTTGCCTTGTTGGTGCCGGAAAGCAGTGGCACACCGAGTTTCAACGCCAGCGCCCGGGCCGCCGCCTTGTCGCCAAGCTTCTCCAGCATATCCGGCGTCGGGCCGACGAAGGAAAGTCCTGCTGCTTCACAAGCCCTTGCAAATTCAGCGCTTTCGGAGAGAAACCCGTAGCCCGGATGCACCGCAACGCAGCCCGCCTCTTTGCCTGCCGCAATGATCGAGTTGATATTGAGATAGGCCGCAACGCCTCGTCCCGGCAAGGCAAGGGCCCGGTCGGCCGCCTTTACATGTAACGAATCGCTGTCATCAGATGCGTAGATCGCAACACTTTCGACCCCCAGTTCGGCCAGCGCGCGGGCAATGCGCACCGCGATCTCCCCACGATTTGCGATCAGTACAGGTCCAGACAACAAGGCGAACTCCATTCGATTTTCAGGTCAAAAAAAAAGGATTGCGAGTAATTATAATTTCCGTTCTTCTTCACTCGGCTGTCGCGAAACTATCAAAAAATAAATTGATTTGTCTACCAATTTATTTTTGGATAAAGTCATCAAAAATCAAAACCGCTGCCCCTCACAACCCGCAGCACCCGACCAACCTTATGTGAATAAAAAGAATGCCGTCGCATCCGGCACAGACCGAGGGAGACTATTTATGAGTTCTCAGCTGCCACACCTGCTGAAAGTGAAATTACCCCCTTTAATGGAACGGACGGCGAGCGCCGTCATGAAGACCGCGCTCGCGGAAATCCCCGACAAGCTGGCGCTTCGCGGTCCGGAGCGGGAGCTGACCTATCGTCAGCTCGTAGAGGAAGGCCTCAATCTCGCCGGCGCGTTCGTTGACCTTGGCGTCGAGCGCCAGAAGGTGGTGCTCGCCATGCTGGACAACTCGGTCGACTTTGTCCTGCTCTCGGTCGGCCTTTCATTGACGGCCCGGATCGAGGCGCCGATCAATACGGGATACCGCGGCTCGCTCCTCGCCCATGTCATCCGCACGTCCGGCTCAAAGATTATGATTGTCGAGGCGAAGTATGTCGAGCGGCTGGTTGAAATCGCGGGTGAACTCGACATGATCGAAACGCTGGTTGTGCGGGGCGAGATGGCGACGCGCCCGGATCTCCCGGCGCATATGAAAGTCATCGCGTTTGACGATCTGAAGCGGCGGCCGGAACCAATGGAGGACGTAAAGCCCTGGGACACGATCTGTATCATCTATACGTCCGGCACGACGGGCCCGTCCAAAGGCGCCATGATCAGTCACGCGCAGGCCTACAGCTATGCCTCCATCGTACAGCAGGACAATCTCGACAGCAGCGACGTCAGCATGGTCGTCCTGCCGCTCTTTCATGTCACTGCAAAATGGGCCGGCGTCTACGCGCCCTTTATCTATAAAGCGACGGCCGTCATCCTTCCCGGCTTCTCGGCCAGCACCTTCTTCGACAGCGCGCGGAAATATGGCGCAACCTCGTCGCGCATGCTCGGCACGATCGCGCAATATCTGCTGAACCAGCCGGAGCGGCCCGATGACAAGGATCAGCCGATCAAGAAGATCGGCATCACCCCGGTCATTGCCGATCTCGAGCGCTTCAAGGAACGCTTTGGCGTTACCGGCGTGGCCACCGGCTATGGCTCGACCGAGGCGTCGGTCATCGCAACGGCGCCGATGGGAAAAGGCCTCAGCGGCTATGCCGGCTACATCCGTGACGATTATGAGGCGCGGATTGTCGATGAGAACGACATGGAAGTCGCGCCCGGCGAAGTTGGCGAGATGGTTGTCCGCTCCCGCGAGCCGTGGATGATTATGCAGGGCTATGTGAATATGCCCGAAGCGACCGCCAAGGTCATGCGCAATGGCTGGTTCCACACCGGCGATCTGATGCGAATGGCGCCGAACGGCCAGCTTATCTTCTGCGATCGCAACAATGATGCGATCCGCCGCAAGGGGGAGAATATCTCAAGCTTCGAGATCGAGCGGGAGATTAATGCGCATCCGGCAGTCTTTGAATCGGCCGCCATCAAGGCGCCGAGCGATCATGCCGATGACGACGTCAAGGCCTGCATCGCGATCAAGGAAGGGCACTCGGTCACGCCCGAGGAAATCATCGAGTTTCTGACGCCGCGCCTCTCGGCCTTCATGCTGCCACGCTATATCGAGTTTTTCGATGCCCTGCCAAAAACGCCGACGGAAAAGATCCTGAAGGCCGACCTCAGAAAAACGCCGTTCACCGCGACCACCTATGACCGCGAGACCAAGCGATACCTGGTTGACGGCAAGCCTTTCTGAGCAGGCCGCGAACGACATGAGTTGATGAATAAAGATTTTAAGGAGTTTAATATGAGTGGCCCTCTTACAGGTCTTAAAGTGGTTGAGTTTTCGGGAATTGGGCCGGGTCCGTTTTGCGGCATGCTCCTCGCCGACATGGGCGCAGACGTCATCTGCATCGACAGGAAGGCGGCGGAGAATGAAGCGCAGAACTCCGTTCTCTCCCGCGGCAAGCGGTCTATCGCGCTCGATCTCAAGAACCCTGCCGACGTTGAAACCGCGCTTCGCCTCGTCAAACGATCCGACGTTCTGCTCGAAGGCTATCGCCCGGGCGTCATGGAACGGCTCGGCCTCGGCCCCGATGTCTGCCTCAAGGCAAACCCCGCGCTCGTCTACGGGCGCATGACCGGCTGGGGTCAGGAAGGCCCGCTTGCCAACGCGGCGGGGCATGACATCAACTATATCTCGCTGACCGGCGCGCTCGCCGCGATCGGCCCGAAAGATGGCGCGCCGATCATCCCGCTCAATCTCGTTGGCGATTTCGGCGGCGGGGCGCTCTATCTCGCCATGGGCATCTGCGCCGCGCTTTTTGAGCGTTCACGGTCCGGAAAGGGACAGGTCATTGACGCCGCCATGGTCGACGGCGCGACCTCGCTC
>Ga0079224_100013797_pt1 | contig 11268 bp, 10 predicted proteins | sample Stecom2015_FD_80414 | JGI IMG/M metagenome (GOLD analysis project Ga0079224, IMG submission 80414) | Agricultural soil microbial communities from Utah to study Nitrogen management - Steer compost 2015 | ecosystem: Environmental > Terrestrial > Soil > Agricultural land | place: USA: Utah...
CGCCGTGGCCCGGGAACACGGGGCCCGGGTGCTCAGCGCCCCCTATTCAATGGGCAACGGCGCCGCCATCAAGCGCGGGGCCCGGGCGGCCAGCGGTGAGATCCTGGTGTTCATGGACGCCGACGGCCAGCACGACCCGGCCCATATCCCGGCCCTGCTGGCCCGGATGGAGGAGGGCTACGACATGGTCGTGGGGGCCCGGGACGGCCACGGCCAGGCCAACCTGGGCCGGGGCCTGGCCAATGCCTTCTACAACCGCCTGGCCAGCTGGATGACCGGGCACCGGATCGACGACCTGACGTCGGGCTTCCGGGCCGTGCGGGCCGAGCGCTTCCTGGAATTCCTGCATCTGCTGCCCAACGGCTTCTCCTACCCGACCACCAGCACCATGGCCTTCTTCCGCAGCGCCTACCCGGTGGCCTACGTGCCGGTGCGGGTGGACAGGCGGGTGGGCACCGCCAGCCATATCCGGCCGCTGCGGGACGGGCTGCGGTTCCTGCTGATCATCTTCAGGATCGCGACGCTGTACTCGCCGTTGAAATTGTTCCTGCCGACGGCGGGCCTGTTCTTCCTGACCGGCATCGGCTACTACGCCTATACCTTCGCCACCGCCGGCCGCTTCACGAACATGAGCACCCTGTTGTTCAGCGCCGCCGTGATCATCTTCCTGATCGGGCTGGTGTCGGAGCAGATCACGTCGCTGGTGTACAGCAAGTCGCGGGGGTGAGACTGATGGCAGGCGGTCGGCTTCGCAGGGTGCTTGGCCTGCTCCGGCGTACGCCGTTGCACCCGCAGTGGCTGTTGGGGCCCCGTCGTTCCCCGGAGCTCCTGGAGGCATTCAGGGGCCGGATCCTCGACATCGGTTCAGGGGACCGATGGATCGAGAAGGAGCTGCCGGGCGATGCCCGGTATGTAGCGCTCGACTACCCCGCAACCGGCGTGGATATGTATGGCGGCCGGCCCGACGTGCTCGCGGATGCCCGGAAGCTCCCCTTCGCGGATGGCAGTTTTGACGCTGTCCTTTGCCTTGAGGTGCTGGAACATGTGCCGCACCCGGGGGAAGTCCTGGCGGAAATCGCACGGGTGCTGAAGCCGGGCGGGCAGGGCTGGCTGTCCATGCCGTTCTTGTACCCTGTGCACGACGCCCCCTACGATTTCCAGCGCTTCACGGCGCACGGCTGGGATTGCTACCTCCGGCATGCCGGGCTGCAGCCGGTGCGCATAGAAAAGTCCGGTCATGCGCTTCGGGCGGCGGGTTTGCTCGTCGCCATTTCCATCGCTAGCGCCCTGATTGGCGGAAATCCCCTGAAGACGGCCATCTACGCATTGCCGGCGATGCTGCTGGTGTTCCTGGTGTATGTTTCGGCCTACCTGCTGAGTTTCGTCTGGCCGAACTGGCAGGCGATGGGCATGGGCTATCGCGTGGAAGTCAGGAAGGCATGAGTCCGCAGACGTTGCTCCTGGTGAGCACCTCGTATCCCGAAACTGGCGACGGCAGCGAGGCTGCTGGCGCCTTCGTGGCGGACTTGGCGAGGGTTCTCTCGGAGCGGGTGGGAGTCAGGGTTGTTGCGCCGGGAACCGGCAGGAAACGGAGCGGAGAAGATGGCTCCGTGGAGGTGTACAGGTTCTCCTCGCCAGGCAAGCCCCTGTCGCTCCTCTCGGCAAAGAACCCCCTGGATTGGCCGGCCATCGCACGAACGCTGCAGTCCTTGCGCAGTACGGCCATGGAGGCTGCGGCCGATGGAAAGGTCGGGCACGCGTTGGCGCTCTGGGTGCTGCCGTCCGGATGGGCCGCCGCCGCCCTGGCCAGGAACAGGGGGACGCCCTATTCGGTTTGGGCCCTGGGTAGCGATATTTGGAGCCTCGGGCGCATTCCCGTTATCCGGAACGTCATTGCCCGGGTATCGGCGGGGGCCAGGCATAGGTACGCCGACGGTATCCAGTTGGCAGCCGACGCGGGACGGATTTCCGGGCATTCCTACGCGTTCCTGCCGAGCACGAGGGACCTGCCTGCCGGGCGGGTGGCCGCGGTCAGGGAGGCGCCGCCCTATCGTCTTCTCTATCTGGGGCGTTGGCATCCCAACAAGGGTGTTGACCTGTTGCTTGATTCGCTGGGACGGCTGGGGCCGGACGACTGGGCGCTCATCCAGGAGGTCCATATCGCAGGTGGGGGTCCGCTGCAGGGGCTCGTCCAGGAGCGGGCAAGGTCCCTGGTGGAACAGGGCCGCCCCGTTCGTGTCAGCGGCTTTCTCGCACGGCAGGAGGCGAAGGAGGCCTTTGAGTCGGCGGACTACCTGCTGCTGCCGTCCCGGGTGGAGAGCATCCCGGTGGTGTTCTCGGATGCAATGAAGGCGGGTCTTCCGCTGGTTGCGTCCCCGGTCGGAGACATTCCCGAGCTGGTGGCCGAGCTGCCTGTTGGGGTGTTGGCGGAGGAGGTCTCCGCGGAATCCTATTCGTCGGCCATCCGGCAGGCGCTTCGGCGATCGCCGGGAGGGTTCGGCGAAAACCTAAAGAAAATGGCAGGGCGGTTCGATATCACAGCCATCGCCGACCGGCTCGTTCGCGACCTCATGGGCAGTGCGGGCAATTGCTGACGCTCGGACAAGCCCTGGGGGAGGATTTGAGGACACGATGGACGGAAGAAGCATTTCCCTGGCATCCACTGAATGGGCAACGGTGCTCGAGAACGGTTTCGGTGCCCATGTGCACCGCCTTCCCGGCGATCGCCTGGTGACGGTTTTCAAGGCGGGCCCGTTCCGCATCGCCTACCCCGATTTCCCCGCCGGCGCGCCCGAGTACACCGAAGAGCGCGTCGGGGCGATCCGGCAGTGGGCGCGGGGAGCGGGGATCACCCTGGTTCGGCTGTTGTCCAACCGCCCGGTGAAGGCCGAGCTGAAGACCAGGGTGACGCCAATGTCCTCCCATGTCATCGCAGACCTCCAGGGCTGGTCGGAAGTTCGCTTCGAGAAGGCCCGGCGCGCGGCGAACCGGTCCCGGAGGACATCGCTGGAGATCTCGGCGCTGGCGGAATCGGATGCGGACAGCGCATTCGAGCTCTACCGGGGCACCGTGCTTCGCCACGGCGGCACCGTCAGGTACCGGCGTGAATACTTCCGCGAGCTTGCCGGCACGGGATCGGGCCTTGTCGCGAGGGCGGAAGACAGAGTCGCCGGGTTCGTTTGCATGGCGATGAGCGGCGACCGCGCCTGCTACCTGCACGGGGCGCATGACGTGGCGCTTCGGTCCTTCTACCCATCGGATCAACTCTTCCTTGCCATGATCAGTAAGTGTCAGGGGGAAGGCGCCCGATCCTTCGATTTCCTCCCCTCGCCGCCGGACCAGCACAGCCTGAAGAGCTACAAGGAGTCGTGGGGTGCGGAGGAGACCAGGGCGTATTCCACCGATGTCATCATCCGCCCGTTGGCTGCGGGGGCCTTCTATGCGTCATTGTGGGCATCCGACATGCTGGGCCGGCAAGTGGCGCGATTGCAGGCGCTGGGCAGAAAGGTCAGGAAATAACCTTGCTGCGCAGGGCGGTGGCGATGGCGAGGCTGACAACAAGTCTGAGCAGGACGTAGGCGGATGAGCCTTGCAGGATCAGTGCTACGTCAATATCTACAGCAGAGCGGAGAGACGCCAGAACCAGTTCCCGGATCCCGAAGTTTCCCGGGGTAATCGAGACTACCGACAGTGCATTCAGTGTCGCACCGGTCTTGAGTACATCCGCTGCCCCTATGTCGTGGCCGAGGCCGACAACGCATCCCGCGACTCCCAGTGTCAGAAGCACCATATTCACCGACGCGCAGCCGGCGATCAGGGCGATATGCCCGATCTCCGCGCCGGAGACGTACCAAGCGGCAACCAGGAGCATTCCAAGGATGGGGATCGCCATCAGCGCCGCCAGCGTCGGTTGAACGAGCAGGAAGAGGGCGCCGAGGCAGCTAAGGCACAGGGTTATGGCGCCGTTGGCAACCAGAAGGCGGACATTGCTGGAGATGCTGATCCCGTAGCGGCGGACGAGGATCGCGCTGGAAGCGATGGTCCCCGCCTTTGCCGGCGCAACGGAGTTTAGCCACGCCTTTTCCGCTGTCAGCCAGACAGCAACGAGCGATCTCTCGCCCAGGGAAAGCGCCGGTAGCAGCACATAAACGACCCCACTTTGGAATACTACAGACGCTGCTGCAAGGAGGCAGCTGACAATCAGAAGGTGTGGGTCGATCTGTTGGGGCGATATCGGCTGCGATCGAACTGCATAGATCGTCAGTACGATGAACAAGGCTATGCCGACAACGTGGGCAATCTTGCGATACATGCTCAGGAATGATGGGTGCTGGATGTCACAAATGAGCTCCCGGCGAGAATCCTGCGCAGGCGGGCATCGTGGACGTGCGCAGGTTCGAAGGATTTCGGAAGGCGCGTATCCGGCCAAGGTTCTAGTTTGGCCCATGTTCCAACCCTTTCGGCGACATCTCCTGGCGCTGCACACAGTTCGGTATAGTCGACGGTGACGTATCGCCGCGCGTCCAATCCGTGCAGCGCATCCTCCAGCTCCCGGCCAGTTGCCTGGACCTGCCAGACAACCTGGTCCGCGAGGTCCTGGGAAAGGCGTTTCAGATAACCCTGTGGGCGTATCGACCACCACATGCCGGAAGGCAGCTGGGTTCTCTTCTTGTAGATGGAACAGGCGGTGTCCAGCCAGTCGCGTCGCATGTAGATGAAGCGCGAGTCGGGGATGGCGGCCGCCAACGCTGGCACCGCCAGGCTCAGGTATACGCACTTGAAAAGGGGTGGTGCCATCATCTCCCTGGAGAGGGCGGACACTGCGTCCGCCATGCTTTGTGCCCGCATGGCGGGCAGCGGGACCCGATGACTATGGTCGCCGAGCCGTCCCTTCCGGAGCCACCTTTGCCAGAACCCAAAGGATTCGGAAGGGCTTCGAAGTCCTCGAATCCGGCCGTAGCTCGAGCGAAACATGGGTGCGCTTTGCCGTGCTTCCAGGGAAGAAAGGCGGGATGCCAGGTGACACACGCCGTAGGCGTGATCAAGATACCGGGGCAGGTAGCCCAACTGCAGGCAGTGCGTCAGAACCTGGTAGAGGAGCGTTGTCCCTGATCTGGGGCATCCGACTATGAAGATGGGTGGCGCGGGACTGGTGTCGCCACGCCTGGAGAAGATGAATCGATCGATCGGCGCCAATGCGGAGTTGGCCGAGTGGGCCGCCTGTGCAATCAGCTCGCTGATCAGGATCTGGCGCATCCCAACGTGTTCCGGTGCCTACGGGAGTGAAGTGAAGACTGCTTCGACAATCCGGTCCACATCGGATTCACCCAGCTTGGGCGAGATGGGAAGGCTGGCCGTACTTCTTCCGATCCGCATGGCATTGGGCCAGGCTTCAGCGCTCCAGCCGAACTCCTGCTGGTAGTAGGGGTGCTCGGCGACAGACAAATAATGGACGCCGGTACCGACGCCCTTGGCGTTCATTCTCTCCAGGAACTCGTCACGCGAGACGCCGCACTCTTCCGGCCGAATGCCAATCGTATAGAGGTGGAAGGCATGCCGATCGTCCCTGGCAACGGCAGCTGGTCTCCCGACAGGCAAGCCTGACAGCTCCCGCTGGTAGCGATCCCAGATCTGCTGTCTCCGCAGCCAGCCCGATTCCACCCGCGCCAACTGGTGGATTCCGATCGCCGCCTGGATGTCCATCATGTTGTACTTGAAGCCGCATTCGACGACCTGGTAATGCTTGTAGCCCTTGTCACCGAAACGGTGCCAGGCGTCCTTGCTCATGCCATGCAGCGCGAGGATGCGTGAACGGGCCGCCTTCTCCGGATCGCGTGCCAGGATCATGCCGCCCTCGCCGGTTGCGACGTTCTTGGTGACGTAGAAGCTGAAGCAGCCGAAGTCGCCGAAGGTTCCGGCCTTCCGGCCCCGATACTCGGTTTCGATGGCGTGTGCGCAGTCCTCGATCACCGCCAGGCGGTGCTTGTGGGCGATAGCCATGATCGCGTCCATGTCGCAGGGCCGGCCGGCAAAGTGCACGGGCACGATGGCCTGGGTGCGAGGCGTGATCGCCGCCTCGATGGCGGCGGGGTCGATGTTCATCGTCACCGGGTCGACATCGGCCAACACCGGGGTCAGGCCGGCGTGGATGATCGCATTGACGGTGGCACAGAAGGTGAGAGGGGTGGTGATGACCTCGGCACCGGGATCCAGGCCGGCGGCGACCATGCTCACATGCATGGCGGCGGTACAGGAGTTGACGGCGGCCACCTGCTCGGGGGCGGTGCCCTTGTAGGCGGCGAATTCCCTTTCGAATCTGGCCACCCGCGGGCCGGTACCCAGCCAGCCCGAACGCAGGCAGGCTTCGACCTCGTCAATTTCCGCCTGCTGGATGTCGGGGGCAGCGAATACCAAGAAGTCGTTCCGGTTCACGGGAAGTCCTTGATCACGGATCACGTCGATCAACGGGTTTGGGGTTCGCCGGGGCGGTCCTGTGCCGGGAGGCGCATCCCGACCCGCAGCATCTCGTCTGCCACGGCCTGGGCACATTCTACCTGCCCGTCGGCGATCAGTGTTGCCAACAGGTGTGAGGCGAAGTCCGGGTCATTGCCGCTGGCGGAGATCGCCGTGAGGTAAAGGGAAGTGGCGCGCCCGGTGTCACCAAGGTCCCGGGCGACCACGTCGGCCAGCGTTGCGTACATCACTGCCGGCCGCGTGGTCTTTCGCTCCAGCAGGGCTTCGTAGACTTCGGCGAGGCGGTATGGATCGACCCTGAAGCCTTCGCGATGCTGCGTCAGGATTCCCGTGACGGCCATGTGTTGTTCCGGCCCGATGGGCTGTGTCCGGATCTTGTGCAGCAGGGAATCCCACCAGGCGGGGTCGGCAGGTCGCCCGGACATGGCGGCTGTCAGGATCAGGCCCTGCTCCGCGAGCGGGCTGGAGTTCGGCAGCGCCGCCCCGCGTTCGAACTCCCGCAGGGCCAGGTCGACGAAGGCGGAACCGGGCTCGCTCATCGAGTAGCGAACGTAGGTCGCCGCCAGGTCGTTGCTGGCGCGGGCGGAGTCCGGGTTCTTGCCGACCATGTCCATGGCCAGGACCAGGGGATCGCCCCAGGTCGCCGAGCGGATGATGCAGAGCCCGGCGATCGCCGCCACCAGCGCGAAAGCGGCGACTGTCCTGAAGTGCTGCGTCAGCCCGGCGCCTGCCCTGATGAGCAGACTGGCGGCGGCCAGGAGAATGCCCAGGGTGGCGAAGTAGTTCCGGTGCTCGAAGGCCAGCTCCAGGTTCACCGGGCCGCTGGTAATGGCGTGGGCGGCGAAGAACCAGAAGATACCCAGTGCGTAGGTCGGCGCCCGCTGGCGGAAATGCCAGGCGCTGTACAGCAGGGCGGCGAGGAAGAGGCCGCCGGCCAGCGTCTGCGGCGGCGACAGCAGCCCGGTCGACGGGATGATGTCGTCGTAATAGAAGGGGAGCAGGGCCGGGCTGGGCAGGAGGATTTGCCCGATGTACATGGGAAGCACGCGCAGCTGCGTCAGCAGGCGTTCCTCCAGGCCGAACGACCGTATCGCGAAGGACTCGGGCGAGGCATAGCGCGGAATCACCAGCAGGGCGAAGGCGAGAGCGCCCGCCGCCAGCACCACGGCGTAGGCGAGGCGGATCCGCTTCGCCGTTGCGGGATCCTGTGCCTGGAACCGGAGGAAGGTGAGCTCAAGGGCGAAGTAGTAGAGCGGGTAGAGGGCCGCATTCTCCTTCGACAGCAGGCCGAACAGGGGCAGACTGCAGGCAAGCGCCATCCGCAGGCGGGTTGGTTGGCCGGCCATCTGCCGGCGCCTCGCACTCACGTACAGCAGCAGGCCGGCGAGCGTGAACAGCGTCGCCTGCATCTCCATGCGCTGCACGATGTACAGCACCGAGGACACCTGGATCGGATGGATCGCCCAGGCCATGGGCAGCGCAAGCACGCCCCATAGCGGCCAACGCGTGCTCGCAATGCCTGCAGGGCCCAGCAGCGCCCGGCAGAGCAGGAACACCAGGCAGGCATTGAGCATGTGCCACAAAAGATTGTGGACCTTGAACGCGTAGGCGGACTGGCCGCCGATGGCGTAGTCCAGGGCGAAGCTGATGGTGGCCAGCGGCCTGCCGATCGGCCCCTGGTAGGCGCCCGCCGCCCGGGAGATCGCTTCCCAGGTCAGGGTTTCGGCATGGATCCGGTTGTTGAAGACGATGTTGCCGAAGTCGTCGAAGACAAAGTCGCCGCTGAGGCCGGGGTAGTAGACCAGCCCGGTCAGCAGGAGCAGGGCAATGGCGGCCAGTGCCGTCTTCGCCAGCGGGGAACGCAGGGACGTCGTCTGCATGTCTACCTTTGACCTTCCGGGCGGCCCGGTGCCAGGCCGGCCTGTGTCTCGATGTATTCAGCGGCCTCCGGCTGGCCCGTTTCCCGCAGGTAGGCCGACAGCTCCGCCAGGAGCGCGACGTTGCCGTCGGCATGGTCGATCGTGAGCTGGAACAGGTTGTTGGCCAGCTTGCCGTCGCCGAGCGCAACCAGGGCGTGGACACCGAAGGCGAAATACTGGGTGGGCGGCAGCCGCATCCGGCTGGCCAGGATGATATAGGCATCGGCGATGCGCCCGTCGTCGATGGCCAGGCCTTCCTGGCGCAGGTCGAGCAGGCTGGTGACGACGCTCATCTCCTGCGGCCCGATGGCCTGGGTCTGCAGCTTGTGCAGCAGCGATTGCCACCATTCGGGCTTTACCGGCCGGCCGGTGCGTGCGGCGAGGATGATCAGGCCCTGCTCCGGGATCGGTGACGCGCCCGGCAGCGCCGCGGCCCGCTCGTACTCGGCTTCGGCCATGCCGATGAAGGCGTCGTCGGCATGCCCCGCCAGCAGCACGTAGGTATCGGCCAGGTGCGTACCGGCCCGGGGCGAGGCCGGGTTGTTCTGGGCGAGTTCCAGGGCCAGGTGCAGCGGGTCGCCCCAGGTGGCGCTCCGGAGCAGGCACATGGCGAACAGGAAGCTCATGGCGACGCCGCCGGCGGCGGCCAGGATGCGGCGGTCCGCCAGCGCGCCGGCCTGCCTTGCCAGGCCGTAGACGGCGAGCACGACACCGAGGATGGCGAAATAGTTGCGGTGCTCGAACACCAGTTCCAGGGGCAGGTAACTGCTGGTGATCAGGTGCGCGGCCAGGAACCAGCCGACGCCGAGCGCGTACAGCGGGATCCGCCGCCGCAGCAGCAGGGCGGAGGCGGCCAGCAGGAGCAGCAGAACGCCGCCGGCGAGCGTCGTCGATGGCTCCAGCAGGCCCAGCGAGGGCGGGAAGTGGTCGTAGTAGAAGAGGTACTGCCCCGGCTGCGGCAGCAGGATCCAGCCCAGGTACATCGGCAGGACGCGCAGCTGCGTCAGTACCCGCTCTTCCGCCGTGAAGGCGCGGATCGCGTAGGCGCTCTCGGCGGTGAACCGGGGCGCGAGCATGATCACCGCGGTGATGCCGGCCAGCGCGATGACGGCATAGGCGATCCGCCAGCGCCTGCCGGTGCGTGCCGAAGCGGCACCGAAGCCGAGCACGGTGAGCTCAAGGCAGAAGGCGTACACCGGGAAGAGGGCGGCCGTTTCCTTGCAGGCCAGGCCGAGCGCGAGGACGGGGATGCACAGCAGCAGCCGCGGCCAGGCGCGTTCTCCGGCCAGCTGCCGCCGACGGCCGGACAGGTAGAGCAGCAGCGCCCCCAGTACCGACATCGTCGCGAGCGTTTCCATCCGCTGGACGACGTAGAGGACGGTGGATACCTGCAGCGGATGGATGGCCCAGGCCAGGGCAAGCGCGGCCGGCAGCCAGGACCGTTCCGGTGGCTTGCCGTCGGGGCCGGCAAGCAGCCAGCGCGTCAGCGCGAACACCAGCAGCGCATTCAGCGCGTGGATGATCAATCCGCTCAGCTTGTAGCCGAAAGGGTCCAGGCCCCAAACGCGATGATCGATGGCCAGGCTGAGCATCGGGATCGGCCGGCCGATGCCATGCTGGAAGGAGAACAGGATTGACCGGATGCCTTCGAGGTCCAGGGACCCGAGCTGGAACGCCGGCTGATGGACGATCTGCGGGTAATCGTCAAAGATGAAGCTGCCGCCGAGCCCAGGGAGGTAGGCCAGGATGGCGCTCGCAAAAACCAACAGGCCGGCTATGCCGGCCTTGTGCATTCGGGCGGTAGTCATTGGCGGAAGAGTTGCCGATTTCCAGGGGCCAGTCCAGCCGCCATGGCCGGTGCCCGGGCGACCTTCCGCTTCCCTCAGGGGCTGCAGCCGGCAGGGCGGTGTTTTTCGGCAGCGATGTCGGTGACGCAGCTCCAGTGACCCGAGCTGTTCCGCTGCAGCGTAAGCAGCTTGCCTGAGATGATCGGGTTGCCCGCGAGCTGGCAACGGATGTAGCCGCTGTCACCGGGGCTCAGCGTGATGCTGCAGCGGGCGGTGGAACTCTGCAGGCCGATATCCGCGGCGGTGTACGACGTTATGCCCTCGGCCAGCAGCTTGGACTCGAAGGCGCTCTTGCCGGAGGAGATTTCCGAGAGGCCCGCGGCTGCCTGCGCCCGGATGTTGTAGTCCTGGTACGCGGGAATGGCGATGGCCGCCAGGATGGCGATGATCGCCACGACGATCATCAGTTCGATAAGCGTGAAGCCGGACTGTCGCTTCATGATCCACTCCCCCCCTGGAGTGACCGCCTGAACCGGGTAGTTCGCTACTTCCCGCCGGGCTGCGTTGGCGGTGGGTCAGGCAGCCCTGTGCCAGTTCGGGTAGAGCTGGGGGGGCGAGCCCCCCAGCTCCAGATGACCAGCTATCAGTTGCTGCAGCCGGTCGGCAGGTACTTCGCATCCAGGCCCGAGATGCTGCACTCGTAGGCGCCGGAGGTGGTGCGCTGCAGCTGCACGGTCTTGCCGGCGACCTTCGGGTTACCGGTCAGCGCGCAGGTGATGGTGCCGGTCTCGGAACCCGTCACGGTGATGGTCGTGCAACGGGCGGTGGAACCACGCAGGCCGACGGAGTCGGCGCCCGAGAAGGTGGTCGAACCGCGGTTGATCTTCTCCTCGAACGCGGTCACACCGCCACGGATGTCGGACAGGCCAGCGGCGACCTGCGAACGGGCGATGTAGTCCTGGTAGGCCGGCAGCGCGATGGCGGCCAGGATGGCGATGATCGCGACCACGATCATCAGCTCGATCAGGGTGAAACCAGTCTGATTCTTCTTCATGGGTAAATCCCCTAGGTGGATTGTTGATCGCCCC
>Ga0079224_100013798_pt1 | contig 11267 bp, 12 predicted proteins | sample Stecom2015_FD_80414 | JGI IMG/M metagenome (GOLD analysis project Ga0079224, IMG submission 80414) | Agricultural soil microbial communities from Utah to study Nitrogen management - Steer compost 2015 | ecosystem: Environmental > Terrestrial > Soil > Agricultural land | place: USA: Utah...
GCCGTCTACGTGATGGTGCGCAAAAGCGAGCGGGACAAACAGCATAACCGGGAAGTACACGGCAGCCGCTAGGGTGCCTGAACAGTGTGACAAACGAGGAAAGTAACATGACCAAGCGTTCTGTAGCAGTGTTGATGTTAGCAAGCCTTTTTGCCCTGACCGGCTGTAAAGACCGGGTGATCTGGAACGACAACGGCAAGGTGGATGAGGCAACCCGCGACCGGGAAGTCTGGAACACCAATGGCCAGGTCGATTCCGGCGAGCGCAAGATCTGGGTGAATAAAGACGGTAAGGAAGTCGTCAAGTAAGCCCGCGGGCCTGCTGCAAACCACGACACAAAAACTAGAGGAACGGCTCATGGCGTTCAGCCTGACAGTGAATGGAAACCGGCACACGGTAGATGTAGATCCGGATACGCCCCTTTTGTGGGTCATCCGGGATGAACTGGGCCTGAAAGGCACCAAGTTTGGCTGCGGTGCAGGCCTTTGTGGCGCCTGCACTGTGCACCTGAACGGTCAACCCGCCCGTTCCTGCTCTACACCGGTGGAGATGGCCGAAGGTGCCGAAATCACCACCATCGAAGGCCTGTCCGTTGACGGCGAGTTGCATCCGTTACAGAAAGCCTGGGTGGAACAGGGGGTGCCCCAGTGTGGTTATTGCCAGTCTGGCCAGATCATGACGGCCGCGCACCTGCTGGCCAACAACCCTTCTCCGGATCGCGAACAGATCGTCACCGCCATGACCGGCAACCTCTGTCGCTGCGGCACCTATCCTCGCATTGTAGCTGCGGTTGAGTCCGTCGCCGGTGGTGTGGGCCAATACTAGCCGGCCGGGGAGGGCGCGTAATATGGCGATGAATCGACGGGATTTCCTGAAGGTCAGTACCTCGGCTTCCGGCGGGCTGCTGCTGGCGTTGAATCTGCCCGGTTGTGCCTCCGTGCAAACAGGCTATGAGCCTGAAACCGGTGAATGGAAGCCGAACGCCTGGCTGGAGCTGACCCGGGACAACGACATTATTTTCACCCTCGACCGGGTTGAAATGGGCCAGGGCACCTACACCGGTCTTACCACCTTGATTGCGGAAGAGCTGGATGTAGCGCCGGAGGCCATTCGCGTGGAATTTGCCCCGGTTGCTCCGGAGTATCGTAACCCGCTGTTCGGGCTTCAGCTTACCGGTGGCAGCACCAGTGTCGCCTCCAGTTGGCAGCCGCTGCGGGAGGCCGGTGCCTCGGCGCGACTGATGCTGGTGATGGCTGCCGCCCGGGTATGGCGGGTCGAGCCGGGACAATGCAAAACGGAGGGCGGGTATGTACGCCACCCCAACGGCCTGGATTCCATGCCCTACGGCAAACTGGTGGAGCTGGCGGACAAAGAGGTGATCCGTGGTGATGTGCCCCTGAAACCCCGCTCCCAGTGGAAATACATCGGTCAGCAGGCCGGAAGGCTGGATGCCGAGGCCAAGTCCACCGGCCAGGCGGTTTACGGGATAGATGTAGAACTGCCGGATATGGTGTACGCGGTCATGACCCGAAGCCCCAGACATGGCGGATTGGCGGTTGGTTTCAATCGCGATCAGGTTCGGGCCATGCCGGGCGTGCTTGATGCCTTCGTGACCGAGCGCGGCGTGGCCGTAGTGGCAGATCGCTACTGGCGAGCCCGCAAGGCACAGGAAGCGCTAGAGGTTGAGTGGGATTTTTCCGAGGCCGTCGGGTTATCCCATCCGGAAGTGTTTGAACACTACCGTCAGGCTGCCAGTGACGATCCCGGCGAGGACGAACGGGTGGACGGTGATCCCGAGGCCGTTCTGGAAACGACGGGTACCCTGGTCGAGGCTGAATACGAGCAGCCGTACCTGGCCCATGCCACCATGGAACCGATGAATGCGACCGCCTGGTACCGGGACGGTGGCATGGAAGTCTGGGCACCGACTCAGGCCCCGGACCTGGGCCGCATAGCCGCGGCACGACACACCGATCTTGCTCCGGATGACGTGACCATCCACACCACCTTTCTGGGCGGTGGCTTCGGTCGCAGATTGACCCAGGACTACATTGAGGAAGCGGCGCTGGTCGCCTACCGGGTGAAGGTGCCGGTCAAACTGATCTGGTCCCGGGAAGAAGACACCCGCCATGGCTTTTTCCGGCCGGCGATGTTGCATCGCATGACAGCCAGCCTGGAAGATGGTCAGCTGACGGGCTGGGATCACCAGATTGTTGGCCCGCAGATCCTCGACTGGTACGTCCGGAATGCCGCACCAGCGCAGTATCCCTGGGCACCAAAGTTCCTGTACAGCACATTGGGCCGGGTTGGCCTGATGGTTGAAGGCATCGCGACTCCGAAAGATATTTCGGCCATTGAGGGCGCCATTGGTTATCCCTACGCGGTACCCAATGTCCGGGTTCGGCATACCCATACCGACCCCGGCGTGCCGATTACCTGGTGGCGGTCCGTGGGCTATTCCCACAATGGTTTCGCGGTTGAGACCTTTATGGATGAACTCGCCAGCCAGGCCAACGAAGACCCGGTCAGTTTCCGGATGAAACTGCTGGAGAGCGAGCCTCGTCATCGCCGGGTTCTGGAGCGGGCTGCCGAGCTGGCGGGCTGGAACCAGCCGGTGCCAGAGGGCAGGGCGCGGGGAGTGGGCCTGTTCAAGAGCTTCGGTACCTATGTTGCCCAGGTGGTGGAAGCCAGTATTGAGCAGGGCGAGATTCGCGTACACAAGGTGACGTGTAGTGTTGACTGTGGCCAGGTGGTGAACCCGAGAATTGTCGAGGATCAGATGACCGGCGGCATTGTCTTTGGCCTGACCGCGGCGCTGAATGGGGAAATTACCCTGGACGGTGGCGAGGTACAGCAAAGCAACTTCCACGATTATCGCCTGCTGCAGATGCATCAGGTACCGGAGATGGTGGTGGATATTGTCGACAGCGAAGAGCCGCCCACCGGCGTCGGGGAGCCAGGCGTACCGCCGGTGATTCCGGCCCTGGGTAACGCCTTGTTTGCGCTTACCGGCAAACGCCAGCGCAATCTGCCCCTCAAAGCCTGAGCGGAATCGGTTTTACCCGGGCTGGGGTGGTTCTATAATGGCGCCAGATTCGCGCCCGGGCAGGGCTCGTTCCAACCCGGAGGATGCCTGTGTTTGATGTAACCCGCTACGCCACCGCCGCCCAATCCATCGTCGAGGCCGGCCGCTTTCTCTATGATCGCGGCTGGTCACCCGCTACCAGCAGTAATTATTCGGCCCGCATTGATGCCGACCATGTAGCCATTACCGTGTCTGGTCGGCACAAGGGCCAGTTGGGCGCCGGTGATGTCATGGTGGTGGATCTGCACGGCCAGGCGGTACAAAGCGACTGCCGCTCGTCGGCAGAAACCCTTCTGCACACCGTGATCTATCAGCTTTATCCCGAGGTTGGTGCCGTTCTGCATACCCACTCGGTCAAGGCTACCGTGCTCAGCCGCCTGATCCCGGCGGGGCAGGCACTGGAACTGGAAGGCTATGAATTACAGAAAGCTTTCAGTGGCGTGCAAACCCATGAGGGTAAGCTGATTGTTCCCGTGTTTGACAACACCCAGGACATTCCGGCACTCGCTGAGGAAACCCGGGACTGGTTTGCCCGCCACCCGGAACAGCCCGGATACCTTATCCGCGGCCACGGTCTTTACACCTGGGGTCGCACCATGGCCGACTGCCTGCGCCATATTGAAGCCTTTGAATTTCTCTTTGAATGCGAACTTGAAACCATGAGGGTACGCCCATGACCACCCTGAGCATTTTTCATCAGAATCAGCCCGAGCAGGCGCACACGGTTGTGACCGACCCGGCGACGATCCGGGAAAAACTGAGCACCCACGGCGTGCATTTCGACCGTTGGGCAACCCGCGATCTGCCAGCAGACGCCACCCAGGAAGAGATTCTTGAGGCCTATGCCGACGAAGTGGCACGGCTAAAGCGGGATTGGGGATTTCAGACCGCAGACGTGGTTAGCCTGACCGCCGATCATCCCCAGAAAGACGCGTTCCGTCAGAAGTTTCTGGATGAGCACACCCACAGCGAGGACGAGGTGCGCTTTTTCGTTCGCGGCCAGGGGTTGTTTTACCTGCACTTCGGCGATCAGGTCTACGCGCTGCTGTGCGAGCAGAATGACCTGATCAGTGTGCCCGATGGCACCCGGCACTGGTTTGATATGGGGCCGGAACCTGAGTTCACCTGTATCCGGCTGTTCAGCAACCCGGAAGGCTGGGTGGCGAGCTTTACCGGTGAGGATATCGCTTCCCGGTTGCCACGTTATGAGAGCCTGGCGGGAGGGGCCTGATGATTCGAGTGATCCTGACGGACATCGAGGGCACCACCAGTTCGATCTCGTTCGTACACGATGTCCTGTTTCCCTACGCCAGTGAGCACCTGCCGGGGTTTATCCGGGCCAACCACCACGCCCTGCCGGCGGTGGCGGAACAGTTGGCTCGGGTGGCAGAGATCAGCGGTACCGACCCGAAAGATATCGATGGCCTTATCGATGTGCTGCAAGGGTGGATTGCCGAAGATCGCAAGGAGGGGGCACTCAAGGCTCTGCAGGGGATGGTCTGGGAGCAGGGCTATCACAGTGGTGAACTGAAAGGCCATATCTATCCGGACGCCGCGGATTATCTCCAGCGCTGGCATGATCGGGGCCTGAGACTGTTCGTATATTCCTCCGGGTCCGTCAAGGCCCAGAAGCTGATCTTTGGTCACAGTAACGAAGGCGACTTCACGGTTTTCTTCTCCGGCTATTTTGACACGGCCGTCGGGGGCAAAAAGGAGTCCCAGTCCTATCGCAACATTCTTGCGGAACTGGGAGTTGATGCGGGCACTGTATTGTTTCTGTCCGATGTTGAGGAAGAACTGCGTGCTGCCGAGGACGCCGGCCTGAAAACCGCCTGGCTGGTACGAGAAGGCGAACTGCCGGATACCGCCCGGGTCGTGGCCAGGGAATTTTCGGAGGTTGATGCGCTTTTGCGCAAACGATAGGAGGTGATTCATGCCCGGGCGCCGCTGGTATTCATGGCTGTTGCCGGGTGTGTGTGCGCTGAGCCTGGTAGGCTGCAATCCCTTTTCAGACGCTGAATCCCTCACCGATGAGTATCTGGAACGTTTGGCCCGGGTGCTCGATACCGCGCCCGTTACCAGGGCAGAGCTGCCCGCCGCCTCCATTCCCCCCAGGCGGCGGGAGCGTATGCTGGCCCTGCCGGAGCTGGATCTGGGCATGCTGGATTTTCTGTCGCTGTACGGCTGCGAGCTCCAGTATGTGGTGGGCGAACGCAATTCCGTGATGGGCAAGGTGATGCAGCCCATCAATCAGTTACGCTATGAGACTCGTTTTATCCGTGCCGCGGAGGCCTGTCTGCCCGAGGTAGACGACGAGGAACTGACAGACGTCCTGGAATCCGCCATTGAAAGCAAGCGGGGCAGTCTGCCGCTGGCTGTCTGGAATGCCACCTGGGGCACCGAGGAAGTAGAGCGCCAGTTTACCCTGTCCAAAGGGTATTATCCGGTGGCGGAAACGGGCAATCCTGCATCGGATCTGGTCAGGGATCTGCAACGGCTGAACCGCCAGGTGGAAGCCTTACTGGCTCAGAAGCTTGAGATCTCCCTGGAGAATCTCGGCCAGATCCATCAGCGCTGGCAGGCGGATGTGCTGGCGGGCCAGACCATTAACAGTTCCCGATTGCTGATCAGCACCCTGAATGCCGGCACCGAGCTACTCGGCAGTCGACTGGAGGACAGGCCGCTGTGTCTCAACGGCCAGCCCAATAACCAGTCGGAGATTGTCCAGAATTTCTTCTTCAGTATCTATATCGAGAAAATTCAGCCTTACATGAGTGACGTCAGCCGGGCCAGGGATTCGCTGATTGCGGGCTTTGCCGAACTTGCCCGACAGCAGCGAGCGGTGATGCCGGAGAGTTTTGTGCCCTGGTACCAGCGCCACCTGGCAACCGATACCCCGGATAGCCTCTGGCAGGAACTGGATCAGGCCATGATGCGCCATACCCGGCACTGGCAGGATCTTCTGGGGCAGTGCGGGCTTCGTCCAGGCGCGTGACAGGACACTGTCCTCAGCGCTGACTTTCCGGCGTTACTCTCAGAATTTCCTCAACCGTGGTCAGTCCGGCTGCTACCTTCTGGGCGCCACTGAGCCGAAGCGACTTCATGCCTTCTTTGTAGGCATCCAGCCGAAGCTGTTCCAGCTCGCAGCGATCGGTGATCTGGCGGGTGAGTTTGTCTGACAGTGCCATGATCTCGTATACCCCGGCCCGGCCCAGGTAACCGGTGTTCCGGCACTCCAGGCAGCCGACCGGATGGTGGAACTGCCGGGGCAGCGGCGCCTTCCACGGGCGGGTCAGCGTCTGCCAGGCCTGCGCATCCGGCTCGCCGGGCTGCTTGCAGTGGGGGCAGAGCGTACGCGCCAGTCTCTGAGCCATCACGCCCAGTACCGTGGCCCGGATCAGATAGGGTGGAATGCCCAGCTCCATCAGGCGGGTGATGGCACTGGGTGCATCGTTGGTGTGCAGAGTCGACAGAACCAGATGCCCGGTTAGCGCTGCCTGCACCGCCATTTCAGCGGTTTCCAGGTCCCTGATCTCACCGATCATGATGATGTCCGGGTCCTGCCGCAGCAGGGCCCGCACTCCGTGGGCAAAGGTCAGGTCGATATTGGTTTGCACCTGCATCTGGTTGAACGCGGGCTCCACCATCTCGATCGGATCCTCGATGGTGCAGATGTTGAGCTCTGGAGATGCCAGCTGTTTGAGTGTGGAATACAGTGTGGTGGTTTTACCGGAACCGGTGGGCCCGGTTACCAGCACTATACCGTGGGGCCGCGAGGTCATGGTCTGCCAGCGTTCCCGGTCTTCCTTGCTGAAGCCCAGCTGTTCGAAGGACTTGAGCAGTACCTCCGGGTCAAAAATCCGCATCACCATTTTTTCGCCGAACGCCGTTGGCATGGTGGCCAGGCGCAGCTCCACTTCGCTGTTGTCGGGTTTGCGGGTTTTGATGCGGCCGTCCTGGGGCCGCCGTTTTTCGGCCACGTTCAGGCGCCCGAGGATTTTCAGGCGGCTGGTCACGGCCACGCCAACGTGTTCCGGGAATTCGTAGACATTGTGCAGCACACCGTCGATCCGGAATCGCACCTGAGTAACCGTGCGACGGGGCTCGATGTGAATGTCCGAGGCCCGCTGGTCAAAGGCATATTGCAGCAGCCAGTCAACGATCTTGACCACATGCTGGTCATTGGCGTCCGGATTTTCGCTAGCGCCCAGATCCAGCAACTGTTCAAAATTCTGATTGCCGGCACCGCCTGCCGACTGGCCGCCACTGGCCTTGCTGACCGAGCTTGCCAGTTGATAGAACTCCACCGTGTAACGGCGGATATCCTCCGGGTTGGCGACCACACGGCGAATGTCCTTGCGCACGGCCTGGCGGAGATTGCTTTCCCATTCCCGCTTGAAAGGTTCGGTGCTGGCAATCACCACCTCATTCGGTGTGATCTCCACCGCGATAATGCCATGGCGCTGTGCGAAGGCGTAGGACATCACCCGCGCGATGGCCGGAGTGTCGATCTTCAGCGGATCGATATGGTAGTAATCCTGACCGCCCCAGCGAGCAAGCCAATGGGTCAGCCGCTCCAGATCAAGAGTTCGGCCGTCCCGCTGGCTGGTCAGAGCGGCAATCGCCACCAGTTCGAGAGGATGCCGCTGTGGGGTATGGCCGGCACCAGAGGCGGCACCGAGATTGGCCGTCAGTACTTTTTCAGCATCCTGCTGGGTGATCTCGCCGCTTTCCATAAGCGCTGAGCAGATGTCCCTCAGGGTCAGGGTCTGGCGATGCGGCGGTGCCGGCATGGTCACGGTGTCATTCGCCATTTATTTGCCTCCGGGAGCCAGCAACATCAGTTTGCGACCGGTCGATTGACCTTGAGATGCACCATGGCAACGGTAAACAACAGGAACGTCAGGATAGTCAATGTCACAGGACCGGCGGCGCCTTCCGACAGCCAGGCCGAAACCACGGCCTGAGTGAAGTAGAAAATCACCACAAAGGCCAGCCAGATATAACCCCGATTGTGACCCCGGAAAACCGGTACCGCGAACGCCAGCAGCGGTAGGAGTTTGACGGTCAGCATCAGGGGTATGGAAACGCCCTCCACCGGTGCGGGCCAGAACGTAGTGACCAGCAAGGTGGCGAGCACCGCCAGGTAAAGGGCGATGGTCAGGCGTGCGGTATTTCTGGCTTTGTCGTTGTGGAGCATGGAGCGGTCCGCATTAAGGGTTGTTTGAAAGTTTTGTCCAGCTTAGTTGGCCAGTTTCAGGGCCAGTCTGGCGAGGCGCTCACCGAAGGCCTGGCACAGGGTTTTCTCATGGTCACTCAGAGCCTGCTGTTCACCCGTGCCGGCCCAGTGGGAGGGGCCATACGGTGTGCCTCCGGTGGCGGTCTCGTTGAGCGCGCTTTCAGAGTAAGGCAGGCCGCACAGTACCATGCCGTGATGCAGTAACGGCATCATCATGGTCAGCAGGGTGGTTTCCTGGCCCCCGTGCAGGCTGCCGGTGGAGGTAAAGGCGCCTGCCGGTTTGCCGGCGAGTTTGCCGTTGAGCCAGAGGTCGCCGGTGCCGTCCAGAAAGTGCTTGAGTGGCGCTGCCATGTTCCCGAAGCGGGTCGGGCTGCCCAGGGCCAGCCCGGCGCACTCCGCCAGGTCGGCTTTGGTGGCATAGGGTGCTCCCGCATCCGGTACCGGCGGCAGGCTGGAGCCGGTGTCCGGGGAAACCGGCGGAACTGTCCGGATTCTGGCTTCAATGCCTGCCACTCTGGCAACGCCGCGGCCGATCTGGGTGGCCATCTCGGCGGTCTGTCCGTTGCGGCTGTAGTAGAGTACCAGCAGATAGGGGGTGGTCTCGGTCATCGGTAACCCTGGTTGTCAGAGAATGTCCAGTACGTTTTCCGGAGGCCGGCCGACGGCGGCCTTGCCATTAGCCAGCACGATCGGGCGCTCTATCAGTTTCGGTGTCTTCACCATGGCACGTACCAGGGCTTCGCGGCTGAGGTCCGGGTTGTCCAGCCCCTGTTCCCGGTATTCGGCTTCCTTGATTCGCATGAGTTTCCGTGGTTCGCAACCGAGCAGATCCAGAATGTGTAGAAGTTCCTGCTCTGTCGGTGGCGTCTCAAGGTAGCGTATAATCTCCGGTTCGATGCCCTTTTGCTGCAACAGTTCCAGGGTCTGACGTGATTTTGAGCACCTGGGGTTATGGAAAATACGGGTTGCTTCTGTCATGGTCGTGGCCGTTTAACCTATTGATTGCAGACTTTTCAGGGGCGTTAGTCTAACAGGAGGATAACCCTTGCAGTACCCTCATTCCGGGCTCTTTTGTAGTGGCGCACGCTGGCTGGCATGGCCGGTACTCATGCTGATGCTGTTGTCAGCTTCAGGTTGTGAAAAGATTGAGCTGGAACGGGCCGACGGTACCCTGGCCAACTGGGACAAGTACCGTGGCCAATGGGTGCTGGTGAATTACTGGGCCGAGTGGTGCAAACCCTGCCTGGAGGAAATTCCGGAACTGAACGAGTTGGACAAGGCGCCGGATATTGCGGTGCTTGGGGTGAATTTCGATGGCGTTACCGGTGCACCGCTGGTTGAACTCGGCGAACGTATGGGAATTGAATTTACCATGCTGGCTGCTGATCCGGGGCCCGGGTTTGGTTGGCAGGTACCGATGGCGCTGCCCGCCACCTTCGTTGTGGATCCTGAAGGCACCTTGATCGAGGCCCGGTTCGGGCCCCAGACCGAAGAAGACATCCGAGCACTGATTGGCGAATGACCATGGCAAACACCTTTGTACACCTGCGCGTTCACTCCGAATACTCCATGGTGGATGGCCTGGTTCGGGTCAAGCCGCTGATTGGTCGGGTCGCGGAACTGGGCATGCCGGCGGTTGGCCTGACCGAACAGTCCAATATGTGCTCCCTGGTACGTTTCTACAAGGCCGCTATGGGCGCGGGCGTCAAGCCCATTATCGGTGCCGATATCTGGCTGGAGAATCCGGATGAGCCCGAAAATCCATTCCGGTTGACCCTGCTGGCTCGTGACAACGATGGCTACCTGAACCTTACGGAAATCATTTCCCTGGGCTATACCGAAGGCCAACGCTACGGCAAGCCGATTGTCCAGAAAGCCTGGCTGGAATCCCGCGCCAAGGGACTGATTGTGTTGTCCGGCGCCAAGATGGGAGATGTTGGCAAGGCCTTGCTGGCCGGTAAGCCGGAACTGGCCAGGGAGCGGGCCGACTACTGGCGAAACCTGTATCCCGACAGTTATTACCTGGAATTGCAGCGTACCGGGCGGGCCGGTGACGAAGATTGTCTGCACATGAATGTGGAGTTGGCGGCTGAACTCGGTTTACCGGTGGTGGCGACCAATGATGTGCACTTCCTTGAGGCGGATGATTTCGAAGCCCACGAAGCCCGGGTCTGCATCGGCGAAAGCCGGACTCTGGATGACCCCAGGCGCGATCGCAGGTTCAGTGATCAGCAATACCTTCGCAGCGCCGAGGAAATGATCGAGCTGTTCTCGGACATTCCGGAAGCCGTGGAAAACACCGTGGAAATCGCCAGGCGTTGTTCGGTGAAGGTCCGGATGGGCGAATACTTCCTGCCCAACTATCCGATCCCGGACGGCATGACCATGGACGAATATTTCCGCCATGTGTCCGAAGAAGGGCTGGAAGCCCGGCTGGCGAAAACCCTGAGCAAAGACGATCCGGAATACGATCAGAAGCGCGAAGCCTATTACAAGCGCCTGAAGTTCGAGCTGGACATCATTATCCAGATGGGGTTCCCAGGTTACTTTCTGATCGTAATGGACTTCATCAAGTGGGCCAAGAACAACGGCGTGCCAGTAGGGCCGGGCCGGGGTTCCGGTGCCGGCTCGCTGGTGGCGTATGCGCTGCTGATCACGGACCTGGATCCGCTGGAATACGATTTGCTGTTCGAGCGGTTCCTGAACCCGGAACGGGTATCCATGCCCGACTTCGACGTCGACTTCTGCATGGAAGGCCGGGACCGGGTCATCGAATACACCGCCCAGAAGTACGGCAGGGAAGCGGTTTCCCAGATCATTACCTTCGGTACCATGGCCGCCAAGGCGGTGGTGCGGGACGTTGCCCGGGTGCAGGGCAAATCCTACGGCCTGGCAGACAAGCTCTCCAAGCTGATTCCCTTTGAAGTGGGCATGACCCTCAAC
>Ga0079224_100013799_pt1 | contig 11267 bp, 8 predicted proteins | sample Stecom2015_FD_80414 | JGI IMG/M metagenome (GOLD analysis project Ga0079224, IMG submission 80414) | Agricultural soil microbial communities from Utah to study Nitrogen management - Steer compost 2015 | ecosystem: Environmental > Terrestrial > Soil > Agricultural land | place: USA: Utah...
ACATCGGCTACCTGGCGTCGCTCAGCTACTCGCGTTCGCAGGAGCTGCGTGACAAGGAAGTACGTGCGTATCCGGACGCAACGGTCCTGCCCGATGGCGGATTCCGCGAGATCGATCGCTTCGAGGGACAAACCGGTCGGAATTCGGTGTTGTGGGGCGGACTTCTGAACTTCAGCACAATGCTCGGCACGAGCGGCCGCCTGCAGTTCAACAACTCCTACACCCGCACGTCCGATAACGAGGCGCGCAGTGAGCGCGGTTTCAGCGAGAACCTCGGACGTGAGCTCTTCGTTGATCGCCTTCGCTTCGTGTCACGCTCGGTGCGCACCCACCAGATTGCCGGCGAGCACGACCTTCGCGACAATGGCACGCGCCTGCAGTGGAGCCTCACCAATTCCGGTGTCACCCGCAGTGAGCCGGATCGCTCCGAGATCGTGTACACGCGTGACACGCCGGGCGGACAGCTGTTCTGGCTGGATGATCCGCAGTCGGCAGCACGTACGTTTGCAGACCTGGACGAGATGTCCAATGACGCCTCGCTGGACCTGCGGCTGCCGGTTGGCAATTCGTTGAATGCCAACTACCTGAAGATCGGGGCCCTCACCCGCTACACGACTCGCGATGCCGACAACAGCGTTTACAGTATCCAGGCTCCGTCGCTGGGCATAGACGGTCGCGAGTTGTCGCCAACGCAGATCTTCGACTCGTACAGCGGCAGCGATGCCAGCGTGTTCCGAGTGGTGCCGCTTTCACAGGGTGGATCCTACTCAGCCACCGACATGCTGGCTGCGGGATATGGAATGCTGGACTGGGGGCTCTCGGACAGGTTGCGCGTGATTGCAGGTGCACGGGTGGAATTCAACAGCGTGGAGCTGGACGCTGATCCAACCATCGGCGCTGCGCAGCGTACCTCGCCGGAGTTCACGGATGTGCTTCCGTCGCTGGCGCTCAACTACAGCCTCACTCACAACCAGAACCTCCGACTCTCGGCATCGCAGACCCTTGCACGACCGGAGTATCGCGAGCTGGCACCTGTGCAGTTCCGCGACGTTATCGGCGCGGAGAATGTTATCGGTAATCCCGAGCTGGTGCGTTCCCTCATCCGCAACGTGGACGTGAGGTGGGAGTGGTACCCGGATCGAGGTGAGCTTCTGAGCGTTGCCGTGTTCGGAAAGCAGTTCGACAAGCCTATCGAGCAGGTATTCCTCGGAACGTCGGGAACGCGCATCATCTCGTTCGCGAATGCCCGTGAGGCGGTCAACTACGGAGTGGAGTTCGAGGCGCGCAAGTCGCTGCGATTCCTTGCCAGCGCTCTCGAGCCCCTTACCGTGTTCAGCAACGTCACGCTGATGGACTCCAGGATTACGCTCGGCAACAATTCGAGCTTCCCAGCCGTGGATCGTCCCATGGTTGGTCAGGCGCCATATGTGGTGAATGCCGGAATGACGTGGGAATCTCTGAACGCCGGTACGAGCGCAACCGTGCTCTTCAACAGGGTAGGACGCCGCATCTACAGCGCTGCGGAAGCTCCCTTCCCCTCGGTGTACGATGAAGCGCGGAATGTGCTCGATCTGTCACTTCGCTTCCCCGTGGTCGGCGGGTTGTCAGCCAAGGTGGATGCGAAGAACCTGCTGGATGCGCCGTACGAGCGCACCCAGGGCAATGTGATCCGCGAGTCATTCAACGCTGGCCGTGTTCTCAGTGTCGGTTTCTCCTGGACCCGGTAAGGCTTCCGGCTGGTGAACGTCACGGCCCGGTCGCGCTGCAGCGTGACCGGGCCGTGACGTTTCCGTGATGAAGCCAACACGCGAGAGCACCATTCTCCGGATGCAAACATCCCGGGCGCAATGCGCTCACTTCGAACCCGGAACTGAAGACAATGCTTCTCTCCCGTGAAATCCTGCGGACCACCGCACTGCTCGCATGCGCGGTTACCCTTGCCGCATGCAGCGACGATGACGACGATCCCGTAATGCCGCCTCCCGATGGCGAAGCCGTAATCAGCCAGAACATCACGTCCGATCGCCGACTGTATTCAGACACGGTTTATACACTCTCCGGATTTATCCGTGTTGCAGACGGCGCAACCCTCACGATCGAGCCGGGAACGAAGATCGTTGGTGACTTCGACATCCCTGGCTCCTCGCTCTTTGTACTCCGCGGTGCCCGCATCATCGCCGAAGGTACGGCAGCTGCTCCTATCGTGTTCACCTCGGAGCGCCCGGAAGGATCGCGTGAGCCGGGTGACTGGGGCGGCCTGATCCTGGTTGGCAATGCTGAAATCAATCGTGTAGCACCACCGGATGTCATCATCGAGGGCACCGGAACGGGCGCCACCAACCCGGCGCTGCCGTACAGCGGCGGCACCGACAACACGGACAACAGCGGCAGCCTGCGCTACGTGCGTGTGGAGTTCGCCGGATTCGCCACTGCGCCTGACGCAGAGCTCAACAGCTTCACCTTTGCTGCCGTCGGCAGTGGTACGACCCTGGAAAACCTGCAGGCGATGGCCGGCCTGGACGACCACTACGAGTGGTTCGGTGGCATGGTGGACGCACGCAACCTCGTTTCCTACGAAGCCGGTGACGATCACTTCGACATGTCCGAGGGCTACAGCGGACGCTTGCAGAACCTGATCGCCTACCAGTCGCGCCGCATCATTCCCCGCGCAATCGCCGGCTCGCCTTCGTCCGACCCGCAGGCCATCGAGAACGACGGCTGCAACGGCTCGGGCTGCACTGACGGCCGCAACACCCAGCCGTACACCATCCCGCTCGTCACGAACTTCACGCTTGTCGGCACCGGCCCCGGTGTAGTTGACCAGACATCGGGCGGCATTGGCATGATGCTTCGCCGTGGAACGGGTGGCTACTACGTGAACGGCGTGGTTGCCCGCCAGCCGCGCGCTGCCATCTCCCTCCGCGACCAGGAAACGCTGGATCGCGTTGCCGACGGCAAGCTGCAGATCAGCAACCTGTACCTCACCGAGAACGGCGAAACCTTCCAGCCCGCGAGCGGCAGCACGGTTCAGGGCACGGTTGATATCGCTGCGAACGACATCATCGAAGGAACGGCTGCCACCTCCAGCCTGTTCACTTCGCTCCCTGCTGGTCAGCCTGCAAACGGCGCAACCTTCGACTGGGCACCGGCAGCCGGTTCGCCGATCGCCACCGGTGGTCTTGCAACGTTCACGGGCGACATCGCCACCAAGGCCGCCGGTTTCGCCAACGGCACGGCACACGTTGGTGCAGCCGCACCTGCAGGTGCAAAGTGGTGGCAGGGTTGGACCATCTACACATGGCAGTAATGAAGAACTCAGCTGAGCACCCCGCCGGGATATCCCGGCGGGGCACTCGCTCTGCCTTGAGCATGACGCTCGTCGTTCTGATGGGCCTGACGACGACTCTCTCCGGATGCACCGGCCAGGACGCAACAGAGTGGCTGGCATCCGAATCCCCAGCAGGCGCGGCTGCCGCATCAGCATCTTCCGTCGCAAACGACTCTGCGCAGACTCAGGTGCACGTGGACAGCATCCTGCCCATACCCGTGCTCCTGGAACGCTTTCGCAGCAACATTCCGCGAGTGGACACACTGTCCTTCGCGAGCGCATCACGTGAGGCACTGGTACAGCGGTTTGCCAATGCACTCGCGGCCGGCGACACCAGCGAACTCCGGCTGATGACCATGACGCAGGCCGAGTTCGCATGGCTCTACTATCCCGAGAGCGAGTTCACCAGGCCGCCGTACGAGCTGGCGCCCGAGCATGTGTTCCTGCTCATCGACCAGAACTCACAGAAAGGCTTACTGCGCATGGTCCGTCGCAGCGTGGGCCTGAGCATGGAGTACGCAGGCCACGACTGCCCCGCCGAACCCCGTGCTCGTGAGCGCGACCGACTCTGGGAGCGGTGCAACGTTCAGCTTCGCAACCCTAACGGCACTGTCGATTCGCTCCGGCTCTTCGGCGCAATCTGGGAGCGCGACGGGCGTTTCAAGCTTGTGTCGTTCGCCAACGAGCTGTAGTCAGCCCCGTGCCCTGCCCGACTGTGCGGGACCCGCTGCCCCCTTCACGCGTGGCGCCAGCCTGAATGGGTCGTCGAGGCAGCATTCGGCAGGAACCGGCTGGGTGACCGCACTCCAGAGTCCGGTATTCGCAACAGGAGCCGAGCCCCACGGAGAAGTTCATCCGGTTGCACACTGCCTCCGTGACACTCTCGTTACACCCGGACGGAGCGGACGCATCATCAGGTGGCGATTTTTCGCGTACCCACCTTCCATCCGCTTCCTGATCCACAAGTGACCACTCGCTTCCTGCGCCCCTACCCCGCCCTCCGGCCGGCCGTGACATTCGCCCTCGGAGCGACCACGCTGTTGCTGAGCGCATGTGCGGGTGCTGACGGCGGCAGCGGCGTGTTCCGGGCAGTGGATCTCACCGGTGCCGGCTCCACGTTCGTCAACCCCATCATGTCCAAGTGGGCCTCGGACTATGCTGGCATCACGGGCATTCGTGTGAACTACCAGTCCATCGGCTCGGGCGGCGGCATTCGACAGCTTTCCGAGCAGGTGGTGGACTTCGGCGCAACGGACTCGCCCATGACGCCCGCCGAGGAAGCGAATGCAAAGGGCGGCAAGGTGCTGCACATTCCGATCATCATCGGGTCTGTGGTCCTCGCCTACAACCTGCCGGAAGTCGAACAGCAGCTGCGCCTTTCCGGCGACCTGATTGCCGACATGTACCTGGGCGAGATCACGCGTTGGGACGATCCGCGTATCCAGGCCCTCAATCCGGCCGTTCAGCTTCCAGATCGCGATGTCCTCCCCGTCTATCGCACGGATGGCAGTGGAACCACCTTCATATTCACATCGTTCCTGGGAAGCACCAGCGATCGGTGGAATGCGGGTCCCGGCGTGGGCAAGGCCGTACGTTGGCCGCGCGGCATCGGGCTCGGCGGCAAGGGCAACGAAGGAATTGCAATGCTCGTGAAGGACACACCGGGTGCCATCGGCTACACGGAGTATGCATACGCAACGCAGAACCGCCTTGCCATGGCGTCCATTCGAAGCGCCGCGGGCAACTTCGTTCCGCCAACCATTGAAGCAACGATGGCTGCCGCGGATGTCGCACTGGAATCGGTTCCCGATACGAGCGATCTCAAGCTCTCGCTCATCAACCAGCCAGGTGAGGCTGCGTATCCCATTGCGGCGTTCACCTGGCTGATCGTTTACGAAACCCCTTCCGACATCGCCAAGGCTCGCAAGCTCGCAGCCTTTATCCGGTGGAGCATTACCGAAGGTGACGACAGGGCACGCGCGCTGGAGTACACACCCATTCCGCCCAAGCTCGTAGACATCGTGCTGGACAGGCTGGAGCGTATTGCACCATCAAATGGTGCACAGTCAGTTGCCGGAGCAGTGACGAGGTGAGTGAACCCCTGCATCCGGCACCGGGAATAGACATCCCGCTGCCGCCCGCCAACGACTCCGGACTTAGTCCGCGAGGCCGCAGTCCCGGTGATCGATTGTATCGCGGGGCTACGCTGGCAGCCGCGCTCGCGATTCCGTTGCTCATAGTTCTGGTGGCCATCGAGGTGTTCGTTGGTGGCTGGCCTGCGCTTCGTGAGTTCGGTGTAAGCTTTCTCACGTCCAGCGAGTGGGATCCTGCCAACGGTGTCTACGGCGCGGCACCTGCCATCTTCGGCACACTCGTTTCATCCGCTCTTGCGCTTCTGCTGGCAACGCCGCTCGCACTTGGCGTAGCGATCTTTCTTGCGGAGTTTGCGCCATCCTGGCTGCGGCAACCGGTGGCGTTCCTGGTTGACCTCCTGGCCGCTATTCCAAGTGTCGTTTACGGCTTCTGGGGAATCGTCTTTCTCATTCCCATTCTGCGCGAAAGCGTGATGCCCTTTCTGGGGGAGACGCTCGGACTCGCCAGCACCCCCTTCTTCTCAGGACCGGCATACGGACGCAGCATGCTTGCCGCGGGAGTGATCCTCGCCATCATGATCCTGCCGTACATAAGCGCCGTTTCGCGTGAGGTGCTGATGGCGGTGCCTCGCTCGCAGCGTGAGGCAGCGCTGGCACTCGGCGCCACTCGCTGGGAGATGATCCGTGATGCGGTGGTTCCATATGCCAAGTCCGGCCTTTTTGGCGGAATCATCCTGGGTCTCGGACGCGCGCTCGGCGAGACCATGGCCGTAACCATGGTCATCGGCAACCGGGCTGAAATCTCGGCCTCGCTCTTTGCTCCGGGCTATACGATGGCCTCGGTCATCGCTAACGAATTCACCGAAGCTACGGACGACCTGCACCTCTCCGCCCTCATGGCCATTGGTGCAGTTCTGCTGATAATCACGATCATTGTGAATGCGATAGCTCGCTGGCTGGTGTGGCGAGTGTCGAGGGAGCGTTCAGCGTGACGACCTCCCCTCCGGAAACCTCGCAACGGCCTGTGCCGGAACCATCGCCGCGACAGACGCCATTGGCCACGAGAGTTCAGCGGGCGGCGGCAGAGCGAACGGCCCGTTCCATCCGCGGCAGACGCATCCGCTCGCGGATAGTGATCGGCTTCATGTACCTGGCGAGCTTTCTTGCCGTGCTTCCGCTGGTGCTGATCCTGTTTCACCTCGTGCGTGAGGGGATGCAGTCCATTTCGCCTGCATTCTTTTCGCAGCTGCCGGCACCTCCGGGTGATCCCGGCGGCGGAATGGCAAATGCCATTGTCGGCACGCTCATTCTGATATCGATCGCCGCCATTGTCGGATTGCCGATCGGCATTGGTGCAGGATTGTACGTGGCGGAGAATCGCGGTACGCGGCTCGCCTCTACGGTTCGGTTCCTGGCGGACGTGCTCAACGGGCTACCGTCAATCGTTATCGGCATCTTTGCGTGGCAGGTGCTCGTGAGGCCGATCGGCAACTTCTCGGCGCTGGCAGGAGGCATTGCGTTAGGCGTGATGATGGTGCCGCTGGTAACTCGCTCCACCGAGGAGATGATCCGGCTCGTTCCCAACTCCCTGCGCGAGGCAGCGCTTGCGCTGGGGTACTCGGAGGCACGCACAAGTCTTTCGATCGTGCTCCGCACCGCTCTTCCGGGTATCGTTACCGGTGCGCTTGTGGCTGTCTCACGCATAGCTGGTGAAACGGCGCCACTGCTCTTTACCGCGCTTGGCAACCAGTTCTGGTCGGTTGCGCTGGACCAGCCTATCGCGGCACTGCCGCTGCAGATCTACTATTATGCAACAAGCCCCTACGAAGAACAGCGAGCGCTCGCCTGGGCCGGTGCGCTCGTCCTCATCGGAATCGTCCTCATCATCAGCCTCGGCGCGCGAATGGCCACGAGAAATCGATTCGGGCTTGGTAGTGGCGACTGATGTATCACGCGTGATCCGGCAGCCAATGCCGCAGCCCGCCTCCCGGCCGGAGATGCCGGTCGCAGCACCGGATGCGCGGCCTCGTGTAGCCACACGCGACCTTCGTGCGTTCTTCGGCCAGACTCCGGCCGTGCGCGGCGTGTCAATCGCGATGGCGCATGGCAGTGTTACCGCCATCATCGGGCCGTCGGGTTGCGGCAAGAGCACGCTGCTGCGGTGCATCAACCGCATGCACGAAACGGTTCCAACGGCGCGCGTGGAAGGTTCGGTACTGCTGGACGGGCAGGACGTGTACGCACCGGGCGTGAATGCAGTGGATGTGCGGCGTCACGTGGGCATGGTGTTCCAGCGCCCCACCGCCTTCCCCACCCTCTCCATCAGGGATAACGTGGCTGCGGGGCTGAAGGTGCGCACCGGAAAACCCAAGAGTCGTTCAGAGCTTGCCGAGATCGTTGAGACTGCGCTCCATCGTGCGGCTCTGTGGGACGAGGTGAAGGACCGGCTGGACTCCTCAGCGCTCGGGCTGTCCGGTGGCCAGCAGCAGCGGCTCTGCATTGCGCGAGCGCTTGCCACGTCTCCTTCCGTCATACTGCTGGACGAGCCCACTGCGTCACTGGACCCCATCTCCACCCAGAGCGTGGAGAACCTGCTGCACGAGCTCAAGGGAGACATGACCATAGTGATCGTTACGCACAACATGCAGCAGGCAGCACGTGTATCCGATCATACGGCCTTCATGCTGGCGGGTGAGATGGTGGAGTTCGAGGATACCCGTACGCTGTTCATGAATCCGAAGGACGAGCGCACAGAAGCCTACATTACCGGACGATTCGGATGATTCCTCCTGCGGCACGTTCATCTGTCGGTGAGGCAGCAGTCGCTACCGCGAATCTGCATAACGACGCAATCGTGGCCGATGAGTTTTCCTTCTGGTATGGACCGAAGCAGGCGCTGTACGACATCTCCCTGGATGTTCCTGCCAGGCAGGTGACGGCGCTCATCGGCCCGTCAGGCTGCGGAAAGTCCACCTTCCTCCGGTCCATCAACCGGATGAACGACCTCATTCCGGATATCAGGCACTCGGGAGAGATTCGCCTGGACGGGAAGAACCTGTACGCGCCTCATCTGGACACCGTCACTCTCCGCCAGCGGGTGGGCATGGTGTTCCAGCGATGGAATCCCTTCCCCAAGTCCATCTACGATAACGTGGCCTACGGGCCGCGCATCAACGGACAGAGCAACCGTGCGGAGCTGGACGAGATAGTGGAGAGCTCGCTCCGTCGCGCGGCCCTGTGGGACGAGGTGAAGGATCGTCTGCGGCAGAGCGCCCTGGGTCTTTCCGGCGGCCAGCAACAGCGGTTGTGCATCGCACGCACCTTGGCCAACCAGCCCGAGGTGCTCCTGCTGGACGAGCCCGCCAGTGCCCTCGACCCCGTAGCCACGCAGAAGATCGAAGAGTTACTCTACGAGCTCAAGCGAGAACTCACGATCGTCATTGTCACCCACAACCTTCAGCAGGCGGCACGTTCGTCAGACCGCACTGCCTTTTTCTACATGGGTCGCATTGTCGAGGCCGACGCCACCGAACGCATCTTCACGAGTCCGCGTGAGGAGCGGACAGAGGCTTACATAACGGGGAGATTCGGATGACGGCCGCAGACCTGGGTTTCAGACACTTCGTGGAACAGCTCGCAGTTCTCAAGCAGCGCCTGCTCGAAATGTCCGAGCATGCAGAGGAGAATGTGGAGCTGGCGGTAGAGGCGCTTCTTACGCGCGACAAGGGCAAGGCCGAGGCGGTTATCAATGCCGACCACGACGTTGACCAGATGGAGCTGGATATCGAAGGTCTTGCCATCGAGCTGCTTGCACTGCACCAGCCCATGGCCAGGGATCTCAGATTCATAGTGAGCGCCATCAAGGTGGCCAGCGACCTGGAGCGGGTTGGCGACCACGCGGTGAACATCGCCCAGTGCGCATTGCGCCTCATCTCGCAGCACGCCTCCATCAGTCCGGGCCCCGAACTGGAAGACATGGCCCGTCGTGCCCGCAGCATGCTCTCCGACGCGCTCGACGCCTTCATTCGCGCCGATGGTGCGCTGGGACGCGACGTCACTGTGCGCGATGACCAGGTGGACGCGCTGCACAATTCAGTGTTCCGCATCCTGCTCACGCACATGATGGGCGATGCACGCACCATTACGCCCAGCATCGAACTCCTTCTCGTAAGTCGCAACCTCGAGCGTGTGGCAGACCTCGCGACCAACATCGGCGAAGACGCCGTATATCTCGCCGAAGGCAAGCAGATCAAGCACCGCGCGGAACTCGAGGGCGAACAGGAGCGCGCAAGCGAAGGGTGACTACGCGGGACGAAGCAGCAACGACTGCCATGCGGGTTGCAGCCATTGATATAGGCTCCAACTCGGTACGGCAGATCATTGCCGATGTCTCGCCCACTGGCGCGATTCGCGTGGTGGACGAAATGAAGGCAGCCCCGCGGCTGGGGGCAGGTCTCGATGCACGCGGCATGCTGGACGAAGCCGCGATGGAGCGGGCCATCGAAGCACTTGGTCGCATGGCTACCCTCGCCAGGCACCAGCAGGCTGATCGCGTGGAGGTGGTGGCGACTAGCGCGGTGCGTGATGCCGGCAACCGCGATGAGTTCATTCGCCGCGCCGAGGAGGCAACCGGACTTGTAGTGCGCGTGCTGCCGGGCGAGGAGGAAGCACGACTGGGACACCTGAGCGCGCGTGCCCATTTCGATCTCTCAGAAGCGCGCGCGGCTGTAATGGACATCGGTGGCGGCTCCCTGGAACTCGCGCTCAGCGCAGGTGGAGCAGTTGAGCGCCTGATTTCGCTGCCGTTCGGCGCACTCAGGCTGACCGAACAGTGGTTGGGTTCGAACGTGCGCGCAAAGGATCTGCGCAGCCTTCGGAAGTTCGTGCGCAAGGGACTGGCGGAGGAGCTTCCGCGGCGTGACTGGCATTCCGCAATGGTCATTGGCAGCGGCGGAACGTTCACGAACCTGGCCGCGATACATCTTGCAAGATCCGGCTTCGGCGATCCGCTGAGCGTACACGGTACCACTGTCCTTCGTGAAGACCTCGAGCACATCATGGAATGGCTCGCGGCAATGACTACCGAGGAGCGCACCAGGGTTCCGGGTCTCAACCCTGCGCGTGCCGACATCATGGTTGCAGGGCTGGCAGTTGCAGCGGAGGTGATGGCGCGGCTCGATGCGCGAGAGCTCACCGCGTCGGGCTACGGCATTCGAGAGGGTATCCTGCTCGATACCGCAGCCGTGCAGCTGGCACCAAACCAGGGTGAGTCTGCGCGTGAACGATCAGTGCGGGCTCTGGCGGAGCGCTGCAGGTACGACCAGCGGCACGCAGAACAGGTAAGGAAGCTCTCGCTGCAGCTCTTCGACGCAATAGGCGAATCGCTAGGCGGCACACCTGAGGAGCGTCGCATTCTGGCAGATGCAGCGCTGCTTCACGACGTAGGATACCACATCAAGCACGAGGGGCATCACAAGCACAGCTATCACCTGATCGTGCATGCAGACCTGCTCGGGATGTCACCGCAGGATCGATTGACCGTGGCCAACGTTGCCAGGTATCACCGGGCGTCGAAGCCGCGAGCGAGCCATGCGAACTTCAGTGCACTGGACAAGGAGCTTCGGGAACGGGTTGTGAGGCTTGCCGCGATCCTGCGTGTGGCAGACGGTTTTGACCGCGGCCACACCGCGGCAGTCGGCCAGCTGAAGGTTGAACACGCTTCCAATGAGATGCGAATCTGTGCGGTACCGATCCGGGATGCGGTGTCGCTGAGGCTGGAGTTGTGGGGTGCGCAGCGGAAGAGTGCGCTGCTCGAGGATGTGGCAGAGAAGAAGGTGGTGGTGCTG
>Ga0079224_100013800_pt1 | contig 11267 bp, 3 predicted proteins | sample Stecom2015_FD_80414 | JGI IMG/M metagenome (GOLD analysis project Ga0079224, IMG submission 80414) | Agricultural soil microbial communities from Utah to study Nitrogen management - Steer compost 2015 | ecosystem: Environmental > Terrestrial > Soil > Agricultural land | place: USA: Utah...
AAAATGGGGGATATCATGAAGGTAATGAGTAGTGATATGCAGGTATTTGCTATTACCCACCTGCCTCAAATTGCCGGAAAAGGTGCTCAGCATTATAAAGTATTTAAAAGCATACAGGGTGATACCACGGTGTCTGAACTTAAGCTTTTAACTGAGGATGAAAGGATTAGGGAGATTGCCGAAATGCTTTCGGGTAAAGATATTACCGATTCTGCCCTTAACCACGCCAGAGCGTTGCTCAACTGAAAAAACAGGTTATATTTGTAGAGAAATAATTGCATTTGATAAAAAATACTTGAGGGTATGATTATAGAACCTAGAATGAGAGGATTTATTTGCTTAACTGCCCATCCAACGGGAGCTGAGCAAAACGTAAAAAATCAGATTGAATATGTAAAGTCTAAAGGAGCCATTAACGGTGCTAAAAAGGTACTTGTTATCGGAGCTTCTACAGGATTCGGACTTTCATCAAGAATTACCAGCGCATTTGGTAGTGATGCATCTACAATAGGTGTATTCTTTGAAAAAGCACCTAGCGAAGGTAAACCGGGATCACCGGGATGGTATAACTCGGCAGCTTTTGAAAAAGAAGCTCACAAAGCCGGTTTATATGCAAAAAGCATTAACGGTGATGCTTTCTCAAACGAAATTAAAAAACAGACAATAGATCTTATTAAGGAAGATTTAGGCCAGGTAGACTTAGTGATCTATAGCCTTGCTTCTCCGGTACGTACTCATCCTGATACAGGTGTAACTCACCGTAGTGTACTTAAGCCTATTGGTGGAGTGTTTAGTAATAAAACGGTAGACTTCCATACAGGTAAGGTTTCAGAAATTTCTATCGAGCCATGTAAGGATGATGATATCGAAAACACTGTAACCGTTATGGGTGGTGAAGACTGGGCTATGTGGATGAAGGCGCTTAAAGATGCCGGAGCACTTGCCGATGGAGCACTTACCGTAGCTTACTCTTACATAGGGCCTGCACTTACAGAGCCGGTGTACAGAAAAGGTACTATTGGTCGTGCAAAAGATCATCTTGAAGCTACAGCATTCGAAATTTCAGATGCGCTAAAAGACATCAACGGTAAAGCGTTTGTATCGGTAAACAAAGCATTGGTAACTCAGGCGAGTTCGGCTATACCGGTAATTCCGTTATATATTTCATTGCTTTACAAAACCATGAAAGAAGCAGGTATTCATGAAGGTACTGTAGAGCAAATGCAGCGTTTATATGCCGAAAGACTTTACACTGGAGGTGATATCCCTGTAGATGAAAAAGGCCGTATTAGGATAGACGACTGGGAATTGCGCGATGATATTCAGCAGAAAGTTGCCGAACTTTGGGAACAGGCTACAAGCGAGAACCTAAATGAAATTGGTGATCTTGAAGGATACAGAAAAGATTTTTACAACCTGTTTGGTTTTGACTACGAAGGAGTAGATTATAAAGCAGATGTAAATGAGGTTGTACCTATTGAAAGTATACAATAAAGCATATGGGAAACCCTGCAATTTGCAGGGTTTTTTGTTTCTAACCAAAATAATTTAAATTATGAACAATCTGTTAAAAGGTAAAAGAGGTATTATTACCGGAGCTTTAGACAAGAATTCTATTGCATGGAAAATTGCCGAAAAGGCTCATGAACAGGGTGCAACTTTTGTGTTAACTAATGCTCCTATAGCCATGAGGATGGGAGAAATTAATGAGCTTGCTGAGAAAACCGGTTCGCAGATAATCCCTGCAGATGCTACTAATACTGAGGATTTAGAGAATTTATATACTAAGGCTCAGGAGATACTGGGAGGTAAAATAGACTTTGTACTTCACTCTATAGGTATGAGTGTTAATATTCGTAAAAAAATACCTTATGTAGACTCTAACTATGATTATTTTATGAAAGGTGTAGACGTATCGGCACTGTCACTGCATAAAATGCTTAGTGTTGCAAAACACCTTGATGCAATTAGCGAAGGGGGGAGCGTAGTGGCATTAACCTATATGGCAGCCCAAAGAACTTATCCTTTCTATACAGATATGGCAGATATTAAGGCCATGCTCGAATCTATTGCCCGAAGCTTTGGATACCATTATGGGGTAGAAAAAAAGGTACGTATCAATACTGTATCACAATCACCTACAAAAACAACAGCAGGTACCGGTATTAAAGGGTTTAATGACTTTTACGATTATGCTGATGCGATTGCTCCGCTGGGTAATGCTGATGCCGAATCGTGTGCTGATTATTGTATAACACTTTTCTCAGACCTTACCAGGATGGTAACCATGCAAAATTTATTTCACGACGGAGGTTATTCTTCTACCGGAGTAAGTGCAAAAGTTATGGATATGTTATATCCTGAACAGGAATAATTTTTAAACTTTTATGGTATATTGTACAATAAGTCCCCTTGTGGGACTTTTTTTTGTTCATTTTGTGATTTTTTATTTGTTTTAACAAAATTGTCTGTTAAAAAATTAACATAAAAACATTATTTAAAAAATAAATAATTAGATAAAAAAGGGATATTGTGTAAAAAATTTAATGAAATGTAACAAAATCAATTTTTTTAATAAAAATGTCACCTATTGTTATATTATCAATTTTTTAGGGTAAAAAATTATAATTTTATTAACAATTAATTAAAACTTGATGTTACATGGAAAAAACTACATTAAAAAACTTCTGGCAAAGAGGTTATAAGGGGTGGATTATGTCTGCCGCTTACTTACTTCTTATGTTAGGAGCTACAAAAACTTTTTCACAGGCGGATGTATATTCGTTTGTTCAATCTAGCGGGGTGTACACCCCAATAACGGGAGGTACGGTTATTACCTCTGCTACAGATTATTCACCTTCGTTGGATAGTTATTCTTCAAGCGAGTTAACACTGCCAACAGCTTTTAGCTTTGCAGGTACATCTTATTCTACCTTTTATGTAACCAGCAACGGACAGGTACAATTAGGAGGAAGTAGTGCGCCTTCAAGCTTTAATTACCGCGTTATAAGTAGTAATACAGGTAACAATGTATTTTTGGCTCCGTTCTCCGGAGATTTAGCTGCAGGTGCTACCGGTACTGCAACTATACGTTGGGAACAGGTAGGTGACGAGGTTGTAATCCAGTGGACTAATTTCAGGAGATACAACAAATCAGAGAGTTTTAACTTTCAGGCACGTTTAAACACTGTAACTGGTGTTATAAAGTTTGTGTATGATGGTACTCCTCCTTATGCAGCTACTACTGATTACCAGCCACAACTTGGAATTAAGAGCTCAACATCAAACTATTTATGTTTAACTGTTGCTACAGATGGTGACTGGAATGCTCCTGTTCAAATTACTACAGGAGTTAGCAGTTCATCTATAGCGTCATTTAATGGAGCTTTAGGATTTACAAGTGGATTAACTTATACCTTTAACCCACCGCCTCCATGTGCAGGCGTGCCTGATGGAGGAACAGCTAATGATCCTGCTGTACGTTATGTATGTGCAGGTGCTACACCATCGGCTATAAGTGTAACTGGTGCATCTGGTTTAGTGGTTCCTGGTATAACTTATCAGTGGCAGGAATCTACAGATGCAGGTGCAAACTGGGCTAACGCTACAGGAGGTACAGGAGCAACTACTGCTTCTTATACTCCACCTGCTTATGCAGGGACAGATATTCAGTACCGTTTAAAAGTTACCTGTACAAACAGTACAGAGGATGCTTACTCTACAGCGGTAACATTAACTCCGCAAATAGCTCCTGCTACACAGGCTTCTGCTTTAGTGACAGGTAATATAGGCTTTAGTTCAATGGCGCTTAACTGGACTAGTGGTGATGGCGGACGCAGAATGGTTGTAGTAAGTGATACACCAATTACAGACCCTACAGATGGTGTAGGTATTGCGGCTTATACTGCAAACAGCACTTTTGCTAATGCAGGTCAGCAAATTGTTTATGATGGTACAGGTACATCAGTAACTGTTTCAGGTTTAACCTGTGGTTCTATGTATTATGTAAAAGTATATGAGTACAACCGTTGTGGCTCTGACCCGTACAATACTTTAATCAACGTAACTACCGATACTAATGCTCTAACAGTAAATGTACCGGGTGCTGCTGCAGGTTTACCTGTTGCAAATGATTTTACTGATTTTACGGGAGCTAACCTTGGCGCTGTTGTACCGGGTTGGTTTGAGGCTTCAATTACCACATCTGGTGGTACAGAGCCTACAAATGCTAACCCTGGAGGACTTTCTTCAGATTGGACAAGCAGTACTAACCTTGGTGTTAAAACAGCAAAAATCAACTTGTATACTAACACAAGAAACTCTTGGATAATAAGTCCTAAAATTGCACTAACAGTAAATTCAAGACTTAAATTCAAAGCGGCTATCAGTAACTATAACAGTGGTGGTGCAGATCCTGACGGAATGCAGGGTACAGATGATAAAGTTAATGTACTTGTTAGTACTGACTGTGGTGCTACATGGACTTCTCTTTACGTATTTGAAGCAGCCAACACAGCTACTTTAACAAACTCACTTACTGATTTTACTTTACCGCTTACTGATTTTGTGGGACAAACTATCCAGATAGGTTTCCAGGGTACAGACGGACCTGTGGATAACTCACCGGATTATGACTTCCATATCACAAATATACTTGTAGAGGAAACTCCGTCTTGTGATGTACCAGTGGTGGCAGCTCCTGCTAACGTTACTAAAAATGGTGTATCACTTTCATGGGAAGCTCCAACTGTAGGTGTGCCTACAGGTTATGAGTATGCAGTTGTTACTACTGATACTGCTCCGGCTTCAGGTGATATGACAACAGAAACTTCTGTAGATGTTACAGGGCTTATGCCTTCTACAATGTACTATGTATATGTAAGAACAGAATGTACAGATGTGTACAGTGACTGGAGTATAGCCCAGGTATTTACTACTATGTGTGATTATCCTGAAGTACTTACTACAGAAGGTGGTACAGTTTGTGGGCAGGGTGAAGCAGAACTTTCTGCAACTACCGAGCTTGATGGTGTATTAAGCTGGTATGATGCTGCCGAAGGCGGTACTATGCTTGGACAGGGAGAAATGTTTACTACTCCTTTAGTTACTGAAACTACTGATTTTTATGTAAGTGCAGGTTCTCCTATTGCTAATACTGATTTAACTTTTGGAGCTGGTGAAAGTACAAGTTCAAGCGGAGGTAGTTCTCCATACTATCACGGTTGGGGAGGTGTTAAAACACAATACATATTAAGAGCTTCTGATTTACAGGCAGCAGGTTTATTTGCAGGTCCTATAAACTCGGTAGCCTTTACAATTACTTCGTTAGGTACTTCTACTTTCAATAACTTTGCTGTAAGTATTGGTACTACAACTCAAAATGAGGCTACAAATACTCATGTAGACGGTTTAACTCAGGTGTATACCAATGCGGCTCAGCCATTAACAGTTGGTGTTAATACTTATGCGTTTACCACTCCGTTTGCCTGGGATGGTACAAGTAACATTGTAGTACAGGTTTGTTACAGTAATGTAAACACAGGAGGTTCATCATCAACAGTATTGTATGACAATGCAGGGTATACAGGTACAACTTATACTTATGCAGATAACCAAACTGCAGATGCTATTTGTGCAGCAACTACAGGTAGTGTAGGTGATTCCGGTAATACAACAACAAGCTCAAACAGAGCACAAATGATAATTAATGGTACAGCTATATGTTCAAGCCCAAGGATGGCAGTTACAGCTACTGTAACTGATGCCCCGGATATTATGCTTATGGCTAGTGAATCATCAATATGTGAAGGTGAGAGTACAGATATTTCGGTATCTAGTGACAATATGAACTACGAGTATGTATGGATGCCGGGTAACTTAACAGGTGCTATGCAAACTGTATCTCCGGTAGAAACTACTACTTATATGGTAACAGCTACAGATCCTGACTCAGGTTGTGTGGAAGTAGGAGAGATAACAATTGTGGTTAATCCGCTTCCTATAGGACTTTCTGTTACTCCTGATATGGCAGATGTTTGTCAAAACTCAGTGGTTGCACTTGCAGCTTCAGGTGGTAGTACAATAATTGCAGAGGAGTACTGTGAAATTTCAATGAACAATCCTGGTGCTTCTGGTGATTACCTAAACAGCTTCTCATTTGCAAATATTACAAATAATGATTCAGGCGATGCGGCAGATGACTATACGTACTACAGCGCCCTTACTGCAAACGTAACAGGTGGTGATACATATACAGTGTCAATGCAAACGGGTAGTGCAACCTGGAGTCAGTATTTAAGAATTTGGATTGATTACAACCAGGATGGTGTGTACAGTGAAGACGAAAGTGTATTCACAACTACATCAGGTGTAACTTCATCTACAACTGTAACGGGAGATATAACCATACCTACTACAGCTTTCAATGGTATGACAAGAATGAGAGTGTTATGTAGTTACAATATACAGTCTCAGGCAACATCATCATGTGCATGGACAGGTTTTGGAGAGTATGAAGAGTATAATGTAAACATTACAGGTGCTACTAACCCTGTAGATTACATTTGGTCGCCACAAGGCGGATTATATTCTGATGCGGCAGCTACAGTACCTTATATGGGTGAGCCTGCAGCAACAGTATACTACTATGCTTCGGCAGATGCTAACTATACAGTTACTGTAACAAGCGAATTTGGTTGTGCAGTTTCTGCTTCAGCAGATCTTACAATTGTTGTAACTCCGGCTCCAGCCGCCGAGGCTTCTCAGATATTCTGTGCAGGTGCTACCGTAGCAGATTTAACTGCAGAAGGTGAAATGGTTAACTGGTACTATTCTGCTACTGGCGGAGATGCACTGGCTGAAACTGTAATGCTTAACGATGCTACAGTATACTATGCTTCACAAACAGTTAACGGATGTGAAAGCGCTGTAAGGGTAGCGGTAACAGCTACTGTAAATACTACACCGGCACCGGTTGTAGATGAGTATGTACAATTAGTATGTAACGCCGGTACTATTGCTGATTTAATGGCAACAGGTACTGATGTACAATGGTATGCTGATTTTGAAGGTGGTGAGCCATTAGCTCCAGAAACAGAACTTGAAGCAGGTATTGCTTTATACTTTGCATCTCAAACTATAGATGGTTGTGAAAGCCTTATGAGAACTCCGGTAGCAGTATTTGTTAATGTGGTTGAAACTCCAATGGCCGATGCTCAACAGTCTTTCTGTGGAAGTGCTACTGTGGCTGACTTAATGGCTGATGGTGATGATATTATGTGGTATGCAGATGAAACAGGAGGAGAGCCTCTTGCTGCTGAGACAGAACTTATGGACGGAGGCATGTACTATGCAGCTATGATGTATGAAGGATGTGAAAGTGCTGTAAGAGCTGCTGTTACTGTAACAATTAATACAGTTCCTGATCTTGAAGGTGAGGAAATGCAGGATGTGGAAGTAATGGCGGGTAATGATGCTGTTATAGGAGACTTAGTAGTGATTGCTGCAGAAGGTGCTGAGGTAAACTGGTACGCTTCTATGGAAGATGCAATGAACGGCGAAAACCCGCTTTCTTCTGATTTTGTTGTAACATCGGGTAATACTTACTATGCTGTACAAACTATAGGCGACTGTAGTAGTGCACCGTTTGCAGTAACAGTATCTATAACACTTGATGCAAGAGATTTTGAAACAGCTAACTTTAACTATTGGCCAAACCCGGTAAAAGATGTACTTAATGTTTCTTACTCATCAAGTATAACATCGGCTACAGTTTACAACTTATTAGGACAGCTGGTTATGTCACAACAAATAAATGCATTACAGGGAACTATTAATATGAGTGGTCTTTCAGACGGTAGCTATATAGTAATAGTAAATACCGAAAATGCATCAAAAACTATTAGAGTTATCAAAAAACAATAGTTTGTTAAATTGATTAAACAACCTCTTAAAAGGGGTTGTTTATGAATTTACCCTAAAAGCCACCTCATTTCAGGTGGCTTTTTTGTATTTAATATAAAACAAATTAATATTTATTTAACATTAGTTTAAAATTCATAACATTTTATGATTATTGAATAATTGAATTTTTAATTAAAAATAAACTTTAACAGTTAATTTTTATTAAAATATAACAAATGCAGTTATTTTAATAAAAAACATCTCAAATGTTAAAAATGAAACTTTTTGTAGTCTATTTTTTATATTTTTAGCAAACTAATTAATTAAAACCAAATTATTCATGAAAAGAATTACCTTACCAGCTAATTTCCGGCCTTATCACGGAAATGCAGTCGTAAATCGGTATTCCCGATTTTTACTCTTTTTCGTAATGCTGTTAATGGGCTATACAGCAAAATCTCAAATTTATCATCACACAGACTGGGAAGATAATTTAAGTGGATGGCAATCTTCCGGTACTTCCGGTAGCTTTAGTACAACTACTGCTTCGTCATGTTCAGGTGCAAAGGCGGCAAGAGCAAATATTTATAATGAAAATTATACTTATTTCAGATCACCTGAATTATTACAATCTGACGGGTCTGAAGCTACTTTTACTTACAGTTTTAAATTAACTCAATATTCACCTTCAACAAATCCTGCTTTAGGTGGAGAATTCACTATTGAGGTACAATGGACTAATAATCTTGATGGTACATGGACAACTCTTGAGACTATTGATAATTCCAATTATGTATCTACTACAGATTGTGCTGAAAGAACGGTAACATTTACGCCGGCTAGTGGCGATACTGTGTATGTTAGGTTTGTAGGAACTGCAATTGGTGATGCCGATTTGTATTTTTATTTTGATAATGTAACCATTACTCAAACTACATGTATACCGCCTTCAGGTTTAGTGTTAGATGACCTGGTTGCAGGAGAAGTGTCGTGGACAGCTCCTGATTCAGCTCCTAGTGGCGGATATGATTACTATCTTTCAACTACAGATGCAACTCCTGATTCAGCTACAGTACCTACAGGTAATGTTTCAGATGTTTCTGTAGCCTTAACTACAACACCGGGTGTACAGAATTACTTTTGGGTAAGAAGCAACTGTGAAGGAGAGTTATCTCCATGGATAGGCCCGCTTACATTCTATGCGCCTCAGGTACCTGCAACACTACCGTTTGAGGAAGATTTTGAAGATGTTTCCGGCATGTTGATTTTTAATGGTGAAGAAGCTAATAAATGGTATATCGGTTCGGTAGTGAATAATGGCGGATCTAATTCGTTATATATTTCTTCTGATGATGGTGTTACAAACGGTTATGTTAATAGTGAAACTACAAGAGTACACTCTTTTAGGGATATTAGTGTGCCTGCAGGTGTTACTGAGTTAAAAGTATCTTTTGACTGGAAAGCGGGAGGTGAAGATGATTATGATTACTTAAAAGTATGGGCTGTTCCGGTAACATTTGTTCCAACTCCGGGATCGACAATTTCAACTTCAAACGGAATTGCCGTTTCAGATAATCTATCCGGTAGCGGTGAAGATTTTCAACTTGCAGAATATTTTGTAGATGTTGAAGATTATGCAGGTCAGTCATTAAGATTGGTGTTTGAATGGAGAAATGACGGTAGTGATGGTGAAAACCCATCAGCCGCTGTAGATAACATCAGTGTTGAAGAGGTTACATGTTTTCCTCCTTCTGACCTTGAAGATGTTGTAACCACAGAAAATGTTACTCTGTCATGGACAGCTGCAGATCCTGTTCCTGCTTCAGGTTATGATTATTATTATTCTACAGAAAACACAGCACCTAATACAGCTACTACACCTACAGGAAATTCAACAGAAACAAGTATTTTACTTGATGAGCTGGATGCTAATACAATATACTACTATTGGTTAAGAAGCAATTGTGGGGGTAGTCTTAGCGATTGGGCCAGCGGAGGTTCGTTCCGTACAGAATGTGAAATGGCTACACTTCCATATATGTTTGACTTTACTGATTACACAGGTAGTACAGGTAGTACTTGTTGGAAAGAAAAAACAGGTGAACTGGGTACTGCTGTAACTTTAACGGGTACTTCAAGTAGCTGGACAAACAATAGTTATAATAATTCTACCAATTCTAACGGTACTGCGGCTTTTATAAACCTTTATGGCACAGATGATGAGTGGATAATTTCTCCGGCTCTTGATCTTGGAGACGGTTCTGTAACTTACCAGTTAGAGTTTGATGCTTCTGTAATCCCATGGAGTGGTAGTGATGCTGTTACAGATATGGAAGATAAATATGCAAAAGTAGTTGTTTCAACTGATGGCGGATTAACATGGGATGATGCTAATGTGCTTACTACTTTTGATAATGATAATATACCGGCAGGTGGCGTACACCAAATTATCTCTTTAGAAGGGTATTCAGGTGTTGTTAGAATAGGTTTTTACGGGCATAGTGATGATAACGCTCCTGATTTAAGGTTTTATATAGATAATTTTGAGGTAGATGTACAGCCAGATTGTGCTTTACCGGAAAGTTTAGTATTTACAGGTGCTACAGAAAATTCTGTTTCTGTTTCATGGTCTGCCCCTGAGACTGCTCCTGAAAACGGATACGAATATTTTATTGCTGATACTGATACAGCTCCGGAACCGGATTTTGCACCAGCAGATAATACAGATCAAACTGAAGCAACTATTGACGGACTTAACGCTGGTGAGACTTATTATTTTTGGGTAAGATCGGTTTGTGCGGTAAGTGTTTTCAGTGAATGGGTTGGTCCGTTTGAAGTAGCTACTTTATGTGATTCTCCGGATGTTGAATCGGTTAATGCTACACCGATATGTGGTTTAGGTACCTCTACAATAACTGCAGATGTTTCGGGAGGAACTGTAAAATGGTATGCTCAGGAAGTTGGAGGTTTTCCAATAGCAACAGGTGCTACTTTTGAAACTCCTGAACTTACAGAGACTACTACTTACTATGTAACAGCAGTTAATGATGGTGTTGCACAGGATGGCGGAGCAAGAGCTTCTACAACTGCAACAAGCTATACTTCTCCAAGTAATTATGGTTTATTATTTGATGTTTATAATGATTTTACACTTAACTCTGTAGATGTATATATTACAGATGATACAGCAGATGATTTAACTATTAAATTATTTAATAGTCAAAGCGAAGAGCTTCAAACTATTACTGTAGAACTACCTGCGGGTGATTCTACTACGCCGGTACAGCATACAATAGAATTAGGATGGGATATTCCTGCAGGTGCTGCATATAGAATTATGGCTGTAAACGGACCTGATATGGTAC
>Ga0079224_100013801_pt1 | contig 11266 bp, 12 predicted proteins | sample Stecom2015_FD_80414 | JGI IMG/M metagenome (GOLD analysis project Ga0079224, IMG submission 80414) | Agricultural soil microbial communities from Utah to study Nitrogen management - Steer compost 2015 | ecosystem: Environmental > Terrestrial > Soil > Agricultural land | place: USA: Utah...
GATCTTGTGAAAAGAGAGGCAAACGTTTACCTTAGCTAAATTAAAAACTGCCATGAGTCTAGAAGTTCCCTATATACCTTCATTGGATAGCACCGCTACAGGAAAGGCCATTCGTTCCGTATTTTCAATGATAGAAGCACATGCCATTGCATCCCTAAACTGGAAAGAATATTACTATGTGCCAAAGGTAAGCTTCAAAATTGCCTATACGGATGAAAGCATTTTATTATATTATGAAGTGTTCGAAAAACATATCCGTGCAGCCTACCTCCATAATAACGAACCGGTATATCGGGATAGCTGTGTCGAATTCTTTATTTCTTTTGATGGCAGTAATTATTATAATTTCGAATTCAATTGTATTGGCACGATGTTGTCGGCATACGGTAGTCAAATCATGGAAAAAAGACAACTGGCTTCTCAAGATCGCATTGGTAGTATTTATCGAGACACCAATATCCATGCAACACCTAATGGCGTGCAATGGGATCTAGTGGCGAATATTCCTTTTAGTGTTTTTAAGGAAGATAGCATTAACTCATTAAAGGCACGCGAATGCCTAGCGAATTTCTATAAATGTGGAGATGATCTGCCTATTCCGCATTTCTTGTCTTGGGCGCCCATTGATCATCCTAAGCCAAACTTTCATCTACCGGCCTTTTTTGGCAAGCTTCATTTCACATCCTAATCGATTAGAACATTAATCCGGCCCGTTTTCCATTTCGAAAACGCGGTCAATCTTAAGATTTTGTTTGTCTTTTCCTGCCTGCACCGCCAATTGATCACAGCGTTCGTTTTCGGGATGGCCGGCATGTCCTTTTACCCATACGAATTTGATTTGATGAAGTTTGTACACCTGTAGAAATCGTAACCACAAATCCATATTTTTTTTTCCCGCAAAGCCTTTTTTCAACCAGCCAAACACCCATTTTTTTTCAACAGCATCAATAACGTATTTTGAATCTGAATAAATGGTGACATGATGCCCCGGCTTCTTTAGTGCTTCTAGTCCAACAATAACCGCCAGCAATTCCATTCGGTTGTTCGTGGTCTTTCTAAATCCTTCAGATAATTCTTTATAGTATTGTCCGGCCCTGAGAATTACCCCATAACCTCCCGGTCCCGGATTTCCACTGGAAGCCCCATCCGTAAATATTTCAATCATTGAGGCAAAGATAAGGATAGAATCGGGGATATCATTCAGCTAAGTTCTTAAAAATAGTCGTTAATACTTGATTGCACAGGGCAAGTTGGTCAGGCGTAATATTCACCAGTGCCTCGTCCATGGTTTTTTCCGCTTGTTGCTTCGTTTTATTTTGAAGTATTTGTCCTTTGTGAGTAAGAAAAATACGGTTAACCCTCTTGTCAAATTTATCAGGAATACGAACTACTAGGTTGAGCTTCTCTAAATTGTCAATCAGTCGTGTTATACTTGGTTTATCCCGGAAAGATTGAGAAGCTAGTTCTTGTTGCGTTAAGCCATCAGCACGCCAAAGTACATCTAAAATGGCCCATTGCTCTATGGTAATTTGGAGACCGGCCTTTTTAAAGTTCTTTAGCAGGCGACGTGCTAAAGCAGTATAAGTAACGCCGGTTAGTAATTTTACGAGTTCGTCTTCGTTTAACGCTGTCTTATACATGTGCGTCCTTGTTTATCGCAATAAGCTTATCAAGATACGCAATTTACCGCTGTTTTGTTTGGCCGTCGGAAGAAATGGCGTTCAAACAAAAAAACAAAGAATTAATCCCTGAACTGCTCCTCTAGTTTTTTAAGCTTGTTGATCAGCTCTTCCAGCCGCTCACTTTCCTTTTTTATGTAAACTTTCATTAGCACAAAATAACATATCAAAAACCAGATAATGGTACCAATAACAAATAAGACGAGGGCAAAGGTTGATACGTAAAAAGACATTTCGATTAAGTATAGAGCCAATGCAATGGATAAACTAATGGTATAAATCGTGTAATTTCGGGTGTTCAATCGGTAACGGTGCTGTTTATACGCTTGCAAATAAGCGATATAGGCTTCCGGCTTGTTCAGTAAACTCTCGCTGCTGCTGATAGATCGATAATCCTTTATTTGGATTAACATATAGTATACTAAACAGGTAATGACAATGAACATTGATAGTAAAGTCGTCCACGTGTGGAACCGGAAAGAAATAAAAATATAGATTGTTATCAGAACGATGACCGCAATGCTAATAACATGGCTTAAAAGTTTAGCAGTATACATGTTTTTCGTCTGTTTAACTGTATTTAGGATAGCATCGTAGCTAACACCATCATGTTCCTGCTGCACGTGCCAAAGCTGTTTTAATTCATTAAAATCTTTCATGGCGATTATATATTTCTGTTAGCTTGCTCTTAATCCGATGTATTTTTACCCGCAGATTTCCCTCCGAGATACCTGATATTTCGGCGATTTCCTGATAAGGCATTTCATCTAAAACCATTGTGATAATAATTCTCTCATTTTCTTCTAGTTGTGATATACACTTGTATAGTTGATTTACCTGCTCTTGCTTATCGGAAACATCATCGGCTTTGGTTTCGATAATCCGTTCGTTAATTTCGTCGGTGGCTTTTCGCTTTTCAACACGCAGATATGATAAGCAGGTGTTTACGGCAATTCGATAAATCCAGGTTGATATTTGAGATTGGTTTCTAAATCTATCAAGATTTTGCCAAACCTTGATAAAGGTTTCTTGCATAAGATCATTTGCAGCCTCGCTATCTCCGGTATAACCATAACAGAGGTGATACACCTTTCTGTTATTTTTGTCAAAAATATCCTTAAATAGGGCCTCTTTTCGCGTCATTTTCTTAGCAACTAAGGTTTAGACTAATGGAATTAGTCCGTGTTACAATTTTTTGTCTTTTTTACCTTGGATTTTTTAGGCAATCATTTTTTATCGTTGGTAAAATTACATCTATTTATTGGAAGCTTAAGCTAAATGGTTATTTTTGTGGAATTGCGAACTGCTTAATGTATTATATGAAGTCAAAATCAGCCGTATTTTTTACCCTAATCACTGTAAGTATTGCCGCTTTATTATATGCTGTCGATTTTATTTTTAACGTAATTCCCCCTCAGGTATTGTTTTTTTTTAGATGGCTTGCTATAATCGGTTTAATACTATACGGATTTAGGAAGAGAACGCTAACGACATGGATTTTGATTTCATTGGTCATTGGCGCAAGTATCGGACATGATTGGCCGCAGGTAGGGATGGCTTTACAAGTGGCAAGTAAAGCATTTCTTAAGTTAATTAAAACCATTGTGTCGCCTTTGATCTTCGCAACTTTGGTTTATGGTATCGCAGGACACTCTGACATAAAGCAAGTTGGTCGGATGGGTTGGAAGTCCTTGTTGTATTTTGAGTTGGTTACCACCATCGCTTTGTTTATCGGCTTGGCTGCTATTAATATCAGTAAAGCGGGTATGGGAATTATTCCTCCCGCAAATCAGCATGAGGAGTTGCCGGATGTCAAGCCGCAAACCGTAAACGATATCATTCTTCATATTTTTCCCGAAAATATTGCAAAATCAGTAGCGGAAGGTGAAGTATTGCAAGTGGTAATTTTCAGTGTGATTTTTGGTTTAGCCTTAATTATGGTACCCGAAAAAAAGAGGATGCCTATGGTAAATTTTACCGAAAGTTTATCAGAAGTCATGTTCAAATTCACCAATATTGTCATGTATTTTGCTCCCATCGGCGTGGGGGCGGCTATGGCCTATACGGTGGGGCACATGGGGCTTGGCGTTCTGGTCAACCTTTTTCAATTACTAGCCACGCTCTATGTTTCGCTTATCGCATTCATTTTGTTGGTATTACTGCCTATTGGTTTAATAATCGGTTTACCAATTAAACGCTTTATCAAAGCCGTTGGCGAACCGGTATCTATTGCCTTTGCTACTACCAGTTCAGAGGCGGCCTTGCCAAGGGCCATGGAAGCTATGGAAAGCATCGGTGTACCGCGTAAGATAGTGGCCTTTGTAATGCCTACGGGGTATAGTTTTAATCTAGATGGTACTACGTTATACCTTTCCTTGGCTAGCGTCTTCGTCGCCCAGGCTGCCGGGATTCATTTATCCTTTGGAGAACAATTGTTGATGGTTTTTACTTTGATGATCACCAGCACAGGTGTTGCGGGTATTCCTCGCGCGTCTTTAGTGATTTTGATGGGAACGGCCGCCTCTTTTGGTTTACCTGTTTGGCCCATTTTTATTATTCTGGGCATCGATGAATTAATGGATATGGCCCGAACTTCAGTTAACGTGCTCGGAAATTGTTTAGCAGCTGTGGTAGTAGCTAAATGGGAAAACGAATTTAATCCGAATGCCGTAAATGAAGATATCATGGATACCAAAATCTCACCACACGACGAAATAAAGCCCTAGTCAATTTTATACATCAGGAACAAAACAATACTTTTAAAAACTATATACCATGAGTGAACGCTCTAAAAAAATCTTCCTTTATATCTGTATTATTGTGCCTTTTTTAGGTTATTGTATTTTCTATTATAGTAATATGATAAAAAACGCCCCGTTCCGATTTTCCGATTTTGAGTCTGTTGAATTCAATTATGGGACACCCGATCATATGCTAAACAAGTACAACTCCAAAACCCAAGAATATCAATATATGAATCGGAGGGATTCTTTAGTTAAGAGTACGCTGAAACTACGAAAAGATGATTTACTTTATTTACATCGAAAGGCAACGGAATATGGCTTTTGGAACTTTCCGGACGACATGACCAATAAAGCTGCAGGTGTGGATACCACCAAAAATGTGGTGCGATTTTTTCTGAAATTCAATTACAAAGAGAAAAGTAAGCAAATGCTTTTTGATTCTAATTTTGATGGGGACCCAAAACTTACTGAGGCCGCCAAAACTATGGTAAGCGAAGTGCGGCGTATCCTAACGGATGCAGAAGACAGAAATTAAATGTTGCTCAGTGTTTCTGTAGCTTGCATGAGAATCGAGGCTGCCAGCTTGGCTGTGCGATCATCTATATCGTATAGCGGATTTGTCTCTGCTATACCTATGCTTAATACTTTTTTGCTATTTACTATCTGTTGTACACAGGATGAAAAGACGAAGTCGGGGTATATCCCATTATAGGAAGTCGCACTCACCCCTGGAGCAAATGCAGAAGCAAACACATCCATGTCTATACTTAAATACAGGAAGTCGTTTTCCGCTATAAACGTGTTCAGCATTTCTTGTAGAAAACCATAATTCATATAATGAAAATCGGAAGCTTCTATATACCGGACTCCCAAACGCTCCGCTATATTGAATAGATGCACCGTATTACTCGTCTTCTGAATGCCTAATGCCAAGTAGTGGAATGGTTGGTTTTCGATCCGGTTGGTTTGTGCGATCTCCCAAAATCCGGTACCGGAGCTTACACCATTTTCGTCCGGTTCTCGGAGATCAAAATGTGCGTCGAAATTGATAATTCCGATAGATTTGGAAGGGTTGTTCACGAATTTTTGGATACCACGATAGTGTGGTTGAGCCAGCTCATGCCCCCCACCTAGAAGAATCGGAAAATTTCCGGATACGAGAAGGGAGGTGACAGCGTCTGCTAAAAGATCTTGCGTAGTCTCCAGTGCCCCATTCTGGCATTTTATGTCACCAAAATCATATAAAGTGCGCATCGATGGTTGCAAAGGCAGGTTGCTAAGCGCCCTTCTTATATGTTCCGGGCCTTTAACGGCACCTTGTCGGCCTCGGTTCCTCCTTACCCCTTCGTCGCAAGCAAAACCTAACAGGGCGATACCATTTGGTGTCAAGGGTATTTCCTGCTTTAGCGATTGAAGTCTCACACATTGGTGCCATCTTAAATGATTAGGACCGAGACCATCTACGCGTCCATGCCACCAGTTGTGTTGCGGTTCGTCATACATTGCGTTATTGTAATATAAGTTTTCCATTTTTCCAAACTTTTGACGATTTCATACTTCCTTGATAATACAATATCTCCCGATAATCTGAGGTAGAATAAGCTTGCATATCGGCAAGCTGTTGATCAGCAATCCTGCCCCGGTTTAGTAAGTTCAGCGCATAAGCAGCGCGATAGGTAAGCCCCGCTAGGGTTTCTGCCATGGTCAGCTTTTCAAAGGTTCCTAAAATAGCCGCTTGTGTCAGTAATTGCCCCATAGGTGCCGAACCGGGATTCCAGTCGCTTGCGATGGCTAAACCTGCCCCCGCATCCAAAAGTTTGCGGGCAGGGCTAAAAGGAATCCCAAGTCCTAACGAGGCACCCGGTAAACAGACGGCAACAGTGTTCGACTGAGCAAGCAAACTTATTTCCTTTTCACCACTGTGCTCCAAGTGATCAGCTGATCGAGCCCCGAGCATAACGGCTATCGGTACCCCCCCGGGGGTGAATTGGTCCGCATGAATCGTAATCTCAAAACCTTTAGCTTTTACTTTCTTTAAGAACTCTTTTGCTTCCAAAGGGGAAAAGGCAGATTGCTCAATAAAAATATCGAAGCGCGCACTAAGTTTCTCTTGCTCAATGATTGGAAGGAGTTGCGTTACTATATTGTTGAGATATTCGTCCCGACTGCCATCAAAATCAAGGGGGAGCGTATGTGCTGCCAAACAGGTTGGTATTAAATCTACCGGAATAAGTTTATCTGCTTGCTTGATGGCCCTCAACATCTTCAGTTCGTTTTCATTATTCAGGCCGTATCCGCTTTTGACTTCCATGGTTGTTGTTCCACGGCTTAAAGCTTCCGTCGATCGCCGTACTATACCGTCAACCAGCACCTGCTCGGTAGATGATCGACAATGTTGGACGCTTTCCCATATACCACCTCCTGCCTGCGCTATCTCAAGGTAGCTTTTCCCTGCAACGCGCATGGCATAGTCGCGAGCCCTGTTGCCTGCATAGCAGATATGGGTGTGACAATCGACGAACCCCGGTATAAGCGTTAGCACTGAATCCGTTTCTTCTATCACTACATCGGGATAAGCGCGGCGAAGGTTGTTGAAGGTGTCAACAGCAACGATGTATTCGCCTTTAATTAGAACGCCTCCTTGTTCCAGAATTTGCAGTTGTTCATCCTTTAAGCTACCCTTAATTGGAAGACCTGCCATTGTTACGATTTGTGCGAAAGGACCTATGATTTTCATGAATATATTTTGTCTCACCAATTTTTCAAGTTAAACTTCCTATTGCACAATTCAGCTCGCTCATAGCCTGCGTCTACGTGCCTGAATATGCCCATTGCCGGATCGTTGAACAATACCCGTCTTAAACAAGCGTCAGCCCGATCCGTACCGTCCGCCAAAACAACCATACCGGCGTGCTGTGAGTAGCCCATTCCCACACCTCCTCCATGATGAAAGGAAACCCAGGTAGCCCCACCGGCGGTGTTGCTCATAAGGTTTAATAAAGGCCAATCAGACACGGCGTCCGATCCGTCGAGCATTGCCTCTGTCTCACGATTTGGCGACGCCACTGAACCACAGTCTAAATGGTCCCGGCCAATAACAATCGGCCCCTTTACTTTACCACTACGTACCAAGTCGTTAAACAGCAAGCCCGCTTTCTCGCGTTCACCCATTCCCAGCCAACAAATACGAGCAGGCAGACCTTGAAACTTTACTTTTTCACGGGCTTTCAACAACCAATTACGTAAACCTTTATTTGCAGGAAACGTTTTTATCAGGGCTTCGTCTGTGGTATAAATATCCTCCGGATCTCCCGATAGGGCAACCCACCTGAAAGGGCCTTTGCCTTCACAGAATAAAGGACGTATAAAAGCAGGTGTGAAGCCCGGGAAGTCGAACGCATTGGTGAGCCCGCCTTGTCTAGCAAATTCACGTAAATTATTTCCATAATCGAACGTGATCGCCCCCTTTGCCTTCAAGGCCAGCATAAGTCTTACATGTCTGACCATACTTTTAATTGACAACTCCTTGTAATGTGATGGGTTAGCCGTTCTTAATTTAAGTGCTTCTGAAAGTGAAAGGCTGTGAGGAATATAGCCATTGATGGGATCGTGGGCAGAGGTTTGATCGGTTAATATGTCCGGTATTATTCCGTGATCCAATAGTTGTTGGAGTAGATCTCCCGCGTCACTCACTAAGCCTACAGATAACGGTGTTTTGGATGATTGAGCCGCTCGGGTCCAATGAACCGCCTCCTCAAAAGAATCCGTCATTCGGTCTATATACCCGGTCTCGATCCTTTTCTTAATCCGAGAAGGATCTACATCAGCTCCTAGGAAAACAGCCCCCGCCATGGTGGCTGCTAAAGGTTGGGCTCCACCCATACCGCCAAGTCCTGCGCTTACTAATAATTTTCCCGATAGGTTGGCATTGAAATATTGCGCAGCACAGGAAACAAAGGTTTCGTAAGTGCCCTGTAGAATGCCCTGTGTACCTATGTAAATCCAACTACCCGCCGTCATTTGACCATACATCATTAGTCCCCGGCTCCGAAGTTCATTGAAATGGTCCCAGGTCGCCCAAGCAGGAACTAAATTGCTATTAGCAATTAAAACTCTTGGTGCTTCGGGATGTGTACGTACGACCCCAACAGGTTTGCCTGATTGAATAAGCAGCGAGTGATGTTCATCCAGCTCTAATAGAAGGGTAATTATTTGGCGAAGTGATTCTTTATTTCTGGCAGCTTGTCCAATGCCTCCATATACCACGAGTTCTTCAGGGTTTTCGGCTACTTCCGCGTCTAGATTATTTAACAACATGCGTAAGGCCGCCTCGGCTTGCCAATTTTTGGCATGCAGCTGATTTCCAACAGGGGCCTTGTAAAAGGGATGTTGTGCATATTTTTCAAGAAAGCTGGAACTGTTCATAGTCTTTATCATTTAGGTTTATTTGGTATTTTAATGCCACTTCGTTCGCTCGAGCAACAAACTTGCCACTGGCAATTAAGTTTTTTAAGTGTTGTATATCCGTTGAGAAGATCCGGTCTTCCTCCGCATAAGCAACCTGCGATCGCACGAAGCTATGACATGCTTCCAACACGGAGGTTGAGCGAATAGGATGCCTAAAATCCAAAGCTTGGGTAGCATATAACAGTTCGATGGCCAAGATGTATTCTAAATTCTCGATAACCTTATTTAGTTTTCTGCCGCTAATGGATCCCATTGAAACATGGTCTTCCTGTCCTAAAGAAGTGGGAATACTGTCGGCACTGGCGGGAAAGCACAAGCCTTTATTTTCGGAAACCAGGGCTGCGGTTGTGTACTGTGGAATCATGAAGCCTGAGTTCAGCCCGGCATCCTTTATCAATAACTTCGGCAGTCCATAACGGCCTTCGATAATCAGGTAACTTCTCCTATCCGAGATGTTCCCCAATTCCGCTGCTGCTACAGTAGCATAATCTAAGGGAATTGCTAAAGGCTGTCCGTGAAAATTTCCACCACTTATTGTATCCAACGAACCTAAAATTACCGGATTGTCTGTAACTGAATTTAATTCGATTTCTGTTAATTGTTTTAAGTGAAGCCAAGCAGTACGTGATGCTCCATGCACTTGAGGGATACAACGGAGCGAATAAGGATCCTGTATTCGGTCACAATTGACATGTGATTGAATAATTTCCGACTCCGCCAATAAAGCCCACATCCTAGTTGCGACAACACGGTTGCCCGGAACGGGCCTGAGCTCATGAAGACGCGGATCAAATGGTTTCGAAGAACCCATCAACCCTTCTAAAGACATAGCACCGATAAGATCAGCGGCATCTAAGGCATTGTGAAAACGCGCTAAGGCATGAACCGCATGGGCTGCAATAAATTGAGTGCCATTGATAAGTGCCAAACCTTCCTTTGGGCCCAACTGGAGGGGTTCGATGTTTTCTTGCCTTAATACATCGCCTGTATCGCTCATGCGTCCCTTGTAGTAAACGTTACCTAAACCAATAAGTGGTAAAAATAGATGAGAAAGTGGCGCCAGATCACCTGAAGCGCCAACAGAACCCTGAGCGGGTACGCAAGGGAGTATATCTTTTTCGATGAACCAATGTATCCGTTCGATGGTCGACAACCTGATACCGGAATAGCCTAAACAAAGCGCATGTAATTTAATGATAAGCATGATCTTTGAAATTTCGGTAGATACGAACTCGCCAACACCTACAGCGTGGCTCATCAATAGATTGTGTTGCAGTTTGGCCGTGTCTGAGGCTGATATTAACGTGTCGCACAAAGGACCGAAACCGGTGTTAATGCCATACACTACTTTATTCTTATCGACGATTTCGTCTACATAGGAGCAGCTTTGCGTAATATTGGATATAGCCTCGTTTGTAAGAATACCTTTCAGATTGCCATTAGCCAGTGCTAACGCTTTTGCAACGGTTAGTCGATCAATTCCATACTTAAATACCATAAATATAAGATTTAATGTGCAAGTTGCATGTCAGCCAGTATGCATTCACCAAGCGGTTTCGCTTTCAACGCGTTTTCCAATTTGCTTAGGCGTTCAAGAAAGCCGGTAAGACTTTCCTCTTCGGCTTCAAATGCCGACATAACAGATTCGATGCTTTTCCAGACCGGTTTTATGTCGTCTAACATTTTCCGGCCGAGTTTGGTTAAAGCGACAACCTGTTTCCGCCCATCCTGTTTGTCACGTACGCTTTTTACCAACTTTTTCCGGCGAAGATTGTGGATCATCTGACTAACGGATGAATGCGAAATCTGTAGACGATTGGAGAGGTCAACCAACGAAATGTCTTCCGTTTTCGAAAGAATATAAAAGAAAGAAAACCAGCTTGTGTCAAAAGGAATTCCCAGCTGCTGATAAACGCTGTTTAATTCGCTGATATAATATTCACTCAATCTTCGTAAGCGGCTGCCAAATATGAGATAGCCAGGGGTGCGGTAAAAGTCCATAATTGATTTGTATAAGTACTTATACAATTATACAATATTGTATGATAAAAAGCAAGAGGAGAGAGGATAGGTAGTCGGGTTGTTGAATAGAGTTTTAGTGATGAATGTTGCCTGCCCGCCGATAGGCAGGAGTGATGAGCGATGAATAATTTTTTTTTGTGCGTGGCAAGTTGACAGGAAGCTTAAAGTGTTGAACATAGAATATAAGACATAGGTCTTGACACTTGCCTGCCTGCCGGTAGGCAGGTGTCTTGATACTTCATACTCGATACGGCTCGCAACCTACAACCAATAACCAACAACTAACAACTAGCAACTAGCAACTAACAACTAGCAACTAATAACCAACAATCTCTTGCGAGTTTGAAATATAAA
>Ga0079224_100013802_pt1 | contig 11266 bp, 9 predicted proteins | sample Stecom2015_FD_80414 | JGI IMG/M metagenome (GOLD analysis project Ga0079224, IMG submission 80414) | Agricultural soil microbial communities from Utah to study Nitrogen management - Steer compost 2015 | ecosystem: Environmental > Terrestrial > Soil > Agricultural land | place: USA: Utah...
AAATGGGAATGCTGGATTTATGGAGATTATGAGGTCGTGATGCCGGTTCCTCTCCAATATAAATTTGGGATTAAATTTGTTTTACAACCGATTTATTGTCAGCAATTGGGCGTTTTTTACAAAGAAGAAATTTCGGATGAGCTTTTCCGTGAATTCGAAAAAAAACTGCATCGATACAGGGTTCGAGCCTATCATTTCAACGAGGACAATACGGAACGTTACAAACCGAAAGGAGAATTAAAGGTCAATCATGTGTTGGATTTGGATTTGCCTTATGAGCAACTTAGGAAAAATTACAACCGAAACAGGCGACGGAAACTCATTGATTTGCCGGAAGAATTTGAGTTGAGTCTTTCTGAATCTGTAGATGATTTGGTGGATTTATTCCAGGCAGAATATCCCAAATTGGGAAAGCCACAATGGATGTATTTATTGAGGAAAATGATGCAAGAGGCTTTTAACAGGGGAATTGGTTATCAATGCCGAATAGAAAACGAAGAAGGTCTGGTCGCTGGGCTTTTTTACATCAAAACGCATAAACGTATTTTTCAGTTGGGAGCAGGCAGAAAAAGGGAGATGAAAGATATCGGATTTTTCACCATGATCATTGACCATACAATTCGGCTCTTTTCAAATACGCCGGATTTTCAATTTGATTTTGAAGGTTCGTCTGCGCCCGGAATAGCCATGTTCAATGAGAGTTTCGGAGCTGAAAGAAAGACGTACACTATTTATTCGAATTTAAATAACAAAAAAATCAAATCTTTGAAAAAGATGTCAAAGACTTTTAATCATTTCTGATAAGAACAGTTTCAAACAAAGGACAATGAGAAAAAATCAATATATATTTTCGTCAGAAAAGTTGGAAGTGCTTCCAGAAGGGTTTACTTCTTATGAATTCGGAGATTATTTTCTTTATAAAGATAAAGAGTTGAAATGCTTTTCTGCAAAAAATGGAGATGTTGAGGTGGTGGTTTTAGGAATAATAATAAATCCTTTTCAACCTGAACAATCAGGAAGTAACATTGTTGATTTTTTAGTAAATTTTGAAACGAAAGAAAGTTTTTTGAATGAATTGGAAAACTATTCAGGCAGGTATGTGGTTTTTTATAAAAATAGATCAGATTTTATCGCATTAACAGATTTTATCGCACAAAGAAATATTTTTTACTGGTTTGATTCTGATAAAACTTATTTGTTTTCTTGTGAGAAATTACTTTTGGATATATTGAATTTAGAGCCTGTTATCAGCGACAAAAAGTTGACAATGCTCAATGACAATGTATTTTCAAAAATTAAGCAGCAGTTTCTGCTGGGAGAAGATGAATGGGATGATCGCTTTAGAAAATTAATTCCAAACTACTATTTGGACTTAAATAGCAAAAAGACGGAAAGCTTACCTGTTTATCATTTAGAAAAATTATCTCATGAACAATTAATAGAGCAATCAGTCAATATACTCAGAGGAACTATACATGGAGCAATCATTCATTTTGATAAAGTTTATCAGGCACTTACTGCTGGCTATGATTCACGGTTAATTCTGACTGCTTCTTTTCCTTTCAGAGAGAATATTCAATATTTTTTATTTGATAGAAATACAACAAGTATCAATAATGATATAAAAATTGCACAAAGGCTTTCAAAAACTTTAGGATTTAATTTTCAGACGATAAAACCTAAATCTGTTTCTGAAAGTTTCAAAAAGGAATTTAATCAAGAATTTGTAATTGCAAGAGATTTACCCAAACATCAAAATATACAGTATTTTAAAAATAACGCACCTTCCAATTCGGTTAACATCACAGGAGATGGAGGCGAAATAATTCGTAGTTTCAGAAGTGCAGAAACTTTTTCTTCGATTGACAAGTTGTTACAGAGCCTATTGTATAAACCTTTTGCTTATAATGTTGAATCTTTGGAAGAATGGATTTCTAAATCTAAAAATTTCAGAGATCAATATGGCTTAGAGATTGGAGATCAATTTTTTATAGAGGTTTCAATGCCAAAATGGGGCGCAAAATGGACTTTAGAGCAAGATTTTTCTGGTGTTGAGGAGCTAAATCCTTTTAGTAACAGAAGATTAATTTATTCAATATTGCTTAATACAAAACTAGAAGAAAGATCAGGGCCAAATTTTAAGTTTGTCAGAGAATTGATGGAAGCAATGGTTCAACATTCAACATCTATAGTTTTTAATCCCCCAACTTGGAAAGATAAGGTGAAAAAAGTTCTTAAAAGAATATAAATATAGTCCAGATTTAAAGTTTTTGTGATTAAATTCCCAACTTAAAACTTTAAATTATGAAAACAAATTTTACATTTTTAGCATTATTCATTTCAGCCTTTTCATTGGCTCAGTATTTTCAACCTTCTAGCAACTTATTTCATCTAACAAGTAATTTTAGAAATGATGGGAGAGTTGTTCTAGGAGAAGAACAATCGAGTTCTTACAAGTTTCAGGTTTATAAAAATCAGACAGTAAATGTTTCCAATGCTTTTGGAAATTCATCAGGCAGATTAGAAATTAATGCAGTTGGTACAAATGGAGCCTATGCAACTAATTCTATTTCTGGAGATATAGTTTTGAAAAGATTGGGTCCCGATAGTCAGAATTTAATCTTTGCTTTAGGGTCTACAATTCCTGTTAATTCTCCTTACGACGCTTCAAATAATTACAAATTTAGATTTGCAAGTGGGGCAAGTACCAATTCTATGCTAATTTATAGTACTGGGAAAATAACAATGGGAACTGAGAAATATGATGATTCAGATTATCGTTTATTTGTTAAAGACGGTATCAAAACCGAGAAAGTGAAAGTAGAGATTGCAAGTGCCAACGGGTGGGCAGATTATGTTTTTAAAGATGATTATAATTTGATGTCTTTAAATGAAGTAGAATCATTCATTGATGAAAATGGCCACTTGCCAAATATTCCTTCTGCAGAAGAAATAGTAAAAGATGGTGGCTTTGAGTTGAAAGAAATGAATGTTAAGTTATTGGAGAAAATAGAAGAGCTGACTCTGTATATCATAGAACAAAACAAACGCATTGAAGTATTGGAGGCTAAAATAGCTGAAGATTAATTTTTTCATGGTTTAATTTTAAAATTTAGATTATGAGAAGATTAAAAATATATACATCTCTATTATTAATGTTGTTGTTTCAATTTGGGTTTAGCCAAAGAGAAAATGAAAACTGGACTTTTGGCTACAATAAATGGAATTTTAATAATACTACAGGGAACCTAACAACATCTACTATCTCAAGCCCGCCTAATATAAGAGCTCCATATCAAGGAAGCGCAACTTATAGTAATCCATCCACTGGAGCATTAATGTTTTATACAGATGGGGTAGATGTCTATAATAAAAATTACCAATTGATGGATAATGGGAGTTCCATATTAAGTGAATCATCACCTTATGTAATATATCCGGCCTTAGTTTCCGGTGGAGGTCTATCAACATTACAACCAGCTGTAATTATACCTCATCCCGGAAATGCAAATCAATTCTATATTTTTCTCAATGGAAATTTTGATTCAAAGTATTGGTATAGTACATTCGGTAGCGGTCAGGATAATAATGACAATGATTTAGGTTGGAAAAACCTCGGATTAATGTATGCAATAGTTGACATGTCTTATAATTCAGGATTAGGAAAAGTAATTTCCAAAGGGAATGTTCTTTTATCTGATATTTCGGAAGGATTAACTTCAACATTCCATGGCGATGGAGATTCTTATTGGGTAATTGCAAAAAAAGGAGATAAATTTTATTCTTATAAAATATCAACTTCTGGTATAAATGTTACGCCTGTTATAAGTAATGGAAACACTACTCAGAGTATGATAAAAGTTTCTCCAAATGCTCAGTATGTTTTTTCAGCAAACTTTCTTTATAATTTTAACAATAATACTGGTGTAATTTCAAATCCTATAAATATTACTAGTTCAGCACCTTCCGGGCATTATTTAACTCCAAGAACCTCATATGCTGAATTTTCGCCTGATAGTAATATATTATATTTTATAATAGGAAATGAATCTACAAGTTTTTATAATATTCCTAGATTTCTTCATCCTGGAATTGCTATGTATAATATTTCGACCGGAACTCTTGTCGGTAGTGGAGGTCTTACTATTCGTTCGTTCCCATTATATAATGTAGCAAGCTTACAACTGGCTCCCAATGGAAAAATTTATGTCACGTTTTCAAGACCATTTTGCCAGAATAATTGGAGCAATATGATTACACAAATAGGGAAAGAATGGGCGGTTATAGATAACCCTAATAATTGGAGTCCAACAATTGACCCACTGCCTATAAGTAATTATTATAGTTATTCAGATTCAAGGTATATGTCATTTACTTTCCCTCAATTAATTCCTAAACATCCATCTTGTTTAACAAATCTGAATATTACAGCTCCTATTACATCAAGCCAGGATTTTCAAGTAAGCAATTTAATTACAGCATCTTCTGTCATAAATCCAAATCTGAATGTGAATTTTAAAGCAAATGAAATTTTGTTGGATGTTGGATTTGAGGTAAGTGCTATCCCAAGAGGTAATTTCAGTGCAATAATTGATCCATGTTCAGCATCGAAGAATAAAACTGGAGATGAATATTCTGATTACTTTACCCATATTGAAAAAGAAGAAAGTTTAAATAAACCCGTTCTTTATCCTAATCCTACGAATGGTTCAATTACGATAGATAATGTAAAAGAAATTCAGGAATGGAAAGTATTGAATATGTATGGGAGAATTATAGCATCAGGAAACAACACTGGTTCAGGAAACAAGATTTCGCTTAATTTAGGAAATGCTTCTACTGGATTATATTACTTCAATGCAATTTTAAAAAATGGTGAATTATTCCAAAAAACAATTATAAAGAATTAGAAAAAGTGCCTCATTTTATTTAAGTGAGGCACTTTCAAATTTCTCTAATATATAAAATTTGTAAATTGCCATAACTAATTTAAAAGAGTTTGAAATGAAAGCTTCCTTATTCTTGCTCATTATGGGATTGACAATATTTGTTCAGGCTCAAACCAAACCTAAAACCGCAAAAGAACCGGAACATTACAGTTATCCGTTTGAGGAATGGTATCAACCGCTCACCATCAGGGTAAATGCGGTTTTGCTTTACCGCAAGGACGGAACAGGTAATTTTAATTTGAAAAATGAAGAAGAAAAATCTGCATTGATGGAATATTTGGATAAAGTAAACCAAGTATATTCCAATTTCAAAAAACCGGAAGATTTGACTGGTTGCTATACGGGAACGGATTTTATCAAGGATGCAAAAATCCGGTTTGATTATCATTTGATGGAAGTAAAGAATAGTTATTATTGGGATTATCTGAACAGCGGTGCGAAACCCGAACAAAAACAATATGGTGGTTTTTCTCCAACTGAAAGATGGTACATAAAGCCATTGGACGATTCGATTTCCAATTTAAACCAACCCAAAGCCATCAATGCTTATTTTACGCAAAACGGAAAACGTTTTGATGATTTATATAGAAAAAAAAGTGCAGGATATGATTTAGCCGGGAATCTGGCAGCACAACTTCCGTCGTCCTCCAATTTAAACCGTAGTTCTCAAGTCCATGCACCTAATCTGTACTTGACTTATTTTTTTCAAAGATATCAAGCTACTAAAGAATATGATAAACCCTGGTCAGTAACCAAAGGTTGGTGGATGAGTCCTGCGCTAGCACACGAAATCGGGCATAATTTGGGATTGAGTCATTCAAATGAGTATTATGGAGCCAATAAGTGTAAATATTCCCTGATGTCTCAAAAACACAATCATCCCAAAAACTGGTTGCCACCTACCGAAATCAAAAAAATACATTGGAACCTGACCCGCACCAATCTGATGCAATTCGTAACACCGGAATCGGCTTATGGCGCTCTATGGTTGCTGACAGAAAATACGGTTTGGGATAAGCCGCGTCGTTTTTATCATAATTTCGAATTGGCTCCCAATGTTAGCTTGACGATTTCAGAATCCATCATTTTGCCGCCTCAGGCTTATATCAAGCTCAATAAAAATTCGAAAATAATTTTTCAGGGAAAAGGAAAAATCATAGACGCCAACGGAAAGGAATTCAAAAATTTCGAAAAGCACAGAAAAGCAACTATTATTTTCAATTAAGTTTAAAGATTAATTCTTTCTGAAAATTGATACCTTTGGTCAAATTTTTTTATGAATCTACCTTCCGCTTCCAAACTGATTTTTACGGCTAAAATAGCCGGGAATATGGATAGTTTTTTTCGGTTGCTGTTCAATTCAAAAAGATACAAACACAAAAAAAAGAAAGGCAGAATTACCGAGGCCGATTTTGCACCTGAAACCTATCAGCTAAAAACGGCAAAAGGAAAATCTGAATTCAAAATGCGGACATTTAAAGGTGATATTTCCATCTTCAACGAGATTTTTTGGAAAGATTCCTATCATATACCGAATGAATTGGTTTCCCAACCAAAAGTCATTGTCGATTTGGGAGCGCACATCGGGTTTACTTCGCTTTATTTTTCCAATCATTTCCCGGATGCCCAAATCTTTGCGCTGGAAGCTTCCCGACAAAATTTCGGATTGTTGGAATTTAATGTCCGGAATTTCCAGAACATTACCCCAATTCATGGCGCGGCCTATGTGAGTGACGGATTTATTTTATTTGACGAATCAGGTCTTTCTTATAATAACAAAATCAGCGATCAGGGTGATCAGGTGCCGGCTGTTTCGATCAATTCCTTATTGGAAAAATACGGAATTTCGCAAGTAGATCTGATGAAAATCGACATCGAAGGCTCAGAAGAATTGATCTTAAAAGAAAATACGGAATGGTTGGAAAAAACACAAGCCATTGTGATCGAACTGCATCGGCCGTATGACAGCAATCAATTGGAAAATGATTTGGAGAAATTTGGTTTTGAAATTCTGAAACCTACTGCAGAAAACAGTTTGAAAAATATAGTAGCCGTAAAGCGAAATCAATAAGAAGTAAAATAATCTTTGAATTCTTCCGGGATTTCACGGTTGAATTCAATCGCATCAAATCGTTCCATATAAGGGTCTTTTTCCTTAATGACCTTACAAGGATTTCCTACGGCGATGGAATTGGAAGGAATATCTTTCGCCACCACAGAACCTGCTCCAATCACTACATTATCACCGATTTTAACACCGGGCAATATCACTGCATTTGCATAAATAAACACATTGTTTCCAATCTGAATCGGTGAAGTTTCGTCATGTGTTGAGTGATTTTCATTGTTATGATTGGCCGAAATAATTTTAGCTCCCGGACTGATTCCTACATTGTTTCCCAGTATGATTCCGTTCATCGCCTGAATGTAAACCCCCGGATTGTCGCCCGGATCGCATAAAATTCCTTTTTGAATTTTTTCTGGCGAACGAACGACGGAAGTAAAATGGACAGGCCATTGTGACTGACGGTTGAAACCCATTAATTTTTGGGGAATTACATAGTAAAAAAATAATTTGTGAAATTTAGAATAAGTGTACCTTGGACGATAATATTGCGGAAAAGCCCAATTTACAATCCAGCCAAACAAATAGAAATCCAGCTTTCTCTTCAGACTAACTTTCTGATTCTTTAACATTTAATCTTAATTTATATAAAATACTTCCCAATAAAACTAAATAACCGATTCCAGACAGAATCGAGAAAATCCAAACGCAATATAGAAAATCATTTTGCTGTACACCTACATAAATCCCCACGAAATTTACAAGAAGTAAGTAAATGTTAAAAATCAACGAATAATGGTTCTTGTTGATCACCATCACGATTGACGCAATGGGATTCATCGCACTTCGGGCCAAAATCCAGAAAGACAATGCCAAAACATAAGTTCCCAGCCCGTCCCAACTTTCCTTTAAAAATAAATCCAGTAAATAAATTCCGATGGTATTTATCAGAAGAACAAAGCCAAAAATGATGGCCACATTTGAAAAAATGACTTTATGGGTCAATTTCTCCAAACTCTTTTTATTGGAATGATTAAGCGAAACAGCTTTCTGAAAATAAACCCTTGAAACCGAGCCGGATAACAAAACCAATGGAACCGAAAGTATTTTAAAAGCCATTCCATAAATTCCCACTTCAGCTTGTGTGAAATACAATAAAACCAAAATCGGCATGATGTTGTTGGCAATTGCATTGATGGAATCGGAAGGATACGTAAATTTCACTATGTCTATGTGTTCCTTCACGCTTTGTTTGAAAACCGGGATGTTTATTTTGACCAATTGTCCTTTTGAAACCCTGACATTATAGATAAATGAAGCGGTCAATCCTAGTATCCAACCATAAATCAAACCATTTTCGGTGAACCCTGAAAAATAAAAAACGGCTTGAAAAATTACAGAAATCACTGATGCAATCACAAAAGCCGTAGAAATTTGTTTGAACAATTTGAATTTGGTAAACAGATTATTTTGTGTGATGTTCCATCCGGTCAAAACCGCTCCGATACCGGTTAGAATCAGCACAAAAAAAGACATTTGGAAGGAAGTGATATGAAGCAATTTCAAAACCGCCATTACCAAAATCATGAAAGTCGTTACAATCAAAGAAATGAGTAGGATGCCGCTAAACAGATTTCGGATTTCCTTGCTGCCTTTTTGTAAAATCATAATGTTGTCCATACGAAATCCCGCCAAAACAGGTAAAATCAGAATGTAGCTCAGGAAAACATTGTAAATCCCATAACTATCAGGCCCATAATAATTCGCCAAAATCAAACCGCCGATGGTTACGATTATTTTTGAAATCGTATTGCCGGCCAGCAAGGAGAGGACACCCTTGAAATTTTTGGTTTGAAATTGTTTACGGTTGATTCGCAAATCAAAATGAATTTAAAACAAAACTAAGAATTAACCCTGAACATTGAACTTTAAACATTAAACTTTATACTTTTGCAGGCTTATGGAAAACATCAAGCACATCTTTTTTGATTTGGACAACACACTTTGGGATTATAGACGAAATGCTAAAATCACGTTGGTTAAACTATATGAAGAATTTCAGATTCAGGAAAAATATGGTTATTCTTTTGACGAATTTTTTCCTCATTATTACGAATCCAACGAACAACTTTGGGCGGATTTCCGGGATGGAAAAGTAAACAAAGAACAACTTCGCGCCCGCCGTTTTCCCGAAGCATTTGCCAATTTGGGGATTCCCGATGCCGCATTTGCCATGGACTATGAAAAACGATTTGTGGATGAGGTAACCGATTCAAATTATACCGTGGAAGGTACAGAAGAAATGCTCGATTATTTAAAAGATAAATACGAATTGCATATATTGTCCAATGGTTTTGAGGAAGTTACGCATCAGAAAATCAATGGATGTCTGATCAAAGATTTCATCCAAACTATTACAACAGCCGAAGAAGCAGGTGCGCCGAAACCCAATGCTCAGGCCTTTCAACTGGCTCTTGAAAAAGCCGGTGCCAAAAAAGAAGAATCCATTTACATCGGTGATGACTGGATTGCCGATATGGTAGGCGCAACCCGATTTGGGATGCGGGCGATTTTCTTTAATCCTTTAAATGAAAATCATCTTTGGGTAGAGGAAATTCCGGTAATTGATAAGTTGATTGAATTGAAGGATTATATTTAGCATTAAGAATTTAATTATTCATCTATTCTATCATTCAATCATTCTATTATTCAATCATTCACTCATTCTATTATTCACTCATTCATTCATTCACTCACTCACTCACTTCTTTCCCTTAATCGCCAACACCAACAAAACGGCAATCGGAACCAACATTCCCAAAATGTAGTACATATTGTGCTGGAATAAAGGCGGATACAGAATCAAAGGTGCGGCCAATCCTACGATTGCACCACCCATGTGCGCTTCGTGTCCTATATTTCCCAATTGTTTCTGAACGCCATAAACGGAATAACCCAAATATAAAATCGCAAACAACCAACCGGGAATGAATCCGTAAATCTGCAGCTCATTGGGGAAGATGGCAATGGCTGCCATCACTATTCCCATCACACCACCCGAAGCGCCTACAGCCGAATAACGGGGGTTGTTTTTTTGAAAAAACAAGGCCAATAAATTACCGCCGACGATGGACAACAAATAAATCACGGCAAAAACGACGGATCCCGTTGCAATGTCGCCGCCGAATTGAAGCGCAAAAAAACGAATGACCGGACTTGCAAAGAAATAAAGGGTTAACATGTTGAAAATCAAATGCCCCATGTCAACATGGAGAAACCCGGACATCAATAAACGATCGTATTGTTTTCCTTGGGTGATCGCTTGTGGCTGAAATTTAAAACGCTCAAAAAGAGGAAGGTCGTTAAATGCCTTCAAACTAAATATTGTCGTGATAACGATGATGATGATGGTGATTAATGCCATTTATGAATCGGTGTTTTATGATCGAATTTTAAACTTTGTCAAAGTTATTTTCAAAACGTATAGAACTTTGACAAAGTGTTTCCTTTAAATTTTATTCTTTACTTTCTTCTTTTTCTTCTCCGTTTTCAGAATTTTCCGTCGGAAAATCAAACAAAGATGCTTGTTCACCTGTTGCTCCATCCAACTCATCCGGTTCTGAAGTGAAAATTTCTTGCACCTCCTCCGGTTCTTCCGGTGCCGGATGCAGATTGATTTGTTTGATTTTATAAGTGGTCAATTGATTGCCTTGGGCTTTGATGCCTTTTACGGTAATGAATTCTTCCAGATTCACCGTTTCGTTTTCTCTTTCTACACCTTTTACCTTTGCAAATATCAAATCTACAATGGGGACTTTTTGAGTGGTTACCATTTCCACAAAAGAATTGGGGTGTTCGGAGAAATAAAAAGGTTGTGGATTCAAGGTATCTTCCAGCAAGAATCTTTTGACGAAATAACGCTCTTTTTCTGCATCATAATAAATACAGGAAATAGGTTTTTCAGGATTCCATTTTTCGATGGTCAACAATTCATCATCGTAACGGTTGCTCAAATCAAAACTCGTCAATTTAGCGTCTCCTTTGTCATTGATTATCAGAATTTTATCCGTTCCCTTAAAGGCGCCCAAAAGTTCACCGCGCCCATCGGCGTTGAGTCGTTTTACGGTATCGTCAAACCAAATTTTTCTTGGAGCGAGTGTGGAAACACCTTCTTCTTTTAGTTCAACTTTTTTGACCGGATATTTTGTAACCAAATTACCTTTTGAAGCTCGTCCTTTTACCGCCAATTCGG
>Ga0079224_100013804_pt1 | contig 11266 bp, 8 predicted proteins | sample Stecom2015_FD_80414 | JGI IMG/M metagenome (GOLD analysis project Ga0079224, IMG submission 80414) | Agricultural soil microbial communities from Utah to study Nitrogen management - Steer compost 2015 | ecosystem: Environmental > Terrestrial > Soil > Agricultural land | place: USA: Utah...
CCGTAATCAATGCCATCACTGTCTGCCGGTATCATAAAACAAGAAATACCGCGAGGGCCTTCTTCACCGGTTCGTGCCATCACAATCAGCACATCGGTGGAACCCGCTCCGGAAATAAAAGTTTTACTACCATTAACCACATAGTGATCGCCGTCTTTACGGGCAGTGGTTTTTAAATTTCCGGCATCCGAACCATGGCCCGGCTCAGTCAAACAATATGAGGCCAGTTTATCACCGGCTGTTAAGGCTTGTCCCCACTCGGTGGCCAAGCTTTCACTGCCATAACTGGTCAGCATCCAAGCACACATATTGTGAATCGTTAAATAGGCTGTGGTGGAGGTACAGTATTTACTCATTTCCTCAAAGATTAAAGAGGCATCCAATCGACTCAAGCCCATACCACCATAAGCTTCCGGCGAATAAATACCTAAAAAGCCCATGTCACCGGCACTTTTAATGACATCAACCGGAAAATGCGCTTCTTCATCCCAACGAGCCGCATGCGGTTCTAAAGCACTTTTACCAAACTCTTTAACCGCATCCACAAAGGCCTGCTGATCTTCATTTAATTCAAAATCCATGTCGTCAAATCCTATAGATTAATGGTCGCATTAGGCGCTGAATCGTGGGGAATGTCATCTTCAAACCAGCGCGCCGTAATGGTTTTAGTTTCGGTATAAAAGCGCACTGCTTGCTTACCGTAGGCATGTTGGTCTCCGTAAAAAGATTTACGCCAGCCGGTAAAGGAGAAAAACGGTAAAGGCACCGGAATCGGTATGTTAATACCGACCTGGCCGACTTTAATTTCATGTTGGAATTTACGCGCTGCAGCACCGGATGAGGTAAATATTGAAGTGCCATTTCCGTACGGATTATTGTTAATCAACTCAAGCGCTTCTTCCATGGTATCGACATTAATGACACATAAAACCGGGCCAAATATTTCGACATTATAAATATCCATATCGGTGGTGACATCCGAAAATAGGGTCGGCCCAATCCAGTTGCCGTTAGGATAGCCATCGACTTCTAAACCACGACCGTCCAGTAACAAGGTGGCGCCTTCTTTCACACCTTGGCCAATCATGGCTTCAACTTTCTGTTTTGCTTGAGGCGAAATCATTGGCCCATAAAATGAGCTCGGACTTTTCCAATGACCGGGTTTCATCTCTGCCATTTTATCTTTTATTTCAGGTAGCCAATCTTGTGCTTCACCCACTAATAGCGCCACTGAGATGGCCATACAACGCTGTCCGGCAGCGCCACAAGCCGCACCTGCAATGTTGTTAATGACTTGGTTTTTATTGGCATCAGGCATTACCACCATGTGATTTTTAGCACCGGCAAAAGCTTGAACGCGTTTTAGATTATCGGTACCGGTTCTATAAATATGTTCAGCTACTGGCACTGAGCCAACAAAAGAAATGGCTTCGATGTCATCATGATTCAGTATTTGATTCACCTGGTCTTTACCACCATGAATCACTTGCAATACATCTTTCGGGAATCCGGCTTCATAAAATAGTTCAGCTAAACGCATCGGCGTATTAGGATCTTGTTCTGAAGGCTTCAGAATAAAGGTGTTGCCACAAACCACGGCCATCGGGAACATCCATAAAGGAATCATGGCTGGAAAGTTAAAGGGTGTAATACCGGCACAAACACCCAGAGGTTGAATTATGCTGTAAGTATCTACATTGGTAGCCACGTTTTCAACGGTCTCACCCATCATTAATGATGGCATATTGGCCACATGTTCGGCCACTTCAATTCCACGCCAGACATCACCTTTGGCATCTTCAAAGTTCTTACCGGTTTCTTCGGCCAGAATTTCAGCGATTTCATCGTGGTGTTTCTTCAACAGATGTTGATAAGTCAGCATCATCCGTGCCCGCTTGGTTACCGGAACCTCTTTCCATGTTTCAAAGGCTTTTTTCGCCGAAGCAATGGCGCGATTAACCTCATCTGTGGTCGCCATTGGCGCTTCACAGATAACTTCTTGGGTGGCCGGATCCGTTACCGGAATCCACTCTTTACATTGACTGGTGACTTTTTCACCATCAATAAACATGGAAACTTTGCGTGTCATAAATAATACCTTTACTTGTTGTGTGTGCGGATACGCTTATATTGATTAAGCGCATGAATCGGCTGCCTGAGGAGCCGTTAAAACTCAGGATATGACCTGGTCTACGGTCGCAGATTATAGCAGTTTTAACGACCTTTTTCATCCACACCCAGCCATCAATGACGGGATGAATGTTTAATACTATTCGACGGTTTAGTCTTTAATATAAGCTACTGCTTGCAATAATCGCTGGATGGTTCCTTGTTGTCCTAAGATCCGCATCAATGCCAGGTCTTGGTATCTTTTCGAGATTGCTTTAATAAATCTTCAAACGAATTAAAAGGATAAATACTGTCTTGTTTATTTTTTTCTTTTTCTACAGCAACCTGTTCAGCTAATTTAGTCAATGTTTCTTTACTGTACCTAGACTCAAAAGATTCAAGTAATGGTACCGTTTTGTATGATACAACACCTTTTTCATCAATAACTTTTCTACTTTCATCATTTTTACGCACATATTCTGTTTCCCTTGGGTTAGCCCACATAAATTGTGTTATATTGACAGATCCTCCATACTTTTGAAGAGGAGCTTCTTGCACTGCTTGATTATGAAAGTGAATATGACGCTTTAAAGATTCTATCCCTTTTTCATCAAAACCAATCGATTCTGAAGCACTTAACAAAACGCGTGCTTGCTGCGTATTCAGTATTTCGTAGTCAGGTGTTTCTGCGACATCAACGGGTGATGACGTACCTTTCTTTGAAAAGAAGTCAAATCCATCATGCTTAACAAGGCACTTTTGACTTGATTTATCCTTAAATACCGTCCAGAAATATTGCGTCCATAAAATCTCTTTAAAGAATGTGCTCTCAGGTTCAAGTTCCTCGAACCCGGCCAATTCAGTGGGACAGGTTTCGGAAAGATTAAGTTCTTTCGCTGTTTTTAAACTATCCAACTGTAAAAGCTGCAGTTCGTCCCAACTGACGGGCTGGATGTGAATAATTTGCTCACTGAATTCTTTTCCATACACTGAAAAAGACAATGCAAGCATGAGTACGATAATTTTAAACATAAACGCCTCTTTATGTGACGGTGATTTCAACTTATCATTCTTCAGAGGCTTATTTTCTTAATTGGTTCACATAAACCAAAATACTCAGAGACTATCAGTTTAGTTTCCAAATATGATAATGCATAAAGAAGTCAGCCTATTTTGAATGTTTGTCTTGAATATGCTGAATGGCTTGTTTCAGTCTATGAATGGTTTCTTGTTGCCCTAAAATTCGCATGATGGCATCAATAGCCGGCCCTTGTGCTTGACCCAATAGCGCCAACCTCACTGGCATACCCACTTTACCAAAACCCACTTCTAATTCCGCCACCACATCGGCTATCAATTGATGTAGATCGGTTGCTGACCAATCATTGACAGCACGGCTGTGTGAGATAACCCGCTCTAATGGCTCGATAGCGGCGGATTTAAAGGCTTTTTGTGCTGATTTTTCATCATAAGCGGAAATTGGCTTTAATAATGTAAGCGACAAGTCCACCATTTCATTAATGGTATGCGATCGCTCTTTAAATAGTTCAACCAAAGGCATCAACTGTGCCACTTCAAAATGACCATGATCAGTTTTTTCTAAACGTTCGGCCATTAAAATAGCCAACCGCTTCGAATCGGCTTCCTGCATATAATGGTGATTAATCCAATCCAGTTTTTGGGTATTAAAGGCACTGGCCGCACGACTTACGTTATTAAACGAAAAGTGAGCAATCATTTCCTCTTTACTGAAAATCTCTTGGTCGCCATGGGACCAACCCAATCGCACCAGATAGTTTAATACCGCTTCCGGTAAATAACCGTCTTCGGCATATTGCATCACACTGACCGCACCATGGCGCTTAGAGAGCCGTGCACCATCATCACCCAGAATCATCGGTACATGGGCAAACTCAGGAATAGAAAAACCCAAAGCTTTATAGAGATTAATTTGTCGGGGCGTATTATTGACATGATCATCACCACGAATCACATGGGTAATGGCCATATCCGCATCATCGACGACAACACTGAAATTATAGGTTGGCATGCCATCGGCCCGGGCGATAACCAAATCATCTAATTCATTGTTGGCAACAGTAATTTCACCGCGTACCAAGTCAGTAAAGGTAATTTGTCCGGTTTGTGGGGTTTTAAAACGGACAATGGTTTCCGGGCTCTTGCTGAGATTCAAATCACGGCATTTGCCGTCATATTTCGGCTTTTCACCACTTTTTATCTGTTTTTCTCGCAATTTCTCTAAGCGCTCTTTACTGCAGTCACAATAATAAGCTTGTTTTTTAGCCAATAACTGCTCAAGGCATTCATGATAACGGGGTAAATTTTTGCTCTGGAAACGGACTTCGTTGTCATACTCCAAACCCAACCACTGCATACCATCAAATATAGCCTGCACTGAGGCCTCTGTTGAGCGCTCAGTATCGGTGTCTTCAATACGCAACTCAAATTGACCACCGTGATGACGGGCAAATAAGTAACAAAATAATGCGGTGCGGGCACCGCCCACATGTAAATAGCCCGTGGGGATGGGGGCAAATCGGGTGACGACGGTCATAATCTGTTGTTATTCCTCGGTTGTGGCGGTCTCGTCCGCAAGGCTAACTGATAACTTTTGTCCCAATAGTTTTTCCATCGGCATCAATAATCTATCCTTTGGTGCTACTTTGGCCAAGGCTTCATCAGGTGTGTGATTTTTATACTTAACCAACCAGGCTGCGTACAGCTGACTGGAGCGGTTTCCGGAACGACAATGTAGTAAGATAGGCTGGTCACCGGCCTGCTGCCGAGCCATAATCATAGCCTCATTAAAAGCAGTTAATTTAGCCACTGAATAAGGTTCCGCTTCACCAATAACAACTTGGCTGTATTTAACATCGGCGGTTTGCCACCAGCGCTGCTCATTAAAGTCCAGTCGGTCCATTTCTTCATCGGTTCTGGAATTGATTACCACTTTGACCCCGTATTCTTTAAAGGCCTCCATATCTTCCGTATTTGGCTGGGCCGAAATAATAATGCCGGGATCCACTTCAAACGCATTTGCCACATCCGGTACACTTTTTTCCGCATGTGCCCAAGAGGTTAGTAAAAAAGAAAATGTTAGAAATTGTTTAATCATGTTTAACTCGTGATTAGAATAGTAAAGAGGACATCCGGCGACGAAAACGACTCACTTCAGGTCGGTCCTGATGAAGGGCAAAAGTCTGTATCAATAGTTGTTTAACCGCATCATCTTGTGGGCTGTCGGCTAATAATTGCAAGAGTTTCTCAGCCGCCTGATTGGTGGCGCCTTGATTAATTAAGGTTTTAATAGCCAGCAGATCATCACGATTTTGTAAATCGATCTGTTCAAGTTGAATGCGAGCGGCCAGCAGATCCGCTTGCGGTAGCTTACGCTGATCCTCAGACATATCGTTGAGTAATTGTTGTGCCTGTTCAATGTCGCCCATCAGCAGGTGCACTTCCATGGTCTGCCAAATGGCTTCTTCTTTAGGCATTTCTTGCAATAGTGCTAAAGCTGCTTCATATTGCTGCTCAGCAATTAAATTACTGACTTCGTTATTCTCAATGGGGGCAGGCTCATCCTTTTGTACTTGTGGATTATCCAAATGTGGTAATAACCACTGCTCCAATTCACCTGCCGGCTTCAGCCCGGTAAAGCTGTCAACAATTTCGCCATTTTTTATTAATACCACAGTCGGTAAACTTTGAATGCCTACCTGCATCGCCAATTCCTGCTCTTGGTCTGTATTCACTTTGGCCAAGATAAAATCTTGTGGGTACTTTTCTGCTAACTGTTGCAACAAAGGCATCAGGTTTTTACAAGGTTCGCACCAGTCTGCCCAGAAATCCACCAATACCGGCTTTTGTTTTGATTGTTCAATAACATCACTAATAAAGCTGCTTGCAGTGACATCTATAATATTATTATTCGCTTCCATTTTAGTACCCATTGTTCGTTAATTATTTGCCGCTTATAACCATCTGTAATAAGACAATTAATAATAAGGGTTATCGCCGGTGGAATGGTCAGTGGCATCACAGACTTCGGTGATTTCCGGGAATTGGTTAGTGATTTGGGTCTGCATACCTTGTGATAATGTTTGTTTCGCCATGCCACAACCATGACATCCACCACCAAACTCAATATAGGCTTTACCGTTCTCCACTGCCGTTAACCTTGCATTGCCACCATGGGAAGCCAACATCGGATTAATTTGGGCATCGATGAAATAAGCAACTTGTTCGAATAAAGGGGCATCGTCGCTTGGTGTTTGGCCTTTAATTTTCGGGGCTTTAATATTTAATTGACCACCAGCACCTTTAACTTCATAATCAATCTCAGCATCTTCAAGATAAGGCAAATCATCATGGGCCACGTACAAGTTAAAATCACCCAAGGATTGCACCTCGTAACCCACTTGTACCTCTTGTTTTTCGCAAAAACTCAAATGACAATCGGCCGAGGGGGTGCCGGGATTTTGAATTGCGGCTTTTAAGTGCATATCGTCGATATCTTGATCTTTAATGACACCACCTAAAAATTCGATGGCGGCTTCACTGACTTTAATCATTGTATATTCTCGTATAAAAAAGGTAAGGACACATCCAAACGATAATCTATCCCGGAATGTGTACCGTTGAATTCTTCATAAATGTGTTTGATTTGATGTTTTTCAAGGCGTTGCGCCAATTCTCGCATGCCAAATTGAATAAAGTATTGGTCACGAAATCCACAATCCATATACAACCCCTTTAAAGCGCGTAAACCCGGTAAACTTGCAGCCACTCGTTGCACCGGATCATGGGCCAACCAATTAGACCAAGCAAGCTCATCTAACGCACAGGTCTCTAAATCAAAAGGTAAGCGTATTCCTTCCTTTTGGGGGTCATATGTGGCCGATAAACAAATATGCATCAACGCCATGATGTGTGAGCCCATGATTTTTTTAGCTCGCCAAAATCGTTTTACAAATTTATCAATATCGCCGTTAAAATCAGCCAACACGCCGGCAACCAAAGGGAAATCACGGCGGTATAAGACATCAAAACCAGCATCACCGGAGTGATTAGCAATCGCCGCCCACTGGTCAGGAAAGTCCATGGCAAAGCGTATGGCCGCAAAGCCACCGGAAGACTTACCCAAAACCGCCCGATGTTGAGCACCACTTTTTACGGCTATGTGCGCTTCCACAAAAGGTATCAGTTCATCATGTAAATGGCTGGCATATTGGCCAACCGCCGGTGAATCCAAATACTGATTACCACCCAATGAGGTAAAACAGTCAGGAAAAACCATCACCACCGGTCCAATTTTTTCTTTTGCTATTAATCTATCTAAACGTTCAGGAATAGATTCTCCAAAGTTACGCCAGCCGGTGACACCCAAGCCACTATTGGTATAGGCCGCTAAGTAATACATCACCGGATAGGATTTACTGGCATCATAACCGGCGGGTAAATAAACCGGTAGCGTCCGTCGACTAGGATCACCCAACGCATTCTCTCTCAGTATTTCAGACTCGATTTCAAGTAATTTCAACTGCCCAGACGGGTAAGTCTGCTTATGGTTGTGAATTGACATTTAAAGCAAATTATTTCAAAAAATCTATTTTAACCGATTAAGCCACACACTCAAACCACGAACAGGATAAAACAAATTATAAATTGCCCATGAATGTTTCAAATGGTTTTGGAAGTGGCGCACTAAAATCTCCGCCATTAAATTGAACAGAAAGTGCATGTAAAAATAATTCGCGTGATAATTTTAACTCAGGCTTCGCACCATACTGGATATCACCGATTATCGGACATCCAAGATAAGCGGCATGGGCTCTGATTTGGTGAGTTCGACCGGTAATTGGATAACACCTTACTTGAGTGTACCCAGAGTTAATCTCGACCACTTCAAACCGAGTTTCAGCGGGTTTTCCAAGGTCACTTATCTTAGCTGTTTTAATACCACTAACACGTTCACTGATAAGGTTTTGTTGGACTGTGATATCAGCAGCCAAGACACCTTGCAAAATTGCCACATAGGTTTTAACCACTGTCCGTTTTTTTAATTGTGATTGAAAATGCAGTAATGCCGGCTTGTTTCTCGCCAACACTAAACATCCGCTGGTAGCCGCATCCAAGCGATGTGCCAATTGAATATCGTGGTATTTTTCAATAGACTTCAAAACATCAATAACACCATAGTTATGACCGGTACCCACATGGACAGCCATCCCAGGCGGTTTATTGATGACTAAATAGTCTTGGTTTTCGGCAATGATGCACTGTTGTAATTGATTAATCACTTTTGGATCAATCACCATGGTCTTGGGTTGTTGATCAAAGAACAGAAATGGCGGCACCCGAACTGCATCACCAACGGATAGTTTCGTTAATGGTTGACAGCGCTTACCATTAATACGCACTTGGCCTTTGCGAATTAACTTATAAAGTTCACTTTTGCTTGCTTGTTTGCATTTTTTCAAAAGGAAATTATCAAGCCGTTGTGAATCCGAATAGCTATCTACGATAAAGATGGGTTTTTTAGACATAAATTATGGGGGTATTCATTTTTGTAATAATTATAAGTAATATCATTGATTTAATGTTAAAATCGCCGCCAATCCGATGTTAGTAACATTATTCGGAGGATAGTTCACAGCCTCTAATCAGGCAAAAAGATAGAATTTTAACACGCCCGTTCCATGGAAACGAACAAATAGGAACACATTATCACTGGAGAGTTGATGGGCTAAACTGAATGGAACGACACCAGCTCAGTCTTAATTAAAACATATGAAACGGATAGAAAGACCGTTTTTCAACTAAACATTGACGATTAGCGATAACAACAGCGCGAGTGAATACAAATCAAGCAAGTCTTCGTGACATAAGCTTTGGCAAGCCATTTTTTGATGGTGATTTTGTATCTGCGACATCGAAACAAATGCAAGTTAATTGGCAGCATAAAAGGCCTCTATTTTCTTGTTATAAAAATTAAGCCGACCTGAGCGGTTCATCGTTCCTAAACCAAAGGAATCACGATGAAAAGAATGCTAATAAATGCAACCCACGCCGATGAAATTCGAGTGGCCATTGCAGATGGACAGAAACTATATGACTTAGATATTGACTCAGCCGGTCATTATCGTAAAAAAGGTAACATTTATAAGGCCAGAATAACCCGCATCGAACCTTCTTTAGAGGCCTGTTTCGTAAACTATGGCTCCGAAAGACATGGTTTTTTACCCTACAAAGAAATCAGCCCTGTTTACTGCAAACAATCGCCTAAAGGCCAAGGTAGGCTACCGATTAACAAAGCCTTGAATGAAGGCGATGAAATCATTGTCCAAGTTAATAAGGAAGAACGCGGTAATAAAGGTGCAGCCTTAAGCACGTACATCTCGTTGGCTGGACGTTATCTGGTTTATATGCCTAATAATTCCCGAGCCGGCGGTATTTCACGACAAATCCGGGGCGAACAACGGGCTGAACTACAAGATATTTTGCAGCGCTTAAATATTCCAGATTCCGACGGCGTTATTATTCGTACCGCTGGTTTAGGACGTTCTTTTGAAGAATTACAATGGGATTTCAATTACCTACAACAAGTCTGGCAAGCCATTCAAAAGACCTACGATGAGCAAAAAGCACCGTTTTTCATCTACCAAGAAAGCGATCTATTTATCCGTGCGTTACGTGATTACTTACAGCCCAGTATAGGCGAAATCCTAATCGATGACCGCCAGTCTTATGAAAAAGCCCGTGAGTTTATGCAACAGGTTATGCCACATAATCTGAAAAAACTATCCTACTACAATGACACCACCCCTCTGTTCTCTCGCTATCAAATAGAACGCCAGATCCAATCCGCTTTTGAACGAGAAGTTAAGTTACCATCTGGTGGCTCACTGGTCATTGATCATACAGAAGCCCTGTTAAGTATCGACATAAACTCAGCCAGAGCCACCAAAGGTGCCGATGTAGAAACTACCGCCCTCAACACCAATTTAGAAGCAGCAGACGAAATCGCCAGACAACTCAGAATACGAGATCTTGGAGGTTTAATAGTCATTGATTTTATCGATATGCGGCTACACAAAAACCAACGCCAAGTTGAAAGCCGTTTACGTGATGCTGCTGAAATCGATCGAGCACGCGTACAAATTGGACGTATTTCTAAATTTGGCTTGTTAGAAATGTCGCGCCAACGACTGCGATCATCGATTGCCGACTCCAGCCAAATCACCTGCCCCACTTGTGCCGGCTATGGTGCAATTCGCAGCATGGAGTCACTGATTATCTCTATCATTCGCCTCACTGAAGAGGAAATGATCAAACCTAAAACCGGACGTGTCATCATTCAGGTTCCAGTAGAAATCAGTAATAAAATCCTCAATGAAAAGCGCACTGAACTCTCAGATATGGAAAAACGACATAACGTCATGTTAAACGTTATTTCCAATGAAAACTTAAGTCCACCAAATTTTCATGTACAACGTTTAAACCTCAGTGAATCTAACATTGATATCGACAGCATTAAATTAGTTGCGCCAGCCGACTGCCAAAAACCATTGGACTTGGATCCACCGGTACCACAAAAAGAGCAAGCAGCCCTTCAAATGGTTAAACCCAACATCCAAGCGCCGAAACGATCCATTTCAGTACTAGTAACCTCTTGGTTTAAATCTCTATTCGCCACTAAAGCTGAGCCTAAAAAGCGCTCAAGTGGGCATAGTTCATCTCGCAGTAAATACGAACGCAATAAAAAACACACCAATGGTTCAAACCATAAACAAAACGGACAAAAGCCAGCCAAACAACAGCAACCTAAGCAGCAGCAACCTAAGCAGCAGCAACCTAAGCAGCAGCAACCTAAGCAGCAGCAACCTAAGCAACAGCAACCTAAGCAACAGCAACCTAAGCAACAGCAACCGAAGCAACAGCAGCCGAAGCAACAGCAGCCGAAGCAACAGCAACCGAAACAGCAGCAACAGCAGCAACAGCAGCAGAAGCAACAGCAACAGAAACACCAACAAACGAAACAACAACAACAAAAACAACAACAAACAAAAAAACAACCAACAAAAAAAAATACACAAAAAAAAAAACCACAAACAAAAAAAACAACAACACAAAAGAC
>Ga0079224_100013805_pt1 | contig 11266 bp, 11 predicted proteins | sample Stecom2015_FD_80414 | JGI IMG/M metagenome (GOLD analysis project Ga0079224, IMG submission 80414) | Agricultural soil microbial communities from Utah to study Nitrogen management - Steer compost 2015 | ecosystem: Environmental > Terrestrial > Soil > Agricultural land | place: USA: Utah...
CGAGACCCGGCCGTCGCCGGCGCCGCCGCCCTGCCGCTCCGGCCGGCCGACGCCGACGCGCACGCGCAGGAAGTCCGAGCGGCCGAGCTGCTCGATGATCGAGCGGACGCCGTTGTGCCCGCCGTGGCCGCCGCCCGCCTTCAGGCGCAGGCGCCCGAACGGGAGGTCGATCTCGTCGTGCACGACGATCAGCTCCTCGGGATCCACCCCGTGGAACTGCACCGCCTGGGAGACGGCGAACCCGCTGAGGTTCATGTACTTCATCGGCTTGACGACGGCGACCCGCTGCCGCGACACGAGGCCGGTCCCGGCCAGCCCGCCGAACTTCTCCTTCAGCGGGCCGATGCCGTGACGGCGGACCAGCTCGTCGACCACGCGGAAGCCGACGTTGTGGCGGTTCCTCTCGTACTTCTTGCCGGGGTTACCCAGCCCAGCTACCAGCCACACGTCGGTCGCTCACGTCCACGAGCCAGTCGGCTCGGCCTACTTCTTGGCCTCGGCCTTGGGCTCCTCCTTCTTGGCCTCGGCCGGGGCCGCGCCCTCGGCCGGGGCCGCGCCCTCGGCCGCCACCGCGGTGGTCTCGGCCCCCTCCTTGTCCGCCTTCGGCGCCGCGCAGGTGACCAGGGTGAAGCTGGTCGGCACGGCCGGCTGCACCCCGGACGGCATCGCGACGTCGGACACGTGCAGCGCGTCGCCGATGTGCAGCGGGCTGATGTCGATCTCGAACTGGCTCGGGATGTCGGCCGGGCGGCAGCGGACCGGCAGGGTGTGGCGCTCGACGTGGATCTGGCCGCCGTCGATGGTGCCGGCCGCCTTGCCGACCCAGACCAGCGGCACATCGACCTCGATCGCCTTGTCCGGGTCGATCGAGATCAGGTCCACGTGGGTGACGTTCCGCCGCAGGCTGTCGATCTGGTACTCCCACAGCATCGCGGTGAGCTGGGCGGCCGGCTTGCCGCTATCCTGCACGGTCAGGTTGATGACCGTGTTGCGCCCCTTGGCCGGGTCGAGCGAGGCCTTGAGCTCCTTCGGGTCGACGGTGACCGCCAGCGGGGTGTCCAGCTTGGCGCCGTAGCACACGCCCGGCACCTTGCCCTGGCTGCGCAGGCGGCGGCTCTCGCCCTTGCCAGAGCCCTTGCGGAGATGAACGGTGAGCTTTCCGACTTCCATGGCAGTCCCTCAGACTTTCTTCAGATGAACAGCGAGCTGATCGAGTCGCCGTGGTGAATGCGCTTGACCGCCTCGCCGAGGAGGCGGCCGACCGACAGCACCTTCACCTTGTTCGAAGCCTTGCCCGCCTCCGACAGCGGGATGGTGTTGGTGACGATGACCCGGGTGAGCGGCGAGGCCTCGATCCGCTCGATCGCCTGGCCGGAGAAGACGGCGTGGCTGGCGCAGGCCTTGACCGACCTGGCGCCGGCGTCCATCACCGCGCGGGCCGCGTTGCACAGCGTGCCGGCGGTGTCGATGATGTCGTCCACGATGATGGCGTTCTTGCCCTTGACGTCGCCGACGACGTTCATCACCTCGGACACGTTGGGCGCCGAGCGGCGCTTGTCGATGATGGCCATGGTGGCGCCGATCCGCTTGGAGTAGGCGCGGGCGCGCTCGACGCCGCCGGCGTCCGGCGACACCACGACGACGTCCGACAGCGCCATGTGGCGGAACTCGTCGATGAAGACCGGCATGCCGTAGAGGTGGTCGAACGGGATGTTGAAGAAGCCCTGGATCTGCCCGGCGTGCAGGTCCATGGCGACGACGCGGTCGGCGCCGGCGGCGGAGATGAGGTCGGCGACCAGCTTGGCGGTGATCGGCGTGCGCGGCTTGACCTTGCGGTCCTGGCGGGCGTAGCCGAAGTAGGGGATGACCGCGACGATGCTGCCGGCCGACGCGCGCTTGAGCGCGTCGATCATGATCAGGAGCTCCATGAGCGCCTGGTTGACCGGCGTACAGGTGGACTGCACGACGAAGCAGTTCACCCCGCGCACGTTCTCGTTGATCTCGACGTAGATCTCGCCGTCCGAGAAGTGCGTCACGTCGGCCCGGCCCAACGGAATCTCGACGTACTTGCAGATCTCGTCCGCGATGGCGCGGTTGGAGTTTCCGGTGAAGATCGACAGCGACTTGATCACGGGACCCCCGCGGCCGGACGGATCGGCCGGGTTGGAGAACGGAGCGATCTACCCGCTCGGACCCGGTGTCGTCAACTCGAAACCCCTGAAACGCGTGAAAAATCGCTGGATTCCGAGGCCGCTGCGCGATTTCAATCAGTTATCGGGCGGTTCAGGCGGCCCGGCCCGCCCGCCCGGCGGCCGGATACCTTATATATGGCGCGATGCCGGTCTCGCCCGAGCTCCTCGACCTCCTGGTCTGCCCCGAGTCGCGCCAGAAGCTCGTCTACGTCCCGCCCGGCGTGGACGGGCCGGACGAGGCGCTCTTCTGCCCCACCTCGCGCCTCAAGTACCGCATCGACGACGGCATCCCGGTGATGCTGGTCGAGGAGGCGGAGCGGCTCGACGAGGCCCGCGCCGCGCGCCTCGGCGAGCTCGCCGGGCGCGGCGCCTGACTCGCTCCGGATCGGCGTCGCCAGGGCCCGCCGCGCGCGGGCCGGCTCTGGCGCCCGCGCCCTCGCGACCGGCGCCGCCGGAGCCGTCGCTTGCCGGCCATTTTTCGTTGCGGGATGATCGGTGGATGTACCTGCCCGGGCATTTCGAGGAGCGCGAGCCTGCGCGGTTGACGGCGATCGTCGACGCGCACCCGCTCGCCGTGGTGGTGGCGGTGGACGAGCGCGGCGCGCCGGAGATCTCGCACCTGCCGTGCCTGCGCGACGAGGAGGCGCCTGGCCCGCTCGACCGGGTGCTGCTGCACGTCGCCCGCGGCAACCGGCTGGCGGAGCTGGCCGAGCGCGGCGCCCGCATGACCGCGGTGTTCTCGGGTCCGCACTGCTACGTCTCGGCGCGCCTGTTCCGCGATCCCAGCCGGCAGGTCCCGTCGTGGAACTACGCGGTGGTGCACGCCAGCGGCCGCTCCACCGTCCTGACCGCCGAGGCGACCCGCGGGCTCCTCGCCCGCATGGCCGTCCGCTTCGAGCGCGGCGAGGACCCCTGGCACCCGGACGCGACCGAGCCCGGCTTCGTCGACAAGCTCATCCCGGCGATCGTCGGCATCGCGATCGAGGTGGACCGGGTGGAGGGCAAGTTCAAGCTGAACCAGAACCGCTCGGCCGAGGACCGCGAGGACGTGCGCCGCGGGCTGGCCGCGGGCGACGAGCACGAGCGCGCGGTCGCCGCGCTGATGAGCTAGCCGCCTCGAGCGCGCCCGCCGCCGGGTGCTCGTCGGGCCGGCCGAGGAACGCCGGCGCCGCACCGGGCGCGTCGTCGTAGACCGTGACCCGGAAGTTGGTGGTGGGGCCGCCGTCGAGGCCCGCCGCCGAGGACCTGTGGATCAGGCTGATGTTGTCCCACAGCAGCAGGTCGCCGGCGGTCCACTGCACCGAGCAGATGTGCTCGTCCTGCAGCACGTGGCCGAAGATCTCCGCCATGAGCGCGGCGTTCTCCTCGGTCGACAGCGAGGCGAGGCCGCGGGTGAAGCCCGGGCTCATGAACAGGACCGGCTCGCCGGTGACCGGGTGCTCGATCACCGCCTTCCTGCGCAGCGGCGGGACCAGCTTCTCCACCTCGGCGAGGATCTCGTCGATCGCCTTGTCGACGTCGGACGGCTGGATCTTGTACTTGAGCTTGGGGTCGTGAACCGCCACGGCCGACGACAGGTGGGCGCGCAGCCCGGCCGGCAGGCGGCGCAGCGCGTCCGCCATGTCGACGAACTGGGTGAAGCGCGGCGAGCCCGGCAGGACGACCGGGTAGACGAAGACGAACGAGAACGGGCGCGGGAAGAACTGGTAGTCGCAGTGCCAGTAGCGGCCGGTGCCCGCGACGCCGACCTTCCTGCCGTCGAGCGGGACGTTGCTGGAGACGAACACCTCCGGGTGATCCGGGTGGTGGTAGTTCTTCTGGAAGTAGGTCTCGACGTCCCCGAACCGCGCGGCGGCGCGAACCAGCTCGCCTGGCCCGAGCTCCTGGCCTCGCACCACCACCACCTTGTGCCGGTAGACCAGGCGCTTGACCTCGGCGATCTCCGGCGCGCTCATGCGCTCGAGATCGACGCCGGTCAGCAGGTGGGGCCGCAGCGAGCCGCCGCCGCTCATCGCATCTCCGCCGCGGCCAGGGACGCCTCTTGCTCGATGCAGTTGCGCAGGCAGACGCGGATCACGCCGTGGGCGTGGCCGCCGGCGCGATCGGAGAACGCGATCTTCATGTCGTAGAACAGGTGTCGCGATCTCGGCTCCGCCCACGGGATGGAGACCACGCCGGAGAAGCCGCGGGCGTCGATGCCGCGCGGGAACGCCACATCGACGTCGACGATCAGGACGTTGGGTAGCTGGTTGGCGGTGAACCGATCCAGGCTCCAGACGCCGACCAGCGGGAACGCGCCGCTCAGCGCGCAGTGGGCGGTCAGCATGTAGCCGATCTGGTTGAAGCAGAGGATGAACTCGACCGCGTTGAAGTGGCCGGTGTCCTCGATGTAGAACGCCTTCGGGATCTCGAACCAGCCGCGGGCCGACGGCATCCCGCCGGGGACGGGCGGATCCTCGAACGTCACCTCCTTCAGGTAGCGGCACTCGGGCCTGTACGGTCGAAGTACGGCAGTCAACAGCTCGTCGTGCATGGCCTCTCCCCCCGGTCTGGCCGCCAGGTCGTCGCCGACGGCCCCGCCAGACCCGTGGGGCTCGTCGGCTCGCCGCGCCGTCGCAGCGGCTCAGGGCCGCGCGGCGACCTGATCGACGCGGACGTCGTACAGGTTGCCGAGCGCGGCGGCGATCCGCCGCGGGCCGGCCACGTTCAGCCGGCCGTGCGCCATCCTGATGTTGTCCAGGAGCAGCACGTCCCCCTCGCGCCACGCGAACAGGATGGCGGCGTCCCACACCGCCCGGGAGATGGCATCGTTCATCTCCTGCGAGAACGGCTCGCCATCCCCGGTCAGGTTTCGCATGTAGCCCGACCTCTCGAGCTGCGCCAGCATCTGCCGGGTGTCGCTCACCACCGACGGGGCCAGGCGGTCGGCGATTCGCTCGAAGTTGCGCGTCAGCGAGTAGCCGTCGTTCATCGTCACGCTGAGGCAGAGCGCGCCGGTCGGCGCGTGGTGCACCACGGCCGGCAGCGAGACCTCGGTGGTGACCGACCCGTCCTGGTTCCACTCGAACGCGGTCCCCTCGTCGCGCAGGAAGCGCTCCAGCTCCTCGCGGGTGTCGACCCCGAAGGCGCTCTTCCAGGTCTTGTTGATGTTGCTCGGGCCGGCCTCGCCGGGGAAGTGGCGCCGGTACTTGACGCCGAGCCGCTCCAGCCGCGCGCGGACCGGCTCGGGCAACCCGGCCCAGGCGGCCGCCGCGTCGAACAGCACGGTCTCGCCGTGCTCGGCCGGCGCGACGTCGCAGTAGAATGCGACGTAGCGCGGCCGGCGCGGCAGGTAGCACATCTCGGTGTGGTAGCCGATGACCAGCGGCTCGGCGACCTCGGTCGAGGTCCAGGTCCGCTCGGTGATGCGGCTGCGCGGGCTCAGGCCCCCCCGGTAGGAGATCTCGAGATCGAGATCGAGCGCGAGCAGGAGCGCCTCGAAGGCCTCCGGGCCGGCAACCGGGAAGCCGCGCAGGAGGAGCGCGCCCTCGCGGTGGAGGGCGTCGAACAGATCGTCCTTCGACGCGCGCAGCCAGGCGATGAAGTCCTCCGCGGGGTCGAACCCGGCCTCCGCCGGGGTGCAGAGGATGCGCGGCTCGAGGTGCGTGGGCTGCAGGAGCTCGGCGCCGCCAAGGGCGCGCGTGGAGAGCGGCCGGCTCATCGGGCGCCCCCCGCGCAGCCGGGACGCCCCGGCGGAAGCGCCGCGGGCCGCGGCGCCGTGTCCGGTCCGTTCCTCGTGAGTCGCTCGCTCCGGCAAGCGCGCCTCACGCAGGCGATCCGAGTCCCCATGTGACCCCCCTCGTTCGTGCCTCGAAAGTCACATTACCGGGACGGATCGCGCCGAGTAAAACGAGAAGTGAACGGCGGAGGTCGCCCCGGCGTCGATAGCGCGCGACGCGCACATGTGGCCGCGTAACGACCGCCGCGAAGCTTACAGCCGCTACAGATCCGCTGCGAGATGACCTGATGCGCGCGCGGGGCTCGCCGGCGGCGGTCGCTTCTCTCCGGTCACCCGGAGACGCGGGCGGCGATGTCGGCGGCCAGCGCGGCGGCGGCTCCCTGATCGAGCGGCAGCGGCTTCCAGCCGATGCCGAGGCCGGTGCCGTCGGCCGCCTTCGGGATGATGTGGAAGTGCACGTGGTGGACCGCCTGGTGCGCGCCCGGCCCGTTGTTCTGCAGGATGTTGAACTCGCGCGTGCCGGCGGCGGCGCACACGGCGCGGCTCAGGCGCGGCAGCACGCGGCCGATCGCCGCGGCCGCCTCGTCAGAGAGCTGGTCGAGGGTGGCGGCCGGCTCCTTGGGGATGACGAGCGTGTGGCCGCGGCTGAGCGGGTTGATGTCGAGGAACGCCAGGACGTGGTCGTCCTCGTAGACCTTGTGGCACGGGATCTCGCCGCGCAGGATCTTCGAAAAGACGGTCTCGGGCATGGCCGCAGTCTACCTCCGTGTCTCCCCGTCAGCCGCGCGCCTTTCCCGCGAAGAAGCCGGGGGCGACCAGCAGCCGCTCCGGGAGCCGCGCGCGTCGCGCGAGCGCCTCGTCGCGCCGGCGGCTGAAGCGAATCGGCGCGTCCTCCGGGAGCTGCAGGTTGTCGGGCAAATACAGCGTGGCGCAGGCCGGGCCGCCGCCCGCCTTGCCGAACAGCTCGTAGAGCGGGACGCGGCGCACCGACAGGCCGAGCCCCTCGAGCGCCCCGGTGAACGCGGCCGACACGCCGTCCGGCACCAGCACGCCGCTGGCGACCTGCCGCGAGTTGCCGGCGTACTGCTCGACCGCGTCGTCGCGGCCGATCTCGAGCACGCGCTCGGCGCCCAGCGCCTCGCTCACCCGGCGCGAGCCGTCCTGCCACAGGCCGCCCGGGTAGTGGACCAGGACCGGCGCGCCGCCGCTCGCCGGCCGCGCCGCGAAGTGCACGGTGTCGCCGTGGAAGTGCGGGTAGACCAGCTCGGCGTAGACGCGCGCCGACTCCGGCACCCCGGCGACGTCGGCGGCGAAGCTCACCCCCTCGCGCGACGAGCGGGGCGACTTGGGCGACAGCCCGGCGTCGTAGTGGCCAGCCACCGTGTAGGTCAGGACGACCTTGTCGCCGACCACCGCGACGTCCGCCATCCCCTCCCAGCGATCCGGCGCGTCGCGCAGGTCGAGCCGGTAGCCGCCCAGCTCGGCGATGCGCTGCAGCAGGTCGCGGTAGTAGGACGCCTCGTCGCGCCGGTGCGGCAGCATGCGCGGCATCGCGGCGCGAAGGGTGTCGCCGTCCACCACCACCCACGGCCCGTTGGCGGTGAACACCCGGCCGGTGTGGACGTCGTCCATGCGGCCGAGCACCTCGCGCGAGCCGAGCGGGCGGATGGCGCCGTCTGGATCCACCTCGAGGTCTCCGCGGTCGAGCAGCGGCTCGTCGACCTCCTCCAGCTCGAACAGGGCGTCGCCGCCGAACGCCAGGATGCCCTCGCAGATCGACAGCCACTCGTCGTAGGCGCGGCGCGGCGAGTACTCGAGGTGGGCCACCTCGCTCTTGTAGTTGGCGCCGGCCTTGTTGACCGTGGCCGGCACCGGCGGTCGGACGACGAGCAGGGTGCCGTGGACGTGGGAGAGAGGTCCGGTCGGTGTCATGAGGCGGCTCCGGGACAGTGGCGGCGGGCCAGGTCGACCACCGCGTCGACCCAGGCCGGCGAGCTGTTGAGCGAAGGCACCAGCGTGAGCTCCTCGCCGCCGGCCTCGCGGAACTGCTCGCGCGCGCGGATGCCGATCTCCTCGAGGGTCTCCAGGCAGTCGGCGACGAACGCGGGGCAGAACACGGCCAGGCGGCGCACGCCGCGCGCCACCAGCTCCGGGATGACGATGTCGGTGTAGGGGTGGATCCACGGGGTGCGACCGAGGCGCGACTGGAACGAGACCGACCAGCGGTCGCCCTGCGGGCCGAGCTCGAGGGCGGCGGCCAGCGCTCGCGCGGTGGCGTAGCACTGGGCGCGGTAGCAGTTGCGGTTGGCGGCGACGATCGCGTCGCAGCAGCGCTCGCTCTCCAGGCAGTGCCGGCCGCTCTCGTCGCTCTTGCGCATGTGCCGCTCCGGCAGGCCGTGGAACGAGAGCAGCACGTGATCCGGGCGGGCGTCGGCCAGGACCGGCCGGCCGACCTCGGCGAAGGCGCGGATGAACCCCGGGTCGTCGTAGAACGCCGGCACCGCCGAGAGGATCGGGGTGTTCCACCGGCCGGCCGAGGCGCGGTAGACCGCCTCGAGGGTGCTGCCGGTCGACGAGGCGGCGAACTGCGGATAGAGCGGAAAGACGGTGATCTGGTCGGCGCCGGCGGCGCGCAGCCGGTCGAGCGCGTCAGGGATGGCCGGCTGGCCGTAGCGCATGGCGAGCTCGACCCGCCAGGCATCGCCCAGCCGCTCGGCCACCGCCGCCGCCAGATCGCGGCTGTGGTAGAGGAGCGGCGAGCCGCGCTCGCCCCACACCTTGCGGTAGGCGGCCGCGCTCCGGGCCGGCCGGCGCGGCAGGATGACCAGCTCGAGCAGGGCGGCGCGGCCGACCGGGTGCAGATCGAGCACCCGCGGGTCGGACAGGAACTCGCGCAGGTAGCGCCGCACCGCCGGCGCCTCCGGCTCGTCCGGCGTCCCCAGGTTGACCAGCAGCAGCCCTCGCACGCGGGGGTTCTATCACACGCGGCGAAGCGCCCGGCGGTCACAGCTCGACGCGCCCGGGCGCGTCGAGCGAGGGCGCCAGCTCTCCGATTGCCGAGCGATCCGCCCTCGAGGAAGCCCTGCTCGCCGCTGGCCGCGCCGATCGCCGTCCGGTTGCCCGGAATGAAGAAAGCCGCCGCCCTCGAGGGGCGGCGGCTCCCGGCGTGAGCCGGCTCCGGGGGCGGCCTTCGGGGGGGACGGCCGCTCCCCAGCCTCGACCGATGACTACAGCTTGCTGCCGGTCAGGGTGAAGCTCGACGAGCTCGCCCAGCCGCGCACCATCACGTGAATGACCGCGGGGGCGCCGAGGTCGACCTCGCACACCTCCGAGGAGCCGGCGCGGTACGGGCGGCAGTCGTACAGGCTGACGGTCGGCTCCTCGCCGACGCGCACGTAGAGGTCGGCGTCGCTGGTGCCCTCGATCTCGAAGCGGTAGGTGCCCGGCGCCAGGACCGGCGTGGCCGCGCGGATCTCCTGGTTGCGCGCCACGATGCCGGCGCGCTCGAGGCCGCCCCAGTTCTCCTCGCCCTCGCCGCCGCCGCCGCCGCCCGGCACGAACTCGTTGTCCTGCTCGCCCGACACCAGCACCACCTGCGAGCGGTCGATGGAGGTGAAGATCTTCTCGTAGGTGATCGGCTGCTCCGGCTGCATGAGGGCGCGCACGATCGCCCGGGTCGAGTTGGCGGTCTCGTGGAAGAAGGCCGGCATCGCGTTGGTGACGATGTCCATGTACTTGGTGCCGTTCGGGTCGTCCGGGTTGACCGCGGCGTGCGCCTCGGCCAGCGCGCCGTCCACGTAGGCGTAGGTGTCGCAGCCGTTCATGAACACGATCACGTACTGGCCGGGAACCCAGCTCCCCTTGCGCGCCAGGGCGCGGATGTTGGCGCCGAGGCCGGCGTGGCCGTTGTAGGCGATGACGTCGGCGGTCTGCGACAGCGCGGCGTAGCGCTGGTCGAAGCCGGCCGGCGGAGTGCGGACGTTGTCGACCAGGAGCGCGACGATCTGGATCCGCTTGCCGTCGGGCAGCTCGGCCGAGAAGGTGATGTCCGGCAGCTCGACGCCCGGGTTGAACGGGATGTCGGCCGGGATGGTGGTGGCGCCGAGCGGGCGCAGCTCGTCCTTCATCGAGCCGATGAACTCGTTGTAGGCGGCGATGCCGGCGTCGCCGTTGGAGGTGGCGAAGTCCTCGTACTTGCCGAAGATGGCGACCACCTCGAGGACGTCGTCCTCCCACACCTTGTGGTACTCGGGGTACTTGCCGGTGGTGTTGATGCTCGACACCGACACCGCGGCGGTCACCTCGACCACGTCGGCCGCGTCCATCGAGCAGCCGGACCGCTCGGGCCGGTAATAGTACCACATGCTGCCGGCGTCGACGTCGTGGGCACCCCAGTCCACGCAGCTGTGCATGTACTTCTCGGTGAAGCTGTCCAGACCGCTGAAGCTGACGTCGCGCGGAAGCGTGAAGGTGTAGGTGGACGGGACGCTCTGGCGCCGGCCCCAGGCGACCGGCAGGCGGGCGTGGTAGCTGATCTCGACGCCGCCGGCCACGCTCCGGGTCTGGATGTCGGTGAGGGTCAGGCGATCCAGCCGGCCGACGCTGCGCTCACCGTTGAGGTGACCGATCGTGTAGAGCATCTGGTCCTGGATCGTCTGCCGCGGGTTCCACGACGAGGTGGTGAACAGGACCGCGTCGAACTCCATGTCGACGAACACGGCCTCGACGCTCGAGTCCCACTTGCCGTCGCCCGGCTTGGTGACGTCCTCGGGGCCGATCTCGAGCTCGTCGGCGGCGCACCCGGCGGCGACGAGGGCGGCCAGGGCGGGGGTGATGAACTTGGCAAGGCGCATGGCAGGTCTCCCGTGGTCGATGGACAGCGGCCCGCTATGTAGCCACAGGTGAGGCATTTGTGAAGTCCATAGTTTTGATAGACCCATCACCGCGGCTAACGCCTCGCGGCCGGCCGCCGCCGGCGCAAGTGCGCAAGGTCACACGGTCCGCCCGGCCGGGCTACGCTACGGCTCGTCGGCCGGCGCGTCGGCGCGCAGGAGGGCGGGGCAGCGCTCCTTGAGCTCCTCGATCACCGCGCGCTGCAGCGCCGTGTAGAACGGCTGCTTGTGGTAGTGGAGCAAGACCGGGACGAACATGCTCCGGTACCCCTCCACGATCTGGATGCGCGGGTCGCGCGCGATGAGGTGGCGCGAGATCACCGCCATGCCGATGCCGAGCGCGACCGCGTCGGTGATGGCGTAGATCTCGTCCATGAAGCTGCGCCGGTACTGCGGCTGGGTGCCGGACTGCAGGCTGAAGAACTTGGCGGTGGTCGGGTCGTCCGGGTCGTGGTCGAGGTAGA
>Ga0079224_100013806_pt1 | contig 11266 bp, 10 predicted proteins | sample Stecom2015_FD_80414 | JGI IMG/M metagenome (GOLD analysis project Ga0079224, IMG submission 80414) | Agricultural soil microbial communities from Utah to study Nitrogen management - Steer compost 2015 | ecosystem: Environmental > Terrestrial > Soil > Agricultural land | place: USA: Utah...
ACATATGAAGAAGAAACAGTTAGTTTTGCTTTTCTGCATCTCGGTGATCAGAATCTGAATGGCGGTGTAAGGGAAAGTATTAATGAAGAAGCTTATGAAAAAATGAAATCAGAATTAAAAGCTGCGTTTGAAAGAATTAATATTGCCGAAATTATTTTGCTGATTGATCAGCATTTCGGAACTCATAATTATTCTTTATGGCACTTGTTTAAAGATCAAAGAAGAAAAGTTTTTAACCAGATAATGCAGCAAACGCTTGAAGATACTGAACATTCGTTCAGAAGTATATACGAAAATCATTATCCTGTTATGCAGGCAATGAAAAATATGAATCTTCCGATTCCAAATTACATTAAAACGGCAGTTGAGTTTGTAATAAATCAGGATATGAAAAATATTCTTCTAGCAGATGATGAAATGGATATTAACCAGCTTCAGCATTTATCTGATGAAGCAAGAAAATGGGGAGCTGAACTTGAAAAGCCTGCTCTTGGACTTTTAGCCGGCCAGAGAATAAATTCATTGATGGAAGATCTTCTTACGGATCCTGAAAATTTACAGCTTCTTAATGAAATTGAAATTTCAATCAGCACTTTTAATGAGCTTGAAATTCCGCTTGATGTTTGGAAAGCTCAGAATATTCTTTTTATGATTCATGAAGAAAATTATGAAAGAATTAAAAAGCAGGCTGATGAGGAGGATGAACATTCACAAAAATGGCTTGAGAAATTTTCCAGCCTGGAAAATTATTTGCAAGTGAGGATAAGGTGAATCATATTCCGGTTTCAACATACCGCATTCAGTTTAATCCTAAGTTTAAATTTTCAGATGCTGTTAAGTATATCAGTTACCTGAAAGAACTTGGTATAAGTGATTTATATGCATCTCCGGTTTTCAAAGCACGCAAAAACAGTGCGCACGGTTATGATGTTACCGACCCCAATCTTTTTAATCCTGAACTTGGCAGCGAGAGTGATTTCGAAATATTAATCTCAACTTGTAAAAGGAATAATATAAATTGGCTTCAGGATATTGTGCCGAATCACATGGCATTCAATTATGAGAATCAAATGCTGATTGATCTTCTTGAAAATGGAAATAATTCACGTTGTTATAATTATTTTGATATTGAATGGGACCATCCGTTTGCAAGTTCTAAGCAAAGGCTGCTTGCACCTTTTCTTGGTAAATTTTATCAGGAAGCATTAGAAGCCGGCGAAATCAAATTGCGGTATGATGAAAACGGATTCAGTATTACATACTATGATACGCGCCTTCCGTTAAGCATGGAATCATATTCTGATGTGCTTGCTTATCGTTTGGATAAGTTAAGGAATAAACTCGGCATAAATAATCCGGAATTTATTCGTTACCAGGGAGTGTTGTATGTACTGAAATCATTACCAACTGCTGATGATATTGATGAAAGATATCTGCAGATAAAATTTGTTAAAGGAATATTGTGGGAATTGTACCAATCAAATCATGCAATAAAATATTTTATTGATGAAACCGTAAAAATATTTAACAGTGAACGGGAGAACACTGGTAATTATGATTTACTTGATAAACTTTTAAGTGAACAGCATTTTCGCCTTTCTTACTGGAAGGTAGCGAACGAGGAAATAAATTACAGACGTTTTTTTAATATTAATGAATTGATTTCATTGCGTGTTGAAGATGAAGAAACCTTCAACCGCACTCATTCATTAATTTTAAGAATGGTGAAGGAAGGAAAATTCAAGGGACTGCGTGTTGATCATGTTGATGGATTATATGATCCGAAAGAATATTTGGAGCGGCTGCGTGAAAGGGCGAAAGATTGTTTCATTGTTGTTGAAAAAATTCTTGATTATGGTGAATGCTTGCCCGAAGACTGGCCTGTGCAAGGCACAACCGGTTATGATTTTATGAACTTTGTAAACGGCTTGTTTTGTAAAATGAAAAATGAAAGAAAGATGAACAGCGTTTATACAAAGTTCACGCACATTGATACTCCATTCGAACAGATTTATCTCAGCAAAAAAAGAATGATTATTGAAAAGCGTATGGCTGGAGATGTTGAACGTCTTGCTTTTATTGTTGAAAGAATTTCAAGCAATGACCGGTACGGAATTGATATTACAATGCACGGTTTGAAACAAGCGCTGGAAGAAATCCTTACACACTTTCCTATTTACAGAACTTATGTACGAAAAGGTATCTTCAGCGAAAATGATAAAAAATATATTTCAGAAGTAATTGAAAAAGTTAAGTATCAGAACCCGCGCTTGAAAAAAGAATTTGAGTATATCGGCAATCTGCTCTTACAAAAATATAGTTTCAATTTTTCGGAAGAGCAAAAAAGAAACGCGCTGGATTTTATAATGAGATTTCAGCAGTTAACCGGACCTATCATGGCAAAAGGTTTTGAAGATACTACATTGTACATTTACAACCGTTTCATTTCGTTAAATGAAGTCGGAGGCAGCCCTGCAAAGTTCGGAATTAACAAACCGGAGTTTTATGATTTCTGTAAAAAAAGAAAACGCAAATGGCCGCACACAATGAATGCTACTTCAACGCATGATACGAAAAGAGGAGAGGATGTACGTGCAAGAATTAATGTGCTTTCAGAAATTCCGGATGAGTGGGAATCAAAAGTAAAAAAGTGGAACAAGATTAATAAGATTTATAAAACAAACGTTGCAGGAAAAAATGCTCCCGTTAAAAATGATGAATACTTTCTTTACCAAACAATGATTGGTTGTTATCCTTTTTATGATGATGAGCATGATTCATTTGTTGCACGATTGAAAGAATACAGCATTAAAGCGGCACGCGAGGCTAAAATTTTTACCAGATGGGTTTCACCTGATGCTGATTATGAAAATGCACTTTTAAACTTTATTGATAAAATTCTTAACAGGGAATTATCAAAAGATTTTTTTAATGATTTTTATGAATTCCAAAAACGGGTTGCATTTTATGGGATGTTTAATTCAATATCTCAGGCTGTAATAAAAATTACTGCTCCCGGCATTCCGGATTTTTATCAGGGAACGGAAATGTGGGATTTTTCGATGGTTGATCCCGATAACCGCAGATCTGTGGATTATGAATTAAGAAAGAAAATTCTTACCGAAATAAAAAAATCAGAATCGAATAATCTCTCTAAATACATATCAGATATATTAAAAAATTATCATGATTCAAGAATTAAAATATTGACTGTGTATAAAACTCTTCAGGTAAGAAATAATTTTTTAGAAGTATTCAACGATGGAGAGATGGTGCCCCTTAATATTAATGGTGAACTACATAATAACTTAATTGCATACGCACGGCTTCACAATGATGAAGCTGTAGTGGTCGTTCTGCCTCGCTTTTTAACCGAGCTTGTTAAAGAGAACGAATTTCCGTTTGGCAAAAAAATCTGGGGAGCAACTTCTGTTCAATTTCCGGAAGGATTTAGTAAATGGAAAAATATTTTTACCGGAGAAACTTTAAATATGAAAACACAATTGCATGCGGGTGAAATATTTAATTCTTTTCCTGCGGCTGTATTGATAGGACAAAAAAAATCCTGACCACATTCATGATCAGGAATTATAAAATTAATTTGATCTTCTTCCCATTCCTTCACGCTTGGGAAGTTCTTCATCATTCAAATTTTTAAGAGATGGATCATCAAAGTCTACAAAAATTTCTTCAACCATATTATCCGTACTTTGACCGGGATAATTTTTGTAAGCTTCAATCGCTTTGTTAAATCCTGCTCTTATACCTGCCAGTTCTTTTTCAAATCCATCAATAGAACCATTGTACTTACCCGAAGCAAACGAAACAGATTTATCAAGAATTTCCTGAGCTCGTCTTACCATTTCATGTGAGTATAATTTTGCATCTGAAATTAATTTCCGCTTTTTCATTCTGGCAAGACGGGAATATTTATAAATATCATGACGTGTTTCAGCGCCGCTTTTAGGAGCTAATAACAATGCTGTTAATCCGCCGGCTATACCGCCGAGAATAAATCCTTCTGCACCTAAAATTAATTCATTCTTTTTTGTCATAATCACTCCACAATAAGTTATTTAAAAAAATTGTAATCAAACCTTTAATTATATAATACTTAAAACGGAGTTAATCAATGTTCAGGAATATCTCAATTTCTTTTTAAGGGATTAAATCACAGTTCAATTATTTGTTTGATTCATACAAGCCGATGATATTATTATCCGCATCTCTTATCAATGCGTACCCGCCCATTGCGGGAATTACAGTTTTCTTTCTTTCAGTTTTGCCGCCGTATGATTCAACTTTCGTTAATGTTTCATCTATACTATCAACATAAACGTGGAATATTGTTGTATCGCCACTTTGCAAATTTTCAGCAGTTCTTAATCCAACTGTTAATCCTTTGTGTGTATTAAATAACTGGTAACCTTTTCCAAATGGTTTAAATTCCCAGCCAAAAACATTCTTAAAAAATTCTTTTGCTTTATCAGGATTTTTTGTTGGTATCTCTGCGTGAGCAATTAGTGTGTGTGCCATAATAGGTCTCCTTCCTTTAATGAAATTTCAGTTTGAAATTTTCTCTGATATTTTAAAACAATTATTTTGCTGTAAATCAGGGAAGTAGTTTGAGAAGTATGTTATTTTATTACTAGTTGAATTTTTGAACTCCCCTTAAATAACATAAGCAAAACTACAAAATCCCGATTAATTATTCATCATCAAAATCAATATTTTAAATAAATAAATTTTGGATTATCCACCGGAGGTGAAATGAAATATAGAACACTCGGCAAAACAGGATTGCAAATTTCGGAAGTAGGATTTGGTGCATGGGGAATTGGCGGGCCTTCGATGGCTGGTAATACTCCAATTGGTTGGGGTGAAGTGGATGATAAAGAATCAATTAAAGCATTGAACAAAGCGTTTGAACTGGGAATAAATTTTTATGATACTGCCGATTTTTATGGACTCGGGCACAGCGAAGAATTAATAGGGAAAGTTTTTAATGGAAGAAGAAAAGAAATAATTATTGCAACAAAAGTTGGGCACAAATTAGCTGATGATAATTCAATCCTGCTTGATTATACGAAAGATTATATTTTATCGGCATGTGAGAAAAGTCTGAAAAGGCTTAACACAGATTTCATTGATGTTTACCAGCTTCATAGTGCAAGAATAAATCATTTGCAAAACGGTGAATGTATTGAAGCAATGGAGCAGCTTAAGCAGGAAGGTAAAATTAGGTTTTGGGGAATTTCATTAAACACATTTTCACCGGAAGATGAAGCCGAATTTTTTGTTAAGAATGATTTCGGTTATACATTTCAGCTTGTGCTGAATGTAATTAATCAGCGTGCACTTGAAAAAACAATCGCAATGGCTGCTGATGCAAAATACGGAATCATAGCACGTATGCCGCTTCAATTTGGATTATTAACTGGCAAATTCTCCAGGGATAAACGATTTTCAGAAAATGATCATAGACATTTCAGGCTTCCTCCTGATGTACTTTCTAAATCGCTTGATAAACTTGAGCGTGTTTGGAAGATTTCAGAAAAGTATAATATTCAAAAAACTTCATTTGCAATTAGTTTTGTGTTGAGTCATCCGGAAGTTTCAACAGTTATTCCTGGAATTAAAACCGAGATTCAGGCAATTGAAAACGTAAAGGATATAATCAAAATTGATAACGAAGATTTAAAAGCACTTTATGATTATTATAAATCAGATTTAAAAACTCTTCTTGAATTATACGTTTAAAAAGAATTTGCGAGCCGTTCCATTGCCGCAAGATGATGATCATCGTGTTCAGCAATAAAATACAGCATATCGATCAATCTCATTTGCTGCTTCAATCGGGGATGTTCTGCAACTGCAGCGGCTTGTACTTCATTTATGTTATTTAGTTCAGCTACAAATTTCATTCTCAGGCTGCGGAACTCTTTTAAAATTTCATCAGGATTTTTGATGTTAAAATTTTCTTCATTTGTTTTTGTATTCAGCAAATCAGCAGGACGAAGTTTTGTCTCACCATTCTTGTAATCAATTAATCTTCCGTAATGAAGTTCATCAAGAACAATCAAATGGCCTGCGTGTTCCTGGATTGACCATACGCTGCCGGATTTTCTTGTAAGAATAGTTGAGGGCAGCATCCGGAATTTCTCTTCCAATCTTGCAGGAGTTCCGCCAAGCCGTTCAACAATATTTGGAAAAAGTTCAACAGGAAAATCGAAATTAAATTTTCGATCAAACCATTTAATTTGTTTAATCATTATATCCTCTGAATTAAACTACTTTGGGTTGTGAAAGATATGTAATTTTCTGAAAGCTGTAAATTGATTTGAAAGGAGAGAAGGGAAGGGGATAATCCATTGGCGGAAAATCCCCGCAATTTAATTCATATGTGATTCAATATTTTTTATCTCATCTGCTGCTTTAATCTTCTTGAAATATCTTAGTGAAGCCGTAAACAATTTTTTACTTTCCGCATTCCTATTAATTTCTTTATAAAGTATTGCAAGTTCATAATTTGTTTCTGCTTCATTTAATTTATTCTGAAGTTCCTGATTAAAACGGAGACTTGTTAAAAAGTAATTTTCAGACAGCGAGTAATTAGCTAATTGACGATGAATAATTCCTTTAATTTTATAAATATCAGCGATGGATAGGCGATCATTAATTCTGCAGCAGATTTTTAGCGCGCTGTCAGCAAATTTTTCTGCATACAAATAATCTTTGATCTTAGTATACACAAAAGCTTTATTGAGATACGCAAATTCAAGTATTTGCAAATAACCGGATGCAACTGCTAACTCAATACACTGATCAAATTCTTTCAATGCGCTTTTAAAATCATTTTTGCGCAGATGAATCATTCCGATATTCAAATGAATCTCTGCAAGTCTTTTTTGATCATTCAATTTCTGATAGTAAGTTAAAGACCTGTTAAAGTAGGTGAAAGCAAAATCATAAGCGCACATTATTGTGTTTAGAATTCCAAGATTAACTTCAACATTTGCTTTCAGGCTGCTGCTTTTCTGATCTTTTAGATACATGAGACTATTTTCAAAATGATTTTTAGCCTTATCTACGTTTCCCATATCTCCGTATATTGTGCCGATTAGATTTTCACATTTTGCACAACCGTAATAATCTTTCAGTGAGTGAAATACCTCATTTGCTTTTTTAAGATATCTGAAACTCGTCTTCCAATCAGCTTGCCTGCTGTAAATTTCACCAATTGAAAGTAGTGAATCAGCATAAACACTGCGGTTTTTGCTGCTGCTTTTTGTGCGCTGGAGAATTGATTTATAGATATCAACAGCAGATTGAAATTCACCCGCTATAATTGTAAAACTGCCAAGTTCCTGCAGAAATTCAATTAGTTTTTGAGATGATAATTTTGAAATAGCGAAGGTTACAAGAAGATCAGAGATAGCGCGGAGATCTGTATCAATATCAATCTGAGGCTGCAGTTTTTCTTCATCCGTTAATAGCTGTAAAGTTTTATCTGAAAATTCTGAAATCTCTTCCCGGTTGAAATACTTTTTGAGTATCTCTTTTATTTTACCAGTATTTTGATTTTTATTTTTCAATTTCAGCCTTTATTCTTAATAAGTTATTTAATTATTATTTGATAAAGCCATACCTGGAAAAATGAGGCAGCCGTGCAGCTTTTACTTCTATGGTGCCGTTTATAGTATCTACAATTATTCCATCATTTTGAGCAGCTTCTAATTCTCCGCTTTCTGCAATGTAATAAAAACCAACAGCGGCAGGATCAACTCCGCTCAGGTCAAGTCCTGAATATTTAATATTTAGAATCAGCGGACTATTAAATGACATTGAAGGATAGAAATCGGAAACTGCAGCGTCAGTGCTAGTAATTTGAGTAATTACTTCTGCTCCATTATAAGCTCTGCTGGGAATAATCAATTCTGAGGAAATTGTTACTGTATTGTTATCTTCAGTTATATAAGAACCGCTAAGATTAAGAACTCCGCCTTGATTGCCCACAATGCGCCGGGAAACAGTATATTCAGTTTCTACAGAAGACATTCCGGATTTTTTCGGCATCTGCATCCAGTTAAAATTGGATTTACTCTGCATTCCATTTTCAGAATCAGTATTAACCAGGTTTTCTGAACAACCAAAGCAGGTTAAAGCAAGAAGAACTACAATGAAAAATTTCCGTTTCATTTATTTATTGCTTTCTTTTTTAAATCAGTTTTGTGGGTTTTTTATAAAACCATAACGAGAAAAATGTTTTAGTTTTGCACCATGAACAGCAACTGTGCCGAGAAGTCTGTTTAGTAAGAGATAATCTCTATCAATATATTCGATGTTACCAGAATCATCTACGTAAACGAAATCCACATTTGAACTTAAAAGATTGCCCAGATTGAGGTCTGTATAAGAAAGATCAAAATTAACATCTTTATTGAATTTCATGTGGGGATAAAATGTTACAGAAGTTTCATCGGAGTTAACTGATACAGTAATTCTTTCTGAACCGCTGAAAGCTCCTGCCGGAAATTCAACTTTTGCACTAACAAGAATTATCTTACCCTGGAATAAACTTATATATGTTTTGCTCAAATCAATGGTTCCGCCTTTATCACCATTAATTTCTTTCGTAACAGAAAAAGTTAGCTCAGATGAAAGAGCTTTATTCACAGGGAGCTTTAAGAACTCTGCTTTTGCTGAACTAGTCTGTGTAGGAGCTACAGGTTGTTCAGAACATCCCGCTATTAGGAAAACCGAAATAACGAAGAGAAAAATTATTTGTTTCATTGAAAAACCTCTCTGATAATGAAATTGTAGATTGAACGAGCCAATGATTGTGCCATTACCAGATATGTAAAGTTTACTTACCGTTTATCGCTTAAATTAACATTTTGAAAAATGTTCTACTGCGCTATGTAAATATTACTGTAAAATTTTGAGAAGGCTGCATTAAATCGATGCAAAATCGTTATTAAACACAAAAGATTGATGTATTTCAGATAGTTTTTAATCTTCATAACTGATTCAGAGTTTATTTAATTAACTTTTATTAGGAATTAATTGAAAGGGAAGGGAAGTGCAAAAAAAAAGCCGGCTTAAACCGGCTTATCATAATCTATTATATTAGAATAAAATCATTAATCCTGCTGATCTTTAATAAATCCATATCTGCTGAAGTGAGATATGCGGGCATTTTTAACTTTCAGTTTATCATTGTGCAAATCAATCTTATCATACTCTGCTTTTACAAAACTTCCATCAGGTGCTAAGTAACCGAAATCAATTTCTGATTTATCGATACCGTTGAGATTTAATCCATCATATTCCAGATCAAAACTTAATTCTTTATCAAATGTATATGGAGATGGTTCAAAATTTACCGATGCAGAATAAGGATCAGCAGAAACAGTAACTAACAGAGTTTCATCATTTGAGAAAGCATTTTTAGGAACATCCAGCTTTGCTTTAATTTTTATGCTGCCGGCACGCTCATTCAGATTAATTTTTCCGCCTTTATTCTTCTTTATTACTTCTGATGCTGAAAGATTGGATTCAACTGAAGCAGAATTCTGATTATTTAATGCAATCCAGTTATGTTTAGCAAAATTCTGAACATTCTGCGGTTGGTTTGAATCCACAAGTGATTCAGAACAGCCTATTATAATTAAAAAACTTAATGCTATAAAATATTTTACAAGTTTCATGTTCACTCTCAAAAATGATATAAGAATTCGTTTGCCCATATTTGTTCAAGGATTATGCCAATGCTCCAAATTAAGAAAATGGCTTGAAATGAAATACTTTTAAATCTTTGAGAAGAACTTACAAGTAATTATTACCGTTTATGTAAGGTTGAGATGATGTTTTACTTAGTTAAAAGTTGATTTATATGATTTATCTCATCACGATTTACAGTATGCCCCATTCCTTTATAGATTTGCTTTATTACAGATGCGTTAAGGTTACTGAAGATTTTTTCAGATTCATTTACTCTTTCCAGCGGTATGTGCGGATCAATATCACTGCAGCCAAGAAATACTGAAGTGGATTTTAAATTTCCTGAGTAAGATTCTGGTTCAAGTTTATCTCCAATTAAACCGCCGCTTAATCCAACAACAGCAAGATATTTTGCAGGATTTCTTGCGGCAAATTCTAATGTTATACATGCGCCTTGTGAAAAACCGAGCAGCATAATTTTTTCAGTTGGAATTCCATGGCTGGTAAAAGAAACAACCAGATTTTTAATTGCGCTTAAGCCTGATGTTATTCCCGGTTCATTCATTTCCCTCGGAGCTAAAAAACTATATGGATACCAGGTGTTTGCGGCTGCCTGCGGTGCTGCAAAGATTGTTTTATCATCTTTATTTAATTCCTCACCTAATTTTAAAATACTATCAGCAGTTGCACCTCTGCCGTGCAGCATTATCACCGCTTTAGATGCATATTCAATTCTTGCGCCGCCGAACAAAACAGGTTGATTTGAGTGAGGATCCTGCGGATTAAATTCTGGCATTTTCTTTTGTATTTAATGGAAGAAGATTTTTCTCAATTTCACTTCTGTTCTTTTCATACCATTCAGGAAGTTTAAGATGGGTTCCCAATTCTTCAAGTGGTTCATCAATTAAAAATCCGGGCGGATCAGTAGCAATTTCAAAAAGCACATTTCCTGGCTCTCTAAAATAAATTGAGTGAAAGTAGTTTCTATCCATCACCGGAGTTACATTGTATCCGTTTCGGTTTAGTCTGTCTCTAAAAATTAATTGAGAAACATCATCTTCCGTCCGCCATGCAACATGATGAATTGCACCAACGCCCATCCTTCCCGGTAGAGAATTCGGTTGATTAATTATATCAATAAATTTCCCTGCAGCATCATTTTTTATTCCATATCTGTGGCGGTTATTTTCTACTGCAATTTTTTCAAACCCTAATTCATTTATAAGAAGTTCTTCTGTTCGGGAAATTCCATCAAGTGTAAGTACTGTATGATTAAAACCATGGATGGAATGTTCTTCAGGAATTTTACCATTCCCTTTGCTGTTAACAGGTTTATTTCCGGAAGCAACCAATTCAATTTCAAATCCATCATGATCTTCAAATGAAATTACCTCTTCATTCAATCTTTTATATGGCCCGTAAAATTCTATATTAAATTTTTTTAATCGCTCAGTCCAAAAATCAATTGAATCAGAATTGATAGAGAAAGGGATTGCAGTGATCTGTCCGCTGCCTTTTTTGCCACGTTTGGCATTTTCTGACC
>Ga0079224_100013807_pt1 | contig 11266 bp, 10 predicted proteins | sample Stecom2015_FD_80414 | JGI IMG/M metagenome (GOLD analysis project Ga0079224, IMG submission 80414) | Agricultural soil microbial communities from Utah to study Nitrogen management - Steer compost 2015 | ecosystem: Environmental > Terrestrial > Soil > Agricultural land | place: USA: Utah...
AGCAGCAGCAGCGGCGAGACCTTCAGGTCGCGGAACTCGCGGTCCTTCTTGAGCTTCTCGACCAGCTCCATCGTGGCGGTCACGTCGACGGTGATGAACTCCGTGACGTGCGGGGCCGTGAACGCTGAACCGGTCATCGCCTTCGCGGTCATCTTGCGCACCCCCTTGATCGGGGTGCGTGTCTCCCGCTCGCCCGAGCGGTCGAAGACCGGCGGGGCGTATGCCGCCGCACCGGTCCCCGTCGTGGGCTCGGCCGCCGCCGTGGTGGCGTGCTGCGCGGTCGGTGTGCCAGCGGCTGCAGCAGGACTCGCGGCGGCGCCATCCGCCAGGTAGGCGTCGACATCAGCGCGGGTGATCACGCCGTCGTCCCGCGTCGGCGTGATGGCGGAGAGGTCCACCCCCTGGTCCTTGGCGTACTTGCGAACAGGCGGCTTGGCCAGCGGCTTCGCTCCTGACGGTGCGGCGGGTTCCTGCGGTGTCGGCGCTGCCTCCTGCGGGGCAGGGGCCTCCTGGGGGGCAGGGGCCTGCGGTGCTGCCGCGGCCGCGGACTTGCGCGCGCGCCGTGCGGTAGCGCCCGCGGATGGTCCGTAGCCGACCAGGTTGGCCTCGCGGGTCGGTTCCTCCTGCGGGGTGCTCTCACCGGGGGCGGCCTGCGTGCCCGTCTCGGCCTGACCCACCGTGTCCCCACCGTGGGCCGCTGCGTCGCCGCTCGGGCCGGCGGGCGCAGCTTCCTGGTCGCCGGTGTCGATGACGATGATCGGGTCGCCGACCTCGACGGTCGTCCCCTCCTCGACCAGGAGCTCGCTGACCGTGCCGGCCCATGGGATGGGCAGCTCAACCAGCGACTTGGCGGTCTCGATCTCGACGACGATGTCGTTGACCTTGATCTCGTCACCGACCTTCACCTTCCAGGTGACGATCTCGGCCTCGACGAGGCCCTCGCCCGGGTCGGGCAGCTTGAACTGGGGCACGGTGGAACTCCTCGTCAGTAGGCGAGCGAACGGTCGACGGCGTCGAGCACGCGGTCGAGGTCGGGGAGGAACACTTCCTCGTGGCGGCTCGGCGGGTAGGGGATGTTGTAGCCGCCGACCCGGATGACCGGCGCCTCCAGGTGGTAGAACGCCTCGTGCTGGATCAGTGCGGCCAGCTCCGCGCCCATCCCGAGGAAGGTCTGCGCCTCGTGCGCCACGACCGCCCGGCCGGTCTTCTCGACGGACGCGAGGATGGTGGGCACGTCGAGCGGCGACAGGGAGCGCAGGTCGACGACCTCGACCGAGCGCCCCTCCGCCTCCGCGGCCTGGGCCGCGATCATCGCGGTCTTGACCATCGGCCCGTAGGCCAGCAGCGTCACGTCGGTGCCCTCGGCGCGGACCACCGCGTCGTGCAGTCCGTGCGGGGCGTCCTCGCCGAGCTCGACCTCGCCACGCTCGTGGTAGCGCCGCTTGGGCTCGTAGAAGACGACCGGGTCGTCACTGGCGATCGCCTGCTGCATCATCCAGTAGGCGTCCTCCGCGGACGAGCAGGTCACCACCCGCAGACCCGCCGTGTGTGCGAAGTAGGCCTCGTTGGACTCACTGTGGTGCTCCACGGCACCGATCCCGCCGCCATACGGGATCCGGATGACCATCGGCAGGCGCAGGTGACCCAGCGAGCGGTAGTGCATCTTGGAGACCTGGCTGATGATCTGGTCGAAGGCGGGGTAGACGAAGCCGTCGAACTGGATCTCGACCACCGGGCGATAGCCGCGGAGGGCCAGACCGACGGCGGTGCCCATGATCCCGGACTCGGCCAGTGGTGTGTCGAGGACCCGGTCCTCGCCGAAGTCCTTCTGCAGGCCCTCGGTGATGCGGAAGACACCGCCCAGCTTGCCGATGTCCTCGCCGAGCAGGACGACCTTCGGGTCGTCCTCCATGGCGGTGCGCATGCCGGCGTTGAGCGCCTTGGCGATCGTCATCTTCTGGGGCGCGGCCCCGGTGCTGGCGCTCATCAGTCCTCCTCGAAGCTCGCCTGGTAGGCCATGAACTCTTGCCGCTCCCGCTCCACCAGCGGGTGGTGGTCGACGTAGACCTGGTCGAACATCTCCTCGTGCGGCGGGTTCGGCATCTGCTGGCACTCGCGGCGGATCCGCAGCGCCAGCTCGTCCGCCTCGGCATCGATGGCCTCGAGCCACTCCTGGTCGGCCAGCCCCTTGCTGTCCAGGTGCTTGCGCAACCGGTCGATCGGGTCCTTCTTCTTCCACACGTCGACCTCGGCCGCGATGCGGTACTTGGTCGGGTCGTCGGAGGTCGTGTGTGCGCCCATGCGGTAGGTGAACGCCTCGATCAGCGTCGGTCCACCGCCGCTGCGGGCGCGGTCCAGCGCGGCGCGGGTCACGGCAAGCGACGCGAGCACGTCGTTGCCATCGACCCGGACACCCGGAAGGCCGAAGCCGCGAGCCCGCTGGTAGGGCGGGATGGTGAACTGCTTCTCGTTGGGCTCGGAGATGGCCCAGTGGTTGTTCTGCACGAAGAAGACCACCGGGGAGTGGGCTACCGAGGCAAAGACCAGCGCCTCGTTGTAGTCGCCCTGGGCCGTCCCGCCGTCACCGGTGAACGCCATGACTGCGGTGTCGCGCTCCGGGTCACCGGTGCCGACCAGTCCGTCCTTCTGCACCCCGAGGGCGTAGCCGGAGGCGTGCAGCATCTGGTTGCCGATGACGATCGTGTAGAGGTGGAAGTTGTTCTCGTTGGAGTCCCACCCGCCGTGGTTGACACCGCGGAACATCCCCAGGAGGTTGATCGGGTCCACGCCCTTGCACCACGCGACGCCGTGCTCGCGGTAGCCCGGGAAGGCGTAGTCCTGGGGGCGCATCGCGCGACCAGCACCGACCTGGGCCGCCTCCTGGCCGAGCAGCGAGGGCCACAGGCCCAGCTCACCCTGTCGCTGGAGGGCATGGCCCTCGGCGTCGACACGGCGCACGAGCACCAGGTCGCGGTAGAGGCTGCGCAGCTGCTCGTCGTCGACATCGTCGAGGTACTCGGCATACGGGCTGTTGGCCTCGTTGAGAGGCAGCCGCTGGCCCTCCGCATCGAGGAACTGGACCATCTCGGGCCCGCCGTCGGTGATGTCCCGGGCGGGGGGTTCGTGGGTCGCTGGCGCGCCGTTTTCCACCGGCGCGACGACGTCGTCGCTCACTGGTTCGTGCTCCTTCATGCGGCGGGCGCGGGCGGCGCCGACGCCAGTTGCAGGGTCGACCCCACGCTACCGCAGCGCGGGCTGTGCGCCCGACCCACGGCTCAGCGGTCGCGGAACGCCTGTGCCACCTCGATGAGCCGGTCGTTGGCCTCGGTCTCGCCGATCGTGCAGCGCACCCCGTCGCCGGCGAACGGCCGGACGGTCAGTCCGCGCTCCTGGCAGGCCACCGCGAAGTCGACCGCGTCGTCGCCGAGCGGCATCCAGACGAAGTTCGCCTGGGTGTCCGGCACCGGCCAGCCCTGCTCGCGCAGCGCGGCCAGCACCCGCTCGCGCTCGTGGACCAGCGCCTTCACGCGCACCTCGAGCTCGTCGTAGGCCGCGAGGCTGGCGATCGCGGCGGTCTCCGCGATGTCAGAGACCCCGAAGGGCGTGGCCGCCTTGCGCAGCGCGGTCGCCACCTCCTCCTGGGCGATGCAGTAGCCCACCCGCAGGCCGGCCAGCCCGTAGGCCTTGGAGAAGGTCCGCAGGACCGCCACGTTGGGGAACTCGCGGTAGAGCGCGAGGGCGTCCGGGGCGTCGTCGGCGGTGTTGAACTCCAGGTAGGCCTCGTCGATGACCACCAGGACGTCCTGTGGGACCGCCGCGAGGAACTCGCGCAGCGCGGCATCGGTGACGTGCGGCCCCGTCGGGTTGTTGGGGGTGCAGACCAGCACCAGACGGGTGCGGTCGGTCACCGCCGCGGCCATCGCGGGCAGGTCGTGCGCGGCCGCTCCGTCGACCGGGACCTGCACGGCGGTCGCCCCCGCGAGCGCGACCACGATCGGGTAGGCCTCGAACGAGCGCCATGCATAGACGACCTCGTCACCCGGCTCGCACGTGATGTTGATGAGCTGGGTGAGCACGCCGACGCTGCCGGTGCCGGTGGCGATGTGGCTGGCGGGCACCCCCCAGCGTTCCGCGAGCGCCTCCCTGAGCCGGACCACCGCCATGTCGGGGTAGCGGTTCATGTGCTCGGCCGCGGCAGCGACCACCTGCAGGACGGAGTCCAGCGGCGGATACGGGTTCTCGTTCGAAGAGATCTTGTATGACGTGAGGCCCTCGACCGGTGCAGCGGGCTTGCCCGGCGTGTAGGCGGGGACGCCCTCAAGCGTCTTGCGGAGGCGGACACCATCACTCATGCATCTGAGGGTAGACGGTGCAACGATGTGCCCATGTCCTTTCTCATCAAGGTTCTGGTCAACGGTGTCGCCCTGTGGGTGGCGGCGCTGCTCATCGACGGCATCGTCTTCGAAGAGGGCAGCAGCACCACCGCTCAGGTCCTGACGATCGCGGCGGTCGCCCTGATCTTCGGTGTGCTCAACGCCATCATCAAGCCGATCCTGACGATCCTCTCGCTGCCCGTCCTCATCCTGACCCTGGGGCTGTTCACGTTCATCCTCAACGCGATCATGCTGTGGCTCACCAAGTGGGTGGCCAGCTGGTTCGACCTGGGCTTCGACGTGGAGAGCTTCTGGTGGGACGCGGTGCTCGGCGCGCTGATCATCACGATCGTGTCGATGATCCTCAACGCCGTGCTGCCCGACGGTCGTGACTGACGTGCGCCTTGAGCCCACGGAGGTCTCGATACCGACCTCGGACGGGGCCATGCCGGGGCAGCTGTGGTTCCCGCCCACGGCCGACGACGAGCAGCGACCGGCTCTGGTGGTCTTCCAGGAGATCTTCGGTGTGAGCGACTACATCCGGCGACGGTGCGAGGACCTGGCCGAGCTGGGGTATGCCGTGCTGGCGCCGGAGTTCTACTGGCGCCTTCCCGGGCCGCAGCGCGTGGACGACTCGGCGGACGACCTGCTCGAGAAGGGCATGAGCCTGGTCTCGCAGCTCGACTGGGAGGCGGCGGTGCGAGACGGCATTGCGGCGGTCGAGCACCTGACGACGCTGCCGCACGTCGGCAAGGTCGGGCTGGTCGGGTACTGCCTCGGCGGTGGGCTGGCCTACGCCGTGGCCGCCCAGACCCCGACACCGCCGGCAGTACTGGTCAGCTACTACGGGTCAGCGCTCCCGCAGCTGGTGGAGGCCGGGGTCGAGGTCAAGGTCCCGAGCTTGCATCACTTCGGGACGGCTGACGCCTACCTCTCGCAGGACCAGATCCAGAAGATCAGGGACTGGGTGACCCAGGGGCACGACGACGTGCGGCTCAAGCTGCACGAAGACGCCGGGCACGCGTTCGACAACCCGCATCCGCTGTTCCACCACAAGGGTGCCTCGCGCGACGCGTGGCGGCAGACGCGCAAGTTCCTGCTGAAGCGGCTCCCGCCGGCCTGACCAGCGGTGACTGCGGCCGGCGCGTGCCGGCTCTAGAGAGCGTCCGACTGCGCCGGGGCAGACGCGCGGACTGCGAGTTGCTAGTGCTTCTAACCAGCGCATCGACCGGTCTCGGGTCATGATGGAGGTGCAGCACAACGGCTCGCAACGTTCAAAGGAGACTCAATGGGCATCGGAATCGGCATCACGCTGCTCGTCGTCGGAGCCATCCTGGCGTTCACCGGCCTCGATAACGAGTATCTCACCGACCTCGACGTCGTTGGCTGGATCCTGATGGGCGGTGGTGTGTTGGCCCTGATCATGGGCCTCATCCAGAACGCCCAGCGCTCCAACACCAGCACCACCGTTGTTGAGGAGCGCCGTGGTGGCCCTGACGTGATCGAGCGCCGAGACGACCCGCGCGTCTGACACCGCACACCTCGTCTGACGTCGTACAGAGCGGCGGAGCCCGACCGGCACGACGCTGGTCGGGCTCCGTGCTGTCTGCGGCTCAGCCCTGCTGACGCGCAGCGATCGCCTGGACGAAGACCTGGCCGATGTCCCGGGGGTCCTCGGCCACGTAGGAGACGCCACCAGCAGCACTGGCCACCCGGTCCAGTGCCGAGGGGTCCACATCAGGGCCCATGCCGATCAGGATCAACCGGACCGGGCGCTCGGGGTCGGCCTGCTCCTCCAGCTGGGCGATCAGCTCCTCCTCGCTGAGGCCGCCGGTGGAGTCGTCGTTCACACCGTCGGTCATCAGCACGATCGAGCTGACATAGCCCTCCTGCCAGTCCTCCTGCATGGTCAGGAACGCGGCCATGATGGTGTCGTGCAGTCCGGTGTCACCGGTGGTGAAGTCCTCGTCCACCTGGCCGACGGCGTCCCGGAGCAGCTCCCGCTGGGTCTTGCCGTCAACCTCCTGGTCCAGTCCGCGCACCGGGAGGATCTCGACGTGGTCCTCGCCGTCGGCGCCGCGGTTGGTGGAGAACGCCCACAGACCCACCGCGCTCTCGTCCGGGAAGAGACCCAGCCCGCGGACAGCCGCCTCGCTGGTGATCTGGATGCGGCTGGCGTCACCGGCCTTCTCATCCATCGAGCCGGACACGTCGATGACTGCGAGCAGGCGCGACGGCGGCTGCAGCGTGTTCCACTCCTCGGTCAGTGCCTGGACCGCCTCGGCGTCAGGGGTGGTCGCCGCACCGTCGCCGGCAGCGAAGCCACCAGCCTCGAAGGCCGCAGCGGCCTCCGGGGCGAGCAGCGCGTCACGCAGCTCGGCGACGCCGGGGGCTTCCTCGGCGCCCGGCAGCACGAGGTAGGGATAGGCGAGTGAGCCCGCCCCGCCACGTGGGGTGAGCCCGACCAGCTCGGTGTCGGTGCCCTCCGAGGCAGAGACGCGCCCCGCCGTCGTCGGAGCGAAGGCCTCGCCGCCCTCCTCGACGGCACTGACCGGGTCGGGGACCGAGTTCTGGGCCAGCTTCACCATCAGGTTGGAGTGGAGCGCGCGGGCGGCGTCGGAGTCACCGAGACCCGCCTGCGCCGCGAGCAGGGTCGCCATCGTCGCCGGGTCCTGCTCCGGGTTGCCGACCACCAGAGGCAGTTCAGCGGTGATCAGGTCCGGCCAGGTGGGCTCCTCAGAGAGGCTCGCCGTGCGCTCCTCGAAGACCGACTTCTCCGCAGCGAGCACCACCGGCGAGGTAGCCACCACCGGGCCCGCCTCCACACCTGCGTCGGCGAGCACCGTCGCGAAGGCCGGGGAGTTCGGGATCCAGACGTGCGCCTCCGGCGCCGACCCTCCGGCGAAGCCCGTCGCGACCGTGAGGGAAGTCTGTGCCTGAACGTCGTACGTGGCGCACGGGTCGGCCGACTCGGCGATGTCGGTGACCACCGGCGCGATGTCCGGCGAGGCGATGACCGCCACCTCGTAGGTCTCCTCGCAGTCCGTCGCCTCCGCGGTGTTCGCCGCTGTGTCGGTCGAGGGTGACCCGTCCCCGGTGCTGGAGTCACCGTCCGTCCCGGTCGCGCCGTCGCTGCCGGCGTCCGGCGGAGGCTCGTCGCCGCCGATGGACTGGACGATGCCGAAGACGGCCAGTGCGGCCACGGCCAGGGCGAGCAGGATCGCCAGTGGGCGCTTCAGGGAGGGCTGGGTCTCATGACGGTGGCGGGACACAATAGAGCATGCTAGGGGACTACGTCGGGCAGCGGTGCGCCGTCCTCCAGCACCAACGGTCCCCAGGACGGGTCCGCCGCCGTGATTGTCGCCACATGCCGGGCGACATACGGCGCGGTGTGCGCCCCCACGTCACCCGGCCGCACCCAGTGGACGCCTGCGAGCTCACCGGCTTCTAACGTGGCCCGGTCGAGCAGGTCGGGCACCTCGCCGAGGTCGAAGACAAAGAGCACGGCGTCATCCCACTGCCGGTATGGCGGCAGCCAGTTCACCGCGAGCAGTCGCCTCGCGCGCAGGTCCAGACCGAGCTCCTCGGCGACCTCGCGCTCAACCGCCGTCCTGGGCGACTCGTGGGGGTCCACCACGCCACCGGGCAGGTCCCAGTCGGACTTGTAGGTGAGCTCGCACAGCAGCACCCGGCCCGCACCGTCACGGATGAGCCCCTGGGCGATCACCCGCGTCCGCGGCAGCGTCGCGTTGAGCATGGCCAGAAAGGACTCGCGGGTGCCCGGCTCGGGGTCCTCCGCCAGCCGGGCGAGCAGGGTGACGTCGACCGGCTCGCCGCGTGCCGTCATACGCCGGCCCCGGGCCCGCCCCTCCGGGCGCAGACCGGCGCGCTGCAGGGCCACCCGGGACTCCCGGTCTCCGACCAGGACCTGCGCCTCGACACGGTGGGCGCCGTCCGCGAAGGCCTGCTCGATGAGGGCCAGCAGCTCGGCCGTCTGGGGGACGGCCCCGTCCGGCCAGCTCACCGCGACGACCCCCGGGGCCACCTCGCGCAGTTCCAGGCCGGAGGTGCTCACGCCGCAACCCTAGCCCGACCGAAGGCCGGACCAGGGCTGCGGCGACGGGTGGCCGGGGTCGTCAGGCGACCATGCCGTGTGGGTCGATGACGTACTTCTTCGCCACCCCGGAGTCGAAGTCCTGGTAGGCCTGCGGGGCCTCGTCCAGGGACACCTTCGTGGCGTTGACCGCCTTGGCGATCTCGACCTTGTCGTGCAGGATCGCCTGCATCAGGCCGCGGTGATACTTCATCACCGGGCACTGACCGGTGACGAAGAAGTGCGACTTCGCCCAGCCGAGACCGAGCCGGATCGACAACGAGCCCTCCTTGGCCGCCTCGTCAGCAGCACCGGGGTCACCGGTGACATAGAGCCCGGGGATGCCGAGGCCGCCGCCGGCGCGGGTGATGGCCATCAAGGAGTTCAGCACCGCCGCCGGCTGTTCGCTGGCGGCGTGCTCGCCGTGGCCGCGCGCCTCGAACCCCACCGCGTCCACGCCGCAGTCGACCTCGGGCTCGCCGAGGATCTGCTCCAGCTGGTCCGGGACCGGCCCCTTGGACACGTCGACGGTCTCGCAGCCGAAGCTGCGCGCCTGAGCGAGCCGTTCCTCGTTGAGGTCGCCCACGACGACCACGGCGGCACCGAGCAGCTGGGCCGAGGCGGCAGCGGCCAGCCCTACCGGACCGGCGCCGGCGACATACACCGTCGAGCCGACCTCCGTCCCGGCGCTCACCGCGCCGTGGAAGCCGGTGGGGAAGATGTCCGAGAGCATGGTCAGATCCATGATCTTGGACATCGCCTGATCCTTGTCGGGGAACTTCAACAGGTTCCAGTCGGCATAGGGCACCAGGACGTACTCAGCCTGGCCGCCGACCCAGCCGCCCATGTCGACATAGCCGTAGGCGCTGCCCGGACGGTCCGGGTTGACGTTGAGGCAGATGCCGGTCTTGCGCTCCTTGCAGTTGCGGCACCGGCCGCAGGAGATGTTGAACGGCACCGAGCAGAGGTCACCCTCCTTGATGAACTCCACGCCGGGCCCGACCTCGATCACCTCACCGGTGATCTCGTGGCCGAGGACGAGATCCTGCGGCGCCGTTGTCCTGCCTCGGACCATGTGCTGGTCCGAACCGCAGATGTTGGTGGTCACCACCTTGAGGATGGCCCCGTGGGGCACCTCGCGTCCCACGTTGTCCGGGTGCACACCCGGGCCGTCCTGGAGCTTGAACTCTGGGTAGGGGATGTCCTGGACCTCAGTCTTGCCCGGGCCGAGGTAGGCCACGCCGCGGTTGCTCGCCATGGTGACTCGCTCTCCCGGTCACACGCCGCGACCCGCTCGTCAGGCCATGGCTGTGACCGAATTCTCTGGGTACTTGCCAACGTAGCCCAGAACCTTACGGTCGGCGAGGGGCGAGCGATGCTGCGATGTCAGGCCTGCGGAAGGTAGCCGAGGAGGTCTACCGGCCGGTTCCTGCCGGCTCAGCCGCCGGGCCGGTCAGCAGTCCGCGGCGGAGCGCCCACCGTTCGAACATCCAGGTCGCGAAGGGGGGGACCGCGCACGCCAGGGCGAGCAGGGTCACCTTCCCGCTCCACCGGAACACGCTCGCCGCAGCCAGGGCGACACCGCAGTAGACGAGGAAGATCGTCCCGTGGATCGGCCCGAAGACCTGCACCCCCACCTCGGTCGTGCCGGCGACCCACTTGAGATACATCCCGACCAGCAGGGCGGCCCACGAGATCGCCTCGGCGAGGGCGACGCTGCGGAAGATCCTGCGGGTGACGGCGGTGTCCCGCGCCCAGTAGGTCAGCGCCGAGTCCCGGCTCCGGCTGCGCCAGTCGTCGGTGGGGCGCCGGCGCTTGGCGTCGGCGAGCGCCTCGGCGGCCCGGCGCAGCTGGGCCTCGCGTGTCCCGGGCTCAGACATGCCGGCGGCTGGTGATCACCCGGAACCGGTTGGCCACATAGGCGGCGTCGGTGTAGGCGGCGTTGGCCGCCGGGTTGGCGCCCGTGCCGTGGAAGTCGCTGAAGGCAGCCGTCTGGTTGACGTAGATCTGGCCGGTCAGGTTCTCGGACAGCGCGACTCCGGCGTCCGCGGCGGCCTCTCGGGCGTGCTCCAGCACCTGCTCGTCGGTGGAGTAGACGGAGGCGGTCATCGCGCCGTGCTCGCGGACGGTCTGACGGAGCAGGCCGAGCGAGGCCTCGGTCCCGTCGGTCCGGATCAGGAAGGCGACCGGCCCGAAGCACTCCTGGGCGTATGCCGACGAGTTGGCGGCGTCGACCCCGATCAGGGCGGGGACCCGCACCACGGCGTCGGGGTAGGTCGGGTGGGTGATCGGGCGGGTGTCGAGGAGCACCTCGCCGCCCAGCCGCTCCGCCAGCGCGGGCACATCGGTGGCGCGCGACCGCACGTCCGGGTTGACCGTGGCACCGAGGATCTCGACGGCACGCGCATCGTCGGCGTTGAACGCGGTGATGGCGCCGGCGAGCTTCTCGGCGAACTGCTCATAGGTCAGCTCGCCCTCGTCCGTGCTGATGCCGCCCGAGGGGACGTAGACGTTCTGGGGGGCGGTGCACATCTGGCCGGAGTACAGGGAGAACGAGAACGCCAGGTTGCCCAGCATGCCCTTGAGGTTGTCGGTGGAGTCCACGACGACGGTGTTGAGGCCGGCCTTCTCGGTGTAGACGAGCTTGCCGGCAGCCGCGCCCTCACGCTCGAGCCACCCGCCGAAGCCGGGGCCGCCCGTGTAGTCGATGATCGCGACCTCGGGGCGTAGGGCGAGCACCTTGGCCAGGCCGTCCTCGCCCTCGACGGGGTCGCCCTCCGCGGCGAGCTGGACCAGGGCC
>Ga0079224_100013808_pt1 | contig 11265 bp, 12 predicted proteins | sample Stecom2015_FD_80414 | JGI IMG/M metagenome (GOLD analysis project Ga0079224, IMG submission 80414) | Agricultural soil microbial communities from Utah to study Nitrogen management - Steer compost 2015 | ecosystem: Environmental > Terrestrial > Soil > Agricultural land | place: USA: Utah...
GCTACACTTGCAGTATTGCCTAATGCCCCAAGTCTAATCTATCCTGGTAAAAATCAGCAAAGGTTACTAAACAAACGTAACAGACTATTAAAAAAGCTGTATGAAGAAGAGATAATTGACAAGGATACCTACGAACTTTCCATGTTAGAAGAACTTCCGCAAAAACCGTATGAACTTCCGCAGGCGGCACAACACCTGTTACAGAATATCGCCAAAACCCATGAAGGACAACGTATAAAAACCACCGTAAGCAACAGGATACAAAATAGGGTAAACCAAATAGCTGCCCGATATTATGGCGAATACAAACAAACCGAAATTTACAATTTAGCCATATTGGTAGTAGATGTAAAAACAAGGGATATTATAGCCTATGTGGGCAACTCTCCCACGAATAAGGCACACCAAAAGGATGTTGATATTGTTCCTGCTCCAAGAAGTACGGGAAGCGTACTAAAGCCATTATTGTTTGCTTCCATGCTAAACGATGGCGAACTGCTGCCTAATACCTTAGTGCTTGATGTTCCTACATACATATCGGGGTATAGTCCTAAAAATTTCAATAATACGTATGACGGAGCCGTACCGGCGCAAAAGGCACTGGCAAGATCACTAAACGTTCCTGCTGTACTAATGCTGAAAGACTACGGGATTTACCGTTTTTATGAGCAGTTGCAGCGACTGAAATTATCAGATATAAAACAGCATCCTAATCACTATGGCTTATCGCTTATACTGGGAGGTGCCGAATCTAATTTATGGGATTTGTGTCGTGCTTATGCAGGGTTGAGCTCCACACTTAATTACTACACAGCTCATGATGCCAAATACAGGGAGAATGAGTTTGCAGACCTTAACTGGGATAGTAGTGTAAAAAGAGATTTTGGTGATGAAGGCTTCAGTAAACCGTTATTAGGCGCAGGGTCTATATGGCTTACCTATAACGCAATGAAAGAGGTAAACCGCCCTGAGGGAGACGAAGCCTGGAAGTTTTATGATTCATCACTTGAGATAGCATGGAAAACAGGAACAAGCTTTGGAGGTCGTGATGCCTGGGCCATCGGTACCAATTCAAGGTATGTGGTTGGTGTGTGGGTTGGTAATGCATCGGGTGAGGGACGGCCAAGCCTAACCGGGGTAGGAAGTGCTGCTCCTGTGCTGTTTGATGTGTTTAACCTAATGCCAAGACCTAAAAACTGGTTTGAGACACCTTATAACGATTTGGAAGAAGCCGATATTTGTGTGTTTAGCGGACATTTGGCCGGACCGGACTGCCCTGTTTCCAAGCAATGGATTCCTGTAAGCTACAGGCAAACCGAAACCTGTCCGTATCACAGGCTGGTGCATTTGGATGCCGATGGGCAGTATCAGGTAAACAGCAATTGCGAAAGTGTAGACAATATAGTAACCAAATCATGGTTTGTATTGCCTCCGGTAATGGAATGGTATTACAGGAGCAATCATCTTAACTATGTTTCCCTGCCTCCGTTTAGGGACGACTGTACCGGTACCACAGCAAATGTTATGGATTTTATTTATCCTAAAGATGACAGCAAAGTGTATTTAACCAAAGATTTTAACGGGGAATTGCAGCCTATTGTGCTTAAAGCGGCACATACAAGGGCAAATGCAAGGCTTTTTTGGTATCTTGACGACCAATACCTGGGAGAAACCCAAACGTTCCATGAAATGCCTGTAATAACCAAAACGGGGAGTTATTACCTAATCGTTACCGATGAACAGGGACAGGAACTGAAACGTAAAATAGAAGTGATAAGTAAATAAAAGCAAAAACAGCTCCCTTGTCAAAAAGGAAGCTGCCGCATATTCAGAATTAATTATGGGTTTATTTTGAAATGGTCTCAGTGAACATTTTGTTGTTATAGCTTACTACAAAAGTGAACTCTTTTGAGAAAATTTTTGAAGTATTGAACTTTTTAGCTACTTTACCATCTTTAAGGTTCTGGTTGTAAAGCTCTCCGCTGTTCTCATCATAAAGAGTGATGTTTACAGGAGTGTTTACTTTACCCGGAACGGTTACAATAAAAGTATCTCCGCTTTTAGAGATAACCGGTTTGTAAGTCTCTTCTATAGCTTTTTCAGAAATAGAAGCGGTTTCTTTTACAACGCTTATTTCATAACGTGCCACTTTTGCTGGAGTTTCTGCTTCAAGGTAGTAAATACCTTCAGGGAAAGCAGTAAGGTCATATGTTCTGTTAATCGCGTTAGATCCGGATACTTTTTCGTTAAAGATTAATTCTTCTTTACTGTTATATATAGAGAACGTAACTGTTTCTGCATCTACCACAGAAAAACTAACTGTTTTTCCTGTTTCGTTTGTCACTTTCAGTGAAAAATCATATTCACCCGCACTAACACCAAACGTTGTTAATAACATCGCTAAGGCTAAACCAATTTTCGCAAAATTTTTCATAATTAAAAGTTTTTAAGGTTCAACTCCTGTTTTCTATGTTGCTAAATTACTATGTTTAAGTGTTGGTGATTACTCCACAATTTTCTAATTTATATACTATATTAACTTTACTAAAACGTTTTAGTGTTAATTTTGGTAAATATGTGTAATTTTTAGGTAATTTTGTAGAGTCTGAAAAATCGAAAACATGAAATCATTAAAGGCTACTTTTGAGGTAATTGAACCTGCTTTCGGCAGTTCGTTTTATTACTCGCAGTATGTACAGAGTGCAAATGTAAAAGCACATGTTTGGCATTACCATCCTGAAATAGAACTGGTGTTTGTAAATGGGGGGTCGGGCAAAAGGCAAATAGGTACGCATTTGTCTTATTATACAGATGGCGACCTTATACTTATAGGCAGCAACCTGCCACATTGTGGGTTTACCGACAGCACCACCGGAAACAGGAATGAAACGGTAATACAAATGAAGCCTGATTTTTTAGGACAGGGTTTTTTAGGCATACCCGAAATGAAAAACATTCAGCATCTTTTTGAAAGAGCTAAAACCGGACTGGCTTTTGGCGAGGAAACCAAAACAAGACTTGGGGAGAAAATTGAGGAGCTTAACGATATGTCTTATTTTAAACGATTACTTGCCCTGCTGGAGATATTGAATGATCTGGAAATGGCATCTGATTTTAAGGTACTCAACGCACAGGGGCTTACCATGGAAATGCAGGTGCAGGACAATAACCGTCTAAATACTGTTTTTAATTATGTGAAAGATCATTTTAAGGAACAGATTCCGCTGGAGGAGGTTGCTGATAAGGTGAGTATGACCGTACCGTCTTTTTGCCGATATTTTAAAAAGATAACTAATAAGACATTTACACGCTTTGTAAATGAATATCGTGTGGTACACGCTTCAAAATTACTGGCAGAAAAACCTATTGGGATAACGGAGGTATGTTACGAAAGCGGATTTAATAATTTTAGCCACTTTAATAAAGCCTTTAAGGAGTTTACAGGTAAAAGCGCATCACAGTACAGAAAAGAGCTTAAGTCGGTTATTAAATAAGTGTTGAGGTTTATAGTAAATTATGTATATTGGAACACGATACAAACCATTACTTACTATGAGAAAACTGTTTTTACTGCTCCCACTGCTTATTGTGGCTTCATGTACCCAATTTGGATTATATAGTGAAACCATAAAAGGTTTTGATAATAACCGATGGGAGAAAAACGATACTAAAAGTTTTTCTTTTCAGATTAATGAAGATGTGGATAAGGCAAACCTTCTAATCCTGTTTTCCCATGTATATGAGCCGGGATATGATAAGGTTCCTGTTGAGGTCACTTTTAAAAAAGAGGGCGGAAGTGAAGAAACTTTTACGACCGACTTACTATTAAAAGATGAACAAGGGGAAAATCTTACCAGCTGTATGGGTGATGTTTGTGATTTGGAACAGGTGGTAAAAGAAAATTTTAATCTGGAAAAAGGTAATTACACAGTGACCCTTACCAATAAAGTAGGATTGTTACCTTATTTACCTAATGTAGTAGCCTTAGGAATTAGTGTTGAAACAGCTGAATAATTCTGTGGTTCATAACTAAGCAATATTACACCGCTTTTAAATATTAGTAGATTAAATTCTAGAGGTGATATACCTTAGTACTTATACAAAAGTGGGGGAGTATAATACATTTTGACGGAGGTTATTGAGTCAGCCTTTTGGTGAGCTCTTCTTCAAATGCTGTTCTTTTTTCTTTGTAAGTTCTTCTTGCCTTATTGTATTTTATTATAGCTTCCTCTTCAGTTAAATATCTATACCGCACTTTAATTCTGAGTTTGAAAGCTCCTTTAGGTTCTTGAAAGCCTTTCCGTTAAAATATACGGTGCGTCCGGTTTTGGAAAAAGTAACAAGCCCTATCCATGCAGGTCCGTTATCGCTGTAGCCGGATTTTAATTCGATATATTTAATTTGTTGTTTCATTGTTTAATCGGTATAGGCTAAAAATATACAAAAAAGCGCTATGGAAACCATAGCGCTTTTTCATTATTTTAAAACATCTTTAGTGACCTTCCCATTTTTATCCAAAAGATTAAACGATGCATTTCCGTCTTCATCTACTGATATTTTTAAACGGGGGTTACCTTCTGCATCATGAAGTAGAAGTTGAGCATCTCCATTTGAGTTTTCTAATAATATACGGCTGCTTCCTCTGCCAAGTGTACCTTTAGGGGAAGGGTCGTTTATTATGAATCCCGCATTATAGTCTCCGTCTTTTGTATCTATAACCCGCATTCCTAAGGCATCCATGTTACTATAGTCAAACACAAGTGCACTAATGTCGGTATTATCCTTGCTGGATAATGCAAGTCCTCCACACTCATTACCTTCTTTGTCATAAAATATCATTCCGGCAGGACTAATGGCTCTTTTATACTCTTTACCGTTTAATATTGGAGGAGGTGTTCTTTCTTCATTTGATATTACAAGGCGTATATTACCTTGTTCATCAGTTATATTAATACGTTTTAAAGATATTTCATCTTCATTAAATGATTTGGGTGTTTTAAAAGAGACTAAAAGAAATAGAAGTATTACACTTACAATTGCAGAATAAGCCACCAAAAAGGAGACAGGAATTTTTACTGTTTTCATTCGTTAATTTTTATGATTGATATATAATAATTCAAACTTCAGAAAAATTAATTACAAATGAGGGAGGGTATTGAGACTAGAATGAGGGAAATGTAAGTTGGTTATAAAATAAAAAAACCGTTCCAAAAATTTTGAAACGGTTTTTTAAACTTTATTCGCTGATAGCGTTTCCTTTGCTATCAAAAAAGTGGTATTCTAAATACGTGTAAGCGTCACGTGGTATGATTTTCACCCATTTTTTATGTTCAAAAAACCATTTTGAACGTATAGATGGAAAACCTTTGGTAAGGTATGCTGCCACAAAAGGGTGTGCGTTAAGCACTATTTTTTTATGACTTTTTACAATTCTTTCTAATTCGGCCGTGATACGGTCTACAACCAGTATAGGGGCTTCAATTTCCCCGGCAACCTTGTTAGGGTCTTCTTCTCTGGTTTTAATATTAACCTCTGGCCGTACACGTTGCCTTGTAATTTGGATAAGACCAAATTTACTAGGAGGCAGGATCTTGTGTTTGGCTTTATCGTCGCTCATTTCCTGTTTAAGGAAATCGTAAAGGGTTTTTCGGTTTTCAGGATTAGACATGTCTATAAAATCGACAACTATAATCCCGCCCATATCCCTTAACCGTAGCTGCCTTGCAATTTCTGCGGCAGCAATCAGGTTTACTTCAAGTGCTGTGTCTTCCTGGCTTTGTGCCTTGTTAGAGCGGTTACCACTGTTTACGTCTATAACGTGCAGGGCTTCGGTGTGCTCTATAATTAGGTAGGCACCTTTGCTCATGGAAACGGTTTTACCAAATGAAGTTTTAATTTGCCTTTCAATATTGTATTTTTCAAATAGAGGCAAATCCCTGTTTTGGTATAGCTTAACGATATTCGCTTTTTGAGGAGCTATCTCCTGCAGATAGTCCTTTGTTTGATAAAATAGGTCCTCATCATCAACATAAATACCGGTAAAGGTATCGTTGAATATGTCCCTTAGCATAGAGGAAACCTTGTTTACTTCGCCCAAAACTTTAGAAGGGTGGTGGGCAGTAGGGATACGTTTACACATTGCAATCCATTTGTCATGCAAATTTTGTAAATCTTTATCCAGTTCGGCTACTTTTTTGCCTTCGGCTACTGTTCTCACAATAACACCAAAACCTTTTGGTTTGATAGACAGAACCAGTCGTTTTAATCGGTCTTTTTCTTCTTTGGAGTCAATTTTCTGAGAAATTGAAACCCTGTCTGAGAAAGGAACCAGTACAACATATCTTCCGGCCAGTGAAAGCTCTGAGCTTATCCTTGGGCCTTTTGTAGATATGGGTTCTTTAACTACCTGAACCAAAATCGACTGATTGGCGCTCAATACATCTGTAATGGCTCCGTCTTTGTCGATCTCTTTTTCAAAAGGGAAGTTTTTAAGGGTGAAATCTTTTATTTTACCTGCGCTTACAAGTTTTATGAATTTCAAAAGGGAGGGCAAATTAGGCCCCAGGTCGTGATAATGTAAAAAGGCATCTTTTTCAAAGCCTACATTTACAAAGGCGGCATTAAGGCCGGCAACCGGTTTTCTTATTTTGGCTATGAATATATCGCCAACAGAAAACTTGTTTTTATCTTCCTGTTCCTTGTGTAATTCAATTAGTTTTCCATCTTTTAATAAGGCAAAATCTACGGCTTCTGAACTGGATCTGATAATTAATTCCTTGTTCACACTGTACATTTTTATCCGCATGGTTTTAGCTGTCGGTTGTCGGTTATTGGTTGCAGGCATAGTTGTAATGCCGTCAACTGTCAACTCTCAATCATCAACCAATCTCTATACAGATGGATTAAACAATAATTTTTTTACAGGTATAAATTACCCGGCGGCTTTTTAAGATTTTAGGCTAAAAACAGATTTTAAACGAAGTTTAGAGTCTATTGTGTTGTACCTTAAAGTCTTATGTAAAGCCAATATCAATGAACTTAATTCTTAAAAAAGAAAAAGTAGTATTAAACTACTTTTTCTTTTTGTGACGGTTAGCTCTCGCTCTCTTTTTACGTTTGTGAGTCGCTACCTTATGTCTTTTTCTTTTTTTACCACTTGGCATAGTGTTAAGGTTTTGTGATTAATAATTAGTTTACTTTGACTTCAGTATTCATTTTTACTCCGTCAATGAATATTTTTGCTGGTTTAAATGCCGGAATGTTATGTGCAGGAATTTTTATGGTAGTGTTTTTAGAAATGTTTCTACCGGTTTTCTCGGCACGGGTTTTAATAATAAAGCTACCGAAACCTCTAAGATATACATTATCTCCGGTTTCTAGAGAGTTTTTTACTTCTTCCATAAAAGACTCAACTGTTGCTTGTACATCACCTTTTTCAAGACCCAGTTTTTCCGAGATTTTCGCTACGATGTCTGCTTTCGTCATTTTTATTCTTATTTATAAGTATTTAGATATTTTACTTGTCCAAATTTTTGAGTTTGCAAATATATAAATTAAAAAAACAATTATTCAATGTTAATGTATTAAAATTTAATAACATAAACTTTTACTTTTGTTGCCTAATAAGTAATAATGGTTTTTTATAAGTCTTTAATTCAGTGGTATTTACAAAATAAGCGCGATTTGCCGTGGCGAAAAACTGACAATCCGTATTTTATATGGCTCTCAGAAATTATGCTTCAGCAAACCCGCGTAGCACAGGGGTTACCCTATTTTTTGAGCTTTACCGAGGCTTTTCCAACCGTGTTTGATCTGGCAAATGCTCCCGAAGAAAAAGTACTTAAACTATGGCAGGGACTTGGCTACTATTCCCGTGCACGTAACCTGCATGCCACCGCTAAACACGTGGCTTATAACCTCGACGGGAAATTTCCTGCTACATATAAAGAGCTTTTAAAGCTAAAGGGGGTGGGCGATTATACCGCTGCAGCCATTGCCTCTATATCATATGGCGAACCGGTACCTGTGGTAGACGGTAACGTGTACAGGGTGTTGTCACGTTATTTTGGTGTTGATACCGATATTTCCTCTACTCAGGCGAAAGCCGAGTTCAGGGAGCTTGCAGGTTCCCAGCTGCCTAAAGATAATGCTGCCGAATTCAATCAGGCAATTATGGAGTTTGGTGCCCTGCAATGTGTGCCTAAAAGTCCTAATTGTGCCAACTGTATTTTTAATGCTAACTGTGTGGCTTATGCTACGGGTAGGGTAGGAGAATTGCCTGTAAAGCTTAAAAAGACGAAAGTTACCCCGCGTTACTTTAATTATCTTATAGTAAAAGATGCCGATGGTAATTCACTAATGCAAAAGCGTACTGCAAAAGGGATATGGCATAACCTGTATGAGTTTCCGCTTTTGGAAACATTAACCGAAATACCCGAAAAGGATACGGCACATTTGATAGATACTTTTCCGGGATTTGATTTTCCTGTAGACGATATAAAATTACTTATGCCCGAAAAAGTAATTCATAAACTTTCGCACCAACACCTGCATATCAGGTTTTGGGAGGTGAAAACCAATATTGTAGTAAAAAACGCACTTTCTCATAGTGAGTTGAAAGCGCTGCCGGTTCCTGTAGTTATCCATAATTTTATAGATAAGCATTGGGTATAGTAACTAATTTTTAGTATTTTTGAGTAAACACAGTAAAAGCCATGAACGGAACGTTAAATAAAGTTATGCTTATAGGGCACTTGGGAGATGATGTAAAACTGCATTATTTTGAGGGAGGTAACTGCATAGGCAGATTTCCTCTTGCTACAAACGAGGTGTATATAAACAAACAGACTAACGAGAAAATTACTTCTACCGAATGGCACAACTTGGTGGTAAGGAATAAAGCGGCAGAGATTTGCGAAAAATACCTTACCAAAGGAGATAAAATTTATATTGAGGGTCGTATTAAGTCCCGCCAATGGCAGGCTGAAGACGGCAGTACTAAGTATACAACGGAAATTCAGGTTACCGAGTTTACCTTTTTAACCACTAAAAAGGATATTGAAGGCAACAGTGGTGGTAATGCCCCTGCTAAGCCTAATTATAGTAATACACAGGGTAGCAATGAACCTGCAAAGAATGCTGATGCGACACCGCAAAATGTACCTGCTCCTGATGACGACCTTCCGTTCTGATTGTTTAACTAATTTGCATTATTTTGGATCCTGACCCCTCGAGTTACTTTCAAGATTATAACCTGTTAATAGGTGCAGCAGGGATACTTATCCTGCTAATATGTTCCGCTTACATGTCGGGAACAGAAGTAGCCATTTTTTCACTAACACCAAACGATCTTGATAAGATTAATGAAGAGAATCCTAAAAAAGGGAAACTTCTCTCTACTTTGCTTGATAAGCCTAAAAAACTACTGGCTACCATAGTTATTACAAACAACATTTTCAATCTTGCGGTGATTATCCTGTTTTTTAGGTTATCATCTAACTTGTTTGCTAATGTGATTTCGCCCTTTCTTAGATTTGGACTTGAAATACTTTTGGTAACCTTTTGTATGCTGCTATTTGGCGAGGTAATGCCTAAACTATATGCTTCCAGAAACAGTGTCCGTTTTTCCCAGCGTATAGCTTATCCTTTATATTTACTGAATATAATACTATCTCCTATAAGTGTGCCCATGCATGAGGTAACACTGGCGCTTAACAAGAGGTTTGGGAATAAAAAAACCAACTTTTCTGTAGATCAGCTTTCACAGGCATTAGAGCTTACTGATTATGGTGATGCCACACAGGAGGAACAGAAGATACTTCAGGGTATTGTGTCTTTTGGTAATACCGATGTGAAACAGGTAATGTGTCCGCGTATAGATATATTTGCACTGGAGATAGAGGAAACCTTTCAGGAGATTTTCCCTAAGATTATAGATAAGGGCTTTTCCAGGATTCCGGTATATAGCGATAACATAGACCAGATTGAAGGGGTGCTTTTCGTAAAGGATCTTATTCCGCATATCGATAAGGACGAATTTAACTGGCAGGAAATAATAAGACCCGCTTTCTTTGTGCCCGAAAACAAAATGCTCGACGATTTGCTTAAGGAGTTTCAGGTAATGAAAAACCACCTCGCTATTGTGGTAGATGAGTACGGAGGGACATCGGGGCTTATCAGTCTTGAAGATATTCTTGAAGAGATAGTGGGTGATATTAGTGATGAGTTTGACGACGAAGATATTATATACTCTAAAATAGATGATAATAACTATCTTTTTGACGGAAAGATAAGCCTCAAAGATTTTTACAGGATTACCGATGCCAACGAGGAGGAGTTTGATGATGCGAAGGGAGAAGCCGAAACCCTAGGCGGTTTTATTTTAGAGATATCGGGAAATTTTCCTAAAAAAGGACAAAAAATTAGTTTTAATGGCAATATATTTACCGTCGAATCTGTTGATAAGAGAAGGATTAAACAAATTAAGGTTACACTTATATAATGAATACCATTAAAAGATTTTTTGCTTTAGGCATGCTTTTTCCGGCAATGGCAGTTTTTACATCATGTAGAGAAGATGTAGTGCCTAAGCCCGAAGCTTATTTAAGGCTCGACTATCAGGAAGCTAATTACATGATGTATAATAAAGACTGTGCATTTAATTTTGCAGCTAACTCTAAGGCTACCATAGTTGATAAGGGTAATTGCAATTTAGATATCCGTTATCCTGATATGAAAGCTACGGTTTATCTTACTTATAAGCCTGTAAATAATGATTTGGATAGACTTTTAAGGGATGCCCAGAGGCATACCTATGAGCATGTTATAAAAGCCGACGGTATACAGGAGCAGCCTTTTATGATTCCTGAGAAAAAACTGTACGGAATGTTTTATCAGGTAGGTGGTGATGCGGCTACAAATGCGCAGTTTTATGTAACCGATAGTGTTAGTCATTTTGTGAGTGGGTCGCTATACTTTTACGTAAAACCTAATTACGACTCGTTAATGCCTGCGGCAAACTATATAAAGAACGATATGCGAACCTTAATGGAGAGCATACAATGGAAATAAAAAAAGCGGCCATTAAGCCGCTTTTTTTGTTTATATCGTTTAGAAGAAATTACATTTTGCTTTCTTTCTTAGTTTCAGATGAGCATTTTTTAGCTCCGCCACAACAGCTTTTACCTTCTTTTTTCTCACCAGAAGTGCATGATTTACTATCTGCTTTCTTAGCTGTTTTTTTAGCTTTTTCTTTTTCCTGATCTA
>Ga0079224_100013809_pt1 | contig 11265 bp, 5 predicted proteins | sample Stecom2015_FD_80414 | JGI IMG/M metagenome (GOLD analysis project Ga0079224, IMG submission 80414) | Agricultural soil microbial communities from Utah to study Nitrogen management - Steer compost 2015 | ecosystem: Environmental > Terrestrial > Soil > Agricultural land | place: USA: Utah...
GGGTTTTTCCTCTATTGGCGGAAGCATGCGGAGGTATGCCGTGCGCTGGGGTTGACGATCGAATCGCAGCAGTCCCTGGCCCGTTCCATCAGCTTGTCGCCGCGCCTTGCGGCGGCGACGCGCCCCGAGGAGGACTCCGCTGCCACGACGCACGCTGCGCGACTGTCGCTGCCGGAAGTGATGGACCTGGCGCAGGGCATCCGGTTCGCCGGGCAGTTCGACCGGGCGCCGGAGTCGACGGGGCGACAACTCGAGGGCGGGCGCCGGCTTGCCGGCGAGTTCAAGTCCTCCAGGGAGGGGCTGCCGCTGGTCACCATCGTGACCGTGGTTTTCAACAACGCGGATACCCTCGAACGGTGCATCTCGTCCGTGATGGCGCAGGATTACGCCAACGTCGAATACGTCATCGTCGATGGCGGGAGCAAGGCGCCCACGCTGGACATCATCCGCAAGCATGCCGGGGTCATCGACTACTTCGTTTCGGAGCCGGACAGGGGCATCTACGATGCGATGAACAAGGGGATCCGGCTGGCAAGGGGTGAGTACATCTGCCTGCTCAATTCGGACGACTACTACCAGCCGGACTTCGTTCGCCGGTCCGTCGAGTTGGCACTCGAGAGGCAAAGCCCACTCGTATACAGCCACTACATCCATGGTGCCGTGGAAACACGGACCGACGGCATGAACGAAGGGATATTCCTCGGGCACCTGAACATCAACCACAGCACGTTCCTGGTGCACAGGGCCACCTATGACCTGGTCGGCCCCTACTCCGTGGACTACAGGATCGTCAGCGACGCGGAATGGATGCGGGATGCGTTCGCCCGCGGCGTCAGGTTCGACCTGCTCGATGCCGCCTCCTTCGTATTCGCCGAAGACGGCCTGTCTTCAGGCGGCACCGAAGCGCGGCGACAGCTGTTCATCAGCGAAGTCGTTTCGACCTATCGCAAGCGGTTCGATTTCCTGTCGGAGAAGGAGGCTGAGGAAATCTACCTGCTCCGTTTCAACGCCGGGCGACTGGGGGCCGTGGTCGATATTGCCGAGAAGCATGCCGGTGAAGTCCGGTTCCTGGAGTCCCTGGCGCGGTACATCGAGTTCTGCATGAAGTTCCGGCCCGCGTTCCGGCTATCGCAGAAAGATTTCGAAGGTCGGTTCCGGTTGTTCGTGCGCGCGTGCCGGGTACTTGACATCGACTTCGCTTTCATCCGGATACCAACGAAGCGTGGCGACTTCGCCGAGTTCCTCGGCAACCTGAGCCGCATCATCGCGACGAGGAAGCAGGGGAGCCGATGCGTGGCCCTTCACTTCCTTTCGGTGTTCTCCGCACCGTCGGAAACATTCATCTACGACCTGCTCAACCAGCTCGAGGACGATACCTCGGTTGACAACTTCGTCCTCTACGAGCACAAGAAGCTGGAAACGGAGCGTCCCTATTCCAAGGCACTGTGGGTTCCCTGGAACGACTTCCACGCCGAGGCCAGGGGGGTCATCTACGAGCACATCTTCAGGCAGCTCGACCCGGACGTCATCATCGGCCACTTTGCACTGAATACATGGAAGTTGTACCAGCGGCTCCAGCCGCTCGGGATCTCCAGGCCCACGGTCACCATGACCCACGGGATCGACGTCTTCATGCTCTCCCGGCAGGGTGAGTATCGTGACTTCGTGCTCGATGACCTGGCCAAGAGGCCCGACGTTGCGTTCAGCGCCGTCTCCGGATTCCTGAAGCAGCGGCTGGTCGACGCCGGAGTCGACGGCGATCTCGTCGAGGTGGTGCCAAATGCCGCCAACGAGCGTTTTCTCGACCATCGCCGGGCCGCCCGGCCGGCTACGGACGAAAGCACGGTGAAGCTGCTGGCCATCGGGCGACTGATCGACTGGAAGGGCCACGATGTCCTGCTCCGGGCCGTGGCCGCGGCCCGCCCACGGGTGGCCAATCCGATCCACCTGACGATCGTCTATGGGGGTGGGGATGAGCGTCTCGAAGAGCTGATGCGACTGGCGGCGGAACTCGGGATCGCAGAGGCGGTCGAGTTCCTGCCGTTCGTCGACTTCGAGAAGCAACCTGATTTCCATTCCGGGTTCGACCTGTTCGTCCATCCATCCACCTACAGCACCGACGAACTCCGCAGGACGGAAACTTTCGGTGTGGCAGTTCTCGAAGCGATCGGGGCGGGACTTCCAGTCATTGCCACGGATGCCGGAGGGGTGCCGGAGGTAATCGGAGAGCCGGGTCCCCATGCAGTGATCGTGCCGCATGGGGATGTCGGCGCATTCACAGATGCAATCGTCAACATGCTGGGCGGCGGTGCGCTGGCCTCCAGCAACGAGGCGTATGCGCGTGAGCGGTTTGCCGCATTCTCCGGAAAACGGCGGTTGGCCGGGGTGTGCCGCCTGCTGAACAAGGCCCTGGGTCGGAAGGTCGGCGTGGCGATATTCTCCACCAGCACCATCCAGGGTGCCGGCTATGCGGCTTACAGGCTGCACAAGGGGTTGCGGCAGTCGGAGACCATCGACAGCACCATCTACACGACGGTGCGCAACCACGAAAGCGCACCCGGTGTCGTCAGGATTCCCCATCCGTCAGGCGACGGAGCCCGGTGGAACTGGCTCCAAAGGGGGCCCATCAGCAAGCCCAACCTGACGATCTTCACCATCAACCAGCCCATTCTTTCCAACGGGCAGTTGGACGAACTGGTGGCGGGCGCGGATGTCATCAACCTGCACTGGACTGCCCGGTTCCTCTCGGTCGAGAACATCATTCACCTTACCCGCGGCGACAAGCCCGTGGTGATGACGGTCCGCGACATGCAGCCGATCACGGGTGGCTGCCACTTTTTCCATGGATGCGACGAATGGCGGCGCTCGTGCATGCGCTGCCCGCAACTCCTGGATACCTGGGACGATTTCCCGGCAAAGGTACTCGAGGCGAAGCGACTTGGCTATGACTTCGACAACCTGACCCTGGTCGCGCTGAGTGAACACACCAAGGCGATCCTCCGTCGGGCCCCTGGCTTCTCCGACTGCAGGATCGAGGTCATACCCAACTCGATCGAGGTCGACGTATTCAAGTCCCCGGGCCGGGTCGAAGCACGGCAGGCATTGGGTCTTCCGCTGGATCGCCAGATCATCGGCTACGTTCCGTCGTTCTCGAGCAACGTCAAGGGCTTTTCCGAAGTCATGCAAGCCTTCGACCTGCTGAGGAAATCGGGCGTCGATCCACTCGTCCTGCTGGTGGGCAACAAGACCCCGGCCACCGACGGGATCACGCTCGACAAGCACAACCTGGGCTACATCTCCGACAACCACAAGCTGGCCCTGGCCTACGCGGCCGCCGATGTGGTCGTCGTGCCTTCGCTCGAGGAGACGTTCTCCAACACCACCGCGGAAGCCCTGGCCTGCGGGACGCCCGTGGTGGGCTTCCGCACCGGTGCGATCCATCAGATGGCCAGGGACGGCGTGACGGGCTATACCTTCGAACCAGGTGACGTCCGAGGCCTGGCCCGGGGGCTGGCCGACGTGCTGAACGGCCCGGACCTGTCCCGGAACTGCCGGGAGTACGCGGAGCGGGAGCTCCGATTCGGGCTGCAGGCATCGAGATACGAAGCCCTGTTCACTGAGCTATTCTTCGCGAAGGGTCGCTTTCCCGCTGGAAGCCGCGCACCGGGCGTTGCCGGGGTTCTGGCGGACATTTCCCGAACGGTGGTTCGACTGGTCGAGGACAAGGTGTTCGAGAAGAACGCCTGAACCGCTCCTGGCGGCTACGGTTTTCGTCGCATGCAAACTCTTGAGGTGGATACTTGAAAAGGGCACTGATCACTGGAGTCACCGGGCAAGATGGCTCCTACCTTGCGGAGTTCCTGTTGGAGAAGGGATACGAAGTACACGGCATCAAGCGCCGCGCTTCGCTGTTCAATACCCAGAGGGTCGATCACATCTACCAGGACCCGCACGTGGACCATGCCAGGTTCATCCTGCACTACGGCGATCTGACGGACAGCTCCAACCTGACCCGGATCCTGCAACAGGTCCGGCCGGACGAAGTCTACAACCTGGGTGCCCAGAGCCACGTGGCGGTGAGCTTCGAGTCCCCGGAGTACACCGCCGACGTGGATGCGATCGGGACATTGCGCCTGCTGGAGGCCATTCGCCTCCTGGGCATGGGGCAGACCACGCGCTTCTACCAGGCCAGCACGTCGGAGTTGTATGGCCTGGTACAGGAGGTTCCCCAGAAGGAGACCACCCCGTTCTACCCGCGGAGTCCATATGCCGTGGCCAAGCTGTATGCCTATTGGATCACGGTGAACTACCGGGAATCGTATGGGATGTTCGCCTGCAACGGCATCCTGTTCAACCACGAAAGCCCACGGCGGGGCGAGACCTTCGTGACCAGGAAGATCACTCGCGGCCTGTCGAATATCGCCCAGGGGCTGGAAGACTGCTTGTACATGGGCAATCTGGATGCGCTTCGTGACTGGGGCCATGCCAGGGATTACGTCCGGATGCAGTGGATGATGCTGCAGCAGGACGAGCCGGAAGACTTCGTGATCGCCACTGGCCAACAGTACTCAGTGCGTGACTTCATCCGCTGGACCGCGCAGGAATTGGGGATCACGCTGCGCTTCGTGGGCGAGGGCGTCGACGAGCGCGGCATCGTCGAGGCCGTGAGCGGGGACAAGGCGCCGGCCGTCAACGTTGGCGACGTGATCGTCTCGGTGGATTCCCGCTACTTCCGCCCCGCGGAAGTCGAAACGCTGCTGGGTGACCCCGGCAAGGCAAGGGAGAAGCTTGGCTGGATGCCGGAGATCACCGCGCGGGAAATGTGCGCGGAAATGGTCGCGGCGGACCTCGCGGAAGCACGGCGCCATGCCTTGCTGAGGACCCATGGCTACAACCTGAGCTTGTCGACGGAGCACTGATCAATGACCGCGAAACGCCGGATCTTCGTTGCAGGCCACGGCGGCATGGTCGGCTCGGCGATAGTGCGCAACCTCTCGAAGCGCGTCGACGCGGGCCTGCCCGCGGAAATCGTCACTCGCACGCGATCGGAACTCGACCTCCTCGATCAACGGGCCGTCCGGGAGTTCTTCACCCGCCACGAGATTGACGAGGTCTACCTGGCCGCCGCCAAGGTCGGCGGGATACACGCGAACAATGCGTACCCCGCCGACTTCATCCACGAGAATCTTGTCATTGAATGCAACATCATCGGGGCGGCCCACGCTGCCGGGGTCCAGAAGCTGCTTTTCCTGGGGTCCTCGTGCATCTACCCGAAGATGGCGGCCCAGCCCATGCGGGAGGACGCGCTGCTGACCGGCACTCTCGAGCCGACCAATGAACCTTACGCGATAGCGAAGATCGCGGGAATCAAGCTGTGCGAGAGCTTCAATCGACAGCACGGCCGGGATTACAGGAGCGTCATGCCCACGAACCTGTATGGTCCGTTCGACAATTTCCATCCAGAGAACAGCCACGTGATTCCCGCGCTCTTGCGGAGGTTCCACGAGGCAAGGCTCTCGAATGCGGACGAGATCGTGGTCTGGGGCAGCGGAACGCCCAGGCGCGAGTTCCTGCATGTGGATGACATGGCCGAGGCTTCCATCCATGTCATGGAACTGCCCGCGCAGACGTGGCAGGAGAAGGTCGACCCGATGCTGTCGCACATCAACGTAGGCACCGGCGAGGACTGCACGATCCGCGAACTTGCCGAGACGATCCAGCGGGTGACGGGATTTCGCGGGCGCATCGTATTCGACCCGACCAAGCCGGATGGCACCCCGCGGAAGCTGCTCGACGTGTCCCGATTGGCCGCCTTGGGTTGGCGCGCCCGGATTGGCCTCGAAAGCGGGTTGGCCGATACGTATCGTTGGTTCCGGGAGCGCCAGGATTCGATTCGTGGGAAATGAAGATGGCCGACTTGATGAATGCCGATAGTGTCGTCACCGGCCTGGACAAGGAGACGCTCGCCAGGGCGCTGGGTAGCGAAGCCTGGTCACGCCTTGCCTCTCGCTGGTGCGATCCCGATGCATTCCTTGGCTCGCACGGAGGCGGCGCCGACGTCGCGATCTGGTTGTATCGTTCGCCTGCCGCAAGCCTGTTTTCAGCGAGTCGGGACGCTGGTGACCGCATCCTGGAAGACTGGAAGCAATCCAACCGGGCTGCCCTCTCGTTGAGGCCGAAACTGGGGAACCGGTTGAAGTTCGTCAATGCAGACGTCGTGGATGGCGTGTCAATGGCCGACGCCCTCGAGGGCAAGGGCAGCCCCTTGGTGCGACGACATCCGGGCGGCGCCACCTTGGACGCGTTTCAGCGCATCGTCCAGTCCGTGGCACCGGATGCAGTCGAGGTGTTCGAGGTGTTGCAGGCGATGGCCTGGGTCGTCGGCGACGAAGCAAGGGCGGTGGAAATGTCCGCCGGCACCGCCCTGCTGGTTATTGCCGCGGAATTGCAGGAGGGGCAACGCGCCGTTGCCGCGCACGAAGGGAACCGGCTGCGGGAGCAGGACGAGGCAGCGGAGGCACGGCGCCTGCTGCTGAACGAGATCGAGAAGCTCAAGACCGCGCTTGCCGAGCATGGCGAACGGGCCAGGAAGGAGGAGCGCGAGGCTCTTTCGCGCCTGCACCAGGCGCAGGAGGAACTCGAGAAGTACTACCTGGAAGCCGTTGCGAAACAACAGGAGATCGAGCGGGTCCGTTCGGCACATGAAGAAGCGGGTGAAGAGGTCCGCGCGCTCAAGCTGCAATTGGGCTACCTGCAGAAGGAACTCGTCCTGAGGTCCCCGCCGGTAGAGCCCCGGCAGCGCAGCTCGCTGGCCCGGAGGGTGGCACGGCGCCTGGGTGGGATGGTCCGTCGCACGGACCCGGACCCGGCAACGGCCGGCCGTCAGAGAGCCATCGATGCGATCAGGTCGTCCCGCTGGTTCGATCCGGATTGGTATGCAGTGCAGTATCCCGATGTGGCCGAGGCGGGCATGGATCCCGTGGTCCACTACGTTGATCACGGAGCTGCCGAGGGCCGTGATCCCGGGCCTGAATTTTCCACGAGCTTCTACATCGAACAGAATCCCGATGTGGCGGCGTCCGGAATGAATCCGCTGGTGCATTTCATACACCACGGGCTCGGTGAGGGCAGACTTCCGCGTAGCCTCTGAAGGAAGGAATCCCCGGGCAGGCGACTTGGATGGGTGACAGAAATGAACATGACTTCCGTTGAGTTTTCCTCACCAAGCGGCGTCAAGGCACTGGTCGATGTCCCGGTACCGCGGGACGGCGGCTCCATCTTCGTCATAGGCGGCCACAAGACGGGCAGCACCTTGCTCCAGAAGATCGTCGCGGACATCGCGAAGGAAACCGGTTTGCCTGCAATTCCGGTTGAAAGTCGGGTTTGGAGCCAGGGGCTGGCGATCAAGGACTGGCCACGGGACCTTTATGCCCTTCTGGAGCGCGACGGTTACGTGTTCTATTCCTTCAGGTGGCTGCAGAAGCTTCCCGAGGTACAGGGCTTCGGCGCGGCGAGGAAGATTTTCCTGGTGCGGGACCCGCGCGATATAGCCGTGTCCTATTACTTTTCGATGGCCAAGAGTCATGTGATTCCGAAAGGCGGTCGGTCCCGGAACCAGCTGATGGGCCTTCGCAAGGCGGCCAACATTCTCCGGATCGATGAGTTCATCCTGGCCGGGCACGCTGGCCCCATTCTCCGGAACATAGAGCGGTTCGCGAGTTTCCTGGGCGATGAACGCAGCACCTTCTACAAGTACGAAGACGTGATCTACCAGAAGCATGAGTGGGTGAAGAGTCTTTGCGGCGACCTGGGAGTCACCCTGTCCGACGACAGCATCGAGGAAATCGCTGGGCGTCACGACATCTTCCCCGAACACGAGGATCCGGGAGCCCACATCCGCCGCGTCGCGCCGGGAGGCTATCGAGAGAAGCTTTCGGACCGCGCCATCGACTACATCAGGGCCCAGCATCCTGTGTTCTTCGAGAAGTACGGCTACGGGTAGGCGCGCTTCCCGCCCGCCGGGTGGCACGTTCCCCCCGTGAACTTCGAATGTGCGGGTGAAGGCGTGGTCGAACCACACGCCTTGGCCGGCCGCGTGCCTCCCGCCCCAGATTCGGAGATCGACATGAACATGCATGCTTCCAGTTCGCACGTGCCCGTGCGACCGTTGTCCCTTGCCATTGCCTTGTCCCTGCTGCTGGCCGCCGGCGCGGTACAGGCGGCCGAGTGCCACAACGCCGGCACGGCGACGACGAATCCCCCGGATGACGACGGCAAGGCCTCGAACACCGCCTGCGGCGACGATGCGCGCGCCCGGGAGGGGGAGAGCACCGCCTATGGCGCCAAGGCCTGGGCATTGAACTTCTCGACCACCGCCATTGGTTACGACGCACTCGCTGACGGTAGTGCCAGCACGGCCGTCGGCGCGGGAGCCGAAGCCAGGGCCAGCGCTGCCACGGCCGTCGGTCGGCTGGCGAAGGCGAGTGGCGCCTCCAGCAGCGCATTTGGCTGGGGGGCGCTGGCCGGGGGAGAGAAGGGTACTGCAGTCGGCGTACGCGCCAGCGCCGCAGGCTACTACGGTACCGCGCTTGGTGCTTACACCGAGGCCGGGGGAGAGGCGAGCCTGGCTGGCGGCGGCTTCGGAGATATCGACGGCGACAACAACATCGCAGCGGCGACGGTCGATACCAATGGCGACGGGGTGGTTAACGGAGACGACATCAGCCGGGAACTTACCTATGCCGGTGGCTTGAATTCAATCGCTCTGGGGCATGCCGCCTGGGCAACGGCGGACTACAGCATCGCCACGGGCTTCGGGGCCATCGTGACCGGCGAGAAGAGCGTGGCCGTGGGTTATGACGCGAGTGCCGCGAACAACTACAGCGTGGCCCTCGGCGCCCACACGCGCGCGGAGGAAAACAGCTCCACCGCCATCGGCTATGGCGCCGACGCCACCCGGACGGGCAGCACGGCACTGGGCGCGGCGACGACGGCGACGGGATTGTATGGCACTGCCACGGGCTACTTCGCGCGAGCCACCGGCGTGCACAGTACGGCCAATGGGCAGAACTCGGCAGCGACCGGCGCATACAGCACGGCTGCTGGCAGCTCGGCAAAAGCGGAAGCGACGTACGGCACGGCGATCGGCTATGCCGCCGCCGCGACGAAGTACGAAAGCACCGCGAGCGGCGCCTATGCCGAGGCGGGCGGCTACTACAGCACCGCCACCGGCGCCTTTGCCCAAGCCATGGCCGAGAACAGCACGGCGACCGGCTACGGCTCCGATGCTGCCGGCTTCAACAGTACGGCTGACGGCGCCTTTGCCATGGCGACGGGAAGCAACAGTACCGCGTCCGGCTTCGATGCCCGAGCCACGCGCAGCTACAATACCGCCAGCGGGGCGGCATCACGGGCAACCGGCTATTCCAGCACGGCCATCGGAGCTTCTTCGAGGGCCGAGGGCGACAACAGCGCCGCGTTGGGCGTGGCAAGCGTCGCGACCGGCAATCGCAGCACCGCAGTCGGGCAGGCCGCGCAAGCTACGCGGACCTATGCGACGGCAGTGGGCCAGGGTGCGTTGGCCTCGGGGTACGCCAGTACCGCCACCGGGGTGTGGTCACAAGCGCTTGGCAACAATAGTACGGCGCTTGGTGTCGCGGCCCAGGCCACGGCGGCAAACAGTGTCGCGCTCGGGCAGGGTTCGGTGGCAAACCGCAGCGATGCGGTATCGGTGGGAAGTGTCGGCAGTACGCGACAGGTCATCAATGTGGCAGCCGGCACTCATGCCACCGATGCGGTCAACCTCGGGCAACTGAATGCCGCCACGGCTGCATTCAATGCCCGGATATCGCAGTTGCAGGCGGCGTTTGCCGCGGCACCGGGGATGCGGGCCATGGCCTTCGGGGTGCCGGTCGCTCCCGCTGGCGGCGACGTGCGGATCCGAGCCGATGGCAGTACCTCGATCGGTGCCACCGCCTTGGTTGCGTCGGATGCAGCCAACGCGGTGGCAATCGGCGAGGATGCACAGGTGACGGCATCCAATGCGGTTGCCCTGGGCCAGGGTTCGGTGGCCGACGAGGAAAACACGGTGTCGGTGGGCAGGGCCGGCCATGAGCGACGGGTCGTGAACGTGGCGGCAGGCGTGCACTCCACCGACGCGGTGAACGTCGAACAGCTGCAGGCCAGCCGGACCAGTGCGGTGCAGAGTGCCAACGCCTATACCGACGCCCGATTCCGGCAGGCCCTCTTGGACATCGACCAGCTCCAGGCGTGGGCCGATGACAGGTTCGAGATGCAGGACCAACGGATCGATCGCGTGGGTGCGATGAGCACTGCCATGGCGCAAATGACGGCCAGCGCCGCCGGCATCCGCACACGCAATCGCATGGCGGTCGGGGTGGGTTCGCAGGGCGGTGAACAGGCGCTCTCGATCGGTTACCAGCGGGCAATCGGCGACAGCGGACGCGCAACCTTGACCCTTGGAGGTGCGTTCAGCAGTGGCGACCGCAGTATCGGGGCCGGCTACGGGTTCGGTTGGTAGCGGCCGGCGGCGCTGCGTCGGCCACGACGTGGCGCTTCATTGAAGCAGGTAGTCCTGCTTGCGGAGAATGAGGACGGTGCTGATTGTCGGCCCGTTCCATTCTTTTTCCGGAATGTTGAACTGCCGCAACTCGTCGGCGCTGAAGTGGTCCAGGGCCGAGTACGCTGCCGGAATGTTGACGATCTTCCCGGGATGCCTGGCGACGTCTGCCCGGCCGATCCGCCGCACGTGGTCGAACTGGCCGAAGCGCCTGCTTCGTTCCTCGTCGCCGATCTCCTTGAATGACTCGTCCCATTCTCCGTACATGAACGGGATGACGCATATCTGTTTACCCTGGGGCTTCAGGCTCCGGTGGAGATGGAACAGCGTGTATGCAAGGCTGCAGGGCGTATGTTCCAGTACGTGGGAGTGAATCACCAGATCGTAATGTTCCGTCGGGAGTTCGCTCTCGGGAAGATTGCACAAATCAATGCGTTCGATGTCGGGGCAAAACTTGTATCGGCCTGGATTGAAGTCGCGAACGTGGTAATTCCCCGGGCTGATCCTCGTCTTGAGGCGGTTGTACAGCCCTTCCTCCGGTGCCAGGTGGAGTACTCGCGTTGACGAGTCCATGGGCTCCCTTTCCAGGAACATTGCGAGCAGGCGGGTCCGTGGAAAGGAGTGGCACTGCCGGCAGATGATCTCGCGGGTGGTGGCCTTTCCGGAAAACGAACTGCAGCCGCACA